>Ga0187873_1000230_pt1 | contig 64277 bp, 58 predicted proteins | sample June2016WEW_16_1_2_FD_133012 | JGI IMG/M metagenome (GOLD analysis project Ga0187873, IMG submission 133012) | Peatland microbial communities from SPRUCE experiment site at the Marcell Experimental Forest, Minnesota, USA - June2016WEW_16_100 | ecosystem: Environmental > Terrestrial > Soil >...
CCTGCGCGCGATTCGTATAGTGCTGGATAAATACCCAAACAAGCAGGCTGGCATCACCCTGGCTAACTCCTTCCCCACGCTGGCTTTTCGCCCGGCTCCGGGTCACGCCTGGGATGAAGGGGTTATCGTCGGAATGAGTGGCGAAGGCGTCACACCGATTTCGTACCTTACGTTGATGCAGGCTGTGCCCGAAGGCATTGAGATTTCCGGTAACGGCGGTCCGATGAATTACAAAGCCGCCATGGACTTTCTTGCTTTGGGTGTCAAGACTGTTCAATTCTGCACCATCGTCATGAAACAAGGGTATGGTGTCATCCACGATCTCGAATCGGGTACGTCATTCCTCATGCAAGAGCGCGGCATCCATTCGATGAAGGAACTGATCGGCATCACCTGGCCTCACCCCGTTACAGACTTCATGGTACTGACGCCAGTTAAAAAGATTTCCGAAGCCCGGCCTGAATACTGCGTTTCCTGCGGTAACTGCGCTCGTTGTCCATACTTGGCCATCACCCTTGATGGGCAAGGCCTCCCGCACACCGACCCATCCCGTTGCATTGGCTGCTCTATTTGCGCCAAGAAGTGCTTCACCGGAGCCATACTAATGCGCGCCCGTAATGTTGAAGAACTTTCGATGTTGAAAGAGAATTAGGATACGAACCATGACCACTCGTTTTGAAAATGGAATCGTTGTTACGCTTGGGGAAAAGAATCGCGTCCTCTGGAACGCCACTGTTGTAACTGATGGAGAAATGGTTGTCGCGCTAGGCGATTCAGATGCAATGAAGCATCGTTACCCCGAAGCCAAATCTGTTGAATGTTCCGGAAAGATTATTCTGCCCGGATTCATTTGTGCCCATCATCACTTCTACTCGACCATGGCACGTGGCATGGCAATTCCTGGCGAACCGGCGAAGAATTTCGTCGAAATACTCGAAAAACTGTGGTGGAAGGTGGACCGTGCGCTGGGTGAAGAGGATATCCTGCTCTCGGCCCAGCTCCCATTGATTGACTGTATCCGCAACGGCACAACCACTGTAATTGATCACCATGCCTCCCCATCCATGCGGGATGGCTCCCTTGACATCATTGAGAATGCCGTCCGCCAGGCTGGCTTGCGCGCTTCGCTCTGCTACGAGGTCTCCGATCGTAATGTTATCGGCGGTGGGATTGCCGAAAATGAACGCTTCATCAAGAAGGTTGGCCAGGGCGATGGTCAAATTGCAGCTATGATGGGCTTGCACGCTTCGTTCACCCTTTCTGACGAGACCCTGGAAAAATGTGTCGGCATTGCCAAAGATGGTAACGTTGGGTGCCACATTCATGTGGCAGAAGATCTCTCCGACCGGGAAGATTCACTCAAGAAATACAATACAACCATCGTGAATCGTTTGCAAAAGATGGGTGCAGCCGGCAAAAAATCCATTTTCGTCCATTGTGTCCACATTGACGAGGCTGAGATGGATATCGTGGCAAAGACCGGGACGATTGTCGTCCATAACCCCGAATCGAACATGAATAACGCGGTGGGAGTCACCCCAATTCTTAAAATGCTAAATAAGGGGATTCTCGTCGGACTTGGAACCGACGGCATGGGTTCCGACATGCTTGCCCAAATGCGCTGTGCCTATCTCCTGCATCGTCTGGCAAACCGCGATCCACGCGTAGCTTTTATGGAGGCCCCGCAAATGCTCCTTCAAAACAACGCGGAAATCGTAAAGCGGCAGTTTGGCCTGCGCCTTGGCGAAATTGCCGAAGGTCGCCCGGCTGATCTGGCGATCCTTGATTATTGTCCGCCAACCCCACTCAGCGAGGCGAATTTCCTGGGTCACCTCATCTTTGGGCTGGTGGATGCTGTCGTTGATACAACCGTCTGCCGCGGGAAGATTTTGATGCAGGGTAAAAAGATCATTAGTATGGATGAAGATAGTCTTGCAGCTCGCTCGCGCGAACTCGCACCGAAAATGTGGCAGCGGCTGCAAGAACTCTAAGATCATTCGACCTTCCTGAATCAAAAGGGCGCACAGGAATAACTTGTGCGCCCTTTTAATTCCTGAATACAATTGATTGTTTGTGAATTGCACCGATATGGCAAGAGAAAAGAGGGTTTTGGCCGGGCAAAGTCCAACCAACCTATCCGTTTTTCCCCTAACTCTGGCTATTCCTTGAGAGCTGTAAAATTTTCTTTCAAAAACTGTAATTAATATACTATAATAACACAAATCGTATCTTTATAAGGATAATAGAATATGAAACGCGTTGCTCTTTATCTCCAGGATGCCCATGATTTGCGCGATGGACTAGATTGTGTCCGGTATGCAGAAAGCCGTGGTTTCGAAGCCGTCTGGCAAGCCGAATCTCGTCTGGTTCGCGATGCCATAGTCCCGATGGCTGCCTATGCCGCGGTAACTGATCGAATCAAGGTGGGTTCGGCTGTTATCAACAACTGGTCACGTAATATCGGCCTGCTTGCTTCCACCTTTCTAACCCTTGATGACCTGGCTCCCAATCGGATCATCTGTGGAATGGGTGCTTGGTGGGATCCGCTTGCAAGACAAGTCGGGATTGACCGCAAGAAACCGCTGACTGCCATGCGGGAAACTGTCACGGTAATGAAGAAGCTGCTCAACATGGAGCGGGTAACTTTCCAGGGTGAGTTCATCCATGTTGATGGCATCGAGCTGGATGTCGTGCATGGGCGGCGCGAGCCGCGCAATATACCAATTATGATCGGTGCTACCGGTGATCAGATGATGGAATTGGCCGGTGAGATCGCCGATGGTGCTATCTTGAATTACTGCGTCCCCTTGGAATACAATGACCGGGCATTGGAACTGTTGTCAAATGGTGCAAAAAGAGCAGGCCGCCGCCTCGAAGACATTGACCGTCCACAGTTGATCGTCTGCTCGGTTAACGAGGATCACGACAAGGCCATTGATGAAAGCAAAATGCTCTTGTGTCAGTATCTCGCTCAACAACCCCATATCGCCAAAGCCAGCAATGTTTCGCCGGATGTTATCGCCGAAATTCAGTCAATTTTGGGTTGGCCTGCTACCAGGGAACAGATTAATAAGGCCAAGCATTTTGTGTCGGATGACTTGATCTCCAGTGTCACGGCTTCTGGCACGCCTGACGAAGCCCGAGCCTGTGTACAGGAATATATCAACCATGGTGCCACCTGCCCCATCCTTTACCCGGCTGGAGGAAGTATCCAACTATTGATCGATACCTTCGCGATATAAGCCATTTCGTTCCCACTTCTGGGCAAAAGTATTATACAATTGAAGCAGTTGAAAATTCTTCAGGCAAAGCTTGCTGAGCATCTGAAGCGTATAATAATTTGCAACTTGCGTCTCTGGAGAGGATGAACGTATGGCCGAGAAAACACAATTAAAAAATAGTGCAACCGCTGCTGACCACTTGCGGGAGGAATATGAGCGGCAATCTGCTCTCTTCGACGCCCAGCCTACTATCGTTCAGCGTTTCGTGGAAGCCCAAGCAACCCAGGTCGCTAACGCTTTCTTTGAACGTCAGTACAACCTGCGCTTTTCATTACCGGACCGCGTAACACTTTCCAATACGACCGAGCCACTTGTTGTTCCACCCTCAACCCGCGAACAGAGAGTTGGCAAAATTGGCGATCTTGTCTCGCGGCGCAATGTCCACGAGACCCTGCGTCAGCGCTTTGCAGAATTGAACAAGTCGAGCGACAAAGCTGTCGCTGTCAGCGCAGAATTGGTTCGGTTTGCGACCGCCAATACCATGGTACGCAATATGCTGCCTTCGGGTCGGCGTGTAACCTACCTGCCCGCTGATGATGACGACATCCCTTCTATCCCAGGTGGGGATGTTAACGCTGATCCGGATTCGGCCATTACTTCCAGTACGGACGCCATCGCTGAGGAAGGCCAGTTAGAGGAAGGTCGTGGCACTCTCCAGGTACCCTATGTGCCGGAAGCACGTCGCTTCTTCCTGCCACAATGGATCGCCTTCGATAGTCACGATAAATTGATTGTAAATTCCATCGGGGAAGCTCAGGCGCACGTCGCTTCTATGCAACGTTTTCTGACTATTCTTTTTGATGCCCGCTCATTGGTTCCTTATATTGTTGCCGATGAAGAATTCGAAAAGAAACTCTATGGAATGCTCGGACAGTTGGTCAACCAGGGCCGTGCTATGGCTCGCTTTCAAACCAGGGAAATTATCCTCACCATTCAGGACCGCGCCAAAGCCCAAAGTCTCAATAGGGGTCTCAGTTTGAGCCTCCCTTATTTCGATGATCAGGATCTGATTATTAAGACACATAATTTTGTGATAATACCCGCCGGACGGATCATGTTTGTACCGGCTTTTGTGGTGCGCGCAGCCCTTGAAGAACAGGCGAAAATAGCCCAGGATACCCGTTTCAGCCATTCCACACGTACTCACCTGATGACCGAACTCCAAATGTTGGGAGATGCCTTCGAGGCATCCGGTGAATAAAATTGGAATATGCATCTATCTGAAATTTATGGAAGAACCACATTTTTTGTGCTTGCACGCAAAATGTGAACTTCTCCCGCTTCCCCATAACTTATGAGCTCTGCCCCAATTTACTCTTTACGTGTCCCGGAAGTTTTCCAATCGCTGGAAACATCTTCGAAAGGCTTGTCTAAAAATGAGGCAGAGTCGCGCAAGTCGCTTTATGGAGATAATGTACTTTCAGAACAACCACGTCCGCCTGAATGGCAAAAATTTATTCGCCAGGTTCGGCACCCATTCAACCTCCTTATGCTTCTTGCAGCCATAATCAGCCTTTGGCAGAGGGACTGGACTCTTGCCCTGATAATCCTGCTTTTAAGCATCGCTAACAGTGCTTTCTCCTATTGGCGGGAACATCGTGCTGAACAAGCCATTGAAAAATTGAGACATCTTCTTCCATCTTTCGCACATATTATCCGCGATGGCACGGATGTGCATATCCAAGCCAGCGACGTAGTTCCGGGTGACTTATTGATCCTGGCCGAAGGTGATAATATACCGGCAGACGCTCGCGTCGTCGAGGAATACGGGTTGCGGGTCAATAACGCATCATTAACAGGTGAAGCGGTCGCTGCTCGTAAAACCGCCGAAGCCTCTATCCTCCCCGGTCTCAGTGACCTTGAACGCCCTAATGTTATATTTGCCGGGACTTCTGTTGCGTCCGGGACGGGAAAAGCCATCGTCTATGCCACTGGGATGTTAACACAGTTTGGGCGAATCGCTCAATTGACACAGACCGTCCAAGATGAGCCCTCCTTGTTTCAAAAAGAACTCGGGCGCCTTAGTCGCAGAGTGACATTGATCGCAGTCATCATCGGTGGAACTGTCTGGGCACTTGCCACGTTCGAACCGCATGTTAGCCAGCATTACAATAATGCTATCCTGCTTGCGCTTGGTACCTTGGTCGCAGTGATACCCGAAGGTTTGTCTGCCACCCTGACACTCTCCCTCGCAATGGCTGTCCAGCGGCTGACATCTCGCGGCGTTTTGGCAAAACGGTTGAACGTGATCGAAACATTGGGGAACGTTTCAGTCATCTGCACCGATAAAAGCGGGACATTGACTCAAAACCAGATGACCGTCCGCGAAATATGGGTGGCTCGCCGCCGTCTCAAGGTTACAGGAGTCGGCTATGAACCGAAAGGTCAATATATCCCATCCTGCAGACACTCCCTATGAAAAAGACTTCCTAAGCCTGTTGGAAGCAGCATTGTCCTGCAATAATGCCCGTATTAATCCTCCTGGTCCGGAACATCCCAATTGGACCAGTCTCGGTGACCAGACCGAAGCAGCCCTCAAGGTGGCAGCTCTGAAATATCACATAGACGAAAACGCCGTCGCAGTTTTTTTGCCGCGCGTTCATGAAATACCATTTGACGCTCGCCGAAAACGCATGACCACCATCCACCGGGAGATAGACCGCGAAGTTGCCTTTGTAAAAGGCGCGCCGCGCGAAGTATTGCAATTGTGCTCCCGCATCCTGGTTGATGGCGAATCACGGCCGATTAGTGAGGCCATCCGGACAGAAATATTAACTGCCAACGATGAGTACTCGCGCCGTGCCTTGCGGGTGCTTGGCATAGCCCGTCGCAATTTGCCACCGCGTTCCGGGGCTTATACACCTGAAACAATCGAACGGGATCTGACTTTTCTAGGTCTTATGGCTATGATGGATCCACCACGGCCTGAGGTTGAGCAGGCTATTCAAACCTGTCGTCAGGCAGGCATCCGCATTGTAATGATTACCGGCGATTATGGTCTCACTGCCGAATCGCTGGCCAGACGCGTTGGCATGGTTACCACGCCTAATCCGACCATTCTGACAGGTGCTGAACTAGATACGCTGGATGATCTTAAGCTGCGGAAACTCTTGGATGAAGAAATCATTTTTGCTCGCATGGCCCCCGACCATAAACTGCGCTTGGTTTCTGCTTATCAAGCCTGCGGAGAGGTGGTCGCGGTGACAGGAGATGGCGTCAATGACGCACCCGCTCTGCGCAAAGCCGATGTGGGGATTGCCATGGGGATTATTGGCACGGATGTAGCCAAAGAAGCGGCCGATATAATACTTACCAACGATAATTTTGGATCCATTGCAGCCGCCATCGAAGAAGGCCGCGCCATTTTTGATAATATCCGCAAGTTTATTACCTATATTTTCTCCAGCAATGTCTCGGAAGTTCTCCCATTTCTCTTGACTTCGGCGATTGGTATTCCACCGGCTCTGACAATCCGTCAAATTCTGGCGATTGACATGGGCACTGACATTCTCCCTGCGCTGGCGCTTGGTAGTGAAAAACCCGAGCCAAATATCATGAAATATCCACCGCGCCGTTCCCAGCCGCTCCTGGACAAAGGCTTGCTTACAAGATCCTTCCTTTGGCTGGGGCTTCTCGAGGCTGGGTTATGCTATCTGGGCTTTCTCTGCACTTATCTTTTTTCTGGAAATGCCAATCTGCTTAACCAACCCTTCCTGAATGGTATTAATTGGCCTAAATTATTGGGTATCCCCGGAGACATAAATGTGGTCGCCAAGACTGTTTTCCTGGCTGGCGTGGTCCTCGTTCAAATTGGAAATGCATTTGCTTGCCGGACATCCAAAGAACACAATACCCAGATGGGCTGGGGTAGTAATAAAGTATTACTGTTCGGTATTGTACTGGCTTTGCTTATGATTGGAGGCATGGTTTACATTCCCTTCCTGGCAAAAGCCTTTGATAATCAGGTATTTCCGGCGATCTTTTGGCCAATTCTTGTACTCTTTTCGTTGATCCTGTATATCTTGGAATGGTTCCGAAAAGCGTTGGTCCGCAGGAAAGAAAGAACGCACGCAAGTCAACTTTCTGATTCTCGCTGAGAGGAGGCATCAATTATGAAAGTCATTGTCATGGGTTTCGGAAGGATCGGGTCGCAGGTCAGCAAGCTTCTTGCCGACCAGCACCATGATGTCACTATTATTGACCATGAATCTATCGCCGGCACGCGCATCGACCCGGCCTTTAAAGGGCGGGTCATAAAAGGCGTCGGCTTTGACCGGAAAGTTCTGATCCAGGCCGGTATCGAGCAGGCCGAGGCCTTTGTAGCCTCCAGCACATCCGACAATGCCAATATCGTCGCAGCGCGTATCGCCCGAAACATCTTCCATGTGCCACGCGTGGTTGCACGCCTTTATGATCCACTCAGGGCAGAAATTTATCAGCGCCTGGGGTTGACGACTGTCTCCGCTACCAATTGGGCCGCGGAGAGGATCTACCAGGAACTGACGCATACTGACATGGATGTTCGTGAAACTTTTGGCCGCGGGGAAGTTTCGCTCGTCCACCTGGAAGCACCTCCCCATTTATTTGGCAGGATTGTGCATCAACTGAATGTTCACGGTGAAGTCATGGTCATTTCCATTACACGGAACGAACAGGCCTTTATCCCAATTGTCGGGACAGAATTCCAGGAAGGGGATCTGATCAATCTTGTTGTCTTATCTTCTGCAATGGACCGCCTCGAAGAAATGCTTGGCTTGGGAAGGAGGTAAGTATGTTTGTAATTATCGTCGGTGGTGGCAATACCGGTTCCTATCTGGCAAAACTGCTCCTGGAAGCCGGGCATAACGTCAAAGTCGTTGAAGAACGCCCTTTGGTTTTGGAAAAAATGGAGGGGGAAATCCCGCCAGAATCGATCCTTGTTGGTGATGGAAGTTCACCACAGGTCCTTGAAAATGCTGGCGTGCTCAAAGCCAATGTTCTGGCCGCAGTGACCGGGTCCGATGAAACCAATCTGGTGGTAACATCTCTGGCGCGATTTGAATTTAATGTGCCGCGTGTTATTGCCCGTCTCAATAATCCAAAGAACGCTTGGCTGTTCACGCCGGAGATGGGTGTTGATGTGGCTCTCAACCAGGCGGATATATTGGCACGACTTGTGGCCGAGGAAATGTCCCTTGGCGATATGATGACCCTGCTTAAGCTGCGCAAGGGTGAGTATTCACTGATCGAAGAAAAAGTCCACCCGCTTTCGCTTTCGGTAAATAAAAACCTCCGTGACCTTAAAATCCCTGAGGAATGCGTTCTCGTCGCTATTATCCGCAAGAACAAGCTGTTTATCCCGCATGGCGATACCGTCTTGCAGCCTGCCGACGAGATATTGGCCTTGGTTCACACTTCAGAATTAAAGCAGCTTGCGATTCTTCTCGGTCCCAAAGAACCAACCGTAAGGAAACCCGAATAGTGAAAAAACAACCCAATTCTCGTATGTGCTTTATCTGTGGGCTGGAAAATCCAGTCGGGCTCCACTTGAAAATTTACGAGGTTGAACAAGGCCTGATCGAGACAAACTACACCGCCCCTGACCATTATCAGAGCTATCCTGGAATTTTGCATGGAGGCATTGTTGCCACCATCCTGGACGAAATCAGCGGACGCGCCCACATGGGCGATCCCTCTCAGCCGCGCTCCATGTATACTGCCAAACTGGAAGTAAAATACCGCAAGAATGTGCCCATAGGTAAGCCGCTGCGTATCGTTGGAAAAGCCGGCAAGACCAAAGGGCGCTTGGCTGAAAGTTGGGCAGGAATATACGATGAAGCTGGCATTCTCCTGGCCGAATGCAATTCATTGCTGATTGATATTCCCCCGGAGATGATCAATAACGTTGACCCGGCCTTGTTGGGCTGGAAAATCTACCCGGATTGACAATCAGAAAGCCTTCAGTCTTTTTTTTTCGCCAATATCTCGGCCAGCCCCTGTAGCGCCAGTGTGTAGGACCGCCAGCCAAATCCGGTCACCTTCCCTATACAAACAGCCGAAATGAGCGAAGTGTGCCTGAACTCTTCCCGTGCGTCGACATTCGACAGGTGCACCTCCACAACCGGTATGCCGATGGCTGTGATGGCATCCCGTAAAGCAACCGAAGTGTGGGTATATCCACCAGCATTCAGAATGACGCCCTGCGCCCATGTTCGTGCCTCGTGCAAACTATCGATCAGTACCCCTTCATGGTTAGATTGGTTACTGCGTATTTCGATATTGAGATCCCGGCCTAGCGTCACCAGCCGGCTGTTAATCTCCTCCAAGTTCAGATTTCCATATATTTCCGACTCGCGCTTGCCAAGCAAATTCAAATTTGGGCCATTTAAGACAAGTATGGCTGTCAACTCACACCTCCATAAAAGCTAAATCTAGGTTTTCTACTTCCACCCCTACCCGCACCTCACCAACTCTCACTGGCAAGGAAAAGTGGATCGCCCCTGAGTTCATTTTTTTATCGAACCGCATGGTATGCATGATATCTTCTCTTGACAGGTTGGGCGGTACTTTGACAGGCAGGCCCAGTTTCAATAAAGTGTCAGCAATTGTTTCGGACAAGCCTGTGGCAGCAATTCCTAACCGTTCCGCCAAGCGAGCTTCGGCCACTATCCCGATGGCAACCGCTTCGCCATGTCGTAGCCGGTACCCGCTGACGGTTTCCAACGCATGTCCAATCGTGTGGCCCAGGTTAAGGGCGGCTCGCAGCCCGCTTTCAAATGGATCGGCTTCGATCACCTTTATCTTCACCGCCATTGCCCGGCAAACAATTTCGGACAGGTTCGCCTTGCAAGCCGCATACCCCTCAGCGCACATATTAAATAAGATCGGGTCAGCAATGATGCCGTGTTTCACCACTTCCCCAAGACCGGAACGCATCTCATCTTCTGGTAATGTGGACAAGCTTATGGGATCGGATAATACCAGCCGTGGGGAATGGAATGCACCGATCAGGTTCTTGCCCTCCGCTAAATCACAGCCTGTCTTTCCTCCCAGCGAAGAATCGACCATTGCCAGCAAGGATGTCGGCACTCCAACCCAGGGGATGCCGCGCATGAACGCCGAAGCTGCAAAACCTGCCAGATCTCCCGTCACCCCTCCACCCAGGGCAACTATCATACTTTTTCGGTCCAGCCCGGCAGTGAGGAAACTGTGCCACAGGGAAGATACAGTATCGAGTGTTTTAAATTGTTCCCCTGCCGGGATGGTTAAAGTTGGTGCGGTATACCCCGCGCCTCGCAACGATTCCCTCACCCGTTCCCCATAGAGAGGCAGGACATTGGAATCGGCCACAATGGCAACGGTTCCATTAATTCCTCGCTTGACCAACATTTCGCCCAACCGGTCCAATCCATCCGCTTGGACAACTACATCGTAACCCGCCCCCATCCCGCGTACATGGAAAAGCCCCAATTTTCGTTGAATTTCCCATGCAATTTCATCAGGTGTATTTCTTAAATTGGTTACACGCAGTTGGAAGGATTCGTAATGGCCTTTCCGGCGCATCAGTAGATCCGTTAGCTTTTCCTTAATATCACCTTCCAGCAATGGTCGCCGGCCCGTTTCCATTTTCAGCCTATCCAAAAGAATGGGTAAGCTGGTATCCAGAAAGACCACCTCTCCTGCAGATTCAGTATGTTTCCGGTTGTTCTCCCGCAACAATGTCCCGCCACCAAGAGCAATCACACTCGTAGGGCCAAAGCTCACTTTCTTGAGCTCGGCAGATTCCAGATTCCGAAAAGCGGGTTCGCCTTGTTCTGCCATGATCTGCGGAATGGATTTTCCGGCCGTTTTCTCGATCTCCTTATCGAGATCAAAAAAAGGTAAATTCAAGCTGTCCGCCAGAAGTCTTCCCACAGACGACTTGCCGGAACCGGGTGCCCCGTAAAGAAAAATATGCTTCATGATTACTCCCACCAGACCCTGGAAACAGCATCCATCGTTAAATCATCCAGTCGGGCTTTCCGAAGTGCCGCGAAACGCGGCAGCATCTCATCCATGGAGTCGCCGCCAAGTTTTTCGATCAATGCTTCGGCCAACACAAAAGCCATCATCGCTTCAAGGATTGGAACAGCCCTCGGCACAGGACAGAAATCCGAGCGTTCGTAGCGCGTGGTTGTCGGCTTGCCGGATGCCAGATCAATGGTAGACTGCGCAGTCAGCGTAGTCGCTATCGGTTTCATTGCAGCCCGAATGACAATTGGCTGTCCGTTAGAGATCCCCCCTTCAATCCCTCCGGCCCTGTTGGTCGTACGGGAAAGAGAATTATTGTAAAGCAATTGTTCACCTTTCTTCCCGTCAATGTTCTCATGGCTTGCCGTTCTGGTTTCCAATCCTATCGCATCTTGAGCTTGTGTTCCGGTCAGGCTTGCATTCGCCCAGGCCTCGCCAATCTCAACTCCCTTGATGGCTTGTACGCTCAACAATGCTGACCCAAGCCGTGCATCCAATCGCCGGTCCCACTGCGCAAACGAGCCCAACCCCACCGGCACGCCCAGGGCAACTACTTCAAGTAAACCGCCCAAGGTGTCCTTGCTTTGCATGATCTGTTCTATCCGAATGTGCATCCTGTTGGCTGCGGCTGTATCCGGACAGCGCACATCACTCCCTTCGGCGCGCGTAAATCGTTCCGGGTATGACATCCCTGTGAAATCCGCTGAGATATCCCCGATTGCTTTTACGTATCCCCCCACCCGTATATCAAACTGAGAGAGGAAATATTTACAGATCGCACCCACTGCCACGCGCATGGTCGTCTCTCGCGCCGAGGCGCGTTCCAGCGCGGGACGCAGATCGTGGTAACCATATTTGACCGCGCCAGTCAGGTCGGCATGGCCCGGCCTAGGTGCCGTCATTGACTCCATCACTTTACCTTTCCATTTTGCGTGGTCTGCGTTTTCCACCAATAATGCGATTGGTGCGCCGGTAGTCACACCGCCCATTACACCGCCCAATATCCGCACCACATCCTTCTCGATTTTCATGCGTCCGCCGGAACCATAGCCTCTTCGACGTCGCCCCAGTTCCTGGTCGATCACTTCCGGCGATAACGCCAACCCGGCCGGGATGCCTTCCAGGATGGCCGTAAGCGCTGGGCCGTGGCTTTCGCCTGCAGTTAAAAATCGTAACATTATGACTCCACCGCCACAAACATTACTTCACGGGGCACTTCCTGCCCCGTCCAACAGGCAAACGATAGCACTGCCTGCTCCACCAGCATTCCCAGCCCGGTCGTCGCCTGTAAACCGGCAGCTTGGGCCTCCCGAACCAGGCGCGTCTGTCGCGGGTGGTAGACCAGGTCATAGACGGCTGCTCCATGTGGGAACAGGAGATGATCCGGCCAGGGAGAAGAATCCACCTCTGGAAACATGCCTATGGGAGTTGCGTTGACGATGAGCCATATCCCGTTTCCCAGCCGGCCCAGGTCTTTGGCTTCCAACCGCACCCGTTCCATGGAACTGCCTCCTGTCTGTGGTTTAAACGACTCCATCAACGCTTGTGCCTGGCTGATATCTGCTCGACGGACAGCCAGGGTCACCTTCCAGCCGTCTTTCAGCAAGGCATACACCACCGCCCGTGCCGCTCCCCCTGCGCCCATGACGAGCGCCTTTTTCTCAGAAATTGAATTCGTCAGGAACCTCATCAGGTCGGCATGGAAACCTGGCGCGTCAGTATTATCCCCAACCAGCTTGCCATCCTCCATATATAAAGTATTTACAGCCCCAATTGCCTGTGCCGATGGCGTCAACTCATCCAATAATGCTATGATGGCCTGCTTATGGGGGATGGTAACGTTCAGACCCAGGATTTCCCCATTGCGGATGCGGCTTGTCAGTCTGGCAAGCCCTCCGGTTTCTGTTGGGGCAACCGGATACAAGAGATACTCGCCATGCAGGGACAGTGCCGCGAAAGCAGCCTCATGAAGTTTGGGCGACAAACTATGGGAGAGAGGATAACCTGTAAGTCCGGTACGGATCATCGTAAAGTCTCGAGCACTCTAAAATAGTCTGGAAACGTTTTGGAAACACATGCGGGATTTTCGATACTAACGCCAGGTGCGCGTAATCCGATCAGGGCAAATGACATCGCCAAGCGATGGTCGTTATAAGTATGGATGCTTGCCGGCCTGATGGCCGCACAAGGCTGGATCGTCAACCCATCTGGATGTTCTTTTACCACCACACCCAGGCGACTCAATTCTGTACAGGTATCAGAAATTCGATTGGATTCTTTTATCCGGACGAATCCAATCCCCCGGATGTGCGTGGGCGAATCTGCAAAAGGCGCAATCGCCGCCAGGGTCTGGGCGGTATCGGAAATATCCCGCATATCTACATCTACGCCATGCAAGGAAACCGGGCCTGTCACTTCTACATATTCTCTGCCTTCGGTAACCGTGCAGCCCATTTGCTGCAGAATGTCCAGAAAGGCAATATCGCCCTGTTTCGAACGGCGACTGATGTTTTCCACGCGCACCCTACCGCCCAGTATGGCTGGGGCGGCAAAAAAATAGGAGGCTGCAGATGCATCAGATTCAATGGCGTAAGTTGCCCTTGATTGGTAATGGGCGGGATCAATAACAAAACGTTCGTAACCCTGGCGAGTTACCTCCACGCCAAAATCAGACATGACGCCCAAGGTCAACTCCACGTAAGGCTTGGAAATAAGTTCCGTGGCTAATCGAATTTCAACCGGGTTGCGGGCATACGGCGCAACCATCAGCAGGCCGGAAAGGTACTGGCTGGATATATTCCCCGCAATTTCTGCCCGCCCGCCCGGCAAACCGGAAGCTGAAATATGTAAGGGCGTGCAGATGGGTTGTGAGCGGACAATAGTTGACTTCTTACCGGAATGGGATTGATAACTAACGATCTTCGCACCCAGTTGTTCAAGGGCAGAAACGAGATCGCCGATGGGGCGCTCGCACATGCGCTCATCTCCATCCAGGGTATAGTTGCCATTTCCCAGCGTCAGGAAAGCCGTCAGGAAGCGGGCCGCCGTTCCGGCATTTCCTATGAAGAGCTCCGCGCTTCGCGCCGGTATGAGCCCTCCCTGGCCGGATACAGTCATTTCAGACTGGGATGGATCCAGCCTAATATCAAAGCCCAATTGTCGGAGAGCTCCGGCAAAATAGCTTGAGTCATCCGAAAAAAGCGCATTCCGTAGGACGGTAATCCCATCGGCCAGCGCAGCGATCAGGAGCACCCGGTTCGTCAGGCTCTTGGAACCGGGGACGCGCACGCTGGCTTGCAATGCGTGAGAGATTGGGCTGATCCCGATTATTGCTTTTTGATTGATATTGGTTACATTATCCATGATAGTTTGCAGTGACGCATGTAGGCGTATTTTGATGAAGTGCGTCAATGGCATTCATAAGAATTTTTGACGTTTCAGTCTGGCACCATCCAGGATTTCAGCCAGATTGTCAGGATCCTGGGAACGAATCGCTTGCTCGATCGAATCAAGATTATTGCGGAAAATTGAAATAGCCTCCAAGACATTATCCCTGTTAGTCTCCAGTATTCCTAGCATCATACTGGAGGGAGTGGCTGCAAGCCGGGCGGTTGAATTAAAACCTGGTCCAACCAACGAAGCGGCGTTTTCAGGAGCCGTAATGGCAAGCGCAGATGCCAGCAGGAACGGCAGGTGGCTCGTAAATGCAAGCAGGCGATCGTGGGAAATAGCGTCCAACCAGACCGGACGGGCTCCAATCGCATTGATTATCTGTAATGCCGCACTGCTGGCACGCACACCGAGTTGCGCGGTAGGTGTCAGTACAAAAGGAGCATTCTGGTACAGAATCGCTTCCGCATTTTCGAGCGAGAGATTTTCCTTCCCGCAAATGGGATGTCCTCCGAGAGCGCTAAACCTTTCCGGCAATCCGTTCATAGCCTCCACGATGATCTGCTTGCTCGAGCCCATATCCATGACAACACAGCCCTGCGGTGTGTATTCTGGTAGCCGGGCAAGCCACTCCAAGATGGCCGGAACCGGTGTGGACAGGATGATCACATCTGCTTGTGGAAGGATCTTCGAGGGATCCTCGTCGGCCTGGGACACTATGTTCAGGCGGAGCGCTAATTCACGCGTGCTGGGGCGTTTTACCACCGCCAGCAAATCTGCACATTTTCCTTTCAGGGCCATCGCGAGTGAGCCCCCCATCAGGCCTAGGCCAATAATGGCTATTTTCGATCTTGCCAGGGAAAAACCATCCTCATCTGACATGGCCGGCCCTAATGTACTACGGGAGCAAGACGACGCTCGACCGCTTCAGCAACCATTTTGACCTGCTTTACAAGCTTTGCAAATTTCTCGGGGGTGAGCGACTGGCGTCCATCGGAAAGGGCGTGAGCCGGGTCGGGATGCACTTCGATGATCAGTCCATCTGCCCCGGCTGCAATGGCTGCGCGGGCAACCGCAGGCACGTAATCTGCATGGCCGGTGGAATGCGAAGGGTCAAGGATTACCGGTAAATGCGTCAGCGCCTTGAGCACGGGAATGGCGTTAATATCAGTGGTGTTCCGGGTGGCAGTCTCGAATGTTCGTATGCCGCGCTCGCAAAGGATGACCCGTTGGTTGCCGCCCGAAAGGATATATTCAGATGCCATGAGTAATTCCTCAATGGTGGCAGACATGCCGCGCTTTAATAAAACGGGAGTTTGCGTTTTTCCAATTGCACTCAGTAAGGCAAAATTCTGCATATTGCGTGCTCCAATTTGGATTACATCCACGTATTTGACCATAAGGTCCAATTGTGTGATCGAAGTGATTTCCACCACCACCGGCATGCCGGTCAACTGGCGCGCCTCTGCCACAAACTCGAGCCCCTCTTCACCCAATCCCTGAAATGTATAAGGGGATGTACGCGGTTTGAAGACCCCCCCTCGCAGGGCATGCGCTCCGGCATCACGAACAGCTAGGGCTGTCTCGAGCAATTGCTCACGCGATTCAACCGAGCATGGGCCGGCAATGATGGCTATTTCATCCCCGCCGACCGTAAACCCATCCAGCGGAAAGATCGAGTTGTTGGGATGGAATTGCCTTGAAGCAAGCTTATATGGTTGGGATATCCGGATGACACTTTCCACTCCGTCCAGCACTTCAAACACCGCAGTCGGTACGGCATGCGTATCGCCGACAGCTCCAATTACAGTATGATCCTCACCTATCGAGAGATGCGAAGTTAATCCGTTCTCCCGAATTTGCTCGATCACATGCTCGATTTCCACCTGTGTAGAGCCGGATTTCATGATGATCATCATAATGTTTTTCTCCTTCGTCTGGAAATAATTCCTCCCGGATTCGCTTCGTGTCCCGGCGCTTTGTGCGGCGAAACTACCAGGTCGGGTCGAAGAGAAACGGCCTCACGCAGATAAACGTGATTAATGGCAGCTTGTGCATAATCGGTGTTCCATAGAACCAGTACCCGGACGCAGCGAGGCAGACTGACCGGCACAGGGATTTCACGTGCGCACATCATGGGAACATACTCCCACCCCATCTGGCGCGCTGCCAATGCCGGATACACCGAGACAAGATCATCGGTTGTGGTAAATAAAGCGCTGGCGATATCTTCGATTTGCAGGCTGGGATTTGCGCGCAGGATCGCCTCCAACAACACTTGCGTGGCTGTCAGGATAAGGTCGGGCTGATCCGCGCTCACCGTTATTGCGCCTCGAATGCCTCTGGTAGTCATATATCTTCCTCCAGGTAAAGAAAGAGCGAGCCCGTCCGGCTCGCTCTTAGGATGAACAGATGTGCTATTTACCTGCTTCTAAGCGCTGCCAACGGCTGCCAGTTTGTCGGGGCCGTAATAAAAGTAATACGCAAAAAAGCGGGTTATGTAGTCGTTCATATGCATTAGCGCAGCATTCTACTCGACCAGTTGGGGAATGTCAATGCCTGCTTTGACATAATCCAGCCATTCTTGGTATTGGGGCAACTTGCCGTGTGTGGCATCCTGAAAAACCTTCTGGATGGCACGTGTAATGGGACCGGTCTTACCTTCACCAATGTTCCTGAAATCTATTTCCCGCAAACCAATACATTCAGCAGCCGTGCCGCATACAAATACTTCGTCGGCTATGTAAAGCTGGTCCCGCGAGACTAATGTTTCGATCACTTCATATCCCAGATCCCTGGCAATCGTTATGACGGAGTCGCGTGTGATACCTTCGAGAATATCCGCCAGAAGAGAACTGAAAATCTTGTTATTCCGGACAATGAATAAATTCTCGCCTGTGCACTCTGCTACATAACCCTGCGGGTCGAGCATGATGGCTTCATCGAAACCAAGGCGGCTTGATTCTGTTTTGGCAAGGATGCTGTTGGCATAATTCCCGGATATTTTTGCCTTGGTCATCATCACATTTGGCTGATGGCGGGTAAAGGAAGAAACGTTGGCGCGGATTCCTTTTGCCAACGCATCTTCCCCAAGATAATTACTCCATTCCCAGGCAGCGATTCCAAGCGCCGGTTTCCCTGCATCCAGGTTCAGGCTGCCTCTCGGACCATCAAAATAAATCAGCGGACGGATATAACATGATGCCAGTTCATTCACGCGCACAACTTCCTTGATGGCATCAGCAATCTGCTCCTCGCTCCAGGGCAGATCCCTGAAACCAAGTATGCGCGCAGAATCAACCAGACGTTTGACATGTTCTTTTAGCCGGAAAACCGCTGGGCCTTGATCCGTCGGATAAGATCGGAGTCCTTCAAAGGCCCCCGCTCCGTAATGCAAGGCCGGTGTAAGAAAATGCACCGTCGCTTTCTCATATTCAACCAATTCACCATTCATCCAGATATATTTGGCTTCCATCATTATTCCTCTTCCTTTATTGAAATTTTGGATATCTTCGAATTTACCTTGTCGCCGGGGGATGAACCGTCATTTAAGGATTACATCTGTTTAATGATTTCATCGGTCATCTGGCGCGTCATAAGTCTGCCACCTAGGTCGCTGGTACGGGCGCCGCCAATAATCGCATCTTCCACTGCCTTTTCAATGGAAGCGGCCTCCGATTCCAGTTTTAGCGAATACCGCAATAACATCGCTGCTGATAGGATAGTACCGGTTGGATTGGCAATTCCCTTCCCGGCGATATCTGGTGCAGATCCGTGAATAGGCTCGTACACCCCGAGACTCTCTTCTCCCAGGCTGGCGGATGGCAGCATCCCCATCGAACCAGCTAATACTGATGCCTCGTCTGTGAGAATGTCTCCAAACATGTTCTCAGTAACAACCACGTCCATATTGGCTGGCCCTGTGATGATTCGCATCGATGCGGTATCTACCAGGACATGCTCTAAAGCCACATCAGGATTCTGGGAGCCGATCTGTGTTGCGATCTGTCGCCATAGGCGGGATGACTCGAGTACGTTGGCCTTATCCACGGAACATACTTTTTTTTTGCGGTCTTTAGCAAGCTTGAATGCCAGTTCCACCACCCGCCGGATTTCATAATCATAATACTCAAGTGTATCCACGGCACGTTCGCGACCATCCTTGGTATCTCGACCCTTGGGGAAACCGAAATACAGGCCTCCGGTTAACTCACGAATGACCAGGATATCTACGCCTTTGAGTTTTTCCGGTTTGAGTGGCGAAGAGTCGACCAGCGCAGGGTGAACCTTTACTGGCCGCAAATTCGCAAAGACTTTTAAGCCCTTCCGTAAAGCTAATAGACCGCGTTCTGGCCGGTCCTTGGCGCGCGGATCATCCCATTTTGGACCACCCACCGCACCAAGCAGAACCGCATCCGCCACCTGGCAATCGCTCAGGGTTTCATCCGTCAGCGAAGAGCCAAACTTGTCGATTGAACAACCGCCCATCAGGCGTTCGGCATAGGAAAAGGAATGACCACCTTTTTCGGCAATTACATCCAATACGCGGACGGCTTCAGCTACCACTTCTGGCCCTATCCCGTCACCGGGAAGTAAAATGATATTGGCTTGCATGAATTCTCCTACATTATGAGTTTGCTAGCACCAAACCATATTCCACTGAATCGGTCAATGCCCGCCAGCTGGCTTCAATGATATTGGTACTGGCGCCCACCGTGCTCCAGCGTTTTCCGTCACTGACGGTATCTATCAACACGCGCGTGGATGCAGCCGTACCTGCGTCGCCATTAAGAATACGGACTTTATAATCATCCAGATGAAAGGAATTTATTTCTGGGTAATGATATGTCAGGGCTTTCCGTAGCGCACTATCCAGGGCATTGACCGGACCATCTCCTTCGGCTGCAGTGTGGAAAACCTCGCCTTTGACCCGTACTTTGACTGTTGCTTCCGCAAAAATGCCGCGCCCTTGGCGGTGTTCCACAATCGCTGAAAAATCGATCATCTCAAAAGGTGCGACATAATCTTTTTGATGGCGCTTGAGCATTAAAGCCACCGAGGCTTCCGCGGCCTCGAAGGAGAACCCTTGCGATTCTAGTGCCTTGATATCGTTGAGGACGCCGGTCACTGCTTCCCCTTCAATCTTTCCCAGGCCATATTCTTCGGCCTTGCTCAACAAGTTGCCTCGACCCGAGAGTTCACTAACAACCACGCGCATCTGGTTTCCAACCAGAGCCGGGTCAATGTGTTGGTATGAAAGAGCATTCCGGCGCATAGCCGCAACATGAATACCACCCTTATGAGCGAACGCTGACTTTCCCACATATGCCATGTGCTCATCCGGTGCAAGATTAGCCACTTCAGCCACAAATTGAGCCGCCTCAAACAACATCGTCAGGTGATCCTCAGGCAGGCAACGTAGACCCAGTTTAAGTTCAAGGTCAGGGATGATGGCGCATAGATTGGCATTCCCGCACCGTTCGCCGTATCCATTTATGGTACCCTGGGCCTGGATGGCTCCTTCCCGGATGGCCGATAGGGTGTTTGCCACAGCACAATCCCCATCATTATGTACATGGATACCGAGTGGGCGGTCGACCGCAGACTTGACGGTATGTACAATATCAGTCAATTCCCACGGCATGCACCCACCATTTGTGTCGCACAGCACCAGCGTCTCCGCCCCCCCACGCGCAGCCGCCCGCAATGATTCGAGCGCATAGGTCGGGTCCGCTTTATACCCATCGAAAAAATGCTCGGCATCATAAATAACACGCCTGCCTTGCGCCTTGAGATATGCCAGGCTTTGCTCGATAATACGCAGGTTATCGTCAAACGTGGTCCGGAGTACTTCAGTCACATGCAACGTCCAGGTCTTGCCAACAACGGTACAAACCGGGGCTTGTGAATCAACCAATGCCTTGATGTTGGCATCACCATCCGGCCCGCCGTTCACCCGGCAAGTCGAGCCAAACGCCGCCACGAGTGCATGTTCCCATTGAATGTCTCGCGCCCGTTCGAAGAAATCAACATCCTTCGGGTTGGAACCGGGCCATCCGCCCTCGATAAAAGCCACACCCAAATCATCCAATTTTCGGGCGATGCGGATCTTATCACTCCCTGAGAGCGATATCCCTTCCCGTTGGGTGCCATCCCGTAACGTGGTGTCATAGATTTGGATCATGGGTTTCTCATTTCTATTTGACGAATTTCTTTATTCCACTGGTCAATGCGCAGATTCGTATTCCGCGATCTGTTTTTCGAATCCCTGGATATATCCAAGTTCATCCACGCCGTTGAGCAGGCAGGTTTTGGAAAAATTATCGATCGGGAAAACAACCGATCCGCCCGGGAAGGAAAGGGTCTGGGAGGCCAGGTCTATTGTTATTGCAGCGGTCGGAACTTCTTCCACCATATCAAACAATAAACGAAGCGTTTCCGCATCCACGATTATCGGCAGGAGACCATTCTTGAGCGCATTATTACGGAAAATATCCGCGAACGAAGTACTGATGACGGCTCGGAATCCGAAACCGGTCAACGCCCACGGCGCGTGTTCCCGGCTGGAACCGCATCCGAAATTATCTCCTGCCAACAGGATTTGAGCGCCTTTAAAAGTATTCTTATTCAGTACGAAATCCGCTTTGGGAGAACCATCCGGTGTATAACGCCAATCTGCAAACAGAGCTTCGCCCATACCTTTTTTATCGGTTGCTTTCAGGAACCGGGCCGGGATGATTTGGTCTGTATCGATGTCATTGACCGGCAATGGCATCACGCGGGAGCTAAGCGTAACAAATTGAGCCATAATGTACAAATCCTATTTTCAGGAGAGCAAAGTGCGGACATCCGTGATTTGTCCGGTTACCGCCGCCGCCGCGGCAGTCAATGGGCTGGCGAGAAATGTTCGCCCACCTTTGCCTTGTCGACCCTCAAAGTTGCGGTTGCTGGTGCTGACCGCATATTGACCGGGGGAAAGCTGGTCACCATTCATGGCAATGCACATCGAACAGCCTGCTTCGCGCCATTCAGCGCCGGCTTCTTTGAATATCTTATCCAGGCCTTCAACTTCGGCTTGTTTCTTGACCTCCTGGGAGCCGGGCACAACCAGTACACGCGTTGCCTGCGGGATTTTTCGACTTTTAAATACAAATGCCGCCTGTCGCAGATCCGAAATACGACCATTTGTGCAACTGCCAATAAATACCACATCCACTTTTTTGCCGAGTAACATTTGGCCTGGCTGAAGCCCCATGTAAGTAAGTGATTTTTTTAAGGCGGCTTTCTGGCTGGCGTCCGCAACCATCATCGGATCCGGAACAGGTTCGGTGATTTTCATGCCCATGCCTGGATTCGTCCCATAAGTGATCATCGGCTCGAGTGCGCTGGCGTCCATTGTGATTGATTTATCGTATAGGGCACCCTCATCGGTTGGCAGCTTTTTCCAACCATCCACAGCCTTGTCCCACGCGGCACCCTTTGGCGCGTATTCACGTCCGCTCAAGTATGCAAAAGTGGTTTCATCCGGTGCGACCATCCCGGCACGCGCCCCGCCTTCGATCGACATATTACAGACCGTCATACGCTCTTCCATGCTTAAGGCTCGAATGGCTGGGCCAGTATACTCAAAAACGTGTTCCGTCCCGCCGCCAATGCCAATTTTGGCGATCAGTGCCAGAATAATATCTTTTGCGGAGACCCCTTTCGGCAGGGCACCCTCCAAACATACTTCGCAGGTTTTGGGTTTGCGTTGCAGAAGGCACTGCGTGGCAAGGACGTGCTCAACCTCGGAAGTGCCGATGCCGAAGGCCAACGCACCAAAAGCACCGTGTGTGGCAGTATGGCTGTCTCCACAAACGATGGTCATGCCTGGTTGGGTGAAACCCAACTCTGGCCCGATCACGTGCACGATACCCCGGTACGGGCTGTTCATGCCATACAGGCGCAATCCAAACTCTTCGGCATTGGTCTCCATCTGTTTGATTTGTGCGGCAGCCAGTGGATCCGAAATTGGAAGAGCTGGGTCATGCGTTGGTATGGAGTGATCCATTGTTGCAACGGTTTTATCGGGTCGACGCACTTTCAGTCCGCGCTCCCGCAGGCCGGTAAAAGCCTGTGGCGAAGTGACCTCATGCACCAGGTGCAGATCGATATACAGCACCACCGGGGAATCCGGTTTCTGGGCCACAACATGTGAATCCCATATTTTCTCAAAAAGTGTTTGCCGCATTGAAGATTCCTATTGGGAGCTGGATTAACCCTTGGGACTTACATCTGTTTCATCGATTGCAACTGGCGCAGAGCCAGCTAGGACTTCACTTAAATCCCAGCCGGAGGGAATGGTTTGTGGTTCAGGAAACGGTTCATGCCAATCGGGCAAAATATTTTCCTTGCCATCGTAAGTTGAATTAGGTGTGAACATGGGTTCTCTCCTCTCAAAATAAATAGGCGTGTTCTGGTTTTCACCAGGTTGAACGAATTGGTAACGGTGAACGCATGCATACTTCGGCGGAGTTCACCAGATTCTGATTAACTTTTCATCGCGGTTGCCCACCGGTTCAGGCCGGCCACAATGGCCCTTACAGCCGCCTGGTCGATATTGGTACCTTCACCAACACCAAACAGTGTCCCTTTATCATTGAATTTCAGCGGAACATAAGCCACGGCGGTGGCGTCTGCGCCTTTCCCAAGCGCCTGTTCGTGGTAATCTTCCACGCTAAAGCCATCGATGCCCAACTTCTCCAGTCCACTGACAAACGCAGAAATAGGCCCATTTCCATCCGCAACCACTATTTGCTCGGTCCCGTTGATTTTCAAATGCAATTCACCGTGGATACGGTCGGGGAATTGCACATCCGGTCGTGGCCAGTACCCATTCAACTCGTAAGGACCGGTTGGGGTGACAAAAGTTTTTTCGAAAATCATCTTGACTTCACTTGAGCTGACCTCCTGCCTTACCTCGTCGGCATATTCCTGGATTGCTGCGCCAATTTCGGCGTGCATTGCACGCGGCGGCTGGAAACCGAATTCCTGTTCGAGCACCCATACCACGCCGCCTTTACCAGACTGGGAGTTGATTCGGATCAGGCTTTCGTACTTGCGCCCAAGGTCGGTTGGATCTACATGCAGGTAGGGCACCTTCCATCCCACCCCAAACTTATCCGGAGCCTCACGTAACCGGTTCATTCCTTTTCGGATGGCATCCTGGTGGGACCCGGAAAAAGCTGTGAAAACATACTCTCCCGCATACGGGGCCCGGTAGGGCACAGGCATGCCCGTCAGGCTTTCAACTGTTTCAGCGATTTGAGGCAGGTTCGAGAAATCCAGGCCGGTAGGTATGCCGCGTGCGTGAAAATTGTTTGCCAGTACTACCAGGTCGACATTTCCGGTGCGTTCGCCATGGCCGAAGAGTGTCCCTTCGACCCGTTGGCCCCCGGCCAATAAAGCCAGCTCGGTTGCAGCTACTGCCATGCCCTGGTCATTGTGGGCATGTAAGGAAATAATGACGTTTTCTGGATGGGAGAACCGCTTACAGAACAGTTCAACCATGTCGGCATATTGGTTGGGAGGCCGTCGTTCCACCGTGGCCGGCAAATTCAGGATGAGCGGCTTATCTGGTGTGGCTCGGCCCCAGGTTGCATATACTGCTTCACATATTTCCAGAGAGAAATCCAGATCGGTATCAGTAAATTCCTCCGGAGAGAATTCCAACCGGATATCGCTGTCGGGCATATTCTCCACACCCATGCGGATCTGGCTGATTGATTGGATGGCCACTTGGACAGCCTGTTTTGGCGTTAGATCGAAGACTTGCCGGATATGTAAGTCGGAGGTCGCCAGGTATGCATGGAAAATTGCCTGGCGGATACCATTTATAGCATCGAACGTCCGTTCGATTAGATGTTCGCGGCACTGTGTTAGCGCCATGATGAAAACATCCTCCGGGATTAAATCCTCATCGATCAACCGGCGGGTAAAATCGAAATCATCCTGGCTCGCGGAAGGAAACGCGACTTCGATGGTTTTGAATCCAATTTGACACAGCAATTTGAAGTATTCGAGCTTTTGCCATGGATTAAGCGGGTTGGGCAGGGCCTGGTTGCCGTCACGTAAGTCCACTGAGACCCACATCGGGCTCTTGGTGATGGATCGGGAAGGCCATTTCCGTTCAGGATAATCAAACGGGTTTGGCTGTGAATACTTCGAGACGCTGGTCGGTATCATTAATCGACTTCTCCGTGAAAAAATCTATTGTTTCCAATTTTCTGGCCGCAATGAACGGACCGCTGCGCCAGCCCGCCACATTTCTGACTCGCGCATTATCTTCAACTCGGCGTCCAACTTCACCTGGTAATCTGGAGCGCTGTTCGCCTTGAGGACGACCGCGGTTTCTTTGCCAGTTAACACACTCTTGTAGAGATCCTCAAAAACAGGTTCAACCGCCTGGCGGAACCGCGGATGCCAGTCCAAGGCGCCGCGTTGCGCCGTGGTGGAACAATTCGCATACATATAATCCATGCCGTTTTCCCCTACCAGCCGGATCAGGCTCTGCGTCAGTTCCTCAACCGTCTCGTTGAAAGCCTCGCTAGGGGTATGTCCATTCTTCCGCAAAACGTTATATTGGGCTTCCATCACGCCTGACAACGCACCGATCAGTACACCGCGTTCACCCGTAAGGTCACTGTACACTTCGCTTTGAAAGGTGGTCGGAAAAAGATATCCAGCGCCGATTGCGATGCCGAGCGCCAGGGTCCGGTCAGTGGCGTGCCCCGTATAATCCTGGTGGATCGCGAAACTGGCATTGATACCGCTGCCTGCAATGAAGTTACGCCGCACACTCGTTCCCGATCCTTTGGGGGCGACCATGATTACATCCACGTTCGCAGGCGGAATGACGCCGGTCTGTTCTTTATACACGATGGAAAAACCATGCGAGAAATACAGGGCATCACCCTTGTTCAAATTTGCTTTTACTTTGGGCCACAACATCATTTGGGCTGCATCAGACACCAGGTATTGAATAATCGTGCCGCGCTTTGCAGCCTCTTCTATCGAAAAAAGCGTTTTTCCAGGCACCCAGCCATCCTTCACAGCCTTATCCCAATAACTTTTATGTTCGGGAGCCTGCCCCACAATCACATTGACTCCGTTATCCCGCATATTCATGGACTGTGCAGGTCCCTGGACCCCATATCCCAACACAGCCACCGTCTCGTTCTTCAAAACCTGCCGTGCCTTATCGAGAGGAAACTCATCGCGCATTACCACATCTTCAACAACACCACCGAAATCGATCTTAGCCATTTTGGACTCCTTCAAATGATTGAATTTTCTTTGCATGAAAAAAATGGTCTTTTTCATGCAAGCATGTTTTCTACCTCACCATTAATTCTGCCTGCACACGTGCACCATTACCGTACCCGTTCAGGGCAGATAAGGCCGGGGAGACGCCCCGTGCCATCGCCACCAGGCCGGTCCGCACCATTTCGAGAATCCCAAATGGGCGCAGAACTTCCACAAAACTGTTGATTTTATCCTCGTCACCGGTGATCTCGACGATCAGGGAATCATTGGCCACATCCACTATCCGGGAGCGGAATACCTCAACGAGTTGCATTACTTCAGAACGGTTGGTTGCGTTCACACCGACTTTAATTAATGCCAGGTCCCGGCTCACTGCCGGTATTTCAACCAGGTCGGCCACTTGCAAGACATTGACCAACTTGTACAGGTTGGCGGTTACCCGCTCTACATTTGTCTGGTCGCCATCCATGACTATTGTCATCCGGCTGGTGCCGGGCTGTTCGGTGTGCCCAACCGTGAGAGACTCAATATTAAATGCTCGTCGGCGGAATAGGCTTGCCACGCGATTTAGAACGCCGGGCTTGTCTTCTACAAGTACCACCAATGTATGTTCCATTTCGCCTCCTTCACATATTTGTTTCAACGATAATATTTGAAGCTGGTCGACGGATCATATTATGCAGGGCGGCGCCGGTCGGTACCATCGGGTAGACCAAATCTTCTTTTTCCACGCTGAAATCGATTACAACGGTACCTTCTGTCGCTTCTGCCTTGTTAACCGCCTCCTCTACCTCCGACCGGTTGGTTACACGAATGCCGGTCAATCCATGCGCTTCCGCGATTTTGAGAAAATCGGGATTCCGCATGGGTGTGGCAGAGTAACGCCGGTCATAAAAGAATTCCTGCCATTGCCGTACCATGCCCAGATAGCCATTATTGATGATGGCAATATTGATTTTGATACCTTCCTGGGCTGCCGTGGACAATTCTGCTTGTGTCATCTGGAAGCCGCCGTCGCCACAAATAACCCATACATTCGCATCCGGTCGGGCAAATTTGGCTCCAATCGCTGCCGGTAAAGCAAACCCCATGGTTCCCGCCCCACCCGAGGTGATATAGGTGCTTGCCTTGTCATGCTTGTAATATTGCGCCGCCCACATTTGGTTTTGCCCTACGTCAGAGACAACCAATGCTTCCCCTTTGGTATGCTGCCATAGGTCATTGATCACATGCGCTGCATAAAGATGGCCGTTATCGGGTAGATTCTGAATATCTAATAACGCACTATCTCCCTTCATCTCATTGATACTCTCGATCCAATCACCGTGATCACAGGCTTCCACATGCGGCAACAATTGCCGTAATGTTTCTCGCAAATCACCGATCAAGGCCAGATCCACGGGCACGTTCTTGTTTACTTCGGACGCATCGATTTCGATGTGGATTTTCTTTGCGCCGGGCGCATAGGTTTTAAGGTTGCCGGTAACTCGGTCGTCGAAGCGCATCCCAAATGCCAGCAGCAGGTCCGCTTGCTGGATTGCCGTGTTCACCCATGCCTCCCCATGCATGCCCATCATGCCGAGATTGAGCGGATGGCTGGCAGGGAAACCACCAATCCCCAGCAGAGTCATCGCAACCGGTGTGTTCGTCTTTTCTGCAAATTCACTTAATTCACGCATCGCTCCGCTTAACAACACACCTCGTCCTGCCAGTATGACTGGGCGGCGGGCAGCTTGGATCATTTCAGCCGCCTGTTGCATATCCTTTGGCAAAGGACGTTTATCCGGACGATAACCCGGCAGGCGGATTGGGCTTTCGTCGTACTCCCAGTCAATCGAAGCCTGCTGGACATCCTTGGCAACATCTACCAGCACTGGACCTGGGCGGCCGGTACGCGCGACATAAAACGCTTCCCGGATTGCTTCCGTCAGCTCATTGACATCCGTGACCAGGTAGTTATGCTTCGTTATAGGTAGGGTGATGCCAGTGATATCTATTTCCTGGAAGGCATCGTAACCTATGAACTTGCTGGCTACCTGTCCTGTTATACAGACGATCGGGGAGGAATCCATCATTGCTGTTGCAATCCCTGTCACCAGGTTGGTTGCTCCAGGTCCCGAGGTGGCCACCGCCACTCCCACCTCGCCGCATGCACGCGCATACCCGTCCGCCGCATGGGCGGCGCCCTGCTCGTGCCGGACCAAAACGTGATGGATTGGATATTCCAAAAGGGCATCATATGCTGGCATGATTGCCCCTCCCGGATACCCGAACACCGTTTTGACGCCCTCATGTACAAGACATTCCCAAATAATCTGTGCTCCAGTACGTTTCATGAATTCTTCTCCTTTGGCAATACCTTTACGAAGTCAAAACGGCGCCAGTATCGGCGGACGTTACAAAATGGGCGTAGCGCCGCAGCCACTTGCTTTGAATTTTGGATTCAAACGGCGTAAGTGCTGCCAAACGGTTTTCTATCTCGGATTCTTCCAATCTGACCTTCAATATGCGCGCTTCCAGGTCAATCTCGATCATGTCACCCTCCCGGATTGCCGCAATTGGTCCCCGGGCGGCTGCTTCCGGTGAAACATGTCCGATGCAAGCCCCACGCGTCCCGCCGCTAAACCTTCCGTCGGTTATCAGAGCCACCTTTTCACCCAATCGGATGCCCATGATGGCGCTGGTCGGACCGAGCATTTCCTGCATCCCCGGGCCGCCTTTTGGACCTTCATAACGGACCACTACCACATCACCTGCTTTAACTTTACCTGCCAGAATACCAGCCATGGAATCTTCCTGTGACTCAAAAATCACTGCTGGACCCACAAATTTCATCATCTCGGAGCTTACGCCGCCAACCTTTACAACAGCTCCTTTCGGGGCCAGATTTCCGAAAAGAATTGCCAGCCCGCCCCGCTTCGAATGGGCATTGTCACAACGCCGGATGACCTCCTCATCCTTGATGGATGCATTTTTTATGGACTCGCCCAATGTTTCGCCGCTGACCGTCATCCGTTCAAGATGCAGCATCCCGGTTCCGCGCTGGACCTCATTCAAAATTGCCGGGATGCCGCCGGCGCGGTGTACATCTTCCATATGCCATTTTCCAGCCGGGGAAACTTTGCAAATGTGCGGAACTTTCTCCGCGACAGAATTGATCCGGTTGAGTGGATAATCCACATCCGCTTCATGTGCCAGGGCCAGTGTGTGCAAAACGGTATTGGTGGAACCGCCCATTGCCATATCCAGTGCAAAAGCATCATCAATTGCCTCGGCCGTGACGATATCCCGCGGTTTGATATCCTGTTCGACCAGCATCATGATTTGTGCGGCTGCCCGCCTGGCCAGGGTTTCACGTTCTGCAGTCTTTGCCAGCGCCGTACCGTTATAAGGCAGCGCCAGGCCAATGACTTCCATCAAACAATTCATGCTGTTGGCTGTGAACATCCCTGAGCATGATCCACACGAGGGGCATGCATACTGCTCGAGGGTAGTCAGGCGCTTCTCGTCGATTGTTCCCGCCGAAAAAGCTCCCACCCCTTCGAAAACCGAAATGAGATCGATTGCTTCGCCGTTCGGCGTTCGCCCGGCGGCCATCGGCCCGCCGGAAATAAAAATTGCCGGGATGTTGACGCGCATTGCAGCATTCAACATTCCCGGCACAATTTTGTCGCAATTCGGCATGCACACCATCCCGTCGAATTGGTGAGCCTGTATCATTGTTTCTACGCTGTCTGCGATCAATTCGCGTGAAGGCAGGGAGAACTTCATGCCGGAATGTCCCATCGCAATGCCGTCGTCCACACCGATGGTATTGAACTCGAACGGGACGCCCCCGGCCGCGCGTACAGCTTCTTTCACGATCTTTCCAAATTCTTGTAAATGCACATGCCCGGGAACGATATCTACATAGGAGTTGACTATCGCTATAAACGGTTTGCCCATGTCCGCTTCTGTAACGCCGGTGGCGCGTAGCAAGGCTCTGTGTGGTGCCTTTTCATAACCTTTTTTGATGGCGTCGGAGCGCATATTCTCTCTCTTTCTCTGTATGGAATAACAATTTGTTTAAACAAAAAGCCGCCCGGTGGTTGGGCGGCTCTCTTTACGAAAATAAGGTGTGTCTACTTGACTCTCACCTCGGCCATCCCAACCTCTTTTAGGTCCTTAATAATAAGGACCGAAATAAGAACAACCAGCAAGAGGGATGACATAATATTGTTCATAGCTTTTAGATATTTCGTCGAATTATATGCACAATCGGGAATAAGTCAAGGGCGAGATTTCGCCTGAATGGCGAATTCCACCGTCCTTATGCAATATTGGCCCGCAGGTAGGAGCCAAACACTCGCAGCATCAAGGCATACTCTCCAAGATGATCGAGGGCTTTCTTGACCCGCTCTTCATGCATGCCGCCGATGAAATCAATATAGAACAGGTACTCCCAGGGTTTACCCGCCAGCGGTCGACTCTCGATTTTTGTCAGATCGATCTCGCGCAACGCGAATACGCTCAATGCCTTGAACAAGGTACCCGGCTGGTTCTTCAAAATGAATACGATCGAAGTTTTCGCCTCACCCAATGGCCTTGCTGGCGAGCGCGCAATCGCCAGGAAACGCGTATAGTTCTCCGGATTATCCTCTATCCCTTCCTGTAAGATTTGCATCCCATGGATATCTGCTGCCTTGTGGGATGCGATCGCCGCGCTCGTATGCTCTCCGGAAGCCTTGAGTATTTTTACGCTCCCGGCGGTATCATAGACAGGCTCGGTCTTGACACCCATTCCCCGTAGAAAACCCGCACACTGGTCAAGTGCCTGTGGATGACTGATCACCTTTCTTATCTCTGGTTTTGTCACACCCGGAAAACCGATCAGGCAATGCCTGACGCGCAGAAAATACTCGCCAACAATATATAGTTCATTTTGCAGAAGCAGGTCGTAATTCTCGTGGATGCTTCCCGCCAGGGAATTCTCGATCGGGATAAGGCCAAATTCACATTTATCGGAACTCACTGCCGCAAATACCGCCCCGAATGACTCACAAGGCACGGTCTCCTGCGTTTCAAAATAGCCTCTGCTTGCCTCCTCGGAATAAGCGCCTGCTTCCCCTTGAAAAGCGACTTTCATGTTGACCTCCATTTTTGCGTTATTGAGAAATGCATTCTATAGGGAAGAATCCTCGGCAATTCCCTTATAACCCCAATTATTCAACCTTCCAGTGCGAGTCATTATAATGCAACCTGGTACTCCAAATTGTCAGACAATCCCCACCAGACTCCAGAGGCTGTATAATAGAGCCATTGTTGTTCCAGGAGAAACCCGATGATTACTAAATATTTCCGTCCTCAAACTTTGGAAGAAGCCCTGCAACTGCTTTCACATGAGGATGCACGACCTCTCGGCGGTGGGACACTTCTCAGCCGGCGTACCGAGGAATCCTTCTCGGTAGTGGACCTGCAAACTCTCGGTCTGGATCAGCTCCGTAAATCCGGAGACTATCTCGAAATCGGGGCAACCGTCACTTTGCAGACTCTGCTTGAATCTTCATTCGCTGCCAAAGCGTTAAAAACCGCCCTCGCTCTGGAAACGCCTCTTAACTTGCGTACGCTGGGAACGGTTGCCGGTACGCTGGTGACCTGCGACGGACGTTCGCCTTTTGGGACGGTCATGCTTGCGCTGGATGCGAAAATTACTTTTGCCCCCGGTAACGAGCAAATCCCTTTGGGTAATTACCTTCCTCTTCGCGTTCGCCCTCTTCCTTTGGTCCGCTCACTCCCCCTGGCCAGCCCCAACAAACTCATGACAAAGATCGAAATTCCCCTGAACGCCAAACTCGCCTTAGAAACCGTCGCCCGAACCCCGGCCGATAAACCGATTGTTTGCGCCGCGCTTACAAAGTGGCCCTCGGGGCGATTACGTCTGGCGCTTGGCGGCTGGGGGCAGGCTCCCGCATTGGCCGTGGATGGTACGGGACCCGATGATTTGGAAGCTGCTGCCCGCAATGCTTTCGCCGACGCTGGCGATGAATGGGCCTCAAAAGAATATCGCAGTGAGATTGCGGCGGTGTTGGCGAAAAGATGCTTGGCTGCCATGGCATGACCGTCACTTTGTTAGTGGTTACGCACGCAATCCGCACTCCGGATGGAGCGTGTTCCCAATAACTATGGGAAAATCAACATCCCTGCGAAAGAATTTAACAAATCTGTGATTGAGAATCTTCCTCTCGACACCATACTTCCCGGCGATTGCATCGAAATCCTCGCCCAACTACCCGAGAATTCGGTTGATATGGTTTTCGCTGATCCGCCTTATAACCTGCAACTCTCGCAAGAGCTCTGGCGGCCCAATCGAACGCGTGTCGGAGCGGTTCAGGATGCTTGGGATAAGTTCACCAGTTTTGAAGATTATGACCGGTTCACACGCCTTTGGCTCTCCGCTTGCAGACGTATACTCAAAGATACCGGCACACTCTGGGTTATCGGCACGTATCATAATATCTATCGCCTTGGGGCGATTTTACAGGATTTGGGTTTCTGGATTTTGAACGACGTCATATTCATAAAAACTAATCCCATGCCCAATTTTCGCGGGGTTCGTTTTACGAATGCGCACGAAACGCTCATTTGGGCTCAAAAGGAAAAAGGCGCGCATTATACTTTTAATTATCATGCCATGAAGTCTCTCAACGACAACCTGCAGATGCGCTCCGACTGGCTTCTCCCGATCTGCACGGGCAAAGAGCGTATAAAGGCTAATGGTTTAAAAGCTCACTCCACCCAAAAACCTGAAGCCCTTCTTTACCGTGTCCTGCTTGCCTCCACCAACCCCGGCGATGTGGTGCTCGATCCCTTCTTCGGATCCGGTACCACTGGTGCGGTCGCGAAGAAATTGGGACGGCATTTCATCGGTGTTGAACGCGACGAAGGCTATGTCAAGATCGCGCAGGCGCGCATAGCCGTCGTAGAACCTGCCTCGCAGGGAGCTCTTAACCTGCCTGATTCTCACCGCCAGCCTAGGGTACCGTTTGGGGCGCTGCTGGAAGCCGCTCTGCTACAGCCCGGTCAGACCCTTTACTTTATCAGGAACGACATCCCTGCTACCATCCTGGCGGATGGTCGCCTCCGTTGTGGTGAATTGACTGGGTCGATTCATGCGGTCGCCAAATCCTTGTCAAACGGAGCGCCTGCCAATGGCTGGGATTGCTGGTTTTTCGAAGATGCAAATGGGGAACGTGTTCTTATTGACAGTTTAAGAGCACAAATCCGAACGCAGGATCACCCGGGAGAAACCAATTGAAACAGAATCGCAGCCTCATTTTAGGAATAGCCGGTTGTCTCTTGGTCGCTCTTATTGGGTATTTCTGGGCTACCGCTCTGATGGGTTCGGTTTTTGGCTATCGTTCGCCCTTGCGCTTTACTCCGCCTGCACCAGCTGCGCCACTGGGAACCTCTCTCACCCACCGGGTTGTCATTGTCCTGATAGATGCGTTGCGTTACGATACCTCAATTAATAACAATGTCATGCCCTTCCTTAATCGTCTGCGCGACCTAGGCGCCAGCGCCAAAATGCACAGCCTGCCGCCTTCTTATTCTGAGCCTGGCTATACCACCATTCTAACCGGCTCCTGGCCCGATATCAATGACGGCCCGGCAGTAAACCTGGATTATGCGGACATCCCCATATTTACACAGGATGACATCTTTTCGGCCGCCCATCGCCTCGGCCTGCGCACCGCCATTTCCGGCTATGACTGGTTCGAGAAACTCGTCCCACAGACCGCGCTGGATGCATCATTTTACACGTCCGGGGAAGATGCCGCCGCTGACCAGTCAGTCGTTCAGGCCGCTCTGCCGATGCTTTCGGATAATTTCCAATTGCTCCTCATCCATCTTGACCAGGTGGACTATGCCGGCCATCATCAGGGTGGTCCGCTGGATCCACGCTGGAACGCGGCCGCAAAACGAGTCGATGGGGAATTGCAGCAGATCGTCGCTGCCTTGGACCTTAATCAGGATACCGTCATCGTGCTTTCGGACCACGGGATGATCAATCGCGGCGGCCATGGGGGCCCGGAACCGGTCACATTGCTGGAACCGTTTGTGATGGTTGGTGCCGGCGTTCATCCTGGGCCTTTATATCCTGATGTGGCACAGGTGGATGTGGCTCCCACCATTGCAGCCCTTCTGGGGACTAATCTCCCGGCTTCATCTGAAGGCCTCGTTCAAACGGCCATGTTAACCTTGTCGCCCGCCTACGAAACAAAAATCCAGGCGGCTGAAATAGCCCAGAAAGCTCTGTTGTTTAAGTCTTACACTGTCGCGATTAAAAGCCAGCCAACCCGCCCTCCTGATCCAAATAATCCATTCTCTTATGTAATTGCTATAGATAGTGCTCGCGCCAACCGGCTGGCCCACGAGCGCGTCTGGAGGAATGTGGCTGCGATCGCTCTGGCAGTCCTGCCAGTCTATTTCCTCGTCATCACTGGTAAAAAGGGGCTTTTCTGGCTGTTCGGGGGTGCTCTTATTTACGTGCTGGTTTTCAATTTCCGCTATGCCGTCCTGGACGGGCGCACGTATTCGTTGAGTTCTGTCGATAGCCAGACTTGGCTTATTACTTACACTGCCATCACTGCTTTAATTGCGCTCATAATTGGCTGGCTGGTCTATATGCTGCGTTTGCGCCTCTTCTCGGCTGGCTCGCGCAAGGCTGCCAAAAGCACGCTGGGCTTCCTATTTTTCACCATCTATCTCCTGGCGCTGCCCATCTTAGTCAGTTTCGCAGTCAACGGCCTCGTGGTAACTTGGACCCTGCCGGAGTTTTATACCTCGTACATTGCCTTGCTTTCACTCATCCAATGGATATTTGTGGCTGCGTTTGGCCTGCTGCTTGCAGGCGCTGCAGCTTTGATTGCACATTATGTTCCTCAGACAACTATAATAAATAAGAAGTATCGGAGGAAGTATGGACATTAGATTAATGATTAATGGTACGCAATTCGATATTGAGGTCTACCCAGCCGATACATTATTTTCAATCTTGCGCCGCCTAGGCTTTCACGGAGTAAAATTCGGTGACGAGCAGGGACTTTCGGGTTCGGACACCGTCCTCTTGGATGGGCACCCCATTAACGCCGGTTCAATACTGGCTGCGCAAGCCGAAGGCCATAACATCGCCACCATCGAAGCGCTCGGTGAACATCCTGACCAGGGTTGGAAGAAGACCGGCGGTCTGCACCCCCTCCAATTGGCCTTTATCGAATCTGGCGCAATCCAGTGTGGATACTGCACCCCTGCACAAATCCTGGCCGCCAAAGCTCTCTTGGATAAGAACCCGAACCCAACGGAACTCGAAGTCCGTCAGGCAATTGCAGGTGTCCTCTGTCGCTGCACTGGCTACGCGAAACCAGTCCAGGCTATCTTAAAAGCCGCCGCAGTTATACGTGGAGAATCGCAACCAGATACCCTCGTTATAAGGCTTCAGGAAATCCCCCCTGCCGATAATTCAGGTTTACCCGATACCCAATCCCCTGTTACCCTCTCTTCCCCATACTTAACCCAGGCCATGCCAAAGATGCTGCTCACTCCGGAAACCAGCCCCTACCGGGTGGTCGGTAAACCCGAAGCGAAGGTGGACGCTGTCAAGCTCGCCCAGGGGAAGCCCGCCTACACTGCCGATATCGAATTACGCGGCATGTTGCACGCCAAAGTGCTGCACTCACCGCACGCCCATGCCCGCATCACTCGCATTGACGCCAGCTTTGCACGTGCCCTGCCCGGTGTGGTTTGCGTGCTGACCTGGCAGGATATTCCACGTGTGGTCTATTCCACTGCCGGCCAGTCTGACCCAATCCCGGGTCCCCTGGATACTTTTTCATTGGACAATAAAGTCCGATTCGTAGGCGACCGGGTTGCCTTCGTGGCCGCCGAAACGCCTGAAATTGCCGAGCAAGCTCTGACTCTTATCGACGTGGATTATGAAATTCTTCCTCCGATTCTCGACCCGGCCGACTCCATGAAGCCCACTGCCCGGCGCATCCACGACGAACCGGAGTATGTCAATTTTTCCGATTCGAAACCAGAGAAAAACCTGGCAGCTGCAATCCGCATTGACATCGGCAATGTGGAAAAAGGCTTCGCTGAAGCGGATGAGATTTTCGAGGCTGAATATGCCGTTCCGAAGGTGCAGCAGGCCCATATCGAACCGCACGTTACCATTACCTACTGGGACGAAGATGACCGTCTGGTCATACGCACCAGCACCCAGGTTCCTTTCCACGTTCGCCGTCAGCTTGCCCCGGTCTTGGGCCTCCCGGTAAAACGAATCCGCGTCATCAAACCAAGGATCGGTGGCGGTTTCGGCGGCAAACAGGAAGTACTCATGGAGGACGTCGCCGCCCACCTGACCATCGCCACAGGTCGCCCGGTCATATACGAATATAGCCGCACGGAGGAATTTATTGCTGGGCGTTCCCGCCATCCCATGCGCATCCGCATGAAGACCGGCGTTAAACGAGACGGTACCATGACCGCCAACGAGATGGTGGTCTTGAGCGATACCGGTGCCTATGGCTGCCACGCAGTCACCGTGACTGGCAATACCGGGTCCAAATCCATGGCGTTGTATGTGGGCGATGGGCCATACCGGAAGTCGCCGAATATCCGCTTTTATGCCGATATTGTTTATACCAACACGCCTCCCGCTGGAGCATTTCGCGGTTATGGCGTTCCACAGGGATTTTGGCCGGTCGAACGCCATATGGAGAAAATTGCCCGCGCCCTTGGCCTGGATCCGCTCGAGTTCCGACTGAAGAACGCCATCCATTCTGGCGAATACCACCCTTTCAGCACTGCCTGGAACGAAGGCCGGGAGCCGCGTCCGGAGATTGTCCATACCGTCGGGCTGGAGCAATGCGTCAGGCAGGGCAAGGCAGCCATCGGTTGGGATGAAAAATCCGGGAATGAAACCTGGCGGAAGGACACCCATTCACCTCATCTCCTTAAAGGCATAGGGGTCGCGCTGGTAATGCAAGGTACCGCCATTCCCTATCTGGATATGGGCGGGGCTTCCATAAAAATGAATGACGATGGTTCCTTCAATTTGTTGGTTGGGGCCACAGACCTGGGAACAGGCTCTGACACGGTACTGGCTCAGATGGTTGCTGAGGTGCTCGGCGTGCCGCTAGAGGATATCATCGCCTACTCATCCGACACAGACTTAACACCCTTCGATAAAGGCGCCTATGCCTCTTCCACCACCTACATCTCTGGAACAGCTGCTGTAAAGGCTGCCAGGATCGTCGCGGATAAAATCAAGCAACGTGCCGCTGATATGCTCAATCAACGGTTGAACGTTACCACTTACGATCCTTCCAATGCCACACTGGCGAACCGCTGCGCCCAATTCCCTGATGGTCAGTCTGTCTCAATGAATGAAATTGCTCTCGACAGCTTGCACCTCAATAACCAGGAACAGATCATGGGCGTGGCCTCCTACGTTTCCCTCTCCTCTCCGCCTCCTTTCGCTGCGCAATTCGCCGAGGTAACCATGGATACGGAAACCGGCGCGTGTACCGTGGATAAGCTGGTCATGGCAGTCGATAGCGGTGTCATTGTCAACCCGCTGACGGCTTCCGGTCAGATCGAGGGCGGGATGACTCAGGCATTAGGCTATGCCGTCTGCGAAGAGATGGTATATGACGCTAAAGGTCTCGCGCGGGAACGTGACTTCGACCGGTATCACATCTTCCGAGCCGATGAGATGCCAGAGCTGACTGCCATCTTTGTCGAAACTTTCGAGCCGACCCATCCGTTTGGCGTTAAAGCTGTAGCTGAAATCCCGATGGACGGTGTGGCCCCTGCAGTTGGGAATGCTGTTCTGGATGCACTTGGGGTAAACATTGACGAAAATCCGGTCACACCTGAAAAGGTCTGGAATGCATTAAAAACGAAAAATAAATCCGGATGACCCATTTTCTGGGTTTATCTTTCATCCCCCCGAATATTATCCAACCATATTTGGGGGTATTTTTTATTTGAAATGCTCCAACCCAGCTTTTTACCCACATATGTGGGTTCGTCGCTCGTCGTTTTATATATCGCGCGCGTATTTTCATGTTATTTTAATTTAAGCGGTAAAACAGCCAATAGATCTCAGCTAAGCAGGTTTTTTTAATCCTTACATTCGCGCATATTCTGCCTTGCCGGGTTTATAATAGGACCATCTCGGGTGATATACCTTGTAGCCGAAGACGTGGTCTTGCACAAGGGGCAGGTTTTGCCGGTCATCCTGAGACTATCGGAAAGGCAAATATGAACACTATACCCAATTCTCTATTGATTGAAAAAGATATTCCCTCCCGCCGCGCCGCCTGGAAGAACATTCTTCCCTTCGCCCATACCTTTAACGGTTACGAATATTGTGGCTCTGTTAAGAAATGCCGTGAAGTTGCCAGGCAGGGCATCGTTCTCCATAGATCGAACAAGGATTTCGAGCAATCCCTGACTGACCTTCGCACCTGCCTGTTCTATGAAGCCCGGCGATGGAAGCATCTGGAAAAAAGCCCCAATAAAGCTGCACTGGCGTATGTTCACGCTCTGGTGGAAGCCATCCGCGAGCGCGTCCAGGCGAACGAACTTTCCTGATAATTTTCTCTTCTACGAGCATCTGTAGCTGATACGCTGATTGATCATTTTCCCATCTTTGATCAAAAATGACGTATAGCAGACTAATCTGGTATCAAGTCTGTTTGATGATGCCACTCATCATCATTTATAATGGTAGCTTATTATGTCAATATTCCTGGCTCTTGCCGAACTCGCACAGAATCACCAACCCGCTGCCCTTTGCACAGTAGTAAAAACCAGCGGCTCAACGCCGCGCCACAGCACCAGTAAAATGCTGGTCTATCCGGATGGGCACATTCTCGGCACGGTTGGCGGTGGGGAATTGGAAAACCGCGTTGTTAAAGAAGCATTGGTTTCTCTACAGGACGGAAAACCACGTAACCTAGCCTATAATATGGCTGACCCGGCACGCGGCGACCCTGGCTTGTGCGGAGGTCAGGTGGAGGTTTTTGTGGAACCTATTTTGCCATCTCCCACGCTGGTTGTCATTGGTGGAGGACATGTCGGAAAGGCCGTGGCGCATCTCGCCAAATGGCTCGATTTTCGGGTGGCTGTCTCGGACGACCGTACGGAATTTTGCACACGAGAAGCTAACCCGGACGCGGACGAGTTTTACCCCGTTCCGTTGGCCGAACTCCCATTAAACCTGGCTATTACCTCCCAGACTTTCCTCGTTCTTACCACACGTGGCAGCAGTGTGGATGTCTCCGGGTTACCCGCCTTGCTTGAAACACAGGCGGGTTACATTGGCATCATCGGCTCCCGTAAACGATGGAAAACCACCGTCAAGGATCTGAACCAGCAAGGTATTTCAGACGAGAAATTGGCACGCATTCATTCTCCTATCGGCCTAGGAATTTCAGCAGAGACACCCGAAGAGATTGCGGTTAGTATTATGGCTGAGATACTTATGCTGCGCGGTGGCGGTTCGGGTCGCCCGATGCAAAGCCCCAAATGATTCTAATTTCCCATCAGCCTATGCGCCTATATTACGTAAATTCCCAAAAAACAACTTTTTGCAGGTGGCAGCGTAGATAAAACAGGATAAAATACTTGTAATTTGAATCTCCGAAGCAGTATAATCATCTCATAAATACTTGTTTACTAACCAAGGAGAAATAAAATGGCTCGAATCTTTGATGTCATTGAATATGAAAATGAAATGGTAAACGAACTCGTCCATCGTTTTCCAGACGACGGGACAACCGGCGATTATCGCCTCGGCTCCAATGTGATCGTCCGAACTGGCCAAAGCGCGGTCTTCTTCCGCGATGGGCTCGCCTTGGATATGTTCGGCCCCGGACGCCATGTCATAGCCACCGAAAATATTCCTCTGCTTACACAAAAACTACAGGACATTTTCACCAGCGGCAAGGGCGTTTTCCCTGCAGAGGTCTACTTTGTTTCAATGAAAGAATTTCCTCAGCGCAAGTGGGGTACTCCACAGCCAATTCTGGTCAGCAATCCGGGCATGGGCCTGGGCGTGATGTTGCTCCAGGGTTTTGGAACATATTCATTCGAGGTTAAAGATCCCCAGCAACTCGTTACTCAGATCGTCGGCAAGACGGCTTCCTATAGTATTGACCAGATTGAGGATCGCTTACGCAGCATTCTCCTTTCACAACTGCAAGATACCCTGAATGAGTGGGGTGCCAAGCTTAATCTGCCCCAATTACTTGCCAAAACACAGGAAATGGCTGGTTTCATTCGGTCTCAATGTGAGGATGATTTTGAGGCAGTCGGCCTGAGCCTGAAAACTTTCATCCTTGCCAACCTGAGACCATCCGACAAATCCGCTCAGGAATTGCGGGATATGGGTATGCTTGACATGGCTACCTACACTCAATTGCAGGCTGCAGATGCCATGCGTGATGCTGCCAACAACCAGGGCGGCGGTGCAGGCCTGACAGCTGGTATCGGGGCTGGAATGGGTATTGGCAACTTGATGGGCCAGGCTCTCCAGGGGGGAGTGCAATCTGGTCAACCGCAGCCCAAGGCTCCCAACGGCGGTTCTCCGGCGGCTGGCGGCATGTCAGACGTAATGACTCCGTCCGAGGCGGCTGCTGCCCTGAAAGTAACCGAAGAGGATGTTATGGCAGCCATCAATGACGGCAGCCTTAAGGCTAAGAAACTTGGCAATGCCTACCGCATCAGCCGGGAATCTCTCGAAGAATTCCTGAAAAGCTAATTGGTAAATACTTCGACCGGGCTGTTCCAAAAGGACAGCCCCGTCTGCATTTAAAGACTAGGGAGAAAACTTAATATCTGCATATTCACACTAAAGTATGCAGCAGCACCATGTTCGGTTGTCGCATCTCTAATATCGGAAAACCGCACACAACCACCACCTGCTGTCCGGGCTTCACAGTTCCGGAATCGCGCAAGGCCGTTTCCACGCAGTGGAACATCGCTTCGACTGTGTCTACAAACGGGACAATATGCGGTTGTACACCCCAGGCCAGCGCTAGACGGCGATAGGTGCGCTCTTCGGAAGTGAAAGCCAGGATGGGCACACGTGGCCGGGCCTTTGCCATTAATAATGCCGAGCGGCCCAATCGGGTGAAAACGGCTACTGCTGCCACATCTTGGTCGTGTGCCAATTCACGCGCCGCTCGTATTACCGCCACGGCGGCGTCGTGTTCATTAGATTCGATATCCTGGTTATGTCCCCATGATTCGAAACCCGCTTCAGCCTGGCAGACGATGCGATCCATCAGGGTCACCGCTTCCACCGGGTAATCACCAGCCGCTGTCTCTGCCGACAACATGACCGCGTCCGTTCCATCGAAAACGGCATTGGCTACATCCGAGGCTTCAGCGCGCGTCGGGAGAGGATTGTGGATCATAGATTCAAGCATCTGTGTGGCTGTGATAACCAGTCTTCCCCTGCGATTGGCAGCTTGGATGATGCGTTTCTGAGCGCCGGGAACATCTTCCGGAGCCATTTCAACCCCCAGATCACCGCGTGCCACCATCACTCCGTCTACTACATCCAGGATGGATTCTAGGTTATCAAGTGCTTCTGGACGTTCCAGCTTGGCAATTAATAGCGGACACTCCCCGGGGGATTGGCAGGCGATTCGCTGCCTGACCTTCTGAAGATCTTCGGCTTGGCGAACAAAGGAGATTGCCACAAAGTCTACACTGAGCGATAATCCAAACTCCAAATCCTCGGCATCTTTTTCGGTAAATGCCGGAATATCAAGAAGCTCGCCTGGCAAATTGATGCCTTTATTGGATGTCAATGTCCCGCCAGTCTTTACTTCTGCGACAACCTGTTTTTCCAGCACATTAACGACCGATAGCGCCAGTCGTCCATCATCAAGCAGGATACGGTTTCCAGGCTTTACAGTGTCAAACAATTGCGGGAAATCCACTGGGATAACCGCTTGGCTTTTGATGGTTTGTGGTTGGCTGGCGCCCTCCGGATAGAGCAGAACCGTAGAGCCAGATACCAGGGATAGGGGTGTATGCAGAACGCCAACTCGTATTTTTGGACCTTGAAGATCCTGTAATATTGCCAGTGGCCTTCCCAGACTCTTAGAGATGGTACGTAATTGTGAAATCCTTGCAGCGTGTGTCTCTTGCGTTCCATGGGAAAAATTCAAGCGGGCAACATCCATTCCTGCTTGAAGCAATTTTTCGATAATGGCATCATCCTGGCTGGCCGGACCAATAGTGGCAACAATTCTCACATTTCTAATCACATTTAGCTCCAGTTCAATTCCTTGGCCTGCCTCTCCAGGTCAGCTCGGAAATCCGGATGGGCTATATGAATGAGTGCCTTAACGCGCTGGCGTACTGACTTACCATAAAGGTCGGCTACACCGAATTCAGTAACTACATAGTGAACATGGTTACGTCCGGTAACAACACCTGCTCCTTGTTTGAGCATCGGGACGATCTTGGAGACTACCGTACCGTCCTTCATAGTATTGGTAGCTGGCATGGCAATGATTGGCACCCCCCCTTTCGAGCGTGATGAACCGTAGATGAAATCCAACTGCCCCCCTACTCCGCTGAAGAACTTGGGGCCAATACTATCAGCGCAAACCTGCCCTGTCAGATCCACTTCGATAGCCGAGTTGATCGCCACCATGCGTTCATTTTGGGCAATGACAAATGGGTCGTTTACGTATTCCTGGCGGTGGAATTCACACAACGGGTTGTCATTAACCCACTCGTACAGGGAATGAGTACCTAGAACAAACCCGGCTACGATCTTGCCAGGATGCAGGGTCTTGCAGGAATTATTGATTACACCTTGTTCCACCAGGCGGACCACACCATCGGAAAACATCTCGCTGTGAATTCCTAGATCCTTCTTATTATCCAGGAAATTCAGGACGGCATCCGGGATGGCCCCGATTCCCATCTGCATGGTCGCTCCATCCGGGATAAGATCAGCAATATGACCGGCAATCTTCTGATTGATCTGATCATCGCCTTCGCTGCCCATCGGTAATTCAGCGATTGCATAGGACACCGGCACAATGTGTGTAAGGCGACTTACGTGGATGAAGGAATCGCCCAAGGTACGCGGCATCTGCTCGTTAACTTCGGCAATAATAATCCTGGCCGATTCAGCCGGTGACTTGGTCAGGCCGACCTCCACGCCCAGGCTGCAGAAGCCGTGCTCATCTGGTAGCGAGACATGAATCATAGCCACATCGACAGGAAGAACCTTATTCTTGAACAAAAGGGTGAATTCTGAAAGCAGCACAGGGGTGAAGTCAGCGCGGCCTTCCCAAACCGCTTCGCGAACGTTTGGGCTAATGAAAAGCGTGTTCACCCGTAGATGGCCTTCCATTTCCGGCTTAACATAATCCGCCGAACCGACTGAAAGTGCCTGGCAGATTTCCACATTGGTGAGCTCGGGAGCACACTCCACCAACGCGGCCAGTAACTTCTGCGGCACCGATACATTCCCGGTCATAAATATGCGATCTCCCGATTTGATCGCCTTGACCGCTTCTTCCGCTGTTGTCACGTGTGATTTATAGATCGAATGCCAGTCCATATACACCTCCCTAACTGCTCCACAACGACAGGTGACGGATTTCACCTTGATAGGTGTTTATTGCCATTTCAATGGCCGGGTTTTCCGCCATGGCTTTTTCCACACCAAGGTTTGCAATCTGTAGAATATAAGGAGTGGCCACATTCACGAAGCCATGCGTAGCAGTGCGTGCCACGATACCTGGCATATTTGGAACACAATAATGAACCACATTCTCCTCAATATACGAGGGACGGTCGTGTGTGGTTGGACGCGACGTTTCGACGCAACCGCCCTCGTCAATGCTAAGATCAATAATGACCGATCGCGATTTCATCTTTCGAACCATCTCTCGCGAAACCAGCAGTGGGGCCCGCGCACCCGGCACTAATACCGCACCAATAAGTGCATCTGCAAATTCACAACACCGCATGATATTCCGTTCTGTGGAAAGCATGGTTACTACGTTCATGCCATATTCGCTGATGCGTTGCAACGAGTTAATATCCTTATCCAATACCGTGACATGTGCACCCAGGCCGATAAAAGCACGCGCTGCATATGTTCCGACCGTACCGGCTCCCAAGATAACCACTTCTGCCGGCGGAACTCCAGGAATACCACCCAATAAAATCCCGCGTCCTCCCTGGTCACTATGCAATAGGCGGGCAGCTACTTCTGCCGCCATTGCTCCGCCAATCTGGCTGGATGGGCGCAGCACAGGCAGAGAACCATCTGCTTCCTGAATCTGTTCCCATGCAATCGCCGTGATTTTCTTGTCAAGTAATAGTTTAATCCTGCTCTGGCGGGCTGAAGGCAGATGTAGTAGCCCGGCCAGCGCCGATCCAGGTTGCATGTAAATCATCTCTTCTTCGGTTGGACGGGAAACTTTCAAAACCAAATCAACCCGCCCATAAACCTCTTCGGTTGAATAGACGATCCGTGCCCCAGCCTGCTCATATGTTTCATCCGTAAAACCCGCCATAATCCCGGCTTCATGCTCTACAAGAACAATATGTTCTTCTTGACGAAGGATTTCCACACCGGCCGGGGAAAGTCCCACCCGGTATTCAAATGGCCGTCGTTCTTTCGGGATACCGATGTTCATTTTGCACCTCCAAGTTTCGGTCGAAAACACTTTCGGGGAATATTACCATTCTACTGCAGAATTGTCGTCTACATTCCTTGCTAGAATGAAAATGTGACTCAACCTGAATGTTAAGGTGGGTCACATTTGTTCTTTTTCCTGGATATATGCCTTTTTCATGCCAGGCTTTGAATTCTCAATAATTTCCAGCAGCTCTATTTGACGTTAAGGACTTCTCGAATTGATGGCAATGCCCAATCAATGGTTGCTTTGTCAATCACCAGCGGAGGCGCGAAGCGAATAGTATCAACATGTGTCTCCTTGGCTAGGATCCCTTTCATTACCAAAGCCTCGCAGAATCTTCGCGCTCCCCCCGCACTCTTTTTCAATTCTACGCCGATTAAAAGTCCCTTTCCACGCACCTCTTTTACGTGCGGACTTGGAATTTCAGTTAACTGCTCAATAAAGTATTCGCCCATTTCAGCGGCACGCTCGATCAATTTTTCTTCTACTATTACTCCCAATGCAGCCCGCGCAGTAGCTGCTGCCAACGGGTTGCCGCCAAAAGTCGATCCGTGCTCACCCGGCAGGAATAGTCCAAGTAAAGGCTTATCCGCCAGTACAGCTGACACAGGATAGAACCCACCGGCTAAAGCTTTTCCAATGATTGTTATATCAGGACGAACATTCTCGTACTGTGCCGCAAATAGTTTTCCTGTCCTGCCGAGACCTGTCTGTATCTCATCAGCAATTAGCAAAACATGATTTGCTCTGCATATTTCGGATACTTTTTTCAAATATCCGGCCGGAGGAACTATGACCCCTCCTTCTCCCTGAATAGGTTCCACAAGAACCGCAGCGGTATTCTGGGTAATCGCTTTATTTATCGCCTCCGAGTCACCGTAAGGAACGCTGATAAATCCCGGCGTAAAGGGGCCGAAATCATCGCGATAGAGCGGTTCACTGGAGAAGGAAATTTCTGTAATGGTGCGCCCATGGAAGTTGCCTGCGCAAACAATGATCTCAGCCTGATTGCGTGGAATTCTCTTAATTTCATAGCCCCATTTGCGGGCAAGTTTGAGGGCGGTTTCTACAGCCTCTGCGCCTGAATTCATTAATAAGGACATTTCGTAGCCGGTCAGATCGAAGAGTTCTTTATAAAGCAGAGGTAATTGATCGTTTCTGAAAGCGCGTGAAGTAAGAGTAACTTTCCCTGCCTGTTTAATCAATGCTGCCAAGATTTTCGGATGAACATGTCCCTGGTTGAGCGCCGAATAGGCAGAGAGGCAATCCAGATATTTCTTGCCTTCCACATCGTAGACCCATACACCCTCTCCACGTTCAATCACTACATCTATTGGAAGGTAGTTATGTGCACCATACAGCTCTTCAATTTCGATATACTCCTGCGTGTTCATGGTTTAACCTTTCTACAAATTAAATTGGGAGGTTTTGGCCCCGAGCGCCACGCAGTCGAGAGGCATTTGAACATACTCGTTTCAGGCAACTCTGAAAAGACGTGCAAGTACTGCCTTCTGCGCATGAAGACGGTTCTGCGCCTGAGGAAAAATAACTGAATGCGGCCCGTCCGCCACTTCGTCAGTTAGCTCATGGTTACGATGCGCCGGTAGACAATGCATAACAATCACATCTTTGTCAGCTTCAGAGACCAGTTTTTTATTTACTTGATATGGCGGGAAGACTTGTTCCCGTTTGGCAGTCTCATCCTCCTGACCCATGCTCGTCCAGGTATCTGTATAGATTACCTGAGCTTTCTTAACGGCTTCATGCGGTTCGCGCAGGAATCGAAATTGGCTGCCAGATGAAAGGGCTATCTCTTTTGCCATTTCTACAGCCTGCAAGTTCATGTCATACCCATCCGGATTGGCAATCGAAAAATTCCATCCTAATTTAGCTGAAATGTGCATCAACGAGACAGCCACATTGTTTCCGTCGCCTACGAAGACTACGTTGAGGCCTTTTGCCTTACCGAATTTTTCCTGGATGGTCAGCGCATCTGCCATTGCCTGACAAGGATGGCTGAAATCACTCAAACCGTTTACAACCGGTACTGATGACCATTTTGCTAATTCCAAAATATGTCTATGCTCGAAGACACGTGCCATAATTGCTTGAACATACCCGGAGAGTACACGTGCTACATCAGCAATGGATTCACGCTTCCCCAAGCCGATTTCAGTTGGTGAGAGATATAATGCATCGCCACCCATATGACGCATCGCCATATCAAACGATACACGCGTCCGCAGGCTGGGTTTTTGGAAAATCATTCCCAGTACTTTTCCCTTGAAAAGCGGAGTATTTCCTCCTGAAAAATACTCTTTCTTCAATTGCACAGCCAGATTCAGAATATCTTGCAATTCTTCCGGGGATTGTTCGTAAATATCCAAGAAATGTTCCATTTTTTCATCTCCTATGCCTTAGTATCAAGCCAGCCAGCCCTCCCGTCAAGAGCAAACTTCCTAATATATGCTTTGAATTATCATTTTGAAACATGAAATTTCTGCAAGTATGTGGCCGGCAATGCTAATTGAGCACCAAGATCATCCCCAAAACCAACCTGGCATATTGGTATATTCCTGGATTGCAGGCTGGCAACTATTTCTTCAGTTTCTCCTCGCCCTCCAAACGTCTCTGATTTTATAAGGATTACTACCGGTCGTAGGTTACGGCGTCGTAAATCTTCCAGTGCCAGGATCAAATCCGGATGATCTGATGTTGTGATTAATATAACTCCACTGCCAACAGGTAATAGTTTTGCTTGTATATTTACCAAATCAAAAAGCGGTATCAACCCCTCTGGTTTAATAAAAGCCAGAGTCTCCATAATTTTATTAATTTGGCGTTCTCCGCGCTCACAGGAAACAACGAAAAAATTCCCAGCTGAGCAGGCCAATCCGACTGCCCGCCGATTCATCAGAAAAAATCTTGCCAAAGAAGCTGCAACGCTAATGGCGTATTCAAATGTGTCTTTTGATAGGTGAACCTTCGGTAGGCGCAACCACATGTTATCAATTTGATGGGAAATTGTTAATTCAGACAAGGAAAAATGAACCAGTCGATAAGCATCCAAGAATATCCAGATATCAGCCTGCGGATCTTGCTCGAATTCCTTGACCATTAATTGACCACGATGTGCCGTGCTCGGCCAGTGAATACGTTTCATAGCATCTCCAGGAACGTATTCACGCACTTCTGCAGCATTTGGTGTCATGTCGAAAGTTCGCTGTCGAATCGCCTTCCCTCCCGGAAGAAGACCTGGAGGCGGAGGAAATATTGAAATGGGGAAGGTCATTGGTAGGATAACTAGCGAATCTTTGGCTGCGACTACTTTCCGCATGGTAAAAAGGCCAAAGGGGTCTCCGCATGTTAATATAGTTGGGCCAAGTAAATAGGCACCACGGCGGGTCAGAAGAGTACGGGCAGAATAATATCGTACCTGGTGGGCTTCAACCCTGGTCAACAGTCTGGACCCGGCAGCATTTGGCAAAGGTGACTCGTTGAGTACTTCAAGCCATGAACACCCTGGCCACTTTTCTTTTTTAATTTCATAATGCTCTTCAAATACTTCACCCATGCTTGCACGCAAGGAACGAGTTTCTCTTTTCAAGCGAATACCATTCATTGATAATTTCGTCCAAATAATTGCCCCTCCTGCTAAAACGATACCCAGGTAAGCCAGCCTTGTATATGTCACTACGCCAGTCACAATCCATCCTGTCAAACTTCCTAAAATAACTGCCGCGACCAGCCAGCGCGAGGCATGGGACAATTTCATAAGCTAAGGTGCCTGGTAATCTCCGCCCGGAACAGGCAGGTTCTCCAATATTTCTTCCACAATCTTCTCATCGCTCAACTCTCGTAGGCGGGCAGCTGGTCCGACAATGACACGGTGGGCCAATACCGGTACTGCCAAACTTTTTATATCATCTGGTAAGACAAAATCACGCCCTGCTAGGGCAGCCACTGCCTGTCCTGTACGAAAAAGTGCCAGACTGCCACGTGGACTGGCACCCAGATACACATCAGCACTCTGGCGCGTGCGGTTTACTAAATCCACCACATAGCGTTTGACCGGCTTGGAGACGTAGATTTTCTTTATCTCTTGCATAACTTCCTGAAGTTCTTCGACTGAAATAACAGCTCCCAATAATTCAATCGGGTGCTTCAATTGTTGGCGCTCAAGGATTTCTATTTCATCCATTTGGTTTGGATAACCCAATCGGACCCGCAACAGGAATCGGTCTAGTTGAGCTTCTGGTAAAGGGAAAGTTCCCTCATATTCAATTGGGTTTTGAGTTGCCAGGACCATGAAAGGGCTGGGTAAAGGGTGTGTTATTCCATCCACCGTTACCTGTTTCTCTTCCATTGACTCCAGCAAGGCGGCCTGAGTTTTTGGCGTTGCTCGGTTAATTTCATCCACCAGAACAATCTGTGCAAACACGGGTCCGGGATGGAATTCAAACACACGTTTGGATTGATCATAGATGGAAACTCCGGTTACATCACTGGGCAGCATATCAGGGGTAAACTGGAGACGGTTGAACGAGCAACCCAATGATTTTGCCAGACTGCGCGCCAAAACTGTCTTGCCAACCCCTGGAACATCCTCAATCAGAACATGTCCTTGGCAAAGCAAACCTACGACAATTGTCTCAGTCGTTTGCCGCTTGCCAACGATGACTTTCTCAAGGTTGTTAAGTAGCCTGTTGCCAAAAGATTGAATGTTCGTCAATGTTAGAGTCCTTTATCAAGAGTTGATCTTTATTTTACCCGTACTTTAATCCGGAACCGGTAAGAACCACAACAATTGGATCGGGTAATTTATCGATCACTCGGATGAGCGTTGCCCACGCTATTGCACTGGTTGGCTCGACATAGAATCCAAGTCGCGCCAGCGCATCTCGTGCCGGCATGATATCTTTTTCATCAACAACGCACATGATTCCACGACTTGCCAAAACGGCTGAACGGACCGCTTCTCCGCGCACTGGATTGGGTACTCGCACGCCTTCTGCCAACGTTCCATCCTCAGTGGCGGGTTCCATCACCCCGTCTCTGCCCGCCCATAAAGCCCATAGGGGGGCACATGCGCGCGCTTGTACCCCAATGATCAAGGGTATCGGGTCATTATTATAAACTTTACGCAATGCATCAAATCCCCGCGCAAGACCGAGCAGTAACCCACCCTGTCCAGCGGGGACAACTACTGCTCCGGGCATTTTCCCCACCTGCTCAAAAATTTCGTAAGCAGCGCTGGCATATCCAGGAAGATTAAATGGACTATACGCATGGCTGGCATATACTGTACCATTGTCAGATACCTTCCTGACCGCCTTGGTAACGTCAGAACGCGAACCGGGGATTGGAAACAGTTCTGCACCATAGGCTTCGATTTGCCTCCTCTTGGGGCCAGAAGCGTATTCGGGTATAAATATTCGCGTTTTAATTCCTGCCCGGGCTGCATAAGCTGCCAGGGATGCTCCAGCATTCCCTGAGGAGTCTTCTACAACTTCGGTTACTCCGCGTGACCTCAACCAGGCTGTCATCACCGCTGAACCGCGGTCTTTGAACGATCCACTGGGATTTAGGTAATCGCACTTTAGAGCTATTTCACGACCCAACGCTTTCACCCAAAGTAGCGGTGTGTCGCCTTCTCCTAGAGAAACTGGCACAACCTCTGGCGACAGTCCAAACGTATGCCTGAAGCGCCAGATACCTGGCTCAGAATGGTCTATTTTTGTTGGGTCAAAGAGGAAGCTGCCGCGAAAATCATACACCCCACCACAAATAGAACAACAATATGGAACATGCGCATTTGGATAGGGTTCCCCACAATTGCTGCAAAAAACACCAGGATAATCCATGCCTTCTTCCACCATTAATCACAAAGGCGTTTTTATTCTCCGGACTTAGGAATATATTCACCTTCGACCCAGAATTCGCCTTCTGGACTAACTTCCTTTTTCCAGATAGGCACAATTTCCTTCAATCGGTCAATTCCATAGCGGGCTGCATCGAAAACGCCTGTATCCCGATGTGCAGCAGTGCAAATGATAAACACGGTCGGAGTTTGTGGATAAAGTCGTCCGATCCGTTGAACAATGGCGATACCTTCCACCGAGGGCCAGCGTGAACGAATTTCTTTTGCAACCTGGCGCATCTTGGCTTCAGCCATCGGTTGGTAAGCTTCATATTCAAGAAAACTAGTTTCATGAGCATTACCACGTTCTGTCATCCCGCGCACAATCCCAGAAAATATAGCCGCCGCGCCAGTGGATGGAAGTGTTACCCTAGCAATCAGAGCGTCAAGGTCAAGTTCCATTTCGGTGATAGTGGTGATTGTCGGGTAATCCATATTTTCTCAACCACCAGAAACCGGGGGAAAAAAAGCGATTTCAGCATCGAGTGGAATTAAAAGTTCATCAGCCGCGTATTCGCTGTTGACAGCTGCAATTATGGATTTCTGCGTAGAGGCCATCTGAGGGTATTTTTTCACCAATAATTCCCTAAGCATTGCAACAGTTGTCTGCGCCGGTACTTCCAATTCAACCGTTTTCGCCCCGACATATTCTCTCACGGTGGCAAAAAAGAAGATTTTGACTCTCATGGTTCCTCGTTCAAAAGGTTTACCTTTGACTATCTATTGATTTACCACATCCCCCGACCGCCCGCCGTGTTTTTCAGTCAGGCGAATATTTTGAATTTTCATTGTTTTCTCAGCAGCTTTGGCCATATCATAAATGGTTAATGCTGCCACCGACACGGCAGTCAGAGCCTCCATCTCGACCCCGGTTCTACCGATCGTTTTGACTGTAGCCTTTATGAGAACACCTGGAATATTATCTTCTAGGGTTAAGGTCACATCAATATGGGTGATAGGCAAAGGATGGCATAATGGGATCAAGTCCGAAGTCCGTTTTGCTGCAACGATTCCGGCAATCTGGGCAACGGTTAATACATCGCCCTTCTTAATCGATCCAGCCCGGATCAAGCCAAGAGTTTCTTTCTTCATCAGAACTTCCCCCTGTGCAATCGCCAGACGCTCCGTTGCCGGTTTGTCGCCCACATCCACCATATGGGCGTGACCAGTATCATCAATGTGAGTTAATTTGGTAGGCATGGCTGAATTATACCAGCGGTAGGAAAACCTGTTTCTGGTTATAATAACTACATGGAGTTTTTTATCAACGACCCTAAAATTGTCCGTTATCCTCCAGCTGAGATTCACATGCTTGGCATATGGGCTAATTCTGACCCTGACGGAAAACGTCTGCGGGTTGCCTTGGACTTGACTCCATTCCAGCAAAGGCCTATTATCGAACTTGACCTGACAGACTCCATTGGCAATAAAGTCGCCTCAGCCAGTATCATTGAGCCGGTTGGATGGAAATTGGAACTAACCCTGCATATCCGCAAAACTGGTCTAACCAACGGAAATACACTCTATCAGCCAGTCTGTCCTACCCTGAGCTGGGCGAAGTAGACCGGCATACTCTTATCATCGAAGTTCCCGATCCTGCAAAATAAAATGATCTTCCGTCCAAAAACCATATCTCAAAGTTTACGCTCGATATTTCGCACTGTGTTTTCTGCAATCTGCATCATGTTTTTGCTTTCAGCCTGCAGACTGCAACTTGGGCCTGACCCCACCTTAACTTCAACTCCTTTTCCCCCAAGTCAGACTCCTACGGCAAGCTTGACTCCAACCGAAGCTCCCACTCAGACCCCTTATATCATAACAGCCACTCCAAATATCGGTGCTACGGAACCGGCGCCACAAGGCACTTTCTTCCTTTCCCTCACCGACGAAGGGTATTTCCACCTCTTTGCTTATTCGCCACAAACCCTCCCACTTACCCGCCTTACCGCAAGTGACTGGGATGATATTACCCCTGCAATCAGTCCAGATGGTAAATGGTTGGCATTTGCATCGAATAGAAACAGCTATTGGGATCTTTATTTACTTGAACTTGCCAGCGGCAATGTCATCCGCCTGACAGACACACCCGAATACGACGCTGCGCCATCCTGGTCGCCTGATGGGGCATTTCTGGCCTACGAATCTTATCAAAATGGTTTTTTGGGCATATTCATCCGATCCGTCAAAGATTCTGCCCAAGTGTATGCACTGACACAAGACATTGCCACTGATTCATCACCAGCATGGTCACCACTTGGAAGGCAAATTGCCTTCATTTCAAATCGTAGCGGGGAACCCGAGGTGTGGATTGCCGATTTGAACAAATCGGGGAATGACAAGTTTACAAATATCAGTAAATCTCCCCAAACTGTGGAATCGCACCCCACCTGGTCTCCTGATGGTACTCATCTGGCTTGGGCCTCTGCAGATCCATCCTCCGGCTTGACCAGCATCTATGTTTGGGATGCTGGCAATCCGTCCTCTCCGCCGGTTTTTGCCGGATCTGGAGATTGGCCGGTCTGGCAAGACAACAGCCATCTTGCCACGCGCTTGACGGCTCCCAACCAGACCTTCCTTGCAGGGTATACTATCAATGGAATTGTCAACTTGCCACCAGTGCTGTTACCCGCTCCAACCAATGGGCTGGCTTTCGGCAACACCACGGCTGCGTTACCCGGGCCTTTCCTTAATAATGCTAAAATAACACCGGCCGTTTTATATATCCCAACGGTTACACCTCAATCAGATACCATGCATGGACGTGCTTCACTTATTACTCTGACAGGCGTCCAGGCTCCTTACCCTCAACTAAATGAATTTGCATATGATTCCTTCCAAACTTTACGCGCACAGGTCGCCAGGGAAACAGGCTGGGATGCTCTTGCTAGCCTGGAAAATGCCTATGTTCCTTTCACAACGTCACTTGATCCCGGTTTGGGGGAGGATTGGTTATATACGGGTCGGGCTTTTACACTTAACCCATCCCAGATTCTGGCCAATTGGATGGTCATAATTCGTGAAGATTTCGGTCAAGAGACCTATTGGCGAATCTACCTGCGCACTACAGCCCAGGACGGTTCCCAAGGTGCTCCCCTTACCCAAGTTCCCTGGGATTTTAGTGCTCGTACTGGTGATCCTGTTGCCTATGAGAATGGCGGACGGTTGGCAGACTCCATTCCGTCCGGTTATTGGGTCGACCTGACCTCCCTCGCTATTCAATATGGTTGGGAACGCTTGCCGGCTCTGACTGAATGGCGTACATATTATGCCGGAGCACGCTTCAACGAATTGGCGTTTACTCAGGGATTGGATTGGTCCACCGCCATGCTGCAACTCTACTCACCCGAATTCCTTGTCACACCTACGATGGTTATTCCGCCCACTTTCACACCAACGCGCACACCTATGTGGTATCGGTCACCTACGCCCACTTCCACGCCAACGCACCGCCCGACCTATACACCATGATCCATCTGCGCCTCCTCCTGCCGGTAACGTTAATCATCCTGTCAGGGTGTGCGCCCGCGCCTGGACCTCTGTCCACGCCCGCGCTTCTTCTTTCCTCTCCTACGCCCAATACCACGCCTACATTCGTTGCTGAAGTTGCTTCAGAGGCCACTTCAACTATACCTTTCGAGAAAACTTCAACCCCCTTCCCAATGACTGAAGCGCCTGCCCCTCTCCCTACGGCTACTCCCGATGCAATGCAACTTTTTTTCCCCACTGTCATTCCAGTGCAAGGTGCGGAATACCGCCCTCCACTTTATCCCATTCCGTGGTCACTTTCCCCTTTCGATCATTTCTATTTTGCCGCCCCGATTGCCGCAGCTTACCCTGGTGAACCAGAATGGGATTATCCATATGGCGGTGTTTTCTTCGGACCAAATATTATTCATACCGGAGTTGACCTGCCTGCCCCGCGCGGAACCGATGTATTGTCCGCTGGCCCAGGAACTATTGTTTGGGCTGGAATAGGCCTTTACTCAGGATCATCCGACAGTCTTAACGATCCTTATGGAATAGCTGTCGCCATCCGGCACGACTTTGGTTATCAGGATCAACAACTTTACACCATTTATGCCCACATGGAGGAGGTTGATGTGGTTGTCGGTCAATGGGTAAACACCGGCGCGGTAATTGGGAAAGTGGGGAGCACCGGGAACACTACCGGCCCACACCTCCATTTCGAAGTCCGGCTCGGAGAAAACAGTTTTTATTCTACACGCAATCCTGTTTTGTGGATGGTGCCACCAGAAGGGTATGGCGTCTTGGTTGGCCGGGTGACGGCTGATTACGGTTCCACCCTCAAGGATCATCTTGTTTCGGTAACAAACTCCCAAACCCAAAAAACATGGAAAGTTTACACATACGCCAGTGATGCAACCATTCACAGCGATTCCTACTACAACGAAAATGTCGCACTGGGTGATCTCCCGGCAGGAGTCTATCAAATCGACATTATTTTTGACGGGATGTATAATCTGGAAAATATCCAAATATTACCCGGTCAGGTGACATATTTTACGTTTAATGGATTTGTCAAATATAACTCTTCACCGCCCCCTACTCCAACCAGCACCGGTACAATCTTCCCGACCACCCCTTGACGCATCGAACATCTGTGCTATACTCTGAATGTACTTGTTTAGCGTCTAAAGGTGAATTTCCAGCATATATGGCACTTTGGTAGCAGGTGAGCAATTTATCGCCATATATGCTGGACGTACCTGTGGCTTCATAAGTTGGGAACAGCGAATTATTACCATATATAAGGCACTTTTTTGAACGCTAAACATGTACCTCTGAATAATTATTTATTAGAGAGGAAAATTATGCCAAAAAGAACCGATTCTGCTTCCGATGATTCAATCGACGAAGGTCGCCGCGCGATGCTAGATAAAGCTGTCGGAGATATCGTCAAACGCTACGGCGATGGTTCCATCATGCGGCTGGGCGATGCACACAAAATGACCATTGACGCTATCCCAACCGGTTCTCTTTCTCTGGATCTGGCCCTTGGCATCGGCGGTATTCCGCGTGGTCGCATTACTGAAATCTATGGGCCGGAATCTTCAGGCAAGACTACCATTTGTCAGCATATCGTCGCAGAAGTCCAGAAAGTAGGCGGGACTGCCGCTTATGTGGATATGGAACATGCCTTGGATCCAATTTATGCAGCCAAGTGTGGTGTGGATGTGGATAACCTGCTGGTCTCGCAACCCGATACCGGTGAACAGGCTTTGGAAATCACAGAAACACTCGTCCGCTCTGGAGCGGTGGATCTGGTGGTGATTGACTCTGTCGCCGCTTTGGTTCCCAGATCGGAGATCGAAGGTGATATGGGCGATGCACAGATGGGCGCGATGGCTCGCCTGATGTCTCAGGCGCTGCGCAAGCTCTCCGGGGCTATCAATCAAACCAAAACATCTGTTATCTTCACGAACCAATTGCGCATGAAAATCGGTGTCATGTTTGGCAACCCTGAAACCACCACTGGCGGCAACGCGTTGAAATTCTATGCCTCTGTACGTCTTGATGTACGCCGAATACAATCAATCAAAATAGGTGCGGAAATCGTAGGCAACCGGACACGTGTCCGGGTGGTCAAAAACAAGGTCGCTCCTCCCTTCCGTACTGCAGAATTCGATATCATGTATAACGAAGGTATCTCCAAGGTCGGTGATCTGATTGATCTGGCGACACAGCTTGGTATCGTGGATAAGCGCGGTGCTTTCTTCTCTTTTAACGAAACTCGTCTCGGACAGGGACGTGAGAACTCCAAGGAATTTCTTCGCCAGAACCCGACGCTGGCCGATGAAATCGAGGCTATTATCCGCCAACGTGCCACAGGCGGCGAAGTAGCTCTCCCACTCGCCATCGGCGAGGAAAGTGACAGTGAGGCCGGCGGGGAATAATAGGCTTAAGGCCTTTTATATTAACTTCTGATATTCAAAGGATACAGATGGATACGCGACGATCTTACCCTGCTTTCGTATCCATCTGTTTTTGTTTTATTGGCGTTGTTTTTATTGGGCTGTTTGTAACTGCCTGCGGGGGTAGTACTTCCCCACCTCAAGTTGCCACTCCTTTTTCACCTCCAACATCAACTCCGGAACAACCTACCGCCACACCAATCACAATCCTGCCTGCTGTTCCAACTTCAACACCCATTTGCACAGATAATCTGACTTTTATTAGTGATGTAACTATCCCGGATGGCACGGTGGTAGCTCCCGGCAGCATTCTGGATAAGCAGTGGCTCGTTCAAAATAGTGGTGATTGCAATTGGGATGCAAGTTATCAACTTCGGCTTATTTCTGGCAACGCTCTCGGCGCATCGACCGACCAGGCTCTGTATCCTGCGCGCGCTGGAACGCAGGCAACTGTACGCATCCTGTTCATTACACCGCAGGAAGCCGGGGAATACATCAGCGAATGGCAGGCGTTTGACGCGAATGGAATCGCATTCGGAGAATCATTTTTCATTAAAATTGAAGTGCAGCAGTAATCCTTTCTTGCACAGCCGCGTTTTACACCATTAAATCTGTCTAAATACCCAAATCCTGCCTTAAATTGTCTTCGCTAAAAAACTGCCATTGTTCCTCCTTGTTATAGCCAGCTTCTTGCGCGCGCTTAAGTATTTTTTCATCGTTGCCGCATTTGCTATTTTTCGCTTGTAAATCTTTTAATACCCTGAAGGAACACTCCCTATTTCTATGGATACTGGTAGAATCAATCTTATTTGGAGTGTTTAAGGTTGAATAAAAATCGTCTTGTCAAGGATATCATCGAACCGCAATACGTGATCGAAGGCGCCGGGGTGCTTTTGCGCCGGTCCATCTTTCCACATGTTTCGAATCAGTTTGATCCCTTCCTGCTCTTTGACCATTTTGCATTCAATGATCCGGTAGAAGGCCCCATCCGCGGCTTTCCTATGCATCCACACCGCGGGATTGAAACGGTGACCTATATTCTAAAGGGCAGCGTTAACCACCGTGATAGTCTGGGTAATGCTGGCCTTATCGGTCCCGGTGATATCCAATGGATGACTTCTGGAGGGGGGATCCTTCACGAGGAAATGCCACACCGTGGACCAGATGGGCTTATTGTTGGTTTCCAATTATGGGTCAACTTACCCGCCGCGCTAAAAATGATCCGTCCAAATTACCAGGGAGTTTCAACAGCAGATATTCCTCCTGCAAAAGGCCCGGGATGGATTGCACGCGTGGTGGCCGGTGAATTGGTTGGTGTTTCCGGGCCAGTGAAAGAGATTGCTGCCAATCCGGTATATTTGGAAGTTGCGATGGAAATTGGAGCTAAATTCACTTTACCGATCTCCGAAGACTACACAGCCCTGGTCTATGTCTTTGATGGACAGGCAACTTTTGGAGACCAGGAAGTGGGTGCAGTGGAAATGGTTGTTTTAGAGAAGGGCAGCCGGATCGAGATCCATACCGGCGAAACGCCGGTACGGTTCATCCTGATGACTGGGGCGCCCATTAGGGAGCCTATTGTCCCATATGGGCCATTTGTCATGAATACGCGTGAAGAAATCCAGCAAGCCTTAATCGACCTGCGTAATGGGACATTCGTGCAGGCCACAAATCCCGTATAATTGGTGCATACTACCAAAAATCTTTCAATAATAACATTTCATCTGAGAGACATTGGCAAACCAAAATGGAACCTTCAACCATAAAATATCCTACAAAAGTTGTTTATGGCGATCGAATCGGCAGAGCGGGCACACTGCGATTAGGTTGTTCAGCCGTTCTTTTTGGTAAGGATCACCAGACGGTCCTGCTAACCCGCCGTTCGGATAACGGTCAATGGTGTCTGCCGGGTGGAATGATTGACCCAGGTGAATCAGTCGCAGAGGGATGCAAGCGGGAGGTCTTCGAGGAGACCGGGCTCAGAGTCCGTGTGGTCAGGTTGACTGGTGTTTACAGCAACCCAAACCGGTTGACTATTTATCCAGATGGGAATAAAGCATTCGTTATCGTTCTTAACTTCGAGGTCGAACAAGTCGGGGGAAAATTGGGATTAAGCGACGAAACCACAGAAGCCCAGTTTTTTACCACCGCCGAAGCAGTACAAATGAATTTGTTCCACGGTCATGCTGAACACATTCGCGACACACTAATCGGAAATTATTCTGCTGCGATCAGGTAATATTCGCCGGAATAGACCATTCTTACAACCACAGAACTTGATTCTATCGTGGCAGTCCCCTACATGAACCGAGCAATTTCATCTTGCGCTTACCATTCGAGTGAATACCGAATGAAAAGTGTTGCCCTATAGGATTATTATTTCCAATCCGAACCATCATGGGTTACTCGGAAATGCTTGAAAAAGGTGTTTTTGGGGAAGTGAATGCCGAACAAAAGAATGCCGCTTCCGAAATTCTGGACGGCTCCAACCAATTACTTACATTCATAAACAATCTAATTTGCGAGGCACAGATCGAGACGGGACGGCTTGTGACTAGACCGGCTATATTCAAACCCACTTAATTTGTTGCCGGAGCCCATACGATCGCAGGATTTGCTATCAAAAAGAAGAATTTGAAATTTGAGCTGGAAATAGCTCCTGATTTACCACAGGATATTTATTGGGATGCCTACTGGCTCAAACAAATCCTTCTCAACCTGATAAATACCGCCATTAAATTCACTGAAAAAGGCTCAATTATGGTCTGCCTTTTCATGGCTGATAAAGATAATTGGGTGATTCAAGTGTCGGATACCGGACCGGAGATTCCAAGAGAAGCCCAGAAAATGGGTTTTGAAGCATTTCGCCAGGTAGAAGGGAATACACGCGGCGGGTCAGGGCTGGGGCATTCCATTGTTAGCCAGCTGACTACCCTCATGAATGGAAAAATCGAACTTCAAAGCGAAATTGGAAAAGGCAGTACATTCACTGTAATATTGCCGATAAAGGTCCCCTAGATACCATGCAGCTCGCATTCGTACCGCTACCGTTTGCAATATAAGACGATGAAAAACTTGTTACGAACTTTTCGTATGCGCTGAAGGCGGCTGGTTTAAAGTTCAAAACGCAAAGCAAATGGTCAATCCATCGAAACACTATCGCAAATGGACCCTGCTGTTGTTGTCCTCGATCTGCACCTGCACCGATGTAACCGGCGAATAAGTGCTGGCGCATATCCGATCAAATGAAAGCCTGAAAAATATACTTCCTGGAAACCACCGAACCTATTATGGCAGGTGTGCTGAGAAAGCAAAGTTATTTTGGTCTGCTTACACCCATCAATTGCAGCCAGTTGTGTGATCTGACCACCCAAATAAGATAACCTCAAAAAGCCAATGCGAACCTTTGAATCAGTAGCGTAAACCCGTCCAAAAGACCAAACCTAGGAGCGCCCTTATGGAACCACTCAACCCTTCTGCCCAAAAAATCCAGAACATCCTGCGCGGATTCGGGTTCGATTATAAAGTGATCGAGTTTGCCGAATCCACTCGCACTGCCCAGGAAGCAGCCGACCGGATCGGTTGCCAGCTCGGTCAAATCGTTAAATCGCTCATTTTTCAAGGGATGTCAAGCAATAAGGGAATCCTGGTACTGACCAGTGGGTCAAACCGGGTGGATGAAAACAAGGTTAGCCAATATTCTGGGGAATCGATTGGTCGGGCCAACCCGGAATTTGTCCGAACCATGACCGGATTCGTCATCGGAGGCGTACCACCAATCGGTCACGATCAACCTTTGGAAACATATATCGATGAAGATTTATTACAATATACCTATATTTGGGCTGCTGCTGGAACGCCAAACGCCGTGTTCCAATTGCCATCTTCCGATCTTATAAAAATCACGGGTGGAAAAATTTTGCGGATAAAACCGGAATAAATCCAGCCGCCTACTCTTCCAGTGCATCCTTGGCTTTCTTCTGTTGCTTGCCACGCTCGTCAGTATTCAATATGCGCTTGCGAATGCGCCACGAAACTGGTGTCACTTCAAGCAATTCATCGTCTGCCAGGTATTCAATTGCTTCATCAATGCTCATCTGGCGCGGCGGTGTCAGGCGGATTTCCATGTCTCCATGTGAGGAGCGCATATTGGTCAAGTGCTTTTTGCGGCAAACATTGATCGGGATATCGCCAGGGCGGGCATTCTCGCCAATTACCATCCCTTCGTATACCGCCACTCCGGGACCATAGAACAGGTTGCCACGCTCCTCGGCGCTTTTCAAGGCATAGGCAGTGGTTTCGCCCACTTCCCAGGCTGCTAAAGAACCAGTGGCACGCTGGGCCATCGGTCCTGACATTTCTTCATATCCGTGAAAAAGGGTGTTCATTACACCCATACCACGCGTTGCAGTCAGGAACTGGTAGCGGAAACCCAACAGGCCACGCGTCGGTACGATATAAATCAACCGCACGCTGCCTTGCCCGGTATCCTGCATATCCATCATCTTGCCGCGCCGTCCACCCAACATTTCCACCACTACTCCAACGGTATCGGGACTGGTTTCGATATGGACTTCCTCATATGGCTCAAGTTGGGTGCCGTCTTCTGCCTGATGAAAAATCACTTCCGGGCGCGAAACTTGGAACTCATAACCTTCCCGGCGCATGGTTTCGATTAGGATTGCCAGGTGCAATTCCCCTCGCCCGGAAACCAGGAAAGTATCTGCTGCCTCTGTCTCAGCCACTCGCAGGGAAACATTCGTGCGAAGCTCATCGAATAATCGCTCACGCAGCTTGCGTGATGTGCTCCACTTACCTTCCCGGCCCGAGAATGGTGAAGTATTCACTCCGAACGTCATCCGGACAGTCGGCTCTTCCACTCGAATCGTCGGAAGCGCCACGGGGTTTTCGGGGTCGGCCAGGGTTTCACCGATGGCAATCCCCTCGAGTCCGGCCAGCGCGATAATCTCACCGGCTTCGGCATGTTCCACTTCCACTTTGTTCAGGCCCTGGTGGATATATAAATAACGGGCGCGTTCCGGAACATTTTCGCCATCCACTTTCAAACGCGCCAGCGCCTGGCCTACCTTAATGGTACCTGCATGAACCCGGCCAACTGCTGTTACACCGCGGTAATCATCATAGCCAAGTGTCGTGATAAGAATTTGCAGCGGAGCATCCACATCCACTTTCGGAGGTGGAATGTGCCGCAGGATGGTTTGGAAGAGCGGCTGGAGGTCCGGGCCGAGTTCGGGAGTGAAACCAGCCTGGGCACTGGTGGCCTGGGTATAAATGATGGGGAAATCTGCCTGCTCGTCGGTGGCGCCCAGTTCGATAAACAGGTCAAAAGTCTGGTTGACAACACGGTCGGGTTCGGCATCCTTGCGGTCTACTTTATTTATAACAACCACAGCTTTGTGCCCCATTTCCAGGGCTTTCTTCAGCACGAAACGGGTCTGTGGCATTGGGCCTTCAGCGGCGTCCACCAATAGCAGCACACCATCGACCATGTTCATGACGCGTTCCACCTCACCGCCGAAATCGGCATGACCGGGGGTATCCACGATGTTGATCTTGACCGTTTCACCGGTGACGGGGTCCGGAATGGAGATGGCGGTGTTCTTGGCTAGGATGGTGATGCCACGCTCTCGCTCGAGGTCGTTCGAGTCCATCACGCGCTCAGCCACCTGCTGGTTGTCACGGATGGTGTGCGACTGGCGTAGGAGACCATCCACCAGGGTGGTTTTACCGTGGTCCACGTGGGCAATAATGGCAATGTTGCGGAGATCGGTTCGTTCTTTCAGCATAAGTCGGCTTTCAGGAAACAGCTTTCAGCAATTGGGAAGTGGCGATAAAAAACCCCGACCAAAGAGGGCCGAGGCTCGTCATGAGCATAATTAAATAATTTCGGCGTACAAGATGTATTTTATCACAAATTCCAATGGATTTAATCTATCGTGCGGCAAATTTTCCTTTACCCGCAGGATACATCTACTTTATGAACAATGTCCGAATAAATCTGAGCTTTATGAAATCAAACGGCTTATCCGAAAATTCCGGGCTACAAATTCAGGAGGAGTCCGCATCTTGAGTCTGTGGTTTCACCGTATGCACTCAAAATACGGTTCTTCTATATCTTTCGGATAAATTCTTGGTAAGCTGTGCCATTAAAACGTACCAAAATTTTGGATATGAAAACGATCAGGATGGGAAATGTGGGAGACTTTTGGAAAGCTCGGAAGCTTGTCTAAGGGCACCATCCTTTTCCCAATCCTTTAGATAGCTCCATAATTCTGGCTCTTTCTCGATCAATTCCGGGTCAGCACGTGCACCCAATGCATCAAAGAATCGGCTGATAAAGTTGCGTAGAACAGCCGCCAATGCAACATCAGTGATCTGCTGGTCGTTCAATCCGTCATGACGAAGAATGTCGACATCTGCTTGGGAGACCGACCTCGATTCGAGGCTGACCTTGCTGGCATAGTCCATCATGTGAACTTCTTCCGGGCTGAGGGCAGCATTGTGATAATCTTCCAGGATGGCAATGACTTGCTGGGCAGTAAACCCATTCTTACGAAGCACCGCTCCGTGCGCCAGCATGCAGTAAACACAGCCGATTGCGCGCGCCGCCGCAATGGTCACCAGTTCATAGGTGCGCAGATGTAGATGCGAACGTATCGACTTCATTAGCGGCAACCAAAGGCCGATCATCTCGGGTCGATGGCTCCATGCACGGTTTACGTTCCAGACATAGCCATCTTTTTCGATATCCTGGTTGTAAACCTCACGCAACGCTGACTCAACATTTTCATCAGCAACTGGTTGGATGTGCCACATAGACGTCCTCCTGTCTATTTATCGGTCAGAATAAGAGGGTTAACCATCAATAATTATAAATTTGTAATATGATATTGTCAATCTTATTTATCATTTTTATATGTCTGTTCCTGGAACTTCAGACACCTGATGGACCAGAACAAAACTCACAAAATAAATAATCGATTCTCGGAGAAAAACAAGGATTATCTGCGAACGCAATTTCTGTAGGGCATTGCAATCTCCCAAGTAATAATCTTTCATTATGGTACTGACCAATCGCAATAACCCTTCCGTGCCGTTTGTAGTGGTCAGCAAACTCATCCCCAGCGGACTTCTTGGAGTTGTACTGGAGAATGCGTCTGACGTCTTCGTCGGAATCGTGCCGGTGGTTTCGCATGACCGGCATTTCCTCGACCGGACCGTGAAACGCTTCCTGGAGCTGGAAAATGGACGGGTGAAGGAATATTTCGGCGGAGACTGCTATTATGTAGATATGAAAGGGAGGAGAGAGCAGGTAATTAGTTAACAAGTAAGAAGGGAAAAGGAAGAAATTTTTTTGCGGATCATCTCGCAAGAATTTTTTATATATTTGAGTAGAAGGGCAGGATCAAGCGGTAGTTGGCAAGACCTGCAATGACAGCACCGCTATAAAATGCGCCAGGGCCCCAAGAAGAACGAAGATGTGCCAAACTTCGTGGAAGCCAAATTTTCCCGGCACGAAATCCAGGATCTCGGTGGCATATACCACCGCGCCCAAGGTATAAATTACCCCACTCACAAAGAGCCACACCATTGCAGCGACCGGCAACACGGCAGGCACCTGTGGTGCAGCCATCACACACAACCAGCCCATGGCAACGAAGATGCCCGTATGCAACCAGCGCGGCGACTTTATATAGAAAACGCAGCC
>Ga0187873_1000236_pt1 | contig 63379 bp, 58 predicted proteins | sample June2016WEW_16_1_2_FD_133012 | JGI IMG/M metagenome (GOLD analysis project Ga0187873, IMG submission 133012) | Peatland microbial communities from SPRUCE experiment site at the Marcell Experimental Forest, Minnesota, USA - June2016WEW_16_100 | ecosystem: Environmental > Terrestrial > Soil >...
AACCCATGCAGATCCTTCGCTGCTGCTCAGGATGACAGTTTGAGTGATGGGTTCTCCTCATCGAGTTTCTGCCCATCATGGGCAGCCGAAAGGCTGTCAACGCTCAGGATGACAGCGAAGGGCGCATGGTGACATGTCCTCAAATGTATCACTTTCTTCAGTGATGGGGGTGGGGCACACATGAAAGACACACTATGCGCCGCTCGCGCACAATGCGCCGTGTTGTCTTAGCGGGCTAATCGAGTTTCAGCGACACCTTCTGGCCGTTGAGGGTGTACTCAAGCTGGTGAGCGGCCTTCTTGTTGTCCTTGGAAAGTGAGAAGTAGAGATAGCCGGCCACGGGCGCCGCCGCCGTTTGCTCCGGAAGGGATTTCTCGTCCAGTTCCAGTTCCATCACGTCGCGGTCGCGAATGGTCGAGGCCGGACCCGCCCCTGGGCCGCGCCCGACGCCGACGCCCACACCCACCCCTGTGTCAACACCGTGGACGCGCTGTCCGGTCATCGGGTCGATGCCCGACTCGTAGCCGACGTGGGCCTCGGTGACGGGATTGACGCCCACGGAGTCCGCGTTCTTCTTCTGAAGTTGTGCCGCGAGCAGTCGGGCGCTCGACGGTTTCACCGCCGTGTCCGTGCCAGCCAGACGCAGGACGAAATCGTCAGGGGAGACATCCAGCGGCTTGTTTTTACCAGGATAGAGCGCCACCTCGACCACCCGGCAGCAACGAGTGAGATCCGTGCTGAAAGCTTTGTGGACGTCCCGCGGCGTGAGGAGCGCAGCGCCGATCGAGGCGCCGTCGGCCTCGGCATGAGCCGCATAGCTCGAGGCCGCGCCCCGGGGCACGGTGCCCTTCTGGTCGCCCGCCAGCAACGGCAGGGTTAAGATTGCCAATAAGGTCAGAATGGTGGCCGGTTTCATGGGTTCACCTCCACAGGCACGGGCGCCAGTTTGGCGAGAACCGTGAGATTCTTACCACTGAGCACATAGATGCAGCGGCAGTAGTCCGCGTGGCCTGCGGCCTTGATGCAGAGATTGTAAGCGCCCGGGTCGAGCCGCAGGGTGCTCTTCAGGGTCGCGACTGTGCCCGCGTAGGCGCCGTCGATCAGGACCTCCGCAGTTTTCGGGAAGCCCGCTCGTCCACTTGTACGAGGGTGCCGGCAACGGCATTCCGGAGGCCGTCCGGCTCCGGATCTTTTCTTAGAGTGAAGCAAGCAGCGCAGCCAGCAGCGCAGCCCGCTGGGGCAACTCGCGGATGATGACGTGTTCGTGGCGCGCGTGGGCGCCATCTCCCGTTCCGCCCAGGCCGTCGAGCGTGGGAATCCCCAGGGCAGCGGTTAAGTTGCCGTCGGAGCCCCCTCCGGTTGCCGCTTCTTTCAAATCCAGACCCATTTGGCGCCCCCACTCCCTGGCCTTACGAAACAGAGCGATCGCCATTTTTCGCTCCATGGGCGGGCGGTTGATCCCGCCCGCAATTTCCAGTTTGGCCTCGGGGTGAACGGGCCGCAAGGCGCGCATCTTCCTTTCAATCCATAGGCGGTCGCGCGCCGTCGGGACGCGCACGTCAACACTTGCCGTAACAAGTTCAGGAATAACATTTGAGCGTGTACCGCCCTGAATAACATTTACACAGAGGGTCAGCCCCCGCCGGGGGCGTGCCAGCTTTTCGATGCGCAGGATCTGGCGAGCCATCTCGGAGATCGCATTCACGCCCGCCGAGGGATTGACCCCGGCGTGAGCGGAGCGGCCGCGCACCGTGACGGTGAATTCTCCCACCCCTTTGCGGGCGGTTTTCAGTGCCCCGTGCGCCGCTGCGGGCTCCAGCACCAGCACGGCACGGGCCTGCTGGGCTTCCGCGAGCATTTCCTTGCGAAAGGCAACGCTGGATACTTCTTCGTCGGCGTTCAGGAAAAAACGCACCGGGCCAGGAGGAGTTATCTTGCACGCCTGGAGAGCCCGCACCGCCCAGAGGCCGCACACGATGCCGGCTTTCATGTCGTAGATGCCCGGTCCGTAGGCGCGCCCGGCGTGCACCCGAAAGGGCATGGCAGCCAGGGTGCCGACCTCCCAGACCGTGTCCAGGTGGCCGAGCAGCAGGATCGGCCGCTCGCGGCGCGCCTCTCCCCAGAACTCCGCCACCACGGCCGAGCCCGCCGTGGCGTGGGGAAGCAGGCGAACTTCGGCGCCCCGCTTCTTGAACTCTCGCGCAAAAAAGTTCGCCAGGCGATCCACAGCAACTTTGTTTTGACTCGGGGATTCAATCTCCACCGCCTGCCGCAAACAACCGAGGAGCGCGTCCTTCTGCGCTTCGCAATAAGCCCGCAACGCTTTAGGGTCGATCACGTTTCCTCCCACAATGACAGGCTGGTTAAGTCACCGCATGAATGGGCCCCTGCGAGCAAATCTTATCACGCCCGGGCGCGAGAAGGTTGCCTCCTTGCCCTCCCAAGTTCTGGGAAAGCGGCCAATTGGAAGGGTTTTGGGGGCAGGCGGAAGGGCGGGGCTTCAGAAGCTGCGGAAAAACGCTCCGATGCTGTCATCCTGAGCGAAGCAAAGGACCCCTGTATTTGAATTTTCAAGCAAATACAGAGGTCCTTCCTTCGTTTCACTCAGGACCGGCTTCGCCTCCTCAGGATGACAGCTTTGGCGGTTTTTCCGCAGCCTGTAAAGCCCCGCCCTTCCAAACCCGTGGTGAGAAATCTGGGCCAAGTCCCCTCGCCCTTCGGGGTTCGCGGTGCGCGCCTGGCGCCAGAGGCGAATTATTCAACGGATTTCGGCTACAGGAGACCAGCGGATCTGCCGATTAGAAGAAACGAGGTGTCAATGCCTTACCCCTGTGCCTATGTCGATAACAACGCGCCACCTATCGTAACAATAAGGTATTTCGTAGTGGCGAAACCCAGGGTTCCATTCTATCCTTAGTTTGTTGGGAGTTGCCTCACCCCTCAGGGAGGGCCGCAGAATTGCACAAAGTCTCCTTCGCGCTCGTCATCCACGCTCATCAGCCGGTGGGGAACTTCGATCAGGTGATCGAAGACGCCTATCAAAAATCCTATGCGCCTTTCGTGCGCGCGCTCTTGCAGCACCCGCGCATCCGCCTGAGCCTGCATTTCTCCGGCATCCTGCTGGAGTGGCTGGAAAAGCACCACTTGGAATACTTCCAGCAGCTTCGCGAACTTACCAAGCGCGGTCAGGTCGAGCTGGTGGGCGGCGGCTACTACGAGCCCATCCTGCCCGCCATCCCGGATGTGGATAAGATCGCCCAACTGCGGAAGCTGGCCGACTACATTCGCCACCACTTCGGTGCGGCGCCGCGGGGCGCCTGGATTGCCGAGCGCGTCTGGGAGCCCACCCTCCCGCGCCCTCTGGCGGAAGCGGGCGTCGAGTACGTCGTGCTGGACGATACGCACTTCCTGGCCGCGGGTTTACAACCTGGGCAACTGCGCGGCACCTACGTGACCGAAGAAGATGGCCGGGCGCTGCGCCTCGTCCCCAGCCTGAAAGCTTTTCGCTACACCATCCCCTTCCAGGAACCGGCGGAGACAATACGCATCCTGCGCGAAGGAGTCGACCAACCGGGCGCGCTCTTTGCTATGGGCGATGACTGCGAGAAATTCGGCGTCTGGCCGGGGACATACGATCACGTTTTCAAGAACGGCTGGCTGGAACGATTTCTCACGGCGGTGGAGAGCTGCGCGGACTGGCTGGAGACCACCACCGTCTCCGATTATCTCCGCTCCCACGCGCCGCTGGGACGGGTTTATCTGCCCACCGCCTCCTACGCGGAGATGATGGAGTGGGCATTGCCCCCCGCCGCTTCCACCGACTTCAAAGCCTGCCTGGAGGAAAGCGAAAGCTTGCCCAATGGCGAGCGATTGCGACGCTTTCTGCGGGGAGGATTGTGGCGCAATTTCCTGAGCAAGTACGCCGAGGCCAATCAGATCCAGAAGCAGGTGCTGAGGGAGAGCCAACGCCTGCAGATGCTGAACGCCGCCGCGACGGGTGACGCAAAAAAGACAAAGGTGCTCGCTGAGGCGCACACCCACCTGCTGGCCGCCCAGTGCAATGACCCTTATTGGCACGGGGTATTCGGTGGCCTCTATGCGCCGCACTTGCGCAGCGCGGTGCTTCGTCACCTCATCCAGGCCGAATCTCTGCTGGACCGCGTTGCGGGCCCAGGCGCCGCTGCCCAGGCCGAGATCGTGACGACGGACTTCGATATGGACGGCCAGGAAGAAATCCTGCTCCGCCAGAATATTGCCGGCATGATCCTGCACCCGGCGGACGGCGGAACGGTCTCGAGCCTGCGCTACAAGCCCGCCCAGGTGGAGCTGGTCAATTCCCTGATGCGCCGCCCGGAGCCCTACCACGCGCTCGTCCGGAAGCATGTGGCTTCCAAGCAGGCGCCGCGCGAAGGCCCCGCTTCCATCCACGACGTGGTGCTCAGCAAGGAATCGCACCTCGAGGCGCTGCTCCGGTACGACCGCTACGCGCGGCATGCCTTTCGCACCTATCTCTTTCCCGGGGCCAAGCGCTGGCAGGATTTTGAGTACCTCCAACTGGGCGAGAACGAAATCCTGGCGCGCGGGCCCTGGCGGGCGACTCCCCTCAAAGCCCCCGCCGCCGCGGTCGAATTGCGCAACCGCACACAGGTTCAGGCGAACGGTTGCGCGATGCAGGTCGAGGCGCTCAAGACCCTCACTTCCAGGGTCTCGGGTTCGACCTGGCAGATTGAGTGCCGGTCCTCCTTCTCCACCGATCGCTCCTGCCCCGCGGGCATGGCGACGGGCCTGGAATTAGTCTTGAATCTGCTCGCGCCGGACGCTCACGACCGCTACATCCTGGCCAATGAAATCCGCCGCCCGCTGGAGTTTCGCGGCGAGATCGATTCCGCCAAACTGGTGCTGGTGGACGAATGGCAGCGCGTGAAGATTACGCTCGAGGCGCGGCCGCAGGCGCGTTGGTGGATCGTTCCGATTGAAACCATCTCTCAATCCGAGCTGGGATTTGAACGCGTTTACCAGGGCTCAGCCATCCTGGCGGTATGGAGAATTGATCCTCCCTCCTGGCGCAACGTAACCTGTGTTCTGCAGGCGGAAATCGCCCCCTGGGAGATACCGGCCGGGCCCGAGTACTGAGGGTGCGGTGTGGCTTGAATTCGCTCGCCGCCTCTGCTAGATTCACAGCCGCGGGAGGGTTCGTATGGCCGTACCTCAAGAGTTGCTCGACATCCTGGTCTGCCCGGCTTGCAAGGCGCCGGTTCAACTCACGCCTGACGCGCAGGGTCTTAAGTGCGCCCAATGCCGGCGCGTCTATCCCATCCACGACGATATCCCCGTCATGCTTATCGACGAAGCCAAGGTCGAAGCGGAGTGACGCCCGGTGCGCAGCGAGTTTTCTGACAAAACATGAATGCGGCTTCCCTCCTTCCCAGCCTCCCACCTGGAGCTCGCGTTCTCGTCATTCGCCTCCGGTCCATCGGCGACACGATCCTGCTGACACCCGCGCTGCGCCTCTTGAAGGAGTGGCGGCCCGACCTGCGCGTATCCGTAGTGCTCGAAGCCCGCTTTCGCCAACTTCTGGAAGGGAACCCCGCCGTGGAGGAGATTCTCACTCCCGGCGAGGGCGCAGGCTGGAACAAGCTTCGCTCACGTTTTGAAGTTATCCGCAAGATGCGCCGGCAAGCCTTCTCAGTCTGCCTTAGCCTGCACGGCGGCCCCACCAGCCGGCAACTCGCTCGTTGGAGTCGAGCCCGCTGGCGCGTAGGCTTCGCTCATTACCGGGCGCCGGGTCTGTATCACCTGCTGGTTCCGGACGCCCGGACCATTCTCCACAAGCCTTTCCTGCACACGGCTGAGCATCAGGCCGCGGCGTTTTTTTATCTGGGATTGCCGCAGAAGGAAATCCCCCGCGCCCAGCTTTTCTCGGGGGCAGGGCAAGCGGCGTGGTGGGACGCCAGGCGGGCGAGCCTGGGGATCGCGTCCGGGCAGCCCTACGCCATCGTTCATCCCACTGCGCTCTACCGAACGAAGGAATGGGCGCCGGAGAAATTTGCGCAAATCGGCGCCCACCTGGAGAAGGCCGCGGGCCTCGTGCCCATCTATTCCTGCGGGCCGGGAGAATCAGGAGTGCTCGACGCGGTGGAGAAAGCCTCCCCGGCGCCGGTCCGGCGGCTGCAGGGGGCGAGCCTGGCACAATTCGCCGCGGCCCTCGCCGGCGCGCGCCTGTTTGTGGGAAACGACAGCGGTCCCGCCCACATGGCCGCAGCCCTGGCGCGGCCCGTGGTGGTCATCTTCGGGTCTTCCAGTTCGCCGATCTGGGGTCCCTGGCCGCGGCAAGACTCGAACCCCGTCGTACGCGTGGTGCAAAATCCTTTCGCTTGCAATCCCTGCCCCGGTGACCGCTGCTACCAGTTTGCCCAACCCGAGTGCATTCTATCGGTAACTTTCGACCAGGTGAAGGAAGCCGTCCAAAGCGTCCTGGCGCAAGTTCCGTGATTGGTGAGCGCGACCGGGGATCGAGACTGGCGGCGGGCGAGTGCCTGCGCAGGGGTCAAACAGGCGGCGGAAAGGACCGTAGGCGCTGTCATTCTGAGCGAAGCGAAGAACCTCTGCAGTTCGCTCGGATCAGAAGAGAACTACGGGGGTTCTTCGCTCGCTGCGCTCGCTCAGAATGACAAGGTAAGCGCGCCTACGAGCTTTTCCGCCGCCTGCAAAGCCCTGTCTTCAGACTCCCGCGTTTCAAAATATCGAATAGGCGAGGCCTTTGGTCTGGCGATCGACGAGCAGTTCCAGGGGGGGTTGTTGGTTGTTGATAGTGAGCGTGACGATAACCGTCTGCGGACCTTTGGAGCGCGAGCCCAGGATCTTGAAGGTACGGATCTTGCCGTAGTCACCCTGCTCGCCCCAGTCGTGAATGAAATCCTGGTAGGAGTAGGAGGCGCTGGGCTGCCAGAGCCGGTAAGCTTCCTGATAGTTCCCTTGCTCGAGCGTGGTGAGGAAACGTGAGACGGCGCGCTCTTCGGGAAAGTTGCGGAGCAGGATATAGGCCATTCCACCGACGATAATGATCACCAGGGCCAGGAGAACATAGCGTCCTATCTTGCGAGGCTGCTTGGGGGGGGTGGCATCCAGCAGGGTCATCGACAATTCCTCCAGAGGGGTAAGAGTATAAGCGAACCCCGTGACACCGTCATCAGGTTTGGATGCCCCCGCCCAGTGGCCGGTGGCGCTCAGAGCGAGCGCTTGAAAAGGACCGTGGCCGCAAACATACTCACCACCGTGAAAACGCCCAGATAGAGCAGGTCGCCGGCAATGGCCGTGATCCCGGTGTTCTTAAGCAGCAGAGTCTTGAAGGCGTGTACGGCGTAGGTGAAGGGGTCCCCTTTCGAAATCACTTTCATCCAGGTGGGGAATCCGTATACCGGATAGACGGCGCCGCTCGGGAAAAACAGCAGCGTGTTGAGGACGCCGAAGGTGGCCCGTGGCACCAGGGGGTCGCTGACCCTGACCATCAGGAGAAACATCATGCTGATGAGGGCCAGGGAAGTGGCCACAATCACGAGCAGCAGCTTGAGCAGCCGGAGGGGGTCCAGCGGATTGGGAATACCGGCGATGATCGATCCCAGGGTGGCCAGAACCAGCCCGGCCATGAAAGCCTTGATCGCCCCGGAGAGATTGAAGCCGAGAATAAGTTCGAATTTGGAAATCGGGGTGACGAGGTAGCCTTCATGGAGCCCGCGGGCTTTATCGTCAATAAAGATAATACCTCCTCCAATCATCGCTGAGACAAAGATTGCCAGAACAATCGATCCCGGCAGAAGGTATTGGATATAGGGAACGTAAGGATAAAGCTCCACGACAGAGAGCGTGACCCCGGAGGGAACGCGGGGCTGGCTGCCGCCTTGATTGAAGGCGCCGATGAGCTCGCTGAACCCTCCCTCCAGCGCACCGACGGCAAAGTTGTCGGTGTTGTCCTCGACCAGGGCAACCTGCGGCGCATCTTTGGCCAGATAACGGCGGGAAAAATCCGGAGGGACGTTCAACACGCCATTGATGCGCCCTTCCCGCAAATCCGTCAAGGCCTTCTGGGGGTCGTGGTATTCCACAGTCTCAAAAGTGCGAGCGTTGGCGGCAATGGCTCCGCACATCTCCCGCAGCTTCACCGTGGGTATCCCATGGTCCTGATCGACGATGCCCACGCGCAGATCCTTGATCTTCCCGCCAAAGGCGTATCCCAGGACCACCAGTTGCACGAGCGGAAAAAACATCGACACCACGATGAGCGTAGGGCTGCGTATGAACTTGCGCATGTCGCGTTCAATCAAAGCCAGGATTCGATGCATCGTCTTCTGCCCTTATTTCCGCTGATAGAAAAAACTGGAATCATATCCGAGCGCATCCTGTAAGGCATCCCGCAACTGCCGCCCGGTGTAGTGCATGAAAACATCGTCGAGCGTGGTGCTCTGCACGGAAAGCGAGGTGATCTCCAGTTGCGCTTCCCGGGCTGCCTCCATGAGGGCCACGGTCGTCTTGGGCCCGTTATTGGACCCGATGCGAAACACGTGGTCGTCAGATTTCACACTCAGCACATCCGGGAGGTTCTTCATGGTCTCCAGCCAACCCTCCGGAAGGCGCGAAAAACTGACCTCCAAAATGTTGTTTCCCGGGATGGAAGCCTTCAACTTGAGCGGCGAATCCAGCGCGACCAGCTTGCCGTGATCCACGATGGCAATGCGGTTGCAGAGCCGGTCGGCCTCATCCATGTAGTGCGTGGTCAGCAGGATGGTGAGTTCCCGCTGCTTCTTGAGCTTCATGAGCATTTCCCACACGGCCACGCGTGAGGCGGGGTCGAGGCCCGTGGTGGGTTCGTCGAGAAAGAAGATGCGCGGCTCGTGCACGAGCCCGCGCGCGATTTCCAGGCGTCGCCGCATGCCTCCCGAAAAATTCTTCACGGATTTGTCTGCCCAAGGCGCCAGGTCAACCGCCTGCAGGAGATCCCGGGCCACTTTGACGCGGCGCTCGCGCGGAACGCCGTAGAGCTTGGCGAAGATCTGCATGTTCTCCATGGCGCTCAGGTCGAGATCGGAGGTCATGGCCTGGGGAATGACCCCGATGGCTTTGCGAACTCGGTCGGCCTGGCGGACGACGTCGTAGCCGAGGATGCGCGCCCGGCCGGAGGTCGGGGGCAGCAGGGTGGTGAGCACGCGAATCAGGGTGGACTTCCCCGCCCCGTTCGGACCCAGGAGGCCGAACACTTCGCCGTATTCCACGGTAAAACTCAAATTGTCAACGGCGCAAAAAGAGTTAAAGCACTTGCGGAGTTCCTCGACCTCTACGGCTGCGCCCGTCCTGTCCTGCGGGAGTGCTGGTTTCATGGTGTCCGTCCCGACTGCCAAGTCAGCATTTTATCCTGAAATCCAAACTTCGGGAGCGCTCTATTGTCTGGCAAGCAGAGAACGGGGAAGCTCCGCGAGCCCCTTTCGGGGCAACATCAGCTTGCCAGGAGCCTCGAACACCGGCCCGCGGGCAAGAATCCGCGGTTGCCTTTGCTCTTCCACCCGACGCGGAGAAGTGTAAAATACTCCGGCGGGGCGCATTCATTCCAAGCGCGGAGGTAGGCAGCATGGCAGAAGTCTTCAAGGTCACGGAAGTGGTGGGAACATCTCCGACCAGCTTTGCGGAGGCCGTGCGGGTGGCCGTCGCCGAGGCGGCCAAGACCATTCGGCACATGTCCTGGTTCGAAGTGGTCGAGATGCGTGGGCGCGTCGCCGAGGGTAAGGTCGCGGAATTCCAGGTCACAATCAAGATCGGCTTCAAGCTGGAACGGTAACGGCGGGCCGAAGGCGGGTGGCAGGGAATAGGGAACCACTAACAAGGGGCAGGTTCCCGCACCAGCAGGTGTGAAGGCGGGGGTTTACAGGCTGCGGAAAAACACTTCCCTGGTGTCATCCTGAGTCCTTCGCTGTCATTCTGAGCGAAGCGAAGAATCTCGCTCTGCCCGCTCAGGATAAACTACGCGAAGGACCTCGGTCTGTGCATTTTCATGGCAATGCGCGATTTTTCGTCGCCTGCGGCTCCTCAGAATGACGGTCCCGAGGAGTTTTTTCCGCGGCCTGTGAAGGCCCCCCTTTCCGGCAGCCCCCCAAAACCGTCCCCGCGCGGTGAGGAATTCGTGCTAATCCAACGCAATCAACTTCAACTGCGAGAGCGGGACGGAAAAGTCAAAGACCTCTGGGCCGGCGGGGTCGTAGTGATCCGTAATTCCCAGGACGCGCACCTCCGCGGGCTGCTTCGTCGGCATCAGAAATTTTCCCTCGAGCGTTTTGCCTTCGCGCAAGGTGAGGCTCAGCCGGTCACCCTGAATACCGATGTGATCGATCTTAAAAAAATCGAACTCATCCGCGCCGCCTTGGTCGAGCAGTAAGGGGAAGGCGGTGCGTGGGGGCACTGACTCAAGCAGCGACCCACGGCCTCCCGGGGGGTAGAAGTCCAGATAGAAATCAAAGAGGCGCGTAGTCTTGCCGGCCTGATCCGTTACGGTGGCTTTGAACCCGAAGCGCTTCCATACTTCCACGATCTGCGCGCGCTGCTCGGCATTGCTGGTCTGGACGTAATAAGCCAAGCTGCCTCTATTCAAGCGCACCTTGGTAACGCGGCGTTCTTTGAGGTCAAAGTGCTTATAGACCACGAAGGACGAATCTTCCTGAATGACAATGGCGTCGCGTTGCAACACCTGCTGCTTGCCCTGGGCCGTGGCCTGGAAGATGGTGTCTGCGAGGAGCGGCTGCACGGCGAGTCCCAGGCAAGCACAGATCAGGAAAGGTCGTTTCATAATCGTCCCTGCCGACAAAAAAGCCCCGCAGCGTGAGAGGACGGAACTGCGGGGCCTTGATTTGCGAGCCCGAACTACTTCTTGGTTTTCTTGGGAGCCTTGTACTCTATATCGACCTTGCCTTGGAGTTGATCCAGGCTGGCCTGCGCAGCGGACGCCCACTGCCCTTTAGGATCGAGCTTCAGGTAAGTCTGGAAGGCTTCCAAAGTACCCGGAGCCGGGAGCACCGTACCATCAGGTTTGTACTCCGCCTTTCCCAGCAGGGCCATGCCGTACCAGTACCAGGCCTGGGCGTTATTGGGATCGCTATCCATGCACTTCTTAAGCGCCACTGCCGCTTCATCCATCTTGCCCTTGTTCACCAGGATGACGCCCATGTTGTAATAATAGGTTGACGCTGCGGTGGGGTTCAATTCCGCAGCTTTCTGAAACTCCGCCTGGGCCTCCGTCACCTTGCCCATATCCGCGTAGAGGCTGCCCAGGTTGTTGTGCAGCGCCGGGTCACTGGGATTCACTTGGAGAGCCTTCTGGTAGTAATCGAAAGCCTTATCCTGGTCCTGCTTGCGGGCATCCGCACTTGTCTCTGTGGCCGCAGCCTTCCCGTAAGACTCCGCCAAGCGCGCCATGATCACCGGAACGTTCTTCTCCTTGGCCAGCGGTAGCGCCTGCTCGAACATGCCAGCCGCTTCGATGTATCGCTTCTGGTCAAAGAGCAATTGACCTTGGTCAAAGAGCTGCTTTAAGCCTGTGAAGGTCTTCTGTTCCTTGTCCTCTTCCATCTTCTTGCGCTGGAACTCGGGGTTGGCTTCCTGGTCTTTCTTGGCATTCGCCACTTCCTTCCCCATGTCAAAGTCGACCTGGGTGGGGTCGCCAATCCCCACATGGTTCGAAATGTTGAATACCGTCTTACCGCCGGGGTCCAGGAGCGTGAGTTTGTAGTTCCCTGGCGCCAAGCCAATATAGATGTATTCACCTTTCTTATTGGTCTTGACCTTGGAACTCCATTTGATTTCCGTGCGCTCAATCAGGACCGTGTAACCCGCCAACGGGACAGCCTCCGGACCCGTGCACTTGCCCGTCAAGCCTCCGGTTTGCGCAAAAACCGGAACGCAGGTCAAAAACGCCGCGAGGATGATCGCAACCCCCATCACCCTGCGCGCCCACACACTAGACATAAGTGCCTCCTCTGTCAAATACAAGTCGTCCTATTCTAACGTTTTTGGATGCTCAGACTCAACAAATAAGCTGCTTGTCGGGGCGGAGCGGAGGCAACGATCCAGCCGCCGCACCGTCGTTCTGAGGCGAGCGAAGAATCGCACGAACCACGGCCCGGCGTCAATTGCCGAAATAGCCGATCCTTCACCCCGGCTGCAGGCAGGCAATACCCTCATCGCATCGGGGCAGGCGCCAAGCTACGCTGCCGCGAGTCGGGGCACGTTTTCACACAGTCTGTCTACACCAGCGGGCCCCTTGACGACTTGGTGTGGTTCAGGGCCCGCCCGCTTTTCTTGCGGCCCAGGAGGGACGGCTCCTAGCTGCCGCCACTCTCGCCTTGTGTCGCATCTGCCTCGGCCTGGTCGGCATCCGCTTGCTGCTGTGCCAAATCGGGCGCTGCGCTCTGATCCACTGGCGCCGTTCCTTCGGGAACCGCGCGCATATCAGCAGGGGGACCTGCCGGCAGGCCATTCTGCCCCTGAGTCTCCGCGAGGTTCTTAAGTCCTCCGTCAATTTGCTGTCGGAACTGGTTGTGCATCTCTTGCAGATCGGCGACGCCAATCTCCGTGGAGGAGTTCGCGGGGCAGTCGCCCGGCTTGCTGGAAAGAACATTCACCGCGACCTGGTTCCCATCCACCACACTGTCTCCCGTGCGCAAGAGGATATCTCCCGGAGTCAGCGCGCAGGGCTGTCCGGCCACGGATGCGTCGAGGTTCATGGAGACTACGAAAATGCGCTGCTGGGGATCCAGGGCCGGCGGCGCCACTTCACTGGTCGGCTGCGGCGGCGGACCACCGGGCGGAACGGGCTGGGCGGTCTCCGCTTGTTCAGCCGCAATCTGCTGTCTGACCTCTGCGGCGATCGCCGCCTTCACCTCCGGGGTAAGCGTGACCCCTTGTGGTCCGGGCTGCACCTCCGGCGTAGCCACCGCCTCTTCATAATCATTTTCCCTCTGTGCTTCCCTGCGGTTCTCGTACGCGAGCCTGAGGTTTTCTGCCAGCAGGAAATCCGTCAGCCACAGAGCTGCAGTCGGGTAGGCAGGGGCGGGAGCGAAATAGCCTCCGTAGTACCCATACCACGGCGCTGGACCCCAGCCCCAAGAGTAAACCACCGGGGCGCGCCACGGATCGTAGGCCCACCGGTAAAACCGCGGATGGTAGCGATAGGCCGGCACGTAACGGTAGTAGACGATCTCCCGGTAGTGATACGTCCGGTAGACGACCACCGTGGTCCGGTTCCCGACGACGTAGGTTCGCCCGATGTAGCCCCCGGGCTGCGGCAGCGGCCGCTCGAGGTACCCACGGTTCCGTCCATAAGTGACCACTCGGACTCCTGCGGGCCGCACCACCACCGTTTGGCGTCCGCCCTGGAGGGGCCGCCTGACGGTCATCTCGCCGTTCGGGCGAGTGACACGGAGAGAACTGACCCTTCCATTCTCACGGAATCGCGCTTCCATGCCCGGCTTGGAGAAACCTTGGACATGGTTGTTCCTGTCAACCACCCAGCGCCGACCATCCGCGTGGGCGTAGGTTACGACCCCCTCTGGCCCCTTGTTTCCTTTGACATTCGGAGGCGGCCGGAACGGCGGCGGGGTCACAGCGGGAACCCGGTGAAAAGCCGTCGAGGGATTAGCGCCCGGACCACCCAGCGGCCTGACTGCTGGGTTGGCAATCTCCCGGCGATCGCGTATCACGGGCGGGGGATTCGTCCCCGCACCAGCGGGCGTCACGACCTTCGGGTTGATAGTCTCCCGGCGATTGAGTAGTTCGGGCCGGGGATTAGTATTCCCGCCGCCGACCGGCTTGACCCCAGCCTCACCGGGCTGCACATGCTGCACTGAAACGTTGGGATGTGCCGCGCCCAGCGACGACCGCGGAGGGGGAGGCAGCTTTTTGGTTTTGGGTGGCGGAGTGGTGGTCTTAACCGCCCGGACTTTTTCCGTCTTCTTCTTGCTTTCGGCCTCCTGTGCCCAACTACGTGCAAGCACCACGAAAAAGGCCATCAGGAATATGAATAAAGAAGTCAGGATCTTGCCACTGGTCCTTCGTGAGTTCATTGAAGCCTCCCCTCGCCGCCGGCCCGGGTGGGCCCGTCCCCTTCAAAAACATGGGCGCTGGAACAAGGACGCGTCCCATTCCCGGCCGCGGCGTGTTTAGCGTTTTCCTGCCAATTGCATTTCGTGCACCACAACCGTGTTCATGCCGGCCGTGGAGCGCTCCTGTGAGAGGGTGTTAATACACACACCCTGGGCGCGCCCTTGCGCCTCCGCCGTCCAGGTCCCGACAATCGCCGCGGTCCCGTTGTCGCCGGCGCGCGCCTGCAAGGGGATTAGCCCAGCCCCCACCAGCGCCGAAAGGAGGAATTGAATTGCGGGTCTTGATTGCATGGCCGGATTCTAAGCTATCGTGAGCTGAATAGCAAAACAACTCGGAGCAGGCAGCGCGACGCCTGCGCGGGCCGCAGGGGCGGAGGTATTGCCTGTGTTCGTGGGGCGCATACATACGAAGCAATGTATGCGCCACCCGCGGAAACTGACCAGCTAGGGCCGCGCGTAAGGGGGGCGCTGGGCGTAGGGGATGGGGTCTTCAAGGCCGGCTTCCTGGAAGGCTCGCAAGCGCAGAGCACAGCTATCGCACACCCCACACGCCGCGTCCTGACCCCGGTAACACGACCAGGTGAGCGCGAAGGGGGCGCCCAATTCCCTGCCCCGGCGCACGATCTCACTCTTCCGCATTTGGATCACCGGCGTCACGATTTCGAGTTGCGTCTCGGGCTTGGTCCCGGCGGCAATCACGCGGTTGAACGCGGCATAATATTCCGGGCGGCAATCGGGGTATCCGGAACTGTCTTCTGCTACCGCACCGATGAAAATCTGGCGCGCTCCCAACACCTCGCCCCAGGAGACCGCGATGGAAAGGAAATGCGCGTTGCGGAAGGGAACGTAGCTCGTGGGGATATCCCGCCGTTCCAGGTTGGCTCGCTCCACCGTGATGTCAGGATCAGTCAAGCTCGAACCACCGATCTGCCGTAGGTGGTCCACCCGGCACACCAGCCGATGCTCCGCCTTATAGAAGTCTGCCAGCGCGTGGAAGGCGCGGAGTTCGCGAGCTTCCGTCCGCTGCCCGTAAGCCACGTGGAGCATGGCGAGACGATAGTCGAGATTCGCCATCGCGGTGGTCACGCAACTGTCCATGCCGCCGCTGGCGAGAACGATAGCAAGAGGCCTGTCCGTGGTCCGTGGCCCGTGGTCCGTGGTGTTTTGATCGTTGTCAGTCATCAGTTTTCAGTTCAATGCGTTCGGCGGTCAGTACTCAGCGCTCAGCCTTTTCTTTTGAATTCCGAGCCTCATAACCACGGAGTCGCGTCTCTAACAGTTTGTTGAAAAACATTCCGACGTTGTCATTCTGAGCCCTTCGCTGTCATCCTGAGCGTAGCGAAGGATCTCACTCTGCCGGCTGAGAACTGAACGCTGATCGCTGACCGCCTTTGGCTGCCGACTGCCTTCTGCTTACTGCCTGCATTTCTTCAAACTCCGCGCGCGTCCGGCTGCCAAATGAACTTGTGAATCTGCAGGCCCAGGCGAACGTCCAACCCGTCGCGCAGAATCCACTCCGCAAGCTGGCGGGGTGGCAACGGGCCGAAGACCGGCGAGAGTATGATTTCGTCGACGCGCCTCTGCAGGTCGTGCTTCGCCATGAAATCGCAGGCGTAGCGATAGTCGGCTTCGTCGAGAATAACGAATTTGATCTGGTCTTTCCGTTCCAGGGCTTGCAAGTTAGCCGAACAGAATTTCCCGGCTTCACCGCTCCCCGGGCACTTGACGTCAACGACTTTGACGACCGCCCGCGGCAACCGGCCGATGGGGCGCTCTCCGCTGGTCTCGACCAGCACTCGGAACCCCTCGGCCAGCAATCGTTCCGTCAGAGGATAGACATCTTCCTGGAGCAGAGGTTCCCCACCGGTGAGCTCCACCAGTTTGCCACCCAATTGGCGAACCCGCTCGAGGACTTCCTCCACGGTCATCATCTGGCCGCCCTGAAATGCGTAAGCTGTGTCGCACCAATGACATCGCAAGTTACAGCCGGTCAGGCGGACAAAGACACAGGGGAGCCCCGCGAAGGTGGACTCGCCTTGAATCGACTTGAAAATCTCTGTGACAACCATATGGTCACCGGCCCTTCCAGTGGTCACCAAACCCTCTCATCATTTTACCTGATTTCCCTGGAGCCTGCCGGAACCAAGACTGGGAGGAACTACGTTGCAAAATGGAATTCTGTATTCCAAATCGGGCCATAACGCCTACAAATTATCGCTCATAGGCAGGGTCAATTGACATTCGTCAATTTTATAACAGCGGCTATTTCAATGAATCTAAGCTGGTTCCTGTTTCAGCCGATGATTAATGTGGGAGGGGCGAACAGCATGGCCCCCCGGTTGCATCCAACAAGGCAGAAGGCGAGGGAGCGGCTTATGCTGAGCCACGACGAACTCGAGAAGATACGCGAGGAACGGGAAGTCCTGGATACTTGGCGCAACTACTCCCGGCACATCGTTGCTGACTTCCTGGAGGCCTGCGCCATCTGCGGGACCCTCCGCGAGAGGGCGTATCTCACTCGCTGCCGCTGGTGTGAGGACACCTATATATGCAAGGAGGGTGTTTGCGCCCAACAACATCAGGCGGTATTGCATCCGGCGGTGGCTTTCTGGACTTGGTAGGAAGCGGTGCGAAAGCGCACGTGCACAGCCTGGGGAGGCACTCAGGGCCGGCCTCGCCGGGACGGGTATCGTCGCGTTGGCTGAGAACGAGAGTCCGGCGGCCACGGACAGCCGCTCCGGAAAGATTACTCTCACGTTCTCGGTAAGAGATTTTGACTACCGCGCAGAAGTGTTCGGTCGGTACGTGGCTGAGGTTGTATCTGTTTCCCAAACCTTCACGGCCTGAAGGCGCAGGCCACGCTCCCGCACCTGAGGGTCAAGCTCATCAAAAAAGTACTTGGCGAGGTTTTCCGCCGAGGGATTCAAGTCGTCGAAGGGCTTCAGATCGTTCAGGAAATGGTGATCCAGACGCTCGACCAGACCCTTGATCGCTCCCCGCAAATCCACAAAATCCATCAGCAACCCTGCGGAGTTGAGTTGCTCACCACCCACGATGACCTGGACCTTGTAATTGTGCCCGTGGACGTTTTCGCACTTACCCTTATACCCGCGCAGGGCATGGCCCGCGGCAAAGGTATATTCGACCGCGATTTCAAACATTTCGCCCTCAAGAAGAAGTCAGAAGTGAGGAGTCAGAAAGCAGAAGTTAGAAGCTGGAAGTTAGAAGGAGCCGTGCAATCAGCGAAGTGTGACTTCGATTCCTGGTTTCTAACTCCTGGCTCCTGACTTCTGACTTCTACTTCATTCTCGCATGAAAACCTTCACGTCATCCAGCCGATTCGTTTTGCGGTACTGCGGCAGGCTCTCCAGGAAGACGCGTCCGTAAGGCTTGCGCATCATGCGGTGATCCAGCATCACCAGCACGCCGCGGTCGCTCTCGCTGCGGATCAACCGGCCGAATCCCTGCTTGAGCGTAATGACCGCCTGCGGCACCTGGTAATCCGTGAAGGCGTTGCCCCCCTCCTCGTTGATCTGCCGGATGCGCGCGGCAGTCACGGGGTCGGTGGGTACGGCGAAAGGCAGGCGGTCGATGAGCACGGCGCTCAGTTGCTCACCTTGCACATCCACGCCCTGCCAGAAGGAACTGGTGCCAAACAGCACCGCGTGGGGAGTCTTGCGGAAGCGGTCCAGCAACTCCGTGCGCGGCATCGAACCCTGCATCAGCAGTGGATACCGCAGGCGCGGCCGCACGCGTTCATAGACGTCGCGCATCTGCGCATAGGAAGTGAAAAGCACGAAAGCGCGCCCGCGCGTGGCTTTCAGCAGTTGCACCACTTCCTCCGCCGCCAGGCGGGCAAAATCCGGCTGGCGCGGATCGGGCAGATGCAGCGGCGTGTAGAGCAAGGCTTGGCTGGCGTAGTCGAAGTGCGAGTCGAGGATCCGCTCTTTGCTGTTCTGGACTCCCAGCCGCCGCTTGAGGAAATCGAACGTGCCACCCACGGCCAGCGTGGCCGAAGTCAGGATGACGGTCTCCACCTGCTCGAACAGCCGCTCGCGCAACAGGGCGGAGACGTCGATAGGGGTGGCTTGCAGGAATACCCCGCGCCCGCGCCGCTCCCACCAATACACCATATTGCGCTCGTGACTTTCCAGGACCAATTCGAAGGCCGCGCGCAGTTCCCTAGCGCGCCGCGTCAGGTTGTGGATCTCTTCCGGGCGTTCCACCAGACGGCTCAACTCGGTCTCGAGGAGAAGGAAAGCATTCCCGAGGGCCGTGTAGGCCCCGCGATGGACCTCCAGGAAACTGTCACGATTGTCAAAATTCGTGCGGCCTTCGGCAGCCGGAAAGAGCTCGAAGAAGAGGTCGGCGCGGCGCCGCAGTTCCCCCACTGCGCCCAGAACCTCCGGGCTGCGCAGGCTCTTCATATGCAGCGTCGCTTCCGTGTCCCGAGCCAGTTCCTCCACGCGGTAGTTGCTCACCTCCAGGCCGAAATAGCGGGTAGCGACGTCTTCCATCTCGTGGGCTTCGTCGAAGACGAGCGCCGCATAATCCGGCAGCAGCGCGGCGTAATCCGACTGCCGCAGCGCGAGATCAGCGAAGAATAGATGATGATTGACGATGATCAGATCGGATTCCGCCGCCTGCTGGTGCATCTGAGTGATGAAGCAGCGCTCGAACTGCGCGCACTTCTGCCCCGTGCAGTTCTCGCGGCGCGCGTCCACGTGCGCCCAAAGGCTGCTCGCATCCGGCAGCCAGCCCAGTTCCGCACGGTCGCCCGTCTTGGTGCGCGCTTCCCACTCGCGGAGCTTGGGGTACTGCTCGACTTCCTCCATCCCGGTCAGCACGGGCTGTTTTTCCAGGTCGTAGAGCTTTTGCCGGCAAAGATAGTTCTGCCGCCCCTTCATCAGCGTGACGCGCAGCTCCGGAAAAAGCTTCCGCAAAAAGGGGATGTCTTTGTAAAAAAGCTGCTCTTGCAGGTTCTTCGTTCCCGTGGAGATCACCGCACGCAACCCGCTGCGCATCAGCGGCACAAGATACGCCAGCGTCTTGCCCGTTCCGGTCCCCGCTTCCACGATCAGGTGCTGGCGGTTCTCGAGCGCCGCCTCCACGCTCTCCGCCATCTCGAGTTGCCCCGCCCGGTACTCATATTGGGGATGGTGGCGCGCCAGCCACCCGCCCGGCGCGAAAACCTTTTCGAGCGGGAGTTTGTCCCTCGTTTTGTTGCTTGTTGTGGCCATAGGAAGCAGTCAGCGATCAGCTTTCAGCAGTCAGCCCTCAGCTTTTCGCCGTCAACTGTCGGCTGTGAGCTCCGTTTCTTCCGTCTCCTGTCCTCTTGACACATCCTCGGCAGGGAGACTAAGTTGGTTCGTCGCCTCGCATCATCCGGGCGCGGGCGCGCAGGAGAAAGAATATCATAGAGGTCTTCTCTCGGGGCGAGGCAGCTAGGACGGCTGCTTCCGCGCCTGGCAGCGGTTGTGCACTTTCGGTTTTTGACTCTCGACTGATTTCATCCATGTCCCACCTTCCTCGCATCGTGATTCTCGGCCGCCCCAATGTGGGCAAATCCACGTTATTCAACCACCTCTGCGGGCGACGCCGCGCGCTGGTGGGTGACGAACCCGGCATGACGCGCGACCGCCTGTACGCTCGCGCCGAGTGGCTGGGCAAGCCGTTCGAGGTGATCGACACGGGCGGGATCATCCCCGCGGAGAAGGGTCTGATCGCCGCTGAGATCTTCCGCCAGGCGCAGAAAGCCATTGCGGAAGCTGCCCATCTGATCCTGGTGGTGGACGCCCGCGAGGGCGTGGTGCCGCTCGATGAGGAACTCGCCCACCGGTTGCATCGCATGGGAAGGAATCTGGCGCTGGCCGTGAACAAGGTTGACGCCGTCGAGCACTCGCCGCTCGCGGCGGAGTTTCACCGTCTGGGAATCAAGCACATCTTCCCCATCTCCGCCGAGCACGGGCGTGGAGTGGATGACTTGCTCGACCACGTCACAGCAGACTTTCCCATCGCTCCGCGGGCCGACTCCGCAGCGCCCGATGACCACGTTGACTCCGCCGGGAACATCAGGCCGGCCCCCACCGCCACGCCCGAGGGAGAAGATGCGCTGGCCGCCGCGTCTGATTACGGCTCGTCACATGGCGCTGGTCACTCGCCATCGGGTCTAATCAGCGTGGCCATTATTGGCCGGCCTAACGTGGGCAAGTCCACACTATTGAACCAACTCCTCAACGAGGAACGCTCTATCGTCTCCCCCGTGCCCGGGACGACGCGTGATGCCGTGGACGCGGAATTTGACCGCGACGGCCTCCATTGCCACTTCGTCGACACGGCGGGCATCCGGCGGAAGGGCAAAACCAAGCTGTTGGCTGAAAAGCTGAGCGTCATCCAGGCGCGCAAGCACCTGGAGCGTGCGGACGTGGCGCTGCTGATTCTGGACGCGCAGGAAGGCGTTAACGCGCTCGATACCCACATCGGAGGGTATGCGCACGAGAGCCGGCGGTCAGTGATCATTGTGGTGAATAAATGGGACGCCATCCGCAAGGGGCCGACCACCACCCAGGATTTTACGCGCCTGATTCGGGAACGCATGAAATACCTGGACTACGCTCCTGTGGTTTTTATCTCGGCGCTGCGCGGGCAACGGCTGGGAAATCTGCTGAAAGCCATCGTGCAAGTCGCCACAGCCCGGCGCCAGCGGGTCAGCACGGCGGAAATGAATCGTTTTCTGGCTGAAGTGGATTTCGCCCGCGCCTCCACCCCCTCCGGAAAGCCCACGCGCGTTTACTACCTGACGCAAGCCGGTGTGGCGCCGCCGACCTTCATCGCCTTCACCAACCGCTCGGGCAAACTCCACTTCTCTTTCGAGCGCTTTCTCCAGAACCGCATCCGCGAGAGATTTGGCTTTGTGGGCACACCGATCGTCATCAAATCCAGGGCCAGCAAGTAGTCGGCTGACCGGCCCCTGGTGCGGCCCCCTGAAGGTCGTCCCCAAACGAATACGCGACCATATGGTAAATATATTATTCGCAGCAACCAGCTTTCACGCTGCGAGCGGGAATGCTATACTTCGCAGGAGCGAGTGAGGGCATTGAATGGGGGGCTGAATCGTGTCCGTAAAAGCAATCGAGTCCCGGAAGGGAGGTCTGGTTTCATGTCCTGGGAAATGGCAGGGGTTCGCACTGTTTTCGTCATCATTATCATCGCGGCCTCTATGCAGTTTCGTCCATTTGGGTTGTCTGGGATTAGATCCGCACTCTTTGGGATAGCTCTGGGCGTTTTCTTTACTTTCTTTGAAATGCGGCTGGAGAAGGCCAGCTTGAAGCGCTTGCTTGGTGCGGCGGTGGGGTCAATCCTGGGTATCTTGGGCGCCTTCATGATCAGCCATCTGCTGTACATGACGTCGATTGATAAGGCCGCCATTTCGTTCTTTCAGGTAACCCTCCTCTTATTGATGGCCTACGTAGGGTTGGTACTGGGAGCTAACAAGGGGGACCTGCTTAACCTTTCCGCGTTGGGTGGACTGTTTGCCGCCGAGCGGCAGCCGCGGAAGAATTTCAAGGTGCTCGACACCAGCGTCATCATCGACGGCCGCATCGCAGACGTCTGCGAGACAGGGTTCGTCGACGGCACCCTGATCGTCGCGCAGTTTGTGCTGCGAGAACTGCAATTGGTAGCCGACTCTTCTGATCCGCTGAAACGTAATCGCGGCCGCAGGGGTTTGGACATCCTGCAGCGCATGCAAAAGATGACCAATCTCACAGTGCAGATTGTGGAGGAAGATTTTCCACAGCTCCGAGAAGTCGATATGAAGCTCATCGAACTGACGCGGCATTATGAGGGCAAGATCGTCACCAACGATTTCAACTTGAACAAAGTCGCCCAACTCCAGGGGCTGCCGGTGCTCAATATCAACGAACTCGCGAACGCGCTGAAACCGGTGGTGCTGCCTGGCGAAATTATGCGGGTCTTCATCTTGAAAGAAGGTAAGGAATACAACCAGGGTGTCGCCTACCTGGATGACGGCACCATGGTGGTGGTGGACAACGCCAAGAAGATGATCTCCAAGACCATCGATATTTCCGTGACCAGCGTCCTGCAGACTACGGCCGGAAAGATGATCTTCGGCAAGTTCGACGAACGCCGAGCCATGGTCGAAGCGGCGCACCAGTAGGTACGGATTCCTAAGGGAAGCAGGGCGACGGAGGCCGGCGGGGCTCCGTCGCCTTTATTTTCATGGGGACTTCGGCCGTTTGCAGCGAGTGGCTCGGGATGGTCAACCGAACTCCCGACACGGGGCGCTGAACCAGGGAGAGGGCATGAGAGTCTTGGCCATTATTCCGGCGGCGGGCATGGGCCTGAGGATGGGCGGAGGCACGCCCAAACAGTTCCTCTCCCTTGAGGGTGTGCCCATCTTTGTGCACACGCTGCGAAAGTTTGCTGCTTCTGACGCCATTGACGAAATCTTTCTGGGATTGCGCGTCGAAGACATGGAGCGCGCCTTAGCGGAAGTCAACCATGAGCACTTTTCGAAGCCCGTACACCTGGTGCCAGGTGGGGCATCCCGGCAGGAAACAGTTGCACGGTGCCTCGCCGAGGCGCCCACCACCACGGAGGTTGTGGTCGTCCACGACGCGGTACGCCCCTTCATCGAACTGGATATGATCCGCCAGGTGGTCGAAGCCGCGCGCCAGGGGGGCGCCGCCATCCTGGGCATCCCCAGTGTGGATACGGTAAAGCAGGTGGAACGGCAGATCATTCTGGGGACCATCCCGCGGGAGCGCATTGTGCTGGCCCAGACACCCCAGGCCTTCCGGTACAACCTTCTGCGGGAGGCTGTGGACCGTGCTCAGGCGGAGGGTTTCAGCGGCAGCGACGAATCCAGCCTGGTGGAACGCCAGGGGCACAACGTAACCATCCTGATGGGATCGGATCGGAACATCAAGATTACCAAGCCCTCGGACCTGCCTTTGGCCCGCCTCTACATTGCCCAGGAACGCGAGCACATCCAGCTTGACGTCTGACTCAGGGGAGCATGAGCCCTTTACGTAAGGCACGGAAATCAGCGGCGGCGCGGGGTTTGCAGTGCCCGCTGCGCGCCGGCATTGGCAACGACGTGCACCGGCTGGCCGCAGGACGCAAGCTGATCCTGGGCGGCGTGCACATCCCGTGGGACAAAGGTCCGGTCGGACATTCGGATGGCGACGCGCTCGCCCACGCCATCTGCGACGCCTTGCTGGGAGCGGCGGCCCTCGGCGACATCGGGCGGCACTTCCCCAATACTTCTCCCCGGTGGAAGGATGCATCGAGCCTCCTTTTCCTCCGGCGCGTCCGCCAGTTGATTGCCGCCGCCGGATACGGCATCGTCAATATCGACGCCACGGTCGGCCTCGAGCAGCCCAAGCTCGTCTCCCATATTCCTCGCATGACGCACAAGCTGGCGGCAGCACTCGGTTTGAAACCCAGTCAAGTCAGCGTGAAAGCCAAGAGCGGTGAAGGCCTGGATGCGGTCGGTCGCGGCGAGGCCATCCGCGCGGACGCTGTCGCACTAATCGAGCAAATCCGTAAAGCATAGATACGGCCGAGAACCGGTGCTCATTCCACCATTTACCCTTTACCCTTTAGCCTTCACCCTTTATCCTTTATCCCGATGGCTAGGACTGCACCAAAGATCGCCAGGAAGTTTGTGGTCAGCGGGCGTGTCCAGGGCGTGGGTTACCGCTTTTTCGCCGAGCGGTGGGCCTCTCAACTCGGCATCTGTGGTTACGTCAAGAATCTCTGGGACGGCAACGTGGAGGTCTACGCCATCGGTGACCCCATCGCCATCGAGGAATTCAGGCGCCAACTCGTGGAAGGGCCGCGCAGCGCCCACGTGACCAATATCATGGAATCGGACGAGCCCGTGGACAAGCGCTGCAATCGCTTCGCCATCGAGGACGCTTGGTAAACGACATCAAAACAACGGAGGAAATGTGATCGACCTTAAGAAACTGATCCGCGAAATTCCCGACTATCCCAAGCCGGGCATCCTGTTCTACGACATCACCACGCTGCTGAAAGACCCCGTCGGACTGCACTGGGTCGTCGACATACTCGCCAATTCCTATCTGCCGCAGAAGATTGATCAGGTCATCGGCATCGAGGCGCGGGGTTTTATTTTTGCGCCCATGGTCGCCTATCGCTTGAATGCGGGATTTGTGCCGGCGCGCAAACCCAATAAGCTGCCCGCGGAGCGCGCCAAGGCGTCCTACAATCTGGAATATGGAACTGACGCGGTGGAAATTCACCGCGACGCCATCCACCCGGGGCAGGAGGCGTTGATCATCGACGACCTGCTGGCAACCGGGGGCACCGCCGCGGCCACGGCGCGGCTGGTGGAGTCGCTGGGTGGCCACGTGGCCGGTATGGGGTTTGTGATTGAGCTGGAGGATTTGAAGGGCCGAGAGAAGTTGAGCCAATACCAGATTCAGTCGGTTCTGAAGTATTGAACAGCGGTTGAAGGTCGAAAAGTTGAGAGAGGCCGAACCTCCATTCCAACCTTTGACTTTCATTTGCGGCTGCAGGGCGCGCTGCCTCACCCCATGATACGGAATTCATCATTTCCTCTTCATGATTCCGGGCCTCGTGGGGGCAGCTCGCATAGGGGGGTGCAGATTTCCCTGCGCCGTTTTGAAGCAAGCGCCTAAGTTTCCGCTTCCGCGTCGAATCCGAACTTCTTCATCTTGTAGCGCAACGCATCACGCGAGATATCCAGCAGCTTGGCGGCGTGCGTCTGGTTGCCCACGGTCTGCTTGAGTGCCAAGCCCACCAGTTCACGCTCCACCTCTTCGAGCGAAGTGCCCTGCTTGGGCAACTCGAGCACCGGGAGCATTCTTCCCGAGGGCAGCGGCCGCCAGGAAGCATAGGTGTTGCTAACCATTAAGGGAGTGTCCATGGACTCCCCTTCCGGGATACTTACCGGCAGGGGAGTTTCGTACCCCTGCTTCTGCCCGGTCACCTGGATGGGCAGGTAGGTGGGGCGGATGTAATCCGAGTCCTCCAGGATCATGGCGCGCTCCACGGCGTTCTTCAGCTCACGGACATTCCCCGGCCAGTCATACTGCAGCATCAGATCACGGGTTTCCTGGGTGATACCCTTCAAGTTCTTGCGAAAACGGTAGTTGTAGCGGTCGATGAAAAACTCCACGAGGGGCAGGATATCTTCCTTGCGATGCCGCAGAGGCGGAATAAAGATGGGGATGACGCTGAGCCGGTAGAACAGGTCCTGGCGGAAGGTGGCCTCCCGCACACCCTGCTCCAGGTCACGGTTGGAGGCGGCGATGACCCGAATATCCACCGCGATATCCTTCACGCCCCCGATGCGGCGAATGGTTTGATCTTCCAGCCCCCGCAGCAGTTTCGCCTGCAAATATGTGGACATCTCACCGATTTCGTCCAGGAAAAGCGTTCCGCCGTCCGCGATTTCAAACAGGCCTTTCTTCTGCGCCTTGGCGTCGGTAAAGGCGCCGCGCTCGTGCCCGAAGAGTTCGGCTTCCATAAGGGTCTCGGGAATCGCGGAGCAGTTGATGGCGACGAAGGGTTTGTCGGCGCGGACGCTGTCGTAGTGGATGGCCTTGGCGATCAGGTCCTTTCCCGTGCCGCTTTCCCCCTGGATCAGTACGGTCGAGGTTTCGCTCACCGCCACCTTGCGCACAAAGTTCATCAGCTCCAGCATGCGGGGCGATTTTCCGATCACCTCGTGATAACCGGAGCGCTTGCGGACCTCGGCGCGCAGGCTGTCGCGCTCGGAGCGCAGGCGTGAGCGGTCGATGGCATTCGCCAGGGTAATCTGCAGCTCGTCGAAGTCGAGGGGCTTTTTGATGAAGTCGAGTGCGCCCAGCTTGATGGCAGTCTTGATATCATCAAGCTGAGGGTCACCCGTAATCATAATGACCGGAATAGAGAGGTTGTTTTGCTTGATTTCGCGCAGGACTTCGATGCCACTCAAATCCGGAAGGCGCACATCGAGCAGGATAAGGTCCGGGGATTCCGCGCGAATCTGTGCCAGCCCCCCCGTGCCGCTTTCCGCCTCGATAGCTGTGTAGCCCCACTCCTCCAACTGGCGCCGCACCGACCAGCGGATCAGTTTTTCATCGTCCACAATCAGGACTTTTTCATTGGGCATAGATTTCTTTGGCTTCCTCGGTTGTCTCGCGCATGGGCAGGCGGATGATGAAGCGGCTCCCCTTGCCGGCTTCGCTCTCCACCATGAGCGTCCCGCCGTGTTGGCTGATGATGCGCCGGCACAGTGAAAGCCCCAGCCCCGTACCCCCGCGCTTCGTGGTGTAGAAAGGCCGGAAGATCTTTTCCTGTTGTTCCCGCGGAATTCCCGCTCCCGTATCGCTGACCGAAATCTCGATGAAGTTGGGCCGGTTGAGCTTCCCGGCGCCACCCAGGACTCTGGCCTGAATAGTCACCTTCCCTTCCTGGCCAACCGCCTGGATGCCGTTCAGCACCAGATTCAACAGCACTTGGTGCAACTGCTCGTGGTCCATGCGGAAACGCGGGAGCGGGGAGGGAATCTGGATGGAGAACTCCACGTTCTTATTGCCGATCTGCTGGCGGGCAAACTGCAGGGTGCGCGCCACCGTCTCCTTCAGGTCCGCAATGCCGAACTGCGGGGCCTTGGGACGCGCGTAGGCCAGCAGGTCGTTCAGGACTTTCTCAATGCGCCGCACTTCCTGCCGGAGGTCATCCATGATCTCGCGGTCGGGATGATCCTTGGGGAAATCCTTGCCGATGATTTCAATGGCGCCGGCAATGCCCGCCAGGGGATTGCGGATCTCATGCGCCACGCCGGCGGCCAGTTCTCCCATGGTGGCCAAGTGCTCAGCCTGCAGCATTTCCGTTTCGTGGATGTGCTGGCAGTGGGTGCAGAACTCCCGCCAGTTCTCCGTGAGCGAACGGATCTCCTTCGCCAGCGCCTGCGTGCTGCTCGCAGGCGGGGTGATCTGGATTAGGGCAGGATAGGTGGGAGCGATCTTGCCGAGGGCTCCCCGCAAATCACCGAGAATGGCCCAAGACCGGCGCTCCTGGTAGATGAGCATCCCCGTGGTTGCGGACAGCGCCGCCAGTAACGCTACTGCCAAGCCGACGGTAAGGGTCAGGCCGCGACGATAGCCCTCGAATAAAGTCAGCAGAATGATGCCAGCCAGGGAAATCACCAGAACCACCAGGTTCTGGTGAAAAGACGGTGGAAACCGGAAAAGACGTTTTGGCAGTGCCCAGTCCAATGGTGTGATGATTCCTTCTCAGCGACACTCGCTATGTAATCTTATCACAAGGCAAGAACAGTGGCCAGAAAGCCCGATACATTCTTCGAACCATTGCAGTTTCGCTGCACTGAGAGTACGCTTCCTGGCGAAGGAGTGCGAGACGCCTGGATCGCTTCTGCAACTTCCGGAAGTTGCTGCTTCGGCAAACTCGGGCTCCCTGCCAGCCGGTAGTCATCAAGATGGTGAGTTGCTTCGAACTTCTGACGAGGGGGTAAAGTCCAGCCGTGAAGATTCTCATTCGCCTGACTCTCTTATCTCTGCTTATCGCCACTTGCGTGAGCGCAACTTGGGCCGACGAACGGGGCAAACATCCCTACTACCTGCACGCGCTCTCCGATCTACGTGATGCGCGCGCCCACTTGGAGTTTCTCTCTCCCTCCGAGCGACGGGACATGGAGGAAGAACACGCCATTCGCGAGATCGATATGGCCCTCCGCGAGATTCATCAAGCTGCCATTGACGATGGCAAGCCCGTTGGCGAGCATATGCCTATCGACGCACACTTAAAGAGAACCGACCGGTTTCACAAGGCGTTGGAACTGCTCGACCGGGCTCGCAAGGACATCGGGAGGGAGGAAGATGATCCGCGTGCCCGCGGTCTCCGGGACCGCGCCCTGCTGCACATCGATGAGGCGCACCACATCATCGAACGCATCATTCACAATTACTAGCCCGGATTTCTCACCACGGAATTGGAAGGGCGGGGCTTTACAGGCTGCGGAAAAACCCCTCACACTGTCATCCTGAGGAGGCGAAGCCGGTCCTGAGTGAAACGAAGGAAGGACCTCTGTATTTGCTTGAGAATTCAAATACAGGGGTCCTTCGCTTCGCTCAGGATGACAGCACGGAAGGGTTTTTCCGTAGCCTGTAAAGCCCCGCCCTTCCCAGGGGGAGACGTTAGCTCATTCCTTGTGAGCTTGCCGCCTCCGGCAGCCAAACGGCGGGGTGAACGCCAGATCAAGAGGCGCCCTCGGCCGATCCGGTTCCTTTCAGCCTGCAAGGAGGCCGCCGGGCACAGTCAGTGACCTTCCGACTGCAACTCCACCCGACAAAAGGACATGGCCGGAAGAATTGATATTGCTTTTGGATGCGAATCGAAGTATAAGACCCGCTGGCCGGGAGAGCCCATGTCGATCCCGGTGGGTCTGCATTTTAGTTTTGAGTTCTACCGCGCTTACAGGACTCAGCGGTTTATTGTCGCCCGACGTAGCCGGGGGTGGACCGAATTCAGATCCGTATCTCGCCAACCAAACACACCTCTGCATCTTCATGGAGGGGGGGTACCCGGTAATGCTGACAAAGCCCTGGTCGTGCCGCTGCACAACCCCTTCTCAGCGTCACGGGAGGCAGCGTTAAGCGGGATTTGATCATCCATCAGAGCAGGTCTTCTGATTGTGATTGCCGCCGTCCGGCATTAAAGTAGAGTTATGCGAGCCGCAGTTACGCGCGCAGCAATGGCGGACTCGTTATGGCAGGAGGTAGTGCCCGAATGAAGAAGTTCACGCTGGGGTTGGTGCTGACAGTGTTCATGTCCGCCTGTGGTGGCGGGGGAGGTGGCATCATCCCACCGCCGGCTACGACACCCATTGTTGTGTCGATTTCTCCTGCCACTCAGACCACCATCGACCAGGGACAAACCGTGGACTTCTCGGCGAGCCTGACCCACGACACCACCAGCGCCGGGGTGAAGTGGAGCGCCTCTGGAGCGGGGTGCACGGGTAATGCCTGCGGAACCTTCACCAACGTCACCACCACGGCGGCAAGGTACAATGCTCCGGCGCCGGTTACCAACAGTTCGAACGTAACGGTAACCGCAACCGCCGTGGCCGATAGCACCAAATCATCGGCGTCAACGGTCGTAGTGAAACCCGCGCCGCACATTAATACCCTCTCGCTCCCCAACGCTACCCCGGCTGATTATTACCCCGCCCAGAGGTACAGCGCCACTTTACAGGCCAGCGGCGGCGTGGGGGCCCTCACCTGGAGCCTGGCCAGCGGTTCCTTGCCGGCCGGTTTGCAGCTAAGCAGCGCGGGGATAATTTCCGGAACCCCCACCAGCACAAGTACTGCGGCCACGACTTCAAACTTCACAGTGCAGGTGACGGATCAGTCTCAGGCGGCGTCCGGGCCATTTTCCGCTCACCAAGCATTCAGCATTACGGTTATGGGGGTCTTGACGATCACTACGACGATGGCAGACTTGCCGATTGGCACGGTGGGTAGCGCCTACTCGGTCCCCATCGAGAGCGCCGGCGGCACACTTCCTATCACCTGGTCAGTGGTTCAAACCAGTGGCTCACTGCCGCCCGGCCTGAGGTTGCAGGGAACCAGCAACACCAGTTCAACCCAGATCTATGGGACACCTACAACGGCGGGTAACTTCGCCTTTCAAATCCAGGCTATCGATGCGAGCACGCCGCGCCAGACGGCCCCGCTGCAGCCGCTGGTAATCGTCGTCACGTCCTCCCCGTTGGCCATCACCACGAAGTCCCTGCCCAACGGGACGGCCAATGTACCTTACAGCGCGCAGTTGGTAGCAACCGGTGGAACGCCACCCTACAGTTGGAGCTACAGTTGGGGCGTACCGTCGCCCCTTTCCTGGATGACCGCGGCAGCTTTGGGGGTGCTTTCGGGCACACCCCCTGCGGGGCAATGGAGCTTCGGCGTGACGGTAGCGGATTCGAGCGTGCCGCAGCAGACCGCGAGCCAGAGCCTGGCCCTCAACATCAACTCCGCCGCGGCGGCCTGCGGCGATTCGGGGTCCGAGTCACTCCTGAGCGGGCAATACGCTTTCAGCCTGAGTGGGCATAATGAAGCTGGCTTCCTGGCCGTGGTGGGTTCCTTCACGGCGGACGGCCATGGAAATATCACAGCCGGCGAAGCCGATACCAACGGCGCCTTGGGCGCCCAAGCGAGCAACATCACAATTAGTCCTGCTAGTTCCTATTCCGTGGGCGCCAACAAGCTCGGCTGCGCCACGATTGCGACCTCGTTCGGAACCTTCGTGACCCGTTTTGCGCTTGGTTCCATCTCGGCGAACGTCGCGGCCAAAGGGCGAATCATCGAGTGGGACAGCCCCAACTCCAGCGCGTATATCGCGGCAGGCCAGATCCTGCAACAAACCTCAAGCTCCTTCATCAAAGGACTCAGCGGCAGCTACGTATTCCGGACAGCCGGATGGGATATATCCCAAACCGGCGGCCGCACCTCCTGCATCGGCTATATGGTCGCCAATGTGTTTGTCGTCAGTGGCGCTGAACAGGACTGCAACGACGCCGGTATCATGTCCGACCCTGTGCCAGGCTCCAATCCTCCCCCGGGCACCTATTCCGTCTTTGACTCGAATGGCCGTGCCACGCTGATTGCATCCGTGGTGGGTAGCACCACCACCACCTTCCACTTCACGCTTTATATGGTGACCAACTCTCAACTGCTTGTCGTCACCTCCGACCCCTACCCGGCCCAGGGGGGAGAAATGCTGCAACAGAAGGTACCAACGGGCAGTTCTGGTTTTAGCCAGGGTTCGCTCAACGGCAACGCAGTCTTCTATCTGACCGGGGAGAGCGGCGGGGGCTCGGAATCCGCCGCGTCTATAAACCTTGCGGCTGCCGATGGCAATGGCAATTTGACTGTCACGAGTTACGCGGATTACCAGGGCATTTGGCTCGGCGGCGTGACCCCGCCCATCCTCCAGTTTCCGTGCCCGTACATCGTCGAAAGCAGTGGACGCGTGACCGTCACCTGCGCCACCAATGGCGCGTACACGTCCCTCTATCTATACCTGACAGACCTCAACACCGGCTTCCTGGTCGACACTCTAGCCGGGGGTGACATGGGCTCGCTCGCGCCGCAGACCGTTCCAGCCGGCGGCGTCGGCGCGCTGACCGGGACTTTCTTCTCGAGCCCGGCGGAAGCCGTCAACCAGGAAATTGGCTCGAACTCCGTCAATGAAATAACCCTGAGTGCAGGGAGCGTCACCGGCATCAGCGACTTCACTTCGACCAGCGACCAGACGGCCGACTATATGTTTACAGACACCTACACGAACCTGTCCAATGGGACCTTCAAGGCACAACCACCCAGCAACACGTTCGTCGGCGTCGTCCTCAACAGCCACAAGTTCGTGATGTTCGATCCCTCCAGCATCCCCACGCCGAACCCGATTCTGCTGGTCGTGGAACAGTAAGGCTTCTGGAAATCAACAATTCCAGCCCTCTCCCGAGGGGAGAGGGTGCCGAGCGTAGCGAGGAGGGGGCCCCGAGCGCCGCGGGTGGCGCATACGTTCCGCATTATGGAATGTATGCGCCACTCTCGGCAGATTCCAACGGTTCTAAAATCCTACAGAAACTTGAGGATTGCTGTGGCCGCATACATGCCGAAAAGCGGCACGTATGCGCCACCCGTGCTTTTCGAGCTGGTCCGCGCTTCCAGCCTTCGCTACGGCTTGCTCGCCGCCTGCCATCCCTGACGCTCGCGCAGGCTGGTGATGTGGGCCGCGTGGTGCCGCCCGTGCCAGGCGTACATCGCCAGATGTTTCTCCAGCGTCACCCGCCCCTGCTCCGGATGCCACAGGGCGCGCGCAAAATCCTCGGGTGGGAGCGACCGTAGCAGCAAGACCCAGCGTTTATGCAGCGCCTCGAATAACGTCAATGAGATTTCCGCCGGCGCGGTGCGCGCGTCGCTCAATTTCGCCCAGTCCTCCTGCTTATAGGGCTTGATGGGTGGTTCGTCTTCGGTCAACGCCAACCGGAAACGCACGTAGCTGTTCAAGTGACTGTCGGCCAGGTGATGCACCACCTGACGCACGGTCCACCCCCCAGGCCGGTAGGGCGTGTCGAGCTGCGCTTCCGTCATCCCCACCACGGCTGCCCGCAACCTCGCCGGCGCTGCTTCGATCTCGCTCAGCCACTGTTGCCGTTCCGCCTCGCTGGCCAGCAACCCCTCGCCCGTGCGGTTCCAAGTGAACTTTCCAATGGGATATTGCAGGTCCATCTCTTCCCTCCTTTGCGGCATGAATGCCTATTCGATGCTCGGCCGCGCCCGGGAGTTTCAGATTCCTCCCTGGCTAACGGAGCGCGCCCCCGACACCAGACCCATTTTACTCCATTGCTTCCGAACAAACCTTCCCCCTACGACGCGTCGCCGGGGTGCTGGTGTGATTTGGAATGGGATCCCTTTCGAAACACTGGTCATTCCCGCGCAAGCGGGAATCCAGTCCGTCGGCGGCGCATGTCCCGTGGCTTGCCACTAGATTCCCGCTTTCGCGGGAATGACTGCACCTGGGAGCGCCCGTGTCTCGCAAATGACACCACCGCCCGCCGCCGCAAGGCGTTGAATCTTGTATCGGAAACTTGTAGGATGGCGTTCAGGGGTAGTCGGGGCGCCTTGGCTGGCGCCTAAATCAACATCCGCGTCTTCACCGGGAGCTATGCATGGCACTCAGGCGAGCGGACCGGGTTCGAGCCAAGACCGCCTTGCAGGTGGGCTTCGTGGGAACCGCAGACCGTTTCACCGCGCCCCTCCGCGAGTTCACCCCCTATGGCCTCTCCGTCACCACCCAACACGAGGTCAGAATCGGAACCGTCTACCGCCTGGGCATCAAGATGGACGCGGATTACTTCCGCGCCGCGGCCGTCGTGCGCGCGCAGCTCCCCGGAGGCTTTGCCGTGGAATTCCTGTCCATGAACGCCATGGACCGCGAGCTGATGCGCCGCCTCTACCTGCGCGTGCAAATGGCTGGCCGCGAACCTGCCGCCGGATGAAACCGTTCAGTAGGTAGCGCGGACCCCCGTTCTTGGGGTCCGCGGTTCTTTCCTCGGAAAAGCCGCAGACCTCAACAGCGGAGGTCTGCGCTACGCTCGCTTCGGTGTCATCCTGAGTCCTTCGCTGTCATTCTGAGCGAAGCGAAGAATCTCGCTCTGCCCGCTCAGGATAAACTACGCGAAGGACCTCCGCAGTTCGCCTGGGTGAGTGAGAAGGAAAAACTGCGGGGGTTCTTCGCTCGCTGCGCTCGCTCAGAATGACAACGTAAGCGCGCCCGCTGTCACCCTGCGGTTTACCGAGAACTGACAACAATCTCACGCATAGGCGTGTAATCCCGGCAGCAGGTAGGTGACGCCGAAGAAGGTGAACATCACGATACCGAAACCAATGATGGCGAAATAGGCCGAGCGCCGGCCGCGCCACCCGCGCGTGAGCCGCATGTGCAGGTAGCCCGCGTAGGTGAGCCAGGTGATCAGGGCCCAGTCTTCCTTGGGATCCCAGCTCCAATACGATCCCCAGGTGCGATTGGCCCAATAGGCGCCGGCGATAATCATCAGGGTCAGCAGGGGGAAGGAAATCGCCACGGTCTTGTAAATCAATCCATCCAGCGTGTCGCGGCTGGGGAGGTGATCGACGATGGCATCATATTTCCAGCGGAGCACTTCCCAGGCCAGCGAGGCGAAAAATGCCGTCACCGCGCCTGCCAGCAGGAACGGGCTTGCCGCCAGGTGCACGCCGAAGCTCTGGCTGTATTGCGGAACGTAATAAGGCCCGGCGTTCACCTTCAAGATCAGGAGCACGAGAGCCAGCACCTGGCCGAAGAGGGTGGCCAGGAAGGCGCGCCGTGCCAAGTTCTCCCAACGCCGGTCCTGGGCGGAGAAGGTTGCCAGTAGATTCAGCGCGAGCGTAACGGCCACGAGTGCCAGCACAATCACAAAAGGCCAGCCGAGTGACGGAATGGGCACCAGCAGCGCCTGCCGCGGCGCCAGCATCACTTTTTCCCGCGCCGCAGCGTCCCAGGCGGGCATGGTCAGCGCCAGGCCGGCGTTCACGGAAGTCACCACGATGGTCACGTACACGCCCAGCACCAGCCCCGCGCTCCAGTTCAGAAAGCTGCGTGTGGTGGCGCCGTCCTTTATCAGATAGAGCAGCGCCACCGCAAACGAGAGCGTGAAACCCGCGTAGCTCAACATGGCCAGCGTCACGTGAATCTGCAGCCAGGTCGACTGTAGCGCCGGCACCAGTGGCCGGATCTCCCCTGGCAGAACCTGCATCAGGATGAGCGCCAGCGCCGCGATGGGCACGGTGATGGCTCCCAGGAAGGGCAACTCGAATTTCCATTCCGCCACTTCGTGCAGCGCCACGACGCCCCAAGAGAACACCAGCACCATCTCGTAGATATTCGAGAGGGGCGGGTGCCCGGAACTCGCCCAGCGCACCGCGATCGCCGTCGTGTGGAGCAGAAATCCCCCTCGGGTGAGCGCCACCGCGCCCGCCCGCAGGGGCGCATGACCTAGCGCTGCCGCAAACCCATACAAAACCCCCGCGCCCAGATAAGCAATCAGCGCCAGGTAGAGGAATTTCTCACCCGTCAGCCATCCCTCGCGTCCCACCAGGTGTGGGACCGAAATAGCCATCGCCGTCACCACGACCACGCTAACCACCAGCAGAATCCAGCTTGCCGCGTTCTGCCGGTCGCGCTCCGCGGTGTGTGTCACCACTTTCGCCATGTTCTGTCCCCTCGCTCTGTTTCAGGTCGAACGCCCGCGTGCGGGGTGGGGGCCTTGGGAATCTCTTCCGCCCCCGGGCAGCCCCATCAACTCTACGCCGCCGGGACGCCCACCCCATCCTTCGCGTTCGCGTTCTTCAAGGTCGTTTCCAGTTCGCCCGCCAGCTCGTGAAACTTCCGCTCAAAGTTCTCGCGATACTTGCTCGGCTGCCCACCCAGGAGCAGCACCGGCCGACCCTTGCGGTCTGCTCCGGCCACGCCCCAGATGCGGATGTGGGCGAGGTAGAGCGCCATCATCAAGCCGCAGGTCAGCGACAAGCACCCCCCCCAGATCAGCCACTGGCCGGGCTCGTACGCCACCTGCAAACCCGTCATGTACTCCATTTCCACGCTTACCAAGCGGAAGCTGATTCCTGTGTCGTTGGGCGGATTCATTTCCGGCGACTTGGCCAGAATCCAGGCGCTGGCGCGCTTGCCGCCGGGCCGCGTCACTTGCAGACGGATGGCGGGGTTGCGCGGCTCGTCAGAGCGCGAGGTGATCTGGTTTCCGTCCAGAACAAAGTCCGGGATGAAATCGGCCAACTCCACCACGCCACCTTGCTCATCCAACTGCGCCGGCGTCCCCGGAACCAGGGTAAGCGCGCGGTGCTTCTGCGCACCGTTATCGAGCCAGTTCGCCTCCATGGCCAGTTGCTGAGGTCTGCCGGTGGGAGCATAGTTCGCCTGGAAGAAGCGCACGCCCTTGTAAGTGAGCGGATCGTTCACAAATATCTGCTTGCGCGCCACCTCGCGGCCGTTTTCCTCCACCGCCAGACGGCTCCAATATTGCTGCGGTGAGCCGTCCGGGTAACGATCCATGCCCGCTGCGTCACAGCGGATCGCAAAACCCAGCCGCCGCGGCGCCGCCGGCATGGTCATAGGCTCTATCGTATCGGTGCGCATCCCCGGCCGCAGGCTGATGAATCCGCGGTAGCCGTGCGTCCCATCGACGATCGCCCCTGCAAAGATCACCAGCAGGCTGGCGTGGACCACATAAGGAGCCAACCGCGCCACGCGGTGCTTTTCAATGTAAAGCGTGCCTTGCCGGAACGCCTCCGGGCGGGGGGCGTAACCCAGGTTCTGAAGTTTGCGGCTGGCCAGCGCCATCGCCTCCTCGGGGGTGTGGGTGTCCAGGGGAATCTCCCGCTGGAACGGCAGGGCTCGAATGAAAGCTGCGTCGGCCAGGAAATGCGGCCGGACAAACAACCGCCACACCTGCGGAAAGCGCTCGATCGAAGCCAGTGTGATGTTGGCTCCCAATAACCCCAAGAGCAGTATGAACCACCAGCTATGAAAGACGTCAAACAGACCCAAGGCGTTCAGGAGTCGGATCGTCTCTGGGGCATAGACCTGTTCGATCTGCCCCTCCTGGGCCATGGGCTTCTGAAGAATCAGCGTCCCCAGGATGACGGCCGCTCCCACCCCGGCGAGGAGTAGCAGTCCGCATTTCAGCGAACTAAAGAATTGCAGAAATCTGTCCACACTCGATTGCCGAGCGCCCATTCATGGCTCCTGATGGCTACGCGCGAACCCCAAATCTTGCCGTCCTCAAGATCATGATATTTGGCATCCCTATTGCCACCCGGACAAAATTGTCCACGGTTCCTATTCCCTTGAAAATGCGCGAGAAATCGGGCCCCGCTCTCTAATCTGGAGCCCTCCACATTCCAGGCTAAGGGCTAATCTTGGGGCAAAAGCCACATGGAGTTGTGTGTGGGTACCCAATTTGTCCACTTTCTAATGGTCAGATTTGTCCACGTGCGCCATCTTTCAATAACATCCAGACGGATGAAAAGGAACCAGAAATGCTGACAAAAGGGCAGGTGCCGAGGCGCCTTTGATCCAGGAGGTCATAATGAAACCCTTTCCTAATTCCCGTGGTCCAGCCGACGTGAAGGACATTGTTGCTGGTCCCAAGCCTGTTACTCCACTCAAAGAGATTACCCCCATGGAAATGCAACCGACCTTTACACTGACGTTCTCAATCGGGACTTCGATGCGGGAAATTCACGACACGGTCATCCGTACCGTATTGCAGTACACGCGCAGTAATCGTCTGCGTGCCGCGCAACTGCTGCAGATCAACCCCCGCACGATCCGTCGTCGCTTGGGCAAGAAGGAATCTGCCAGTTCTGCAACGCGAGCCGCTTAGCACTCGGACAACCTCTTAACGACGGCTCGCGTCCCCATCCGTGAGGGGGGGGCCTCCCCTCGCATCCCCTTCTTACGAACTCGGCCCGCCGCCCGGTCCCAAGAGGGTGACTGTCCCTTCCCGACAGAGTGTCACGTCCGCCGCTTCAGGTTCTCCCCACACAACATGTGGCCCGAGAATTGGTGCTTTACGTGCTGCACAGTAGGGCAGGCGTGCTGGGGATAGAATTCACGCATTTCGGATGCTGAAGCATGTGGGACGCGATCGGACATTCTGAGTGGAAGGCGGCAAGCTCCGGGGCAGAGGAACCCGTGGGTGAGGAGATCAGCGGCCGCATCTTGATCATTGACGATGACCCACATTTCCTGCGCGTCCTCCAGCGCATCTTGTCAGGTGAGAAATTTGCGGTCATGGCGACCGCCAATCCCTGTGAGGCTGTCGATCTTCTGCGTTCCAGCAGTTTCGAATTAGTCATTTGCGATCTACGCATGCCTGATTGCGACGGCCTCAACATCCTCCAGGCCATTCGGAGCGAGGGGAGCGAGATTCCAGTCATCATTTTGACCGCGTATGGTGAAGTGGACACCTACCTGGAAGCAATGAATGCTGGCGCGACCGAGTACCTTAACAAGCCCATTAAGTCAGATGAACTCGTCCAGGTGGTTCGCAATTGTCTGCGTAAAGGTAATCACCGCCGCAACTCCAAGCGATCCAACAACTCCTGAATCACCCCCCTCGAGGCAAAGCCTGCCCCCACAAATCGTGCTTCCACGCACATGCTCTGCGTGAAGTCGCCCGGAACTGTGCGTATTGAGGGATACGGACCGCGGCCAGCTTGGGGGGCCAGGCCTGACGCACTTTTCAGACAACCGCTAATTCTTCAATTCGACGATGGTCGCGCCGGTCCCGCCTTCCTGCTGCGGCGCCAAGTAGAATTTTTCTACATGGGGGTGGTGGGAGAACATGTCGTGCAGGCTCTTCCGCAGGATGCCTTTTCCATGGCCATGGATAACCCGCAACCGGGAGCGGCCGCTCAGAGAAGCCTGGTCCAGGAATTTGTCCACGCGCTCGCATGCCTCTTCCGCCGTGTTCCCGATGACGTTGAACTCCTCCGGAACCTCTGCCCTGGCAGGCGCAGTCCCCGCTGGTCCCGGTGAAGTTGTGCCTCCGGGCATCAGCAGTCGGACCTCCTCCTTGCTGACGTGCATCTTGAGGCGCCCTACAGTCACTTCCAGATATTCACCATCTAGTAAAGCAGTCACGATGCCGGGTGTTGAAACATTCGCCACCTGTACCTGATCGCCGACCGCCAGCAGCCGCACGATGGGGGGCGCGGGGGGCGCCGTGGCGGGCATGCCCAGCGACTCCAGCACCTGGGTATTCCATTCTTCCCGCGCCTCGCGCACCAGACCCGTGGCCCGCCGTTCTCCGCGCGTCACTACCTTGGCGGGCGCCGCCTGCCTGCGCAGTTCCTCGAGCGACTGCTCCCAGCTCTTGGCATACTGGCGCAACGTTTCATCCAGGCGGGAATCGAGTTCCCGCAGCTTCGCCCGGCGGTCCTGCTGGAATTGCTGCTCCCACTGCTCGCGGTGCTCCTCGAAATCCTGCTTCTGCCTTTCCAGCGCTTCCAACTTGCTTTCCATCTCCGTCCGCTGCTGGTGGAGGCCAGCCACCAACGTGGCAGCCTCGGCGTCCGCGGGATGAAGCAGTGAACGCGCCTTCGCTACGATGCTGGGTTCCAAACCCAGGCGCGCGGCGATGTCGAGCGCGCTGGACTTCCCCGGCAATCCGACCAGCAGCCGAAAAGTCGGCTGCAAAGTTGCCTCATCGAACTCCATGGCGGCATTTACCGCTTCCGCTGTCTCCGCTGCGTAGGCCTTCAGGCGCGAATGGTGTGTGGTCACCATGGTCATCGAGCCGCGCTGGCGAAAGTGTTCGAGGATGGCCACCGCCAGCGCCGCGCCTTCGCTCGGCTCCGTACTGGCGCCGATTTCGTCGAGCAGCACCAGGTCGTTCCTCTCCGCCACTTCCGCCATCGCCTGGATGTTCGTCACGTGAGCGGAAAAGGTACTGAGGTTGGCCTCGATGGATTGCTGGTCGCCGATGTCCGCCAGCACACGTCCGAACAGCGGCAACCGCGCCTCGCTCGCCGGCACCGGAATTCCCGCCTGCGCCATCAGCACCACGATGCCCAGGGTTTTGAGCGCCACCGTCTTGCCGCCGGTGTTCGGCCCGCTGATGATCATCAAGGTCTGCGGCGTTTTCAGTTCCAGGCTGATCGGCACGGGCCGCCGTCCCTGGCTGCGCAAGGTCTTTTCCAGCAGCGGGTGGCGAACCTGCTCGAGCCACAGCGCGCGCTCCGAGGGAAACTCGGGGATGCAACAGTCGTACTGCCGGCTGAATTCTCCTTTGGCAAAACCCAGGTCGATTTCGCTCAGGATTTCCGCCGCCCGGCCCAGGTCCTCTCGCCGCTCCCGCAGCTTGTCGCTGAACTCGCCCAGGATCCGCTCAACCTCTGCATATTCGCGGTCTTCGAGCTCGACCAGTTCGTTGTTGAGGGCGAGTGTCTCCATTGGTTCAATGAACACCGTGGCGCCGGAAGAACTCGCTCCGTGCACCACACCCGCGACGCGCCGCTTGTCCTCCACGCGCACCGGAATCACAAAGCGGTCGTTGCGAATGGTCACGACGGCGTCCTGCAGCACGCCCTCCTGCGCGAAGCGCCGCAGCATCCGCTCCAGGCTCGTCTGAATGTCGGTTCGCAGCCGCTCGATGGCCCGGCGAAGGCGTCCGAGTTCCGCGCTCGCGGAAGAATCCACCGTGCCGTCGGGGTGAATCTTGCCGGCCAGCTCCGCCACCAGGCCGCGGAAGTCCGCCAGTGTGCGCGCGAGTTCAGCCAGGCGCGGCGCCGGATGCTTCGCAAACAGCCGGTGCATATCGAGCGCTGCCCGCGCCACTTCCACCAGCGCCAGGATTTCGAGCGCCGCCAGTGACACCCCTTCGACGCGCAGCTTGTCGAACAGCGGACGTGGGTCACCGAGCGCCGCCAGGCTGGGACGAGGGCTCTCACGCAAATACTCGCGCGCCTCGCCGGCCAGATCCAGATCGCGGCGAACCCGGTCGAGATCCGTGTGCGGCTCGACCTGGTTGAGAAACGGCTCGCTGATGGGCCCGGAGAGATAGCTGTGCAGTAAATCGATAACGGCGGCAAACTCCAGCACGTCGCGCGAGAAGGGGTCGATGGTTCTGTGAATCGACGAATCGGATTCGGTCATGGGCGCCCATCAATTGTAGCAAGAATTGCCGCGCGCGCCGGTGGGCAATTGCTGGCGGGTACTGGTGTCACTTGGAATGTGATCCCTTTCGAAACAGTGGTCATTCCCGCGAAGCTTGTCCCCGCGAAGGCGGGGAGCGGGAATCCAGTCCGTCTGCGCCGCATTTCCAATCGCTTGCGGGGTAGATTCCCGCTTTCGCGGGAATGACTGCACCTGGGAGCGCCCGTGTCTCGCAAATGACACCAGTACCTGCTGGCGCTAAAGATTCTTGCGCAAATACTCCAGCGCCTGTTCCGGAGTCTTGATGAGCGTGACGATGTCCATGGCGGCGGCTACCCAGCCGGGGTCGCCGTGGTTGAGCTGCCCTTCCTGCCGCAGGCAATCGATGACAGGCTGCCAGTAGGGCGCCATCACCAGCAGCGGCTTCCGCCCGCCCACGGTTTTGGAGAGCGTCCTCTTGTTCATCATCTCCCAGGCAAGCGCGAGTTCCGCCAATGTTCCTGTGCCGCCGGGAAGGGCGATATAAGCGTCACCGCGTTCGATGAGCGTCATCAGCCGCTCTCTGAAGGTTGGCGTCAGGACCTCTTCCACGATCCAGGGATTGGCCGGACTTGACCAAAGCGCGCAAGTGATCCCGACGGTGTGCCCGCCGGCTTCGCGTGCCCCCCGCGCCGTCGCTTCCATCAGGCCCCGGTAGCCGCCGTTGCAGAGCGCATAGCCTGCTTCGGCCAGCAATCGGCCCAAGCGTTGCGCTTCAACGTAAACCGCGCAGCCTTCACCCGGCAGGGCGCTTCCGAATATCGTGACAGTTTTCATGGCGTTGTTTTCCCCTGGGAAAATTCAATAAGCGAGGATATTACGACAATCATGTTGCAGCATGATTACCGCCGGTGCGAATACCAGTTGTATATCTCCAGGGTAATCGCGTCGAGCGTGGCTGGACCGGCCTTGTCCTTGAGGGGATGATTGCTTGCGAGGATCGAGAAGGCCAGGCGCTTTCCCGAGGGCAGGTCCATATAACCCGAAAGTGAGTTGACGTGCTCGACGGTGCCGGTCTTGGCATGGATTTTGCCCCGCACGCGGTTTTCGGACAGGCGAGTGGCCAACGTGCCGTCGATGCCGGACACCGGCAAGGAATCGTAGAACACCGGGAAGCGCGGCGAGCGCGCCATGTAGAGAAGCAACTTCACGACGGCGTGCGGCGCCACCAGGTCTTCGCGCGACAGCCCCGAGCCATCGGAAAAATAGGTTTCACCGGGCAGGATGCCAACCTGCTGCGCGGCAAACGCGTTGAGCGCTTCCAGGCCCACCGTCAAGCTGCCGTAGTTCTTCACAACATGGCCGAGGGTTCGCAGCAGTATCTCCGCGTGCAGGTTTTGGCTCTCCTTGTTGATGACCTTGATCGCCTCGCGGAGGGGAGGCGAAGTGTGTTCGGCCAGCACCACGCGAGGCGGTGACTGCGGGGAGGGGTCCGGCAGGGAGACAGCCGCGAACCGCGTGAAGTGGCGAACTTCGATCTGCCCCTCGACCGCAATTCCCCGCGCTTCCAGAGCACGCCGGAAAAGTTCCGCGACCACCTGGGGAGGATTCAGGATGGCCACGGTATCGGTTTCCTCGGCGGCATCAGCCGGGATCTGACCCCAAACATCCAATTGCATCGAGCCGGGCAAGCGTTCAAGGAAAATGCGCTTCTCCGTTCCGGCTGCGCTCGTCTCAACCCGGCTCTGCAAGCGATAGTAATCGGCCAGCGGTTCCAGGCGCACGCGGGCTTCGTCACCGGCCTTCGCGCCCGGCTGAACATGCAGGGTGAGTGAGTTGTCGTTGAATGCCAGCGCTGTGACGGGCGCCCCGAAGCCCCATTGGAGGTCGTCGGTAGCCCAGTTCAGCGCGAAGGGTTCCCAAAGAAAATAAGTGTCGTCGGCAACCAGCGTGCCCGACACCTCGCGCACTCCGCGCGCGCTGACTTGATCGGCCAGTTCCTCGAGGAACTTATCCGCGGCTTGTTGCGGACCGTTGAACTTGTACGGGAAGGTGCGGCTGCCGAGATTCGGGTCCCCTCGCCCCACGAGATAGAGGTTCGCTACCCGCCCTTGCGCATCCGGTGCGGCATCGCTTTCCACGGTCGTCCGAAACACGTAGTCGGGACCCAGCTTCTCGAGCGCTGCGGCGGTCGTGAACACCTTCATGTTGGAAGCTGGAATGTAGAGATGCTCCGCTTCGCGTTGATAGAGCAATTTGCCGCTCGGAAGCTCGACAACCTCGATGCCCCAGAAGCCGCGTCGCGCCTCGCTCGTGCCCAGAATCTGGTCGATCCGCCGGTCGAGCGCCGAGCGCTTGGGGGTGCGAGGACGAGTGGTGGCGGGAGGGCTTTGGCGCTGAGCGCCCGCCGGATTTGCCGGGGAGAAATCGGGGACCGGGCGGACTCTCGCAACAAGGAGCGATGTGGCCCACCCCACCGCGATCGCGGCCAAAGCCATCCGCGGCAAAAGGCCGCGCAGCCAAGCCAAGTGATCGCGGGTTCGAAGTTGGCCCATTGCGCCCATCAGCCCAGCAGGCGGGCCGCCTCTTTGGCGTAATAGGTGAGGATGATATCGGCGCCGGCGCGGCGAATAGAGGTCAACGTTTCGAGAATGGTCCGCTCACGATCAATCCAGCCCAGGCGCGCGGCAGCTTCGATGAGCGAGAACTCGCCGCTCACCTGGTAAGCCGCGATGGGCACGTCAAACTCACGCCGCGCCAGCGCAATGATGTCCAGATAGGGGAGCGCGGGTTTGACCATGACGATGTCCGCGCCTTCCTCAAGATCCAGCGCGATCTCGCGCATCGCCTCGCGCTGATTGGCCGGGTCCATCTGGTAGGACTTGCGGTCGCCAAACTTGGGAGCGGAATCCGCCGCCTCGCGGAAGGGGCCGTAAAACGCCGAAGCGTATTTCGCCGCGTAAGCCAGGATGGGCGTCTGCGTGAACCCGTGCGCGTCCAGTTCCTGGCGAATCGCTCCCACCCGGCCGTCCATCATGTCGGAGGGGGCGACGATGTCGGCGCCGGCCTCGATCTGCGTCAGGGCAGTCTTCGCCAGCAGCGGCAAGGTGGAGTCATTGTCGACCTCACCGTTCTTGATGAGGCCGCAGTGGCCGTGGCTGGTGTATTCATCCAGGCATACATCGCAGATGACGAGCAGATCCGGCGCCGCCTTCTTCAGGGCGCGCACCGCACGCTGCACGATGCCGTCCGGATCGTAAGCGCCGGAGCCAACCTCATCCTTGCTTTCCGGGATGCCAAACAGAATGACTGCCGGAACGCCGAGGTCCTGTGCGGACTTGCACTCCTCGACGAGCCGGTCCACGGACCAGCGATAGTTGCCGGGCATGGATTTGATCTCGTCTTTGACCTGCGCGCCCGGGCAGACGAAAAGCGGGTAGATGAGCGAGCGCACGCTCAGGCGGGTTTCGCGCACGAAGCCGCGCAGCGCGTCCGTCCGTCGCAAGCGCCGAGGCCGGTGGATGGGGAAAGGCATGGCGTAGTCCTTGGTCCGTTGTCCGGGGTTCGGGACTCGGGGCTGGGGATTCGGGAACCGGAGCCCGGGGTTCGCCCCCAATCCCTAACCCCGAGTCCCGAACCCCGGTTCTTCAATACAATCTTTCCCGCGGTTTCAGGTTGCCGAAGGTTCCGACGTTGGCAAGCGCCAGTGCCACGCGGAACTGGTTCTCACGCCGCAGCGGCCCCAGGTCAAGGCGCCGGTACTCGACGTCGATTCCAAAACACCCGAAATTATAGCTGAGCTGCCCGACCACCTGTTGGGTTATCTTCTGCGCGAAGTTATAGTCGAGGCCGAACGCCCCGCTGAAGCCCTTTCGATTCACGTCGCCGTAAGTCGCCACGCTGCGGAGCAAGTGGAAGGAGGGCAATAGCGAAAGGGGAGTGGTGGGCGCGATGGGCGTATTGAACGACGCCGTGCGGTTGATGAAGAAATCCGTGAAGGCAAGCCCGAACAAACCGTGCCGCACGTGGGAAGTGATCCCGGCATTCAGCACGCCGCCGTTGGGGCTCAGGTCCGTACGGATTTCCGTGTCGTAGCTCGAGAAGGGAGCGAATTTCAATACGGACACCACAGGCGAGAGCCGCTGGCCGTGTGCGAACGCAAATCCTGTGAGCGAAATAGTCGAATCGAAGACGTTGTTGTGGCCGGGCGCCAAGGCGCCGCCAAAAGTGGGATCGAAGTAGTACTTCTGGGACAGGCGCCAGGAGAAGATGTCACGCGCCGCCGGCCGGTTGGGCGCGCTGTCCGGCCCATCCGGACGCGCCAGGAGAGTATTGGTCAGGGAATACTCGAGTTCACTGGTCTCCGTAAGAATATCAATATTATCGAACCGGACAATATCCATAATATTCTCCGGGTCGCGCGTGCGTACCAGGTGATATTGAATATCCGGCTCAATCACGTGCTTCAGGCGATGCCCCGCGTAGCTCCTGGCCAAAACCTTTTCGAGCGAGGGCGGGCGCAAATCAAACCCAAGTTCCACGAGCAAACGATCCACGGCATTCTGGGGAGTTTCCAAACTGGTGCCGTAATGCGTGGCCCGAAATCCGATCGTGGGGCTGAAGTGGAAATGCCAGAATTCCTTGGGACGCAGGAGGATCTGCGGGTGAACATCCAAGCGGTCACTCAGGGTCGGAATCACCAGCCCCGGCTCCGTGCGGCCCATGGCGCCGGCAGAGGATTCGAAGGAGAAATAGACGGGCCAATGGCCGATTTGTTTGTCCATCCCCGCGAACTCCACGCTGGGAGTCTCGCGAATGATGACGGAGTTCCCCGGCACTATTGCCGTGGAGAGGAAATTCTGGTAACGCTCGGCGGAGACATTGATGCTGTAGGCATCGAAATTCTTGCTCAGAAATCCGGATTGTCGCGCTTCCGAGTTGACGGCTTGCGTGAAGTTATCGGACCATGTCAAGCGGAAAGCGAGCGTGTTGATGTAGTCCACGTTCAGCACGCCGCGGAAACCGTAACCCAGGTTGTCAGCTTTGCCGATGACGCGCAGGTTCTCGCCGGGGGCGCGCAGAGCCCGTTCAGAAGGGGTCACACCAAACTTATCGTTCACACCAAAGTAGTCGACGGTAAGCTCGCTGTCCTGGCTGGGCCGGGCACGAAATTCTCCGCGCTGGGCAACTCCGCGCTTGCTATAGTCCTCGAGGCCAAACATGAGATCGGCGCTGGGATTAATGGCCCAGAAGAAACCCTCGCCGAGGATATAGCCCTTCTGCGTGGAATTCCCGACATGGGGGAGCAGGATTCCGGTTTGCCGGGGTTCGCGCGCAATGGAGTCCACCAGCCAGGGAGTATAGAAGAAGGGGATTCCCAGCAGGCGGAAGAGCGCGCCGTGCGCGACGGCCTTGTCACCCACCGTGACGCGGGCCTCCCGCACGGAAATCGACCAGCCCTTGCTCTCACACTCGCAAGAGGTTATGCGGCCGTGATTGACGATGTAAGTATCCTCGTCCTCCCGGTCCACGCTCGAGCCCCAGAAATAGAACGGGTTCTCCGTCTTCAGCACGCGCGCCCGGGGACGCACCTTGGGATGGACGAAGCCCGTTCCCTTGGCAAACCAGCCCTTCTTCGTTTTGACATTGTAGTGGACTTCGTCGGCCACCAGATGACTCTGCGGGTCATCAAAGACCACGTGCCCGCGAGCCACCACCTCGCCGGAAGCCATATCAAAGGAAGCCTCATCGGCATGCACGTGCATGTCCTCGTAAACGACTTCAACGCGACCGCGCAGATGGTAGGTATCTTTATCCTTCTGTTGCGTGTCCGAGTGGATGATGACGTCCTTCCCGGGGCCCTGGAGTTCGGGCACAGGGGGAGGTTGCTGCGCACCAACATTTGAAACCATATGGGCAGTAAATAGCAACGCGGCGGAAAGCCGCAAGCCACCACGTCGTGGCAGAAATCGATAAAGCGGAAGGTCCATGAGCGCGCGCAGACGGGTCATTTTACTCGAAAGCCCTTTGTTCTTCCCCATGATTTTGCTAAGATGCCTCGGATTGCAGTAGATGCTGCCTGGAGGATTCAACACCTGCTGTGAAGTGCCCCAAGTGTGGGTTTGTCAGTTACGCTGGGCTAGCGCAATGTAAGAAGTGCGGCTTCGAGTATGCGAAGGCTGCCGGGAGGGGACGTTCGTCCTCTTTCACGTCTTTGTTCCCGGACGGGATTAGCGCACCTTCGCCTTCTTCAACGGCCCCACCGGCTAAACTCCCGCAGGAGCCGGTCCCGGCGGAACCGGAGCGGCTAGCTCCGGAAGCGCCCTCGCTTGCCCCGGCGCCGTCTTCTCCGTCCACAGAGGACGCCCGCCCCGCAGGCCTCTCTCCGCCTGAAGACCCTGCACATGACTGGAGAGAAGTGCTCTCGAATCGGGTCCAGGATTTTCGGAAGAAACGGGCCAAGCTGCAGCGCAACGCAGAATCCGGGGAGAGTTTCGAACTGGATTTCGAGGGCTCCGGCCAAACTGAGGAGGCTGTGTTCACCGATGACACCGTAAGGAGGCCGGAAGAAAGCGCGCCGGCCTTCGACCTGGACCTCGAAGATTTCCCTGCGCCGCATCCGGCAAGTGCAACCGCCCTCGGGACAATCCCCCTGGAGAAATCGGAAGAATCTGTGTCGGGGCGCGGAACTGTGCTCGCCCCCGGGGAGGAGATGTTGTTGGGGGCGCCCGAAAGCCGTGCGATGGAAATTGTGGTGGGTTTGCCGGAAGAGGCAACGCCGGCGAAGAAAGAGGAGCCCCAAAGAATGTTCCTGGCGCCGGTGGGCCGTCGGTTCCTCGCCGGCTTGACCGACGCCCTCGTGCTGGTTGCAGGTGCGGGCCTGTTCGGGGTCATCTTTTGGCGTTCCGGGGGACACCTATCACGCAATCCCCTCAGCTTCGCGGTCTTGGGCGTGGTCGGCATCATTTTCATCTTTGCCTACTTCGCGCTATTTACTGCCCTCACTTCCACCACGCCCGGATTGCTGTGGATGGGGTGTGATATCCGCAACCTGCAGGGAGTCTGTCCGACCCCGCGGGAGTCTCTCTGGCGTGCCTTCGGCGTGCTGGTTTCACTTTCAGCCCTTATGCTGGGTTTCGTCTGGGCATGGGTGGATAGTGATAGCCTAACCTGGCATGACCGTATGTCAGGGACCTTCATCACTGAGGCGAGGACCGGGCAAGAGGCTCCGGCCCTGGAAACTGAGCTGTAGCCCGCGCCCGTCTTGCCGCGCGGCCTGGGCCGGCTAGTCGTCGTGAGGCTTCTCCATGGGAAAGGGACGGTTCGTTAACCAGAAGCTTGGCAAGCACGTGAGCCGCAAGTTCGATTTGCTTAAGTCCGAACTGGCCGGCCGATCCCAACGCAAGTCGGCCAGCCCACTGAATCTCCGGCTTCCCAAGAAAGGGATTTCACGCGAAGGCAAGCCGCCCATCTCCTGAGACCTGGCACGACACGATCCCCCCGAAGAGCCCCCTCGATGGCCAGGACGGGCCTCCGCCCATGCGCAGATGGAAATACGTCAGCCGGCCCGCGGACCCGAGAAGCCTGGAGAAATTGCCCGGTCTGAGTAGCCCCCTGCGCCGTCCGTGCATCAAAGGAAATGACGTGTTATAATCTTAGCAATCGGGGCAGTGTCAGCCCAGGGTGGAGGAGTTTTTCCAGCATGACAAACCGCATCCGCGCCACGCTTATCAGTGTTTCCCTCATCGTGATGCTTTACGCCCTCGTGGGGGGGCTGCTGGGCAAGAACGATAACTCCACCGAAAAGACCTACCGTGACCTGGGCGTCTACAGCGAGGTTCTGAATCGCATCCGGCAGGAGTACGTCACCGAGCCGGATTTGAAAAAAGTCACGGATGGCGCCATCCACGGGCTGCTTGAGTCGCTGGACCCTTACAGCACATACCTTACCGCCGAGCAGTATCAGGCCTACTTGCAACATCCCGAGCCGGGACCTGCGGATGTGGGGATTTTTCTCTCCAAGCGGATGGGATATGCCACGGTGGTGGCCGTGCTGCCCGGAAGTCCGGCGGAGAAAGCCGGCATCAAGCCCGGCGACCTTATTGATGAGGTTGATAATACTCCTGCCCGGGAACTCTCAGTCGTGCAGCTTGAACGCCTGCTGGCGGGGCAGGCAGGTACGAACGTGACGGTCTCGGTGGTTCGCGAAGCCCGGAGTGAACCTCAGAGCATCAGTGCTACGCGTGCCATCCTGAACTACCCTCCCGTAGTCTCGAAGATAGTGGACGAGGGGACCGGCTACTTGCGCATCGCCAGCTTCAACAAAGGCAAAGCCCAGGAGATTTCGGCCAAACTCAAGGAGCTCGAAGCGCAGGGCGCCGGCAAGATTGTTCTGGATTTGCGGAACTGCGCTGGAGGCGATGTGCAGGAGGCCGTTGATACAGCCAGCCTCTTCCTGGATAAAGGTCTGGTCACCTACATTTCGGGCCAACGATTCCCCCGCCAGGATCTGGAAGTCCACCCGAGGGGCTCGGTTTCGAAGTTGCCGCTGGCGGTGTTGATCAATCAATCAACTGCCGGCCCCTCGGAGCTCGTGGCCTCAGCGGTTCTAGGCAACAAGCGCGGTGAAGTGATAGGAGTGCGCAGCTTCGGCGTGGGCGTCTTTCAGAAACCCATTCCGGTCGGCGATGGCTCTGCCCTGCTGCTTTCCGTGGCCAAATACTACGGGCCGGATGGCAAAGCCATTCACGACAACGGCGTCACCCCCACGGTGGTCCAGCCTGCCGCCAATGACACGGAAAGTCCGGAGGACGAAGGGCAGCCGGAAGGACCTGAACACTTCGGCGGCAAGGATGACCTGCAACTTCGCAAAGCCATTGAGATTCTGAACCAACCCGCAACGACCCTCAAGGCCACTTGATCAGTGCACTCTCTGCCCGACAAGAAAGCTAACCGCTCCCCGCAGCCTGGAGATTCCCAACTGCCTCCGTCGCCGTTGGCGCAGCGTGCCCCGGCCCGCGTCGCTGTCCCATTCCTTCTGCTTCTGTCGCTGGTTCTAGCACTGACCGCTAGCGGCTGCCATGGATTTCGTCGCCACTCTTTGAGCGAGTCGGAGCGCCGCGAGCTGGCAGGGCGATTCATGGACTCGATCACGAACGCCGGCGGCTTCCAGGTCTGGATCAAGCGACCGGCCGGCCCCCACCATGGGCAAGAAGCCGATACTTCCTTGCAAGTGCTGGCGACTTCGGGCGTTTACCCCTCGGTGCTTTCGGCTCTTCAGCACGAATCTGAAAAGGACGGGCTGGAGATCCGGGGCATACCGGGGAGCGTCGGAGGCGGACCGCGCGCCCTCGACCTTTATGTAACCCGGCGTGGGCAGCGCGTCTGTCGCATCCACCTGCGTGAGGTGCCGCGCCTGCTGCGCGCCGCGATTGTGATGGACGACCTGGGGCAGGACGCGGAGGCAGCGCGCAAACTCCTCGCCCTTCCCTATCCCCTCACCTTCTCAGTTCTGCCACACCTGCGTTACTCCGAGGCAACCGCCGCGGAGATTCACCGCGCGGGCCGCCAAGTGATGCTGCACCTGCCCATGGAGGCCGAACCGGGCTCCCACGCGTCCCCTTGCGAAGGGGCCATCCGCACGGGATTGAGTGACGCTAAAGTGCAGCGGATTGTCCAGGATGATCTGGCTTCGGTTCCCTTCGCGGTGGGCGTGAACAATCACATGGGATCACGCGCCACGAAGAGCGTGCCGCTGATGGCGGACGTGATGAGGATTCTGGCGGAACGTCAGCTCTATTTCATCGACAGCCGCACCACAGCGGATAGTGTGGCGCTGGCCGCGGCGCGACGCCAGGGCTTGCCGGCGTTTTACCGCGCGGTTTTTCTGGACGACACGGAGACTGTCCCCTACACGCTGGGGCAGTTGCGGGAATTCCGCCGGGTCGTGGAAGAACAAGGCGTGGCCCTGGCAATCGGGCACCCGCACCTGACGACCATCGAGGCGCTGGCAAGATTCCTGCCCGAATTGGAGCGGGATGATATCGAGCTGGTCGAGGCTTCCGAGCTCGTCCGCCTGCCGGAGGTCGCGCGCCTGCACCCACCCGCCAAACCGGGTTCCTGACGTGGAACGTTGGCCGCAAGGCGGCACGCAGGACAGGTCCCCTCTGAAGCGACTGCGCGCGAGACAGCGCGCCGCTCGAACTTGGCGTTAGAGAACCGTGGCGCATTGAACAGCGCCGAACTGCGATATAATAGTAGCAGGCAAGAGGAACACCAGGAGGTTCGATGGCGAACGAATTTACCGCGGTATTTGAACGCGATGGGGAATGGTACATCGCTTACTGCCCGGAGATTCCTGGAGCCAACGGGCAGGGCAAGACTAAGGATGAAGCTCGTGCAAGCCTGGCAGAGGCAATTGCTCTCGTTCTGGAGGACAGGCGGCAAGACGCTCTGCGCGGAATTCCGCCCGAAGCGGAACTCGAAACCGTAACCGTCAAGTGAGAAGAAGCACCTTGCTCCAGCACCTGCGCAAGCACGGCTGCAATCTCAAGCGCGAAGGTCGTAGCCACTCGTTGTGGTGCAACCCTCAAACTGGCGCCGTCGAAGCCGTGCCACGCCACACCGAGATCTCAAACCTGCTTGCGAACAAGATCTGTCGCAACCTGTCAGTTCCTGAAATGGGACAGGAGAGATAGGGCTCTCTAACAACATTATCCACCCGCCCACGCACACAGCACCCGCCTGATGCCAAGCGTCAGACCCCTTGAGTTTCTGCTCGGATCTGACCGTGCGCACGTCTCGTGCTCGTCCGCCGGGAGAACCCCGAATCACAGTTGATGAGCAAGGAGCTAAGCACGCTCTCCCGGAGGCGGAGGCGAGGCGGGCCAGAGGATATAGGATGTTGTTTGACCAGGCGTTGCAGCGGACTCACTTCGCTCGTCGCCTGAGCTGAGCGTTCAGTGGAAAGGAATGCGGAGCGAGCTGCTACTTTCCGGCGGAAGGAAGTTCCAGGGTAACGTCGCGGTCCAAGCGCATACCCACCAGCGAGCCCGCGGCCAAAGCAGCTTGTTTGCCCCTGGGGAGTAATACCGCAGTCAGAACGCCGGCAGTCCCCAGCATGATCGCAGTACCGGGACCAACCGCAGCGCCGACGACTGCCGGGGCCGCCGCGACAAGGATCTGCTCCTTGCGATTGGCGCCGTGCCCTTTGAGTTCACCCTCCGGGCCAACGTTGGGGTCGCTGCCGCTTTCGCTGGAAAAGACCTCGGTCAAAGAGCCCAGGATCGCCACTTTCTGGCCATTGGGAAGCTCGACGGTGTCGAAAACTACCGTGATAAAACCACCCTTGCCCTTTCGTGCCGCCGGCCTGACCTCGCCCACGTGGCCATCGACGCGCACGCCCTTGGACAGCACATCGCGGTCCTCGACGGCCACCGGATCGATCAACGTGGTCATAACCCTGTCGCCGGCCTTGGAGGTTTTGGAATTAATGGTGGTGTGCAACTGCAGCTTGAATTCTGTGCCTTCAGGGACCGTGATCTCGTCGATGTTGGAACTCTCTTGCTGCGCAAAAAACGGTGACGCCATGCCCAGCGTAAGCGAGCAAGCCGTCAGCATGGCCAGGATTCTCTGCTTCATTCCCATTTCCCCCAAGCGTTGACCCACCGTCCCAGCGAGACGGACGATCGAGGCTGGTTCATCCATTTCAACATCAAAAGGCCAATCCAGTCAAAGACAAAATCACCCGCAGGACGAGAGGCCCTATTCTTCTTCGATGCCGGTTCAGCTCCAGGGTTGGATGGCAATCGGGGTTAGGGGTTCGGGACTCGGGATTCGGGGTCAGGCATATGGGATTGGGAATTCGGATGAGGCTCCGACCTCTGGAGTGCAACCGAGTCCATTGGGGTCCGCCGGACCCCGAGTCCCGAATCCCGAATCCCGAGTCCAAGATTATTCGCGGGTTTCGGCGTGGTGGCGGACGTCCACGCCTTGCACCAGGAAGAGGACGTCCTCGGCGATATTGGTGGCGTGGTCGGCAAGCCGTTCCAGGTTGCGCGCCACGAACATCAGGTTGACCGCCTGGCGAACCGTCTTGGGGTCGCGCTCCATGTAGCTGACCAGTTCCTCGTAAACGGCGTCGCGCAATTCATCCACGGCGTCGTCGGAAACCAGCACGGTACGAGCCAGGTCCGCGTCTTTCTTCACAAAGGCATCGAGGCTCTTGCGGATCATGGCCTGGACACGCTCCGCCATCAGGGGGATGTCAATGAGAGGCTTCATCAACGGCTCGTGAATCAGGGAGAGAGAGCGCTCGACGATATTGACGGCCAGGTCTCCCATGCGCTCGAGGTCGTTGTTGATCTTGATGGCGGCCGTAATGAAACGGAGGTCCGTGGCCATCGGCTGCTGCAGGGCCAGGAGCCGTGTGGCGAGGTCGTCGATCTCGATCTCCATGCGGTTGATCGCCGCTTCGTTCTGGAGAACCCGCTGGGCCTGCTGCGGATCCTTGTCGGCAAGGGAGAGAACACTCCGGTGAACGGAGTCTTCCACCAACCCGCTCATCTCCAGCAGGCGGCTTCGCAAGCAGTCGAGTTCCTCAACAAAGTGGCGCAAGCTTGGGTTCCCCTTTCATCCTGCAAGCCGAATCTTAGCCGAATCGGCCGGTGATGTAATCTTCTGTTTCTTTCCGCGCCGGCGTTTTGAAAATCACCGCGGTCTTGTTGAACTCGATCAGCCGCCCCATCAAGAAGAAGCCCGTGTAGTCGGCGGTCCGCGCCGCCTGCTGCATGTTGTGAGTGACGATCACCATGGTGCAGAGATCCTTTAGGTTAAACAGCAGCTCTTCAATCTTGGCCGTCGCAATGGGATCGAGCGCTGAGCAGGGCTCATCGAGCAGCAGCACTTCCGGCTCGACCGCCAATGCCCGCGCGATGCAAAGGCGCTGTTGCTGGCCTCCCGAGAGGGCATAGGCGGACTTATGCAGTTGGTCCTTGACTTCCTCCCAGAGGGCGGCCCGCCGCAGGCTTTGCTCCACCGCTTCTGCCAGCGTGCCGCGGCCGTGCAAGCCATTGATGCGCAACCCATAGGCAATGTTGTCGAAAATCGACTAGGGAAACGGGTTGGGCTTCTGGAAGACCATTCCCACTCTTCGCCGCAGACCGACGACATCCAGCGCAAAGATGTCCTCGCCGTCGAGGAGAACCTCGCCCTCGGCGCGCGCGCGCGGCACCGTCTCGTACATCCGGTTCAGAATTCTCAGAAAGGTAGTCTTGCCGCACCCCGAGGGGCCGATGAGGGCAGTGATGCGCCCAGTGGAAATCTGCAAACCGATCGAATAGAGTGCCTGCCGGCCCCCGTAATAGAAATCCAGTCCGGTCGCGCGCATCTTGAGGTCGCTCGGCCATGCCGGGGTTGTTGCCGGGGCACGCACCGTGGAGCGGGATTCTTCAGTCGTTTTCACCATGGTCGAAACACTCGATGCAGGAGTCACGGCTTAGGCCTTCCCGAAAGATATCCCCCTGGAAACCACCAGACGCGCCCCAATATTAGCCACCAGCACCAACGCCAAGAGAACCAGCCCGGCCGCCCAGGCTTGCCGATGCCAATCGTCGTAGGGAGCAATCGCGTAGGTGTAGATCATCACCGGTAATGAGGCGATGGGCTGATTCCAGCCCGAACTCCAGAAGCGGTTGCTGAAGGCGGTGAAAAGCAGGGGAGCGGTTTCGCCTGCGACGCGAGCCAGAGTAAGCATAACGCCGGTGACGATGCCGCGCATGGCCGCGGGCATGACCACCGTCGCCACGGTTTTCCACTTGCTCGTTCCGAGCGCCAGGGCGCCTTCCCGCAGCGTTCCCGGGACCGCGCGCAAGGACTCCTCTGTGGTGCGCACCGCGATGGGAATCATCATCACCCCCAGCGCCAAGCCACCCGCTAGCGCCGAGAAATGATGCATGGGCAGGACAATGATCGTGTACGCGAAAATTCCCATCACAATCGAGGGCACGCCGTTGAGCAGGTCCGTCGTGTAGCGGACGACAAACGAGAACGTCTGCCCTCCGAATTCCGCCAGATAAACACCCCCCAGAATGCCCACGGGCACGCCCACCAGCGAAGCAAGCAGCAGCAACTTACCGCTGCCCACAATGGCATTGGCCATTCCGCCGCCGGTTTCGCCTACCGGCGAGGGCAAATGGGTAAAGAAAGCCCAGTTAAGCGACTTGCCGCCATACCACAGGAGATAACCCAGAATGAAGAAGAGGACAGAAACCGTGGCCAGTGCGCACACACCGGTGAGGCTGAGCATGAAGACATTCACGAATTTGCGCCAGCGGGTGCGAAAGCTCATCCCTGTGCAGCCCCTTTTTGCGTGGTCGCTATAATCACCAGACGCGCCAGCCCGTTAATGAGAATCGTGAGCAAAAAGAGCACGAGCCCCAACTCGATCAAGGCTTCGAGATACAAATCACCCGTCGCTTCCGTGAACTCGTTGGCGATCACGGCAGCGATGGAATAGGCGGGGGCGAAGAGCGAGGCGTTGACTCTGGGATCATTCCCGATCACCATGGTCACCGCCATGGTCTCCCCGAGCGCTCTCGCCAAGGCCAGGAAAATCGAGGCCATGATTCCCACGCGGGCAAAAGGCACCACGACCTGCCAGGTGGATTCCCACTTCGTGGCCCCCAGCCCCAGCGCCGCTTCGCGTTGCTCCACCGGCACAGCCATCAACACTTCCCGCGAAACGGAGATGATGAAGGGAACGATCATGATGGCCAGGACAAGGCCACCCGCCAGCATGCTGACGCCGTAAATGGGTCCCTGGAAAAATGGCAGAAATCCCAAAGTCGCCTTGAGGAACGGCATCACGACTATGCGCAGCACGGGTACCAAAATGAAGACTCCCAGTAAGCCATAGATGACGCTGGGCACCGCGGCCAGCAACTCGATCACGAACGTCGTCACGTTGGAGATGCGCGGGGGAGCAAGCTCAGAGAGGAAAATGGCCGCCCCTACACCGAGAGGCACCGCCACCAAAAGAGCCAGCGCCGACGAAACGATCGTGCCAAATATGAACGGCAAGGCGCCGAATTCACCGCTCACCGGATCCCAGGTTTTTCCGAGAAAGAAACTGAGTCCGAACTTGTGGCGGGGCAGAGCCGAATTGACGTAGAGCTGGTAGACCAGCATCACCGTCACCACGATGATGCTGGCGGCGGCCAGCAGGGTGATCAGGTGAGCCACCTCGTCGCCCCCGCGCAGCCGCTTGATGAACTTCCACGTGCGCCCTCGCGGGCGCACCTGGTCAACCGTAGTTGGTGCACTCGCCATGCTAGTTGATTTGCCCGATGGCTTTCATCTCTCGTGACACTACGTCCTTGGGTAGTTTGGCGTAAGACAAACCCTCTGCGTCGTTCTGCCCCGTGGTCAGCATCCAGTGCAGAAAATCCTTGATGGCCTGCTTCTTCGCTGCGTCATCGATCTTGGAAGGAATCAGCAGGTAGGTGAAGCTGCAAACCGGGTAGGCCGCCTTCCCCTGTGCGTTGGTGATGGAGACCCGGAAGTCCGCCGGAATCTTCTTGGACTCACTGGCCGCCGCCGCCGTAACGCTGGCGAGGTCAGCCTTGACGAAGGCGCCCGTGGAATTCTTGACCTGGCCATAAGGCAGGTTGTTCTGTACGGCGTAAATCAACTCCACGTATCCGATGGCGCCGGGGGTCTGCTTCACAAGCCCCGAAACACCCTCGTTGCCTTTTCCACCCAAGCCCACCGGCCAGTTCACCGAGGTGTTGCGTCCGACTTTGGTTTCCCAATCCTTGCTGACTTTGGAGAGGTAATCCGTCCAGACATAGGAGGTCCCGCTGCCGTCGGAACGGTGCACGACCACGATGTCCGTGTTGGGCAGATTCACGCCATGGTTGGAGCTGGCGAGGGCGGCATCATTCCATTTCGTGATCTTACCCAGGAAAATGTCCGCCAGCACTTCCCCGGTGAAATTGAGCTCCTGACTAACCCCCTCGATGTTATAGGTCGGCACGACCGCGCCCAGTACGGTGGGAAAGTGCAGCACCGGTACTTTGGCCTGCTGCAACTGTTCGTCCGTCATGGGTGCGTCGGAAGCGCCGAAATCCACCGTTCCGGCTTGCAGTTGCCGGATGCCCCCTCCGGAACCGATGGACTGGTAGTTTATTTGGATGTCCGGATGAATCCGGTTGTACTCAGTGAACCACTTCGAATAGATGGGGTATGGAAAGGTCGCTCCTGCCGCGTTGATCAGGAGTGGAGCCGGCACGGGAGCTGCCGAGGGTGAATCAACAAGTGCGATGACACCCCCAGCAATCAGCGCCGCGCCCAAGGCGATGCTAGCAAACGAAGATTTGAGTTTCATTTTAATTCCTCCACCGCGAGTGTGCGGTATGTGTGTTACGCCGGAATTGAGTCACGGTTATTCCTGGGTTTAGGTGCGTCAATCCCTTTGATTTTCGGCCGGCTATGTTACAGAGAGATTAAGCGCCTGTTGCGTGGGGATAAAGCGAGTTTTGAAACAGACTCTGCGGCGCCGGTCCGCCCGGGACGGGCTGACCCTTCAGTGTGGGCCTGGGCCCACACTGAAGTGAGAATAAGGGTCCGCCTGCTGCCGCCGCAATGAGTTGCCTACTTACCTAGAGTGGGAGCAGAGCCCGGCAGCGTGTAGCGCAAATTGAAGAACACCATGTTCAGATTGGCATTCGCGGGCTGGCCGGACGCCACGGACCAGGGATCACGCACGACGTACGAATACTGGCCCATGAAGTTCAGTGCTCCGTACTTCGCGTCTTTCCAAAGGGTCTGGTTGAAGCCAAAAGTGGCTTCCTGAATGGCACGATTCTGAGCGGTTGACGCCCCGGTGTACCCGTAGCCGAAGGGTGTCAGCTTTGTGGTCGTTACGGGCGGGGTACCGGAAGTGGTGGAAACGGGAACAATCGTAGAATTCCGCCCGACGTAAATGCCGCCATAGTACGCATAGAGCATCGTACCCTTATGCGTATACTCGAAGCCCGAAACCGTGGAGCCGGAGTGGACAAGGGAGAGGCTGCCGTCGGCCTTGGCAATCAGATCCGGAGCTTGACCGAAGATATAGCGGCCGCCACCGTCGCTCCAGAAATTGTTGGTCAGCACGCGGAAACCCTTGAACAGCTCAAAGTTCAGGTTCAGGAAGCCGCCCCCGCCGGCTGCGCTGAAGCTTGTCGTAGTCGCCGGATTCCAAACCTTAAAGTTGCGCTCCACTCCGCCAATCTCGAAGTGAAACTGCTTGACCGGGTCGAGAGCCAACTTGGCGATAATATCGGGAGCAACGTTCGGCGCGTTCAGCCCATTTTGGTTGTAGTCCAGTTCGCCCTGGTAGGCGGTGCTGGAAGCCAGAGCCGGGGGGAGGGTGATCAGCGGGCCGCCTGAGGAACCTCCCGCGTACTGGTCAGGGCTGTCGAGAGCAATAGCGAGGGCCGCCTTCTTGGAAGGGTGGAAAACCAGCCGCAATTCCGGGATTCGCCCCCAAACCAAGCCGGCCTGATAGTTCACGTCGATGTTTTGCGTGTAAAAGAGGTTACTGGGAAGAGGCGAGATACCGGTGCGGCCTGGAGTGATCAAGCTCCAGGTTTGGCCGCCCAGCACTTCCCACTTCCCCCTGGCGACGTCGACCCAGTACAGCCGGGAACGCATCGTGTTGCTGTTGCTGCTTACCGCGACGTTGGCCGGATTGTTCCCCAAGTAGTCCGCTTCCATGTAGCCGATCACGTGAGCGCCTTTCACGTCCGCATCCACGCGGAAGCCTATACGGGAGTTCTGCATGCTGAAGCGCAACTCGGTCAGGTTATTCTGATAGACGCCGCTGCCGTAAGGTATGCTCCCGAAACTCGTTCCGATGCTGCCTCCGGCCGCATGGGTACGAAACACACTCGTGAAATCCATAAACCCGACCGGAGTAATGGTGGCATCGCCGATGCGGAGCTGCAGGGGTGACGTTTCCCCCCCCTCGCCCTTCGCGGGTTTGGCTGTCCGTGCTGACAGAACTGCCGGTGCCAGAGGCGCCGAGGCATTCTCCGGCTTGGTCAGCCCCTTGGGAATCATCGGGCTGGTGGAAGCCACTTGGCCAAGGTTCGACGATTCGGGTGGCGCGGCTTGCTCCGCGACCGCAGCGGGCTTGGCGGCCCGCAGCACCTGTTCCAAGAGCTGCTCCTGCTCCACCAGAGCCTTCTGCAATTGTTCGATCTGCTTCTTCTGTAAGGCCATCTGCTGCTGCAGCGCGGCGATCGGATCGTGGGATTCCGCGCCGGGCTTTGCAGTCGCCTCGGCGGAAGCCGTAGCTTGCTTATCCGAAGATGGGCGGTCGCTGCCCAAGTTGGGTATTGGCGCTGAACTCGCCAAAAATGCAACCATGCCCGCAACTAGGAATCTAATGATCCTGCGTTTCTGCATTTTCTGCTCCTTAATGGGACCGTAGGATTGCCCGGGGTGATTTTAACACCACCGGTAAGAGACTCTCTTTATCAGTCCGGAACTCATAGACATGCTGCAAGACAGCGATTACCGGATTGTGAGGAACGTGTGACAAGAAGATTACATCGTCCCGGCAGGGATCAGTTCCGCGACGTACATTTAGACCCCTGGCCAGCGACAAATTTGCTCCCGCTGCGGGGCGGATAAAGCTGGCCCGCAGCTCCCATGGCCGCTTTTTCACGCCTAAGCCGCGGGCCTTGCGAAACCCGCCCCCACTACATGCCGCAATCAGGAAGATGCGATTAGAGAGCACGGGTCAGTCTTCGCCTCCGGCGACGGCGGGTTCGTTCTCGCGCTCTTCGCCCAGAGGCGGGAGGGCGGGAGGGGCCGGTGGCGGGGCGGCGGCCTGGACACGACGACGCGCAAGGGCGCTCTGCCCGGCGGTCCGTACCACATGCAAGAGCTCCGGCGCCGACAGCGGCGGGACGATGAAGTCGAAGGCCCCGCGTTCGATGGCCTGGATGTAGAAGTTCACGTCCACATGCGGGGCCACCACAATGACATTTACTGGTGCGCAAGCCTTCCCCGCCAGGGTCAGGACGTCGGCCCAGTTGCCATCCGGAAGCTGGACCTCGGTAAACACCAAGTGCGGGGGGCGGTCAGACCATAGCGCCAGTGCCGCTTCTCCGCAGTTCTTGGCAATGCGGATTTCCATGGACTGCTCTTCCAGCGCCAGCCGGAGCTCGTCCGAAGGATCGGGCCGCGCCTGCACGAGCAGGGCCTTGAGGTTCTCGGTCATAACCCCTCCCCATTCCCAACGCCGCGTAGCTTCGCGGGACGCCGGACGTCCCCGGACGCGGGAAGGGCTTGCAGGAGATGAAGAAGGAACTCCAGGCGTGCGTCCTGCTCCTGACTCGAGATCATGTGCGCCAGGAAGAACCCAATGACCAGGAGCAGCGCCATCGCGATACCGATAGCAGCCTGAGGTATGTCATTCATGGTTTCCCCCTCCCTCAGCATCCCTCCTGCCCATTAAGGGCACTTGAGGGAATTGTGAAGGGCAGGTTAATTGTGGGAGCGCGGGTGGCACGGATAGATGGCCTCAACGGGGACATCGGACCCGGTTTTCGCAGGCAACACCCCGTGCTCCCCCAGGCCAATCCGAAAAAGCCGGGCGGGTTGTGCTAGTATTTTGGCGTGGCAGTCCACTCCACAGCGGAAAGAGACTGGCGAGTACCCGCGCGCGTCCTGATGGAGCCCGGCGGGAGTGACTATCCCCTGGTCGCGATTGTGGGCCCCACCGCTTCCGGCAAGTCCGCGCTGGCCCTGGCGCTAGCCGAGCAACTGGACGGTGAGATCATCAACTACGATTCCGTGCAGTTGTACCGGGGCTTTGACGTGGGTTCAGGAAAGCTTCCTCCCGCGGAGCGGCGCGGCATCGCGCACCATCTGCTGGATTGTCTGGAGCCAGGCCAGGTTTTTACGGCGGGGGACTATCGTCGCGAGGCGCTGGAAGTCCTGGCCGACCTGCGCCGGCGCGGCAAGCTGCCCATCTTCGCCGGTGGTACGGGGCTTTACCTGCGGGCGCTCTTGCTGGGGCTTTTCGAGGGGCCAGCGCGCTCCGAGGCCTTGCGCGAACGGTTGCGGGCAATGGCGGAGCGCCGCGGGCGGGAGTTCCTGCATCGTCTGCTGGCGCGCCTGGACGGGGCTGCGGCCGGCCGCATTCAACCTCGCGACACGCAGAAACTGATCCGCGCCCTGGAGGTCTGCATCCTGGTGCGGCAACCGCTCTCCGCGCTGCACGCCAGCGGACGAGCTGGTCTGGAGGGTTTTCGGGCCATCAAGATCGGTTTGAATCCACCGCGCGCCCAGCTTTACGGCCGCATCAACCAGCGAGTGGAAAGCATGTTCGCGGCGGGCCTGATGGAAGAAACGCAGGCCATGCTCGGCCGCCCGGACGTGGGACGCATCAAAGCTTTGGGCGCCCTGGGCTATCGGCAAGCGCGCGCCGCGCTGGAAGGGACGATGGACCGCGCCGCCGCCCTGCGCTCTACGCAGGCGGCGACGCGGCATTACGCCAAGCGCCAATTGACCTGGTTCCGGCGCGAGGCGGACATCACCTGGTTCGAAGGGTTTGGCGACGACCCGCACGTTCAACGCCGCATTATGGAGACCCTGGCCCGGATGCCGGTCGCCGCGGGGGAAGCCTGACTCCCTCCGCCTGCGGTTTCGCCGGCACTGCGTTTTTTGCGTCAGGGCAACTCTCGAGCCTGGCTCGACCAAAGAGAGAGACAAACATGGATAAGCAACCGCAGAACATTCAAGACGGGTTCTTGAATTCGGCCCGCAAGGAAAAGCTTCTGGTGACGGTTTACCTGTTGAGCGGGGTCAAACTGACCGGACGTATCCGCAGTTTTGACAAGTTCTCGCTCATCCTGGAAAGCAACCACCAGGAACAAATGGTCTTCAAGCACGCGATTGCCACCGTCGTGCTGCCCCGTGCGCTCGGCGCGCCCGGCGTGCCGGCAGCACCCACAATCCCGGAGGGATAAGAGCATTCGACGCGCGGAAGTATTGGAAAGGGCTTTTCTGGCGGGCTGGGAATCGACCCGGCGCGAGGGCGTGAATGTGAGCCTCGCGGAGGCGGATGATTCCCTGGGGGAACTGCGGGAACTCGCCGCGAGCGCCGGCGCCCAAGTCGTCGGAATGCTGCTGCAGCGCTCTCCCGCGCCCGACCCGGCCACGCTCCTGGGGCGTGGCAAGGTGAACGAAGTGCGGGCGCAGGCGCACGCCGCGCGAGCTGACCTGGTGATGTTCGACCACGACTTGTCGCCCACGCAGCTCCGCAACCTGGAGCAGGTGCTGGACCTGAAAGTCATCGACCGCACGCAGATCATCCTCGACATCTTCGCCCGCCGGGCGCGCAGCCGCGAAGGCCAACTGCAGGTGGAACTGGCACAGTTGAACTACCTGCTGCCGAGGCTCTCGGGACACGGCACCCTGCTCTCGCGCCTGGGCGGCGGCATCGGCACGCGCGGTCCGGGCGAGCAACAGCTCGAGTACGACCGGCGGCGCATCCGGCGGCGCATCCGCCATCTCAAGGAAGGCATCGAGCGCGTCCGCGCGCAACGGGCGCTGCATCGCGCCCATCGGCGCGACCAGAACTTTCGCACGGTGGCGCTGGTGGGGTACACCAACGCCGGGAAATCCACCCTCTTCAATGCCCTGACCTCGGCGGGAGTGGTCACGTCCGCGCGCCTGTTCGCTACGCTCGACCCCACGGTGCGGGCGCTGCCCTTGGCCTCGCACCTGCCCGTGCTGCTTTCCGATACCGTGGGTTTCATTCGCAAATTGCCGCCGCACCTGGTGGCGGCGTTCCGCGCCACCCTGGAAGAGCTCGCGGGCTCAAGCCTGTTGCTGCACGTCACGGACGCTTCCGCCGCGCAGCGCGACGCGCAGGACGCGGCCGTCGAGGCCCTCCTGGAGGAGTTGGGCGTGGCCGCCACGCCGCGGCTGCACGTGTGGAACAAGGCAGACCTGCTGGAACCCGGGGAACAGCGCAGGCTCGAAGCCGGCCCCCCCAGCGTCTGTGTCTCCGCCCAGACCGGCGAAGGCTTGGGACTCTTGCGCCAACGGATTGACGAGGCTCTGGCTACGGATCCGGTCGTCGAGGCAGATTTCGAGCTTTCGCCCGGCGACGGCAAGCACTTGGCGATGCTGCACCGCGCCGGAACCGTGGTCTCCGCCCACTACCAGGAAGACCGCGTCGTGGTGCGGGCCAGGGTCCCCGCATCGGTGCGGGAAAAGCTGAAACCCTACGCGCCAGAAGCCCGCCGAGAACGCTAAGTCCTTGCTAATGCGAGGGGAAAAAGGTTGTGGAAATTGTTGTGGAAAAAGTATTCGCTTCTCGTCAGGTCCCAAAAGCGATGCCAGCCGCGATTCATGCGGGTGCGCCGAGGATGGAAAGACATAGCATCGTGTTTTCAATAAGTTGCAGCCTGCAAAGGCGTTAGCATGCGGGGCATTAGATCGGAAATCTACTCGCCGGGAATTGAATTACAGCAACCGAGTTTTGCACAATGTTGAGGCACTTGGGGCGCCGTTTGTGCGTAGCCCCCAGCGCTTCAGCCCTCCGCATGAATGCGGCCTTTCTTGATTCTAGCCTCCACTCATAGTAGAAGCCTCATCGCGGTTTCGCCTCTCCCTTGGGTACATCATGCGTTAATAACCTAAATTTAAGACAGTGACTCACTCTGACACAGGAGCGCCTCGGCCATGGTGGCCGCTCCCATCGCCAGGGGGCGAGCGCGGCTCAGTCCCGCCCTTCTGTGCGTTGCGGGCGAAGCGGCGAGCCTGGCCCGGCAATTCCTGGATGCGGCAGAAACAGGTACTGGTGTCATTTGCGAGACACGGGCGCTCCCAGGTGCAGTCATTCCCGCGAAAGCGGGAATCTACTCCGCCAGCCATTGGAAATGCGCCGCCGACGGACTGGATTCCCGCTTTCGCGGGAATGA
>Ga0187873_1000242_pt1 | contig 62548 bp, 65 predicted proteins | sample June2016WEW_16_1_2_FD_133012 | JGI IMG/M metagenome (GOLD analysis project Ga0187873, IMG submission 133012) | Peatland microbial communities from SPRUCE experiment site at the Marcell Experimental Forest, Minnesota, USA - June2016WEW_16_100 | ecosystem: Environmental > Terrestrial > Soil >...
AAGGAGAGGGAACAGCGAAGTCCGACAGTCGTCATTCCCGGAGCCGTTGGTTTCGTCGACTGACTGGCGGAAACTCCCCCTCTCCCTGGGGAGGGCAGGGGTGAGGGGGAACGTGGCGGCCCTTTTTCAGACCAGCCTCGCTAAGAACAATAACCCGGTCAGGCCGGGTTGGCCTCGGTCTTGGCTTCGGGCGCGGGAGCAGGCGGTTCCTGGGCAACGGGCGTTGGCTCGGGGGCGGGCTTGGTTTCCTGGGCGGGTGTGGTTTCCGCCGGGGTTTCGGCGGCCATGGGGATGTCGACCCATTCCAGGATGGCGCGCTGGGAGGCGTCTCCCTGGCGTTGGTTCAACCGCAGGATGCGGGTGTAGCCGCCATGGCGCTCCTTTTGGCTCGGGGCGATTTCGTCAAAGAGAATCTTCACCGCCTTTTCCTGGTGCAGGCGCGCGGCGGCCAAGCGGCGGTCGTGAAGCGTGCCGTGCTTGCCCAGCGTGACCATTTTCTCGGCCACCGAGCGGGCGGCTTTGGCCTTGGCCAGGGTGGTGGTGACGCGCTTGTGGAGAATGAGGCTGCAGACCATGTTGGCCAGCATGGCGTTGCGGTGCTCGCCGGTGCGGCCCAGCTTGGCGGTTCGCTTGAGGTGTCGCATAAAATGGAGGGTGAAAATGGGGTCCGGCGAGCGGGAGCGCCCAGGCGCCCCCGCGTGCAGGCCACCGGGTTCTACCGGGCCACCGATGCCAGCATGGTGGGTTCTTCTTTGGGGGCCTCGAGCAGGTCGGGCTCGAAGGCCATGCCCAGTGTCAGGCCCAGGGCGGCGAGTTTATCTTTGATTTCGTTGAGCGATTTCTTCCCGAAATTGCGATACTTGAGCATTTCCTGCTCGGTCTTCATCGCAAGCTGCCCCACGGTCGTGATGTTCGCGTTGTTCAGGCAGTTGGCAGCGCGGACGCTGAGCTCGATTTCGTTGACGCTCATGTTGAGGAGCTTCTTGAGCTTGGTCTTCTCTTCGTCCTGCCGGTCGACGACCTCTTCGAACTCGACGGCGTTCTTGTCGTAGCCGACAAAGACATCCAGGTGATGCTGGAGGATGGCGGAGGCCTGCGTCAGGGCGTCGTCGGGCGAGATGCGGCCATCGGTCCAGATCTCCAGCAGGAGCCGGTCGTAATCGGTCCGCTGGCCGACGCGGGCGTTCTCGACGGCGTAGCGCACGCGCGTGACCGGAGAGAACAGAGAATCAATGGCGATGACGCCAATGGCCTGGTTGGGTTTCTTGTTCTCGTCCCCCGGCAGAAAGCCGCGTCCCACTTTCACCTCGAGCTCGATCTCGAATTTCTTCTTCTTGTCCAAGGTGCAGATGTGCTGGGCAGGATTGACCAGCTCGACATTCTGGTTGAGCTGGATGTCGGCGGCCGTCACCTCCCCTTCCCGGTTGACCGAGAGGAGCAAGGTCTGCGGGTCGCGGGTGTGGGCGCGAAGCAGCACCTTCTTGAGGTTGAGCACAATGTCGGTCGCATCTTCGACCACGCCCTCGATGGTGGCGAATTCGTGCATGGCACCCTCGACCTTGATCGAGCTGATGGCCGCCCCCTCGAGGGAGGAGAGCAGCACGCGGCGCAGCGAGTTGCCGACGGTGTGGCCGTAGCCGGTCTCGAAAGGCTCGGCAACGAACTTGGCATAGGTCTCCGTCGCGGTGGACTCCTCTTTGGTCAACCGCTTGGGCATTTCAAAACGTCCCAGACGCACTGGCATATTTTTTTCCTTTCAACAATTTTAATCTGGCCTGGCCGGAGAATATTCCCGCCCCCCGGCGCGGCCCCTATAATTGTCATGGCGCGATGGAGCCGCGAGGGCTCCTTCGCCCGGTTGAGTTTATTTAGCGGGAATAAAATTCGACCACCGCTTGCTCGTTGGCGATGGGTTGTATCTCGTCCCGCGTAGGGATGCGCATGACCACGCCCTTCAGGGCTTCCTTGTTCAGGGACAGCCAATCGGGCACCATCCGGCTGGCGGCGGATTCCAGGTTCCTGGTAGCCAACTGCCGCGCCGCATTCGAGTTCTTGATTTCGATGACGTCGTTCACCTTGAGCCCGCAGGAGGGGATGTCCACCTTCCGGCCGTTGACTCGGACATGCCCGTGGCAGACCAACTGCCGCGCCGCCGCGCGGGTGTTGGCAAAACCCAGGTGATAGCACACGTTGTCCAGCCGGGTCTCCAGAATCTGCAGCATCTGCTCGCCGGTGACGCCGCGGCGCTTGAGGGCGCGCTCATATACTCCCCGAAACTGCCGCTCCATCAGGCCGTAATAGTAGCGCAGCTTTTGCTTCTCGATCAGTCCCAGGCCGTAATCCGTATGCTTGCGGCGGGACTTGGGGCCGTGCACCCCGGGACCGTAATTCCGGCGTTCGAGGTACTTCGACGGGCCAAAAATGGGCACGCCGAACCGGCGGCTGATGCGAACACGGGGACCTGTATAACGGGCCATGCTGAAAGTGGTTGGTTGAGTGTTGAGTGGTTCTTGAATGGAAAACTGAAACCGTCAGACGCGGCGCTTCTTGCGCGGACGGCACCCGTTGTGCGGCACCGGCGTGACATCCCTGATGGTGGTGATCTCCAGGCCAATCGCCTGCAAGGCGCGAATGGCCGATTCGCGGCCAGAGCCCGGGCCTTTGACGCGCACTTCGATCTCGCGCATCCCGTGCGACATGGCCTGGCGGGCGGCATCCTGGGCAACTTGCTGGGCGGCATAAGCGGTGCTCTTGCGCGAACCCTTGAAACCAACCCGCCCCGCGCTCGACCACCCGATTACGTGTCCCTGCATGTCGGTAATGCTCACCTGCGTGTTGTTGAAAGTGGCCAGGATGTTGGCGATGCCGCTGGTGATGTTCTTGGCTCCCTTGGCCTTGACAATCTTCTTGCCGACAAGCTCGTCGGCAAGCAGTTCGGCAGCCGTGGGCGCTGCCACCGCCGGAACGGGGGCGCCAGCCTCGGCGCCCGGCGCCGCCGCAGCCGCCTCAGGGGCGGGCGCTCCGCCCGCAGGGGCGCCTCCTGCCGGGGCCGCCCCGGCAGCCGGAGCTTTCTTGGGAGCCTTCGCAGGCGCCCCATCACCCGCCGGCTTGCCGGCAGTTTGCTCCCCCGCCGCCTCGGGTTTGCCTTCCTTCCTGGGAGCGGGTTTCTTCTTCGTTTCGTCAGCCATAATGCTTATGAGACCTACAGATCAATGGATGCCGGTCTTGGCGGTGGGGCTGCGCACCACGCCCACCGTCTTGCGCGGCCCCTTGCGAGTGCGCGCGTTGGTCTGCGTGCGCTGGCCGCGCACCGGCAGGCCCCGCAGATGACGATTCCCCCGATAGCACTTGATGCCTTGGAGCCGCTTGAGGTTCATGCCAATGTCCCGCCGGAGATCCCCTTCGATCAGATGCTTGCCATCCTGAATCGCATGCACAATCTGAGAAAGCTGCTGCTCGGTCAGGTCCTTGGCGCGGATGCCGGGATCGATGCGGGCCTTGGCCAAAATAACCTTCGAGTTGTTGGGGCCAATGCCGTATATGTAGCGCAGGGCGATGTCAATGCGCTTATTGGGCGGGACTTCCACGCCGATAATGCGAGCCATATTTTAAAAAGCTAAGTTAAACAAGTTAATCAAGTTACGCAGGCCATGCGGGAGTCAACCCTGGCGCTGCTTATGGCGCGGGTTGCTGCAGATGACCCGAATAACCCCTTTGCGCCGCACGATCTTGCAGTTTTCGCAAAGTTTCTTTACCGATGCGCGAACTTTCATAAATCTGTCCGATCTTCCACGATGATCCGCCCTACCGACAAATCGTAAGGCGACATTTCCAACTGTACCTTATCCCCCGGGGCCAGCCGGGCAAAGCTCAATCTGGCCTTGCCTGCCACATAAGCCAACACCCGATGACCGTTGGAGAGTTCCACCCGGCATGTCCCGTTGGGCAACACTTCCACTATGGCACCTTCAACCTTGATGGCACCCTCGCCGGCCATGTCAAAATCTCCGGCTCATCCTCGGTGACCAACACCGTATGCTCAAAATGGGCGGACAGTGAACCATCTTGCGTGACGACTGTCCAGCCATCATTCAATATTTTTACCGCCGGCAATCCGGCGTTTACCATCGGCTCGATTGCCAGGGTCATCCCGGGCCGCAGCCTGGGGGACGACTTGCCGTCCACGAAATTGGGCACCTGGGGCTCCTCATGCATCGAGCGCCCAACCCCGTGCCCCACGAATTCCCGGACCACGCTGAACCCGTTGCCCTCTACATACTCCTGTACGGCGCGCGAAATATCAACTACCCGCCGCCCCGGCAAGGCCCGCCCTATGCCCTCGCGAAGGGCCCGTTCCGTGATGTCCATCAACTTCTGCGCCAGCAATCCACACCCTCCCACCGCCACCGTTCGAGCGGTGTCCCCGATAAAGCCGTTGTAAATGACCCCGACATCGAGGCTGACGATGTCCCCGAAGCGCAACTGCTGCAGCCCGGCCAGGCCATGCACGACCTGCTCGTTGACCGAAATACAGATATGGCAGGGATACTTCCGGTAGCCCAGAAAGGCGCTCTTGGCCCCATAGTTCTTCATCCGCGACGCGGCGAAGTCATCGACTTCCCTGGTCGTCATGCCGGGCTTGATGAACCCGGCGACCTCTTCAAGCACCGAACCGGCAACCGCACACGCGGGCCGCATCGCTTCCAAATCCCGCTCGTTCTTCAAAATGATCATGGTCTTGGACCATTTCGGCGGCGTGTCCTGCCCCCAGTCCGCCAGTGGGCCACCCTCAGAATCTGCCCCGGAGCCGGCCTTTCTTCAAGAAGCCGTCATAGTGGCGCATGAGCAGATGGGTTTCCATCTGGCGCATGGTATCCAGAAGCACGCCCACCAGGATGAGCATGCTCGTGCCGCCGAAGAAGGTGGAGACCTGATAGGGGATCTTTAGCCATCGGTTCAACAGAATCGGAATCACGGCGATAACGGTCAGGAAAATGGCGCCTGCCAGCGTAATCCGGCTCATGGCGTTGTGCAGGTAGTCGCTGGTCGCCTGGCCGGGCCGCACCCCTGGAATATAGCCCCCGTTCTTCTTGAGGTCATCGGCGATTTGCAGCTCGTTGAACTGCGTGGCCACCCAGAAATACGAGAAGAAAAGAATCATCAATCCGTAGATGGTGATATAGAGCAGGGCGCCTTCGGCCAGCACGCGGGCGATTTCGATAAAGAACTTGATTTCCAACCTTTTTCCCAGAAAAAGGAAGATTTTTTGCGGAAACATCAGAATTGCCTGGGCGAAGATGATCGGCATGACACCCGAATAGTTGACGCGCAAAGGCATAAAGGAAGTGCTGCCCTGAAAGATCTTGCGCCCAACGGCCCGTTGGGCGTATTGGACGGGGACCTTGCGCTGGGCCTGGGTGATGGCGATGACGCCGGCGATGACACCGACCAGCAGCAGCAACAGCGCCACCGCGTGGCCGAGATTGAACTCCGCCTGGGCGTTTTTGGGGAAGAACATGTCCCTGAGCGCATAGACCGCCTGCGGGAGGCGGGCCAGGATGCCGATGGTGATAACCAGGGACACACCGTTGCCGATGCCGCGGTCGGTGATCTGCTCTCCGAGCCACATCAAGAGGACGGTGCCCGTGGTCAGGATGAGGGTGGTCTGGAGCCGGTAGAACCAGAGGTGGGCATCACTGTACAACACCAGGCGGCCAATGCCCTGCCCGAAAATGCTGTCCGGGTTCTCCCAGCCAAGGGCCATTACGAAGCCTTGGCCCACGCACAGGGCAACCGTGAGATAGCGGCCGTACTGGATGAGCTTGGTGCGCCCGCCTTCTTCCCGAGCGAGCTTGGAGAGGTGGGGCCAGACGGCGGTGAGCAATTGGATGATAATCGTGGCGCTAATGTAGGGCATGATGCCCAAGGCCCCGATCGCGCAGTGCTCGAGGGCGCCCCCGGTGAACATGCTGTAGAGGCCCAACACCGAATTGCCCGCGCTTTGCCCGGCCCGCGTGTTGAAGAAGTCCGCCAAGGCCTGGCCATTGAGGCCCGGGATGCGGATCGCCGCCTCCAGCCGGCAGATCGCCAGGACCATCAAGGTAAAGAGAATCCGGGACTTAAGCTCGGGAATCTTGAAGCAATTGCTGAACGTGTTGGCAATGGCGGAAAGCATGGTCGGTTAAGGCATGAGAAATGTCAGGGCGTCTTGGGTGGTTCTGATTCCTGCGCTTTGGGTTCGGCAGCTTGAGGTTCCTGCGGTTTGCTCTTGGGAGCCCGAGGCTCCGGCGCTTTGGTCTTGGGAGCCCGAGGTTCCGGTGCTTTGGGTTCGGCAGCTTGAGGTTCCTGCGGTTTGGCCCCGGCGGCTTGAGATGCGGCCGCTTTTGATTTGGCAGCTCGATATGCCGCCGCCTTTAATTTGCCAGGCCGGGGGTGCTTGGGCGCGATGACTTCGCAGGCGCCGCCCTTGGCCTGGATCTTGGCCCGAGCCGAGGCGCTGAAGGCGTGGGCGCTGACCGTCAGCTTTCGCGTGAGCTCGCCGTCGCCCAGGATCTTGATGCCGTCGCTCCGACCGTTGGCCAGGCCGGCGGTTCGCAAGGCGGCCTCATCGACCGTGGCCCCGTCTTCAAAACCGTTGAGCGCCTCGAGGTTGACGGGCAGGTAGCGCGTGCCGTGGCGCGTGTTATTGAAGCCGCGTTTGGGGATGCGGCGAGTCAAGGGCATCTGGCCGCCTTCAAAACCAATGCGGATGGAACTGCCGGAGCGGGCGGTCTGGCCTTTGCCGCCGCGCCCGCTGGTCTTGCCATGGCCGCTGGATTCGCCCTGGCCCAAACGCTTGCGCCGATGCCGCGCGCCGGGCCGTGGTTGGAGATCGTGTAATCGCATAGAGAATGGTGCTTTGGCCGGGGTTTAAGATGGCGCCTGGGGTGGGGCTGGCGGAGGGGCCGCCGGAGGTGGCGCCAGAGGCTGGACTTTTTTGATTTCCAAGCCGCGGCCCTGGTAAATGGCCTCGCGCAATCGGAGACTGAGCAGCGCGCTGAGGGTTGCCTTGACCACATTGGCGGCGTTCTTGGAACCGAGGGACTTGCTGAGGACGTCCTTGACGCCCGCGGATTCAAGCACGGCCCGGACGGTCTTGCCGGCGATGATGCCGGTGCCTGGTGAAGCGGGCCGCAACAGCACTTTAGCCCCGCAATAGCGGGAGAGCACTTCGTGGGGAATCGTGGCGTCCTTGAGGGACACGCTCACCATCTGGGAACGGGCCAATTCGCCGCCCTTGCGGATGGCATCGGCCACTTCGCCAGCTTTGCCGAGCCCCACGCCCACGCGGCCCTGCTTGTCGCCGACCACGATGAGCGCGCTGAAGTTAAAACGCCGTCCGCCCTTGACCACTTTGGCGGAACGGTTGATAAACACGACTTTCTCGGTCAGTTCATGGCCGGTCTGCTCGTCAAGGGTAATCTCAGGCTCCGGCCGGGCGCGCCGTCCGCGCATCGGCCCGCGAGGCCCGCGTTGGTCGCCGCTCTCGGTCTTGTTGGTTTCAGCCACAGTGTCTCTCTCGGTTAAACGTTAGAATTGGAGCCCGGCCTCGCGCGCCGCCTCAGCCAGGGCCTTGACTTTGCCATGGTAACGGGCCCCGCCCCGGTCGAAAACGACTTGCTTGACCCCCTTGCTCAACGCCACCTGCGCGGCGAGCCCCCCAATGACCTTGGCGCTGGCAGCGTTGGCCCTCAAGTTGTCCCGGCCGGGCGTTGCCTTGCCCGTCGTCGAGGCCGCCGCCAGCGTCACGCCGGCCGTGTCATCGATGAACTGGACATGAATGTTTTTGTTCGTAAAACAGACCGCCATGCGGGGCCGGGCTTGAGTGCCGCTGATCTTGTGGCGCACGCGCCAGCGGCGCTTGCGGGCCAATTTCTGTTTCTTTTCGGTTCTCATCTGTTTTCTACTGGACCGTCTTGCCTTCCTTGCGGATGACCCGTTCATCGGTATAGCGCACTCCCTTGCCCTTGTAAGGCTCAGGCGGGTAAAAGCTGCGCAGTTCGGCGGCGACCTGTCCGACCACTTGGCGATCCGGGCCTTCGACGGTGATTTTCGTGTTCTCGTCCACCGTGACCTTGATCTGCTCGGGAATCGGAAAAACTATCGGATGGGAGTAACCGAGGCTCATCGTGACGTTCTTGCCCTGCACTGCGGCCTTGAAACCGACCCCTTGGATCTCGAGCTTCTTGACAAACCCTTCGGTCACTCCCCGGACCATGTTGTTGACCAGCGCCCGGCTCAAGCCGTGGAGGGCCTTGGCCTGGGCGTCGTCACCCTCGCGGCTGACGATAATCCTGCCGTCCTGGACCTTGAGGCTGGTACGGCGGGGCAATTGCCAGTTGAGCTTGCCCTTGGGCCCCTCGACGGAGACCTGCTGGCCGGCAACCTCCACCTTGACTTTGGGAGGAATGGCGATCGGTTGTTTTCCTATGCGTGACATGGCCTGAAAGCGTTAAATGGGTTGGAGACTACCATACATAGCAAATCAATTCTCCGCCGATGTTTTTCTTGCGGGCCTGCGCGCCGGTCATGATCCCCTCCGAGGTCGAGAGGACCGCCACGCCGAGACCGCCCTGGACCCGGGGAATCTCCGTGGCCCCTACATAGCGGCGCAGGCCGGGACTGCTGACCCTCTTTAGGCCCTCGATGACGCCCTTCTTGCCCTGGTACTTGAGCTTGAGCTTCATGCTCCTGGCCTTGGCCTCCACCGAAAAATCAGCGATGTAACCCTCGCCTTTGAGAATAGAAGCGATGCTCTCCTTCATCCTGGAGTGGGGCACCTCGACCACAGGCAGCAACGCGCGATGCGCGTTGCGGATGCGGGTCAACATGTCGGAAATCGGGTCGTTCATAAGCATTACCAACTGGCCTTGGTCACCCCGGGGATGAGGCCGCTGAGGGCGGCTTCCCGAAACGTCAGGCGCGAACACCCGAATTTGCGAAGATAGCCGTGCCGCCGTCCGGTCATCGAGCAGCGGTTAACCACTCGCGTCGGGTTGGCGTCGCGGGGCAGCTTGGCCAGACCGGCATAGTCGCGCCTGGCCTTTAACTCGGCACGAGCCGCCGCGTACTTTTTCACTGTCCGGGCCTTCCTCTTATTGCGTTCAATCCAGGACATCTTTGCCATAAAATCAATTTCGAGCGTTAAGACAACAAATTAAACTGGGGATTACTTGGTTTTGGCCGGTTCGGCGAAGGGCATACCCATGAGTTTGAGAAAGTCCAGGGCCTCTTCATTGGTGCGGGCGGTGGTCACAATCGTGATGTCCATGCCCTGCTGCCGCTTGATCTTATCCAGGTCGATTTCCGGGAAAATCGTCTGGTCATTGACGCCCAGCGAGTAATTGCCGCGCCCGTCGAACGAGCGGGTGGACAGCCCTCGGAAGTCGCGAATCCGGGGCAGGGCGGTGGCAATCAGCCGGTCAAAGAACTCGTACATGGCGTCGCGCCGGAGGGTGACGTGACAGCCGATGGGCTGGCCCTGGCGGAGCTTGAAATTGGCGATGCTGTGGCGGGATTGGCTGATCGCCGGTTTGCGGCCGGTAATCAGCGCGAGATCTTTGGCCGCATCGTCAATGGCGCTCTTTTCGAGGGAGGCGCTCACGCCCATGTTGACGACGATCTTCTCGAGACGGGGCACTTGGTGCGGATTGGAGTATTGGCGCTTGGCTTTGAGCGCAGGCATTACTTCCTGGACGTATCTTTGGTAAAGTCGGGCTTTCATTGGCTCTGGGCGGGCTCAGTCTGAGGGGCTGCGGCGGCGCGCTTGGCGGCGCGAGCGTCGAAGGACTCGGCCTTCATCACGTTGGAGATGTGGATGGAACCTTCGCGTTCAATGATCTTGCCTTGCGGGTTGGCGGGGTTCTTGCGCGTGTGCCGCTTGATCATGCGGGTGCCTTCGACAATGACGCGCTGTTGCCTGCCGAGGACGGCGATGATGCGGCCACGCTTGTGCTTGTCCGCGCCGGCCAGGATAACCACCTCATCGTTCTTTTTGACGTGAAATTTGCGCATAGCAGCAGGTGATAGAAGTCGGGTCAGATGACTTCGGGGGCCAGGGAGACAATTTTCATGAATTTCTTGTCACGCAACTCGCGCGCGACCGGCCCGAAAATGCGGGTGCCGCGCGGATTCAACTCCTTGTCGATGATGACAATCGCGTTGCTGTCGAATCGCAGGCTCGAGCCGTCGCTGCGGCGGATGATCTGCCTGGTGCGCACGACCACGGCGTCCACCACTTCCCCTTTCTTGACCGTGCCGTCGGGGGCGGCTTCTTTGATGTGGGCCTTGATAATGTCGCCAATATGGGCATACCGCTGGTTGGGGCCAAGGACACCGATGGCCGCCGCGCGTTTGGCGCCGGTGTTGTCAGCCACATCTAGGATGGAACGTACCTGTAACATAAATCAAAGCGCCTGGTTTCCGGGGGAGGCATGGGTAGAAAGGGGAGTCCGGCATCAGGCAGCCACCCGGGCCACACCCGCGCCCTGTTCTACAACGGCCACCAGACGCCAGCGCTTGGTCTTGGAAAGCGGGCGGGTCTCCTCGATGCGGACGCGGTCCCCGACCTTGGCCTCGCCTCTCTCGTCATGGGCGCAGAACTTCTTGTAGCCAGTGACCACCTTTTTGAATTTGGGGTGCGGGAAACGGCGCTCGACCCGGACGATGATGGACTTGGCCATCCGGTTCGAGATGACCTCGCCAATACGTTCCTTGCGCTTGCCGCGGGCGCCGGCGGGCGTTGCGGCCAAGGGCGGCGGGGCGGGAGCGGCAACGGTTGGCGGAGCGGGAACCGCAATGGTCGGCGGGTTGGTAGGGGTGAGGTCTGCCATACAAAAATCTATGCAGGTTTGTTGCGAAGCTGCGAAATGTGGGTTTGCATGCGGGCAACATTGCGGCGCAGGACGTGCAGGCGGGCGGGTTTTTCAAGCTGGGCGCTGGCCTGCTGCAAACGAAGATTCAAGATCTCCTGCCGCCAGTTGCGCTCGTCCGCCAGGGCTTCGGGCAGGGTCTTTTCCTGAAGTTCTTTCCGTTGAGTCTTTTTCATGAGCCAAGAAAATGGTGTCTAACCGATTCGGTGACGGGAGATGAATTTGGTCTTGATAGGGAGCTTGGTTGCCGCCAGGCGCAACGACTCGCGCGCGACGGCCTCGGTGACGCCGTCCACCTCGAAGAGGATGTTGGCGGGCCGGATGACCGCCACCCACGATTCGAGGGGACCTTTGCCCTTGCCCATGCGCGTTTCCAGGGGTTTCTTGGTAAAGGACTTTTGCGGGAAAACCCGGATCCACATCTTGCCGTGCCGTTTCATGTGGCGGGCCACAGCGACCCGGGCGGCCTCGATCTGCTTGGTGTCGAGCCAGCAACGCTCCAAGGCCATCAATCCGAACTCGCCGTAAGCGACCGTATGGCCGCGCGTCGCCAAGCCGGCACGGCTGCCGCGGTGCATCTTGCGGTACTTCACTCTTTCGGGCATCAATGGCATAAGCGGGTCTTTCCAGCGATTCAGGGGGCGACGGGTTCAGGGGCGGGGGAGGCCGGAACGGGGGCCGGGGCCGGGGGCGGTTGGAACTGGGGAGGTGGCTGGGGCTTTTGGACTTTGTCGGGCTGGGCCTTCTCGCTGCGGGTCTCGCCTTTGCAAATCCAGCATTTGATGCCCAGCTTGCCATAGACGGTATTGGCCTCGGCAAAGCCATAGTTGATGTCGGCGCGCAGGGTGTGCAGGGGGACGCGCCCCCAGTGGTACTGCTCGACGCGGGCCAACTCGGCGCCTCCGAGGCGGCCGGCGCAACGGATCTTGATTCCCTCGGCGCCGAAGTCTTTGGCGGTTTGGATGGCCTTCTTCATGGCGCGGCGGAAAGAGACCCGGCGCTCGAGCTGGAGGGCGACGTTCTCGGCCACCAATTGAGCCTCGATCTCCGGCGACTTGACCTCGAGGATGTCGACGTAAATCTCCTTGCCGGTCATGCGGCTGAGTTCCTCCTTGAGCTTATCGATCTCGGCGCCTTTGCGGCCGATGACGATACCGGGCCGCGCGGTCTGGATGGTGATGCGGCAACGGTTGGCGGCGCGTTCGATCCGGATCTCGGGCACGGAGGCCGATTCGAGCCGTTTCTTGAGCAGCCCGCGGATCTCGCGGTCTTCGGTGAGCAGTTTGCCGAATTCTTTCTTGCCGGCGTACCATTTGGAGCGCCAGTCGTGATTGACGGCGATTCGCAGACCAATGGGATTAGTTTTCTGGCCCATACCAATTAATCATCCGACAAAGTGATTTTTACGTGGCAATTGCGCTTGAGGATCGGGCCGGCCGAGCCGCGCGCTTTGGGAGTGAAACGGCGGAGGATGGTGGCGCGCTGGGCCACGGCCTCCTTGACGCGGAGCCGGTCGGTCTTGAGGCCGTTGTACTCAGGCTTGTGGGTCTTGAGATCCTCGGCGTTGGCGATGGCCGACTTGAGGGTTTTGGCGGCCACCCGCGCGCCTTTGCGGGGCACGAAGGCCAGGAGGGCGCTGGCATGGGCGGCGGGCAGGCCCTGGATTTGCCGCACCACCTCGCGCATCTTCTGCGCGGACATCCGCACATTCTTGGTAATCGCGTGAACTTCCATAGGTTTACTTGGCTTCCGCCTTGGCCGTGTGCGCGCCGTGCTTCTTGAAAGTCCGGGTGAGGGAGAATTCCCCGAGCCGGTGCCCGACCATGTTCTCCGTCACGAACACCGGGTTGAAGATTTTGCCATTATGCACGGTGAACGTGAGCCCCACGAAGTCGGGCGTAATCATCGAACGCCGCGACCAGGTCTTGATCGGCGCCTTGGACTTGGAGTCCTTGGCCTTTTGGATCTTTTCGAGCAAGTGAAAGTCCACAAACGGACCTTTTTTAATTGAGCGTCCCATGGGAAGAAGCGAAATGGAGTGGTGGTTGCCGGTTCATTTATTCTTCATTGGCCGGCCATCGCGGCGGACCAGGATAAAACGATTAGAGTGCTTTCTCTTGTTGCGGGTGCGATAGCCTTTGGCCAGGAGCCCCCAAGGCGAGGTAAGCTGCTGCCAACCGCCACCGGACTTGGACTTGCCGGCGCCTCCGCCGTTGGGATGGTCGACCGGATTGCGGCTGACGCCCCGGTTGATGGGGCGTATGCCCAAGTGACGGGACCGGCCCGCCTTGCCCAGGACGATGGTGTCGTGTTCGGTGTTGCCGACCTGGCCGATCGTGGCGTAGCAGTTCTCGTTGACCCTGCGAATCTCCCCGGACGGCAGCCGGATCTGCGCATAACCCTCGTCGCGCGACATCAAGGCGGCGGCGCCCCCGGCGGTGCGCACCATCTGCGCGCCCCGCCCGGGAGTCAACTCGATATTGTGGATCGGCAGGCCGACCGGGACGGTCCGCAGGGGCAGACAGTTGCCCAGTTCCGGCGGGGCCGCCGGACCGCTGGTCAGCCTGGCCCCAACTTTCAGCCCGTTGGGGGCGATGATATAGGCCTTCTCGCCGTCTTTGTATTCCAGCAAGGCCAGGCGCGCGGTGCGGCGCGGGTCGTACTCGATGGCCTTGACCACCGCCTCGACACCGTGCTTCTTGCGCTTGAAATCCACCAGGCGGATTTTCTGTTTGTTGCCACCGCCGATGCCGCGGGCGGTGACGCGGCCATAGACGTTGCGCCCGCCGGTCCGCTTGCGGGTCTCGACCAGGCCCTTCTCCGGTTTGACCTTCGTAATGTCGCTGTAGTCCGCGAACGTTACATAACGTGTCGAGGGCGTCAGCGGTCTGAATGTCTTCACTGGCATAAATCAAATTCTTGTCCCAAGTCAGCTACTTGGGGTGCAAAACCATCATTCCTGGCCCCGGATGGGCGGCCAGTTATCGGTTCCGCAGGTTATGCTGTCCGCACCCCAACGGGGGAAACGGGACGCGCAATATAGCAAGGCAATTTACGATTGCAATGACTTTTTTCAAAAAAATCGTCAGGCAGGGCTGCTCTGACAGGACTGCCCTGAACTCGGATTACGGGGGGAGGCACAAGCGCGCAGCCCTGCAATCCGAGGCCCGAACGGTGAAGACACTGTGAGTGACATCCTCGGCCAATCACCGATCACCGATCACAAAATATTGGCCGCCAGTTCTGCCAGCTCGGAGCGTTCGCCTTTTTGGAGTTCGATGTGAGCGGCGATGGGCTCGGCTCGGAAGCGGCTGACGACATAATTGAAGCCGTTAGAGGAGGAATCGACGTAGGGATTATCGATTTGGTAGGGGTCGCCGGTGAGGATGACTTTGGTGCCGTGGCCGACGCGGGTGATGATGGTTTTGGCCTCGAGCGGGGTGAGATTCTGGGCCTCGTCGATGATCATGAACTGGTTGGCGATGCTGCGGCCGCGGATATAGCTGAGGGCTTCGACGACGATGCTGCCCGAGCGCATGAGGTCGCCGCTGCGGCGGTGCTCGTGGCCCATGTTGAGGTCGCTCAGCATTTCGAGGGCGTCATGGATGGGCTGCATCCAGGGGGCGAGTTTTTCTTCGAGGGAGCCGGGCAGGAAGCCCAGTTCCTTGCCCATGGAGATGGTGGGGCGGGCGACGACCAGGCGGCGGAACTCGCGGTCCAGCACGGTGCGTTTGAGGCCGGCGGCCATGGCCAGGAGGGTCTTGCCGGTGCCGGCTTTGCCCATGAGCGTGACCAACTTGACGCGGTCATTCAGGAGGGCGTCGTAGGCAAAGTGCTGTTCGCGGTTGCGCGGTTTGATGCCCCAAACCCCTTCGCGGCAGTCAATGATCGGGAGCACTTTGGCGCCGGTGAGGTCCACGCGGGCCAGGGCGGCGCGTTTGGGATTGGTTTCTTCGATGAGCGTGCAGTATTCGTTGGGGAAATAGTGCCGGGCGCCGTTCAATTGGAGTTCCCCATTGGCGCGGAAGGCGGCGATTTCCTCGGGTCTGACGGTCAACTCGATCATCCCGGTATAGAGGTCCTTGATGAGGACCCGATCGTTCTCGTAATCCTCGGCCTGCAACCCGAGGGCGTCGGCCTTGATGCGCAGGTTGATGTCCTTGCTGACCAGGACGGTCTGGCCCCTGGGCTGGGATTTGAGAATGCCGGAGGCCAGGGAGAGGATGCGGTTATCGACGGTATCGTTCCCGAAGACGGCCTGGCCGTTGGCGGCCGATTTGGCCTTTTGGAAGATGATGCACAGATTGCCTCCGTTGGGCAGCCGCACCCCTTCGCTCAATCGTCCGGCGCCGCGGAACCCGTCCAACATGCGCGAGACGGTGCGGGCGTTCTGTCCCAACTCCGAGGATTCGCGTTTGAAGCGGTCTATTTCTTCGATGACTTCGATCGGGAGCAGGACGTTGTTGTCCTCGAACTTGAGCAGGGAATTGGGGTCGTGGAGCAGGACGTTGGTGTCAAGGATGTAATTCTTTTTCACGAGCAAAGGACTTGAGTTGGGCGCCAGACATGCGCCGGTGCCATTGGCGGAGGCGATCATGGGCGGGGGGGAGGCGGTAACGGCCCGAATGCAGGAAGTTGCCGAGGATGCCGTAGAGGTCGAAATCCACGAAGCGCGGCCGTTCATCGAGCAGGAACGGTCTGGCGAGCAACATTGCCTCAAAAGGCACCAACAGTTGCTCGAGTTGGGCCAGGAGGGCTTCTCGCTGGGTTTTCCACATTTCCAGGCAACCGCGGCCGAACTTGCGTTCCTTGTGCCGGAGAAACTGCAACTGGTCCGAGGGCGGAACGAATTGCCGCCAGTAGATGTCATTGAGCTTGAAGCCGACGGCTTCCATCTCATTTTCGATATAGCGCCAGAGGATCGACTGCACCCCTCCCAGTTCCCGGGGGAAGAGCCCGAGCCCGAGCCGGCTGTCCAGGTACTTGGCGATGACCTGGGAGTTGTCGTTGACCTCGAAGATGACCGATTTGCCGTCGCGGATAATGGGGACGCAGTAGTAGCGTTGCTTGGTCAGGCGCCAGACCAGCGAGCGGTCGCCGGTTGGGATGTTGGTGATTTTGAAGCGTGCCCCGGAGAACTCCAGGATAGCGCGCTGGACGATGCAGAAAGGGCTCCAAGGAAGCTGAATTAAGTCAATCATGTCGCTTGCGTTATCACGGTCCAACTGCCCCGACTGTAAAACTGTCCGGGCGGGCTGACAAGGGCAAATGCAAGTCTTTACACCGGAGTCGCGGCTCGCTAAACTCAGGGCATGTCTTCGGATTATGACGCATCGGAGTTCATTGACGGCGATTTACAGGGGCAAAAGCCGCCCAAACCCGCCGCTCCGCCCGGGGCGGTTCCCGCGCAACGGGCGCCCACGCGGGAGGAGGTCGACTCGAAGCTGGCCGAGGCGCAGCAGAAGCTGGCCGGGCTGAGGCGCGCGCAGGAAGAACTGGAGCGCGAACGGGCCACTTTGGAAGAGACGCGCCGCCGCCAGAGGGAATTCCAAACCGGCCGCGTCGAGATGGTCCAAAACCTGACCCGGGGGCTGGGGTTGCTCGAGGAGGCGGAGTTTACGGCCCGGCGGGACGCCGAGCAAATGGCCAAGGCGCTGGCGGATTTGCGCGACGCCCTGGGCAAGGTCCAGGCGATTAACGAGGAGACCTGGACGCACGACAATTTCAACGCGGAACTGACGCGCGCGTTGACGACGCTGGAGAATGCGCGGATGGAGTGGAATGCGGCGCGGCTGAAGTTCCCGGTGGTCAGCGGCCAGTCCCCCGAGGGGGCCCCGGGCGCGGGCCTGCCCGAGACCGGCGTCGGCTCGCTTTTTGACACACACAGTTTCAGCGACTGGTGCCGGCTCAGCTTCGCGGTGACCTGGCCGCTGGCCACGATGGTTGCCCTGGCGCTCGGTGTGCTGGTGCTCCTGTTGCTGCGCCGCTAAGAGGGCCGCGGTTATGGCTTGGCTCAGGAAAAAATCGGACCCGCTTTCAGACCGCGCCCGCGCCCTGAACCAGGAGATCGCCCAACTGGAAGACCAGATCAAACGGATGGGCGCGCAAATGGAGCAAGACCAAGGCCATCCGCGCCTGCGTTCCACCGCCCTGCCGCACGGGAGTACCGTCAGCCATCCTGGCGCGGGCGCCGCCCCGCCCTCTCCTGCTCCGGCTGCGGCGGCGCACGAGCCGATCTTCGAGGAGGTGGATCAGGGCCGCCTGGAATCCAGCGGCGATTCTAGCATCCGGCCCGAGCATTACAACGAGTTGGGCGTGCGCAAGTATGATTTGCCGGCCTTGCTCCGCCGCATCCGCAGTTTCTTCCAGGGCCCCTCGGCGACCAATCCCAAGCTGGTGAGCTATTTGGCCGCCGGCGGCATTCAGGGTCTCCGGCCCCTGCGCTATGAGAAGCGCAAGGCGCGCCGACGTTTCATTATTCTTGCAGCCGTGCTGTTCCTGTTGCTCCTCGGGACTTTCCTGGGGCTTTACCGCAGACGGTAAACGTGATCGACCCGTCGTTGAATCAGTTCGCGCGTTCCGATATCGCGGCGATGGCACACGGGGCCCTTGACGGCGCCGGCAGCCTCTTCGGCAATCCTTTGGGCTTCTTCCAAGTCCGTTCCGATTCCGACAAACGCCACGGCTCGCGAACCGCTCAAGTAATACTGGCCGTTTTTTTGGTACACGCCAGCGTAGTAGCGCTTTAGGTTCTCGCTGTCTGGCGGCACTCCGCTCAAATCGATTGGCTTTCCTCTTGCCGGGCTTTCAGGATAGCCTTCCGGAACGAGATACTTGCACACCGTTGCGCGTTTCGCGAAGAGAATCGGCAAATCTTGAAGCTTCTCTTCAATGATTGCCTCGCAAACATCGACGAGGTCTGTCTTTAGCAAGGACAAGACATTCAAGGCCTCAGGGTCGCCAAACCGGGCGTTATACTCCAACACGCGAATCCCGTTTCGAGTCAGCATGAATCCGCCGTACAGAATCCCCTTATACTTCTGGCCGGTTTCGTCGAAAAGCGCTTTGGAAATGGCCCGGCTAATTGCGCTGGCGGCTGCCAGATGTTCCGGAAGCAAAAAGGGCAAGCTGAGGTTCTCATCAGAATAAGATCCCATGCCACCAGTGTTGGGTCCGGTGTCTCCCTCACCGGCCCTTTTGTGGTCTTGCACCACAACCATGTCCTTGACCTGGGCGCCGCTGCAGAAGGATTGAAGGCTGAATTCCTCGCCATCCAACTTTTCCTCGATCACTACTGCCGGCTGGCCCTGCTTAAATAACTCCTCACAATAATCAACGGCTTTCCCCATGGATTGCAAATGCTCGCCGGACACTTTAACGCCCTTCCCGCCAGTTAGCCCGTCCGGTTTCACGACGAAATCCCCGAGCTTTCTGAGGTACGCCTCGATGCCCTGCATACTGCGAAACACCCGGTATTCAGGATTCCCGGCAATCCTGTATTTGGAAAGTAATTCCCGGGTGAATGCCTTGCTGGATTCCAAACGGGCCAAATCCCGCGTGGGACCGATGCAGGGGATGCCAAGTTCATCTTGCAGGGCGTCCACGATCCCGGCTGCCAACGGCGCTTCCGGTCCAATGACAACAAAGTCCGGTCTTGTCTGCCTGGCTCGGCGCAGGATCTCAACCTTTGCGGTTTCAGGCGCCACATCTTTCCACTCGGACAAGTTCTCCGGCTCTTTGCCGACGCGGGGGCTGTCCCGCAAACACTTCTCAATCGCGCTCGTTCGCCCGTCTTTGCCTATCACCCCAGGCTTCAAATCATCTTTTCGCATTATCGCTTTGTCGACAAGAATGGCGATCGGTTGGGCCTCAATCAACCATTTGTTATTTGCGCTTTTCGCCATCGATTTCACAGGTTATTCACAAGTTGCCAGCGATCACAAAAGCGAAAAGCAAAGGGCACCAAGTTGTGTCGTTTGGCCCAGCTAATTGTGCGACGTCAGTGGATGAACCACAACATATGGTGGATAATTAAGATAAACCCCTTTTCGTGTCAACCACTTTCATAAATCAGTCCGTTCTGGCCCGGCTTCAAGGCGAGCTTGCGCGGACCGGCCCGCCTTGGCACCCTCTGCGCCATGCCGCTTTCATGGAACGAGATCCGCCACCGCGCCATCGCCTTTAGCAGGGACTGGAGAGGCGTGACCCGTGAGGCCGCGGAACGCCAAACCTTCTGGAATGAGTTTTTCAACGTATTCGGAGTCCGCCGGCGCACAGTCGCCACTTTCGAGGAGCCGGTCAGAAAGCTTACCGGCGATTGGGGCTTCATTGACCTCTTTTGGCCAGGGCGGCTGCTCGTGGAACATAAGTCCGCCGGCGAGGACTTGGGAAAGGCCCACGCGCAAGGCATGGCCTATATCCGCGGCCTAAAGGATACGGGGCGTGACCGCGAGATCCCCCGCTGGCTGATCCTCTCCGATTTCGCCCGCATCGCTGTCCACGACCTGGAACCGGAGCAGGATCCCGACGCCCCGCTGCTCAGACGCCTACCGCCCAGCGTCGAGTTCCCGCTCGCTGATTTCCACAAATACATCCGGCAGTTCGCCTTCATTGCCGGTTACACCCAGCACCGGCTGAATCCGGAAGACCCCGCCAACCTCGAAGCCACTCAACTCATGTGCAACCTGCACGATGCCCTCGAAGCTGGCGGCTATACCGGCCACGAACTTAAACGCTTCTTGGTCCGCATCCTCTTCTGTCTCTTCGCCGAGGACAACGGCATCTTCCCTCAGAAAGCGTTTGAGCTGTTCCTCCTCGACCGCACCGCCGAGGATGGCTCCGATCTTGGCGTCCGGCTCGAACAACTCTTTCGGGTGCTCAACACCGACACCCGGCACCGCCAGCACAATCTCGACGAGGAGCTCAACCAGTTCCCATATGTCAACGGGGAACTCTTTGCAGAGCACCTTGAATTCGCCGAGTTCAACGCAGACATGCGCAACGGCCTGCTCTCCTGCTGCGGATTCCATTGGGAAACCATCTCGCCAGCCGTTTTCGGTTCTCTGTTCCAAGCCGTGATGGACAGCAAGGAACGCCGCCAGATCGGCGCGCACTACACGGCGGAGACGAACATCCTCAAACTCATCCGCTCCCTGTTCCTCGACGACCTCCGTGCGGAGTTCGGGGCCATCAAAGCCGACCGGTCCACCCGGCGCACGGCGCGCCTGCAGGAGCTTCACGACAAGCTGGCCAGTCTCCGCTTCCTCGATCCCGCTTGCGGCTGCGGCAACTTCCTCGTCCTGACCTACCGGGAACTCCGCAAGCTCGAACTCGAAGTCCTCCTCGAACTCCACGGCCCACAGCACGAGATGTCGCTCGACGACGTGAACCGGCTCTCCAAGCTCAACGTCCACCAGTTCTATGGAATCGAGATTGAGGAATTCCCGGCGCGCATTGCCGAGGTGGCGCTCTGGCTCGCGGACCACCAGGCCAATGTCTCGCTCTCGGTGGCCTTTGGCCAGTTCTACGACCGCCTGCCGCTGAGCGTCTCGCCGCATATTGCCGTCGGTAACGCGCTGCGCACCGACTGGCGCACGGTCCTCGCGCCCGACCAATGCTCCTTCGTCCTCGGCAACCCGCCGTTCGTGGGGAAGAAGGCCCGGAACACCGACCAGCAAGCCGACATGGAGGCTGCGTTTGGCGACGTGAATGGCACCGGCGTTCTCGACTACGTTTGCTGCTGGTACTTGCGCGCCGCTCAGTACATCCGTGGCACGCGGATCAAGGTCGCTCTCGTGTCCACCAGTTCGATTACGCAAGGGGAGCAGCCCGGCATCTTATGGCCGCTGTTGTTCCGCGACCTCAACTTGAAGATTCATTTTGGCCATCGCACCTTCGCTTGGGAGAGCGAAGCGCGCGGAAAAGCACACGTTCACGTTGTGATCATCGGCTTCGGTGCGTGCGATACCGGCAACAAGCGCATCTACGATTATGACGGCGCGAACGCGACAGTGATACCGGTCACAAACATCAGCCCGTACTTGGTAGAGGGGAGAGACGCGGCGCTGCAGAATCGCGAACGGCCGATTTCCAACGTCCCGGGGATGCAATTCGGAAACATGCCGAATGACGACGGCAATCTTCTTCTCACCGACGAAGAGAAACGGCAACTCCTCCAGCGGGAACCGGGAGCGCGCACGCTCATTCGTCCGCTTCTCAGCGCGCAGGAATACCTCCACGGCGCAAACCGCTGGTGTCTGTGGTTGAGGAATGTCTCACCTCAGAGTATCAGCCAGTTTGAGGACGTCCGCCGGCGCGTCAAAGCCGTTCGTGATTACCGTGCCGCCAGCAAGCGTGCCGCCACACGGAAACTCGCGAAGTGCCCGGCCTTGTTTGGCGAAATCCGCCAACCGAGCACGCGATTCGTGCTGGTTCCTCGCCATAGTTCCGAGACACGCCGGTACATTCCGCTGAGTTACTTCGAGCCTGATCACGTTCCGAGCGACAGTTGTTTGTTCATGGAAGAAGCCACGCTCTACCATTTCGGAGTGCTCTCATCGGAGATGCACATGGCGTGGGTGCGGCAAGTTTGCGGTCGGCTGGAATCGCGTTACCGCTACTCAAACAAACTCGTTTACAACAACTACCCGTGGCCGTTTGCGGTGGCGGGCAAGCAGCGGAGGGCGGTGGAAGCAGCGGCGCAGGCGGTGTTGGACGCGAGGGCGCGCTACCCGACCTTGACGCTGGCCGATCTCTACGACCCGTTGCTGATGCCAGCGACGCTGCTAAAGGCGCATCAAACCCTCGACCACGCCGTGGATCGCTGTTACCGGCGAGAGCCATTCCCCAGCGACCGCCAACGTGTCGAACACCTCTTCGCCCTCTACGAAAAGATCACCGCCCCGCTGGTGGCAGCGGCCGGACCGAAGAAGCTGCGAAAAGTGAAGGATCCTAAGCCGGGGCTTTCAGCCTGACACAGCCACCTATGACCATTGGCCCGGTTAACCTCGGTTCCCCCGCGCAGCGTTAATGGAGGGGGCAGCGCCGCAGAAAGCGAATTCGTTTCAGTCGCGCGGGCCGGCGCAAGTCAGGCCCCGAAGAATTTCTGGATTTCGGCAAGGACCTCGGCCAAGCGGTCGATTTCCCCGGTGGTATTGTAGAAGTAGAAGCTGGCGCGCGCGGTGGATTCGACGCCGAGCTTGCGCATGAGCGGTTGATTGCAGTGATGGCCGCCGCGCAAGGCGATGCCCGCCTGGTCGGCCAAAGTGACGACATCGTGCGCATGCACGTCATCGAGCAGAAAGCTGGCCAGTCCGGCCCGGCCGGCGCGGGGTCCGAAGAGGCGGAGGCCCTTCACGCGGGCGAGCAGGGCGCAGGCGTAGGCGCCCAGTTCCTGGTCATGCTCGGCAATGCGCTGCCGGCCGATGCGGTCCAGGTAGTCCATGGCGGCGTGCAGCCCGATGGCTCCGGAGATGTCGGGCGTGCCGGCCTCGAATTTGTGCGGGGCATGTTTCCAGGTGCTTTGGTGGAACTCGACGTTGAGGATCATCTCGCCGCCGCCCTGGTAGGGGGGCATGGCCTCGAGCAGTTCCCGGCGCCCGCATAGAACCCCGATGCCCGTGGGGCCGCACATTTTGTGGCCCGAGAAGACCAGGAAATCGCAGCCGATCTCCTGCACGTCCAGCGGGCGGTGGCCGGCGCTCTGGGCGGCATCCACCAGCGTGGTGATGCCGAGTTTGCGCGCGCGGGCGCACAGCTCGGCCACGGGGTTGATGGTGCCCAGCGAGTTGGAGATGTGCGTCATGGCGAAGAGCTTCACCTCGCCGGTCAGGAACTCGTCCAGCCGATTGAGGTCCAGCAACCCGAGGTCTCCGGTCACGGGCAGGAAAGCGAGCCGCGCGCCGGTGCGTTGGGCCAGCAATTGCCACGGGACGATGTTGCTGTGATGCTCCATCTCGGTGAGCAGGAGAACATCGCCGGGCCGCACGTATTTGGCGCCCCAGCTCTGGGCCACCAGGTTGATGCCTTCGGTGGCGCCGCGCGTGAAAACGATCTCCTCGGCGCTGCGGGCATGGAGGAAGGCGGCGGCGCGCGCGCGCGCTGCCTCGAAGGCGGCGGTGGCGCGGTTGCTCAACTCGTGGATGCCGCGGTGGACGTTGGCATTGTCGCGCTCGTAGTAGCAGCGCAGCGCCTCGAGCACCGGACGCGGCTTCTGGGTCGTGGCCGCGTTGTCGAAGTAAATGAGCGGCTGGCCATGGACTTTCTGATCCAGAATCGGGAAATCGGCCCGGAAGGAAGACCAATCCAAAGAGGGTTCCGTTAGCCTGGCGGTGGACGACGGGGAGGACATGTCAGGACCGGGGTCGACGTTCATGTCACATCAAGCCGAGCTCCAACTTGGCGGCTTCGCTTATCATGGCCTGGTTCCAGGGCGGGTCCCAGACCAGCTCGACGGCAACGTCATCGACCCCTTCGAGCCCAAGCAACCGGCCTTGGACATCCTGCGCCAACATGGGGCCCATGCCGCAGCCGGGCGCCGTGAGGGTCATCTTCACGTCCACACGGTAGGTGGCCGGCCCCAGGGGGCTCAGGTGGCAATCGTAAATGAGGCCCAGGTCGACGATGTTGACCGGGATTTCAGGGTCGTAGCAGTTGCGCAACTGGCCCCAGATTTCTTTCTCGAGCTGTTCCTGCGTCACCGGAGCGCCGGTGCCGGCGGCCTTGGGCGCAGCCTCCATGCCCAGCGCGTCGGCGTCCTTGCCTTCGATGCGAAAGAGATTCCCATTGACGATGACGGTATAGGCGCCGCCCAGCGACTGGGTAATGAGGGCCTGCTCGCCCTTTTGGAGGGTGACTTTGGACCCGATGGGAATCATGGCCGCCTCGACGTCGCGCGCGAGGGTAATCGTCTCGTTGCTGTTCATAACCATCAGAAATATAGCCGATTAGTCGCCAATGCCAAATCCCGGGGTCGGGGCTAGGTCTCCTCCGTTTCCGTGGTCACGGGCTGGCCTTGGCCTTGGAGGGCGGCCATCAGGGCGTGCCAGGCCAGGATGGCGCATTTGACGCGGGCAGGGAACTTGTAAACCCCGGCGAACACGGCCAGTTTCCCCACCTCGCCCACGACCCGGCCGGTGGTCATCATCTCGCGCACCTGTCCGAACATCTTCTCGACCTGAGCCCGAGTCTTGCCTTTGGCCGCCTCGGTCAGCAGGGAGGCCGAGGCCTTGGAGATGCAACAACCGGAGCCGACAAAGCCGATGTCCCTGATAACCTCCCCTTCGAGGGCGAGATAAAGCTTCAACTGGTCGCCGCACAGCGGGTTGTGCCCCTGGGCCGAGCAGGTCGGGCGGGCCAGCTCGTGGAAATTGCGCGGGTGCTTGCAGTGGTCCAGGATGACCTGCTGATAGAGGTCGTTCAGTTCGTCAAACATGATGCGTACGCCAGGAACCCAAAACTCCAATTCGAGCCTTGGATTTCGAGTTCACTTTTTCTCGGCCAGATGCGGGTTGGCCTCCAGCCGGTCCCAGATGAGCCGGTCCAGTTCTTCGCGGGCGGGCCGGTGCCGGATGCGCTCGATGATCTCGCCGGCAAAGGCATGAATGAGCATCCGCCGGGCGGTCTCGGCCGCCAGGCCGCGGCTGCGCAGATAGAAGATGGATTCTTCGTTCAGTTGGCCGACGGTGGCGCCATGCGTGCATTTCACGTCATCGGCATAGATCTCCAACTGGGGTTTGGTGTCCACCGTCGCGTCTTCGGAAAGCAGGAGGTTTTTGTTGGTCTGTTTGGCATCGGTTTTTTGGGCGGCCGGCCGGACGAGGATGCGCCCGTGAAAGACGCCTTTGGAGCGCCCGTCCAGGATGCCGTTGTAATACTCGTGGCTGGCGCAGTGCGGGGCGGCGTGCTCGACCACCATGTGATGGTCGGCCAATTGGTCCGCCCGCGTCAGATAGAGCCCGTTCAAGACGCACTGGGCCCCGGCGCCCGCCAGGCAGGCGCGGATGTTGTTGCGGGAGAGTTTGGCCCCCGTGGCAATCGAGTGGGAGATCAGGTTGCTCTTGGGTCCCAGACGGAGGTGGAGGGCGGCTATATGGAAGGCGTTGAGGCCCTCATCCTGAAACTTGCAATGCTCGACCACCGCCCCCTCATCCAGGACCAATTCCGTGACGACGTTCGTGAACGAGGGCGCGTCCTCCAGGCTCACGTAGCTCTCCAGCACCGTCGCCCGGCTCCCGGCTCCCATCAGGAACAGGTTGCGCGGATGGGACGTGGCCCCGGTTTCCTTTGCCGTGGAGAGGAACAGCAGATGCACCGGCGTCTCCAGAACTTTGCCCGGCGGAACCAGGATGAATGCGCCGTCCTGGAAAAAGGCCAGGTTCAGCGCGGCAAACGGGCCGGCCTCTTCCTGGGCCCAGCGGCCCAGGCGCTTCTCAAGCAGTCCGGACTCCCCGGCCAGCGCGCCGGCCAGGCTGCCAACGACCACCCCGGGCGGCAGCGGCCCCGGCGCGGACAACTCCCCCACGCAATGGCCATCGACAAAAACCAGGCGCGCCGCCTCGAACCGGCCGAAAGTCGACTCGGCAATTCGCTCAGGCCCCAGACCTTCCATCGAGGGTTCGAAAACCGGCTTGAACGGCAGATTGGCAATCGGCGCCACGTTGGTGAAACGCCAGTCCTCATGCCGGAGCGTTGGGAAACCCAGCTCGGCAAAACGCGCCAGGCCGGCCTTGCGCAGCGGAAACAGCCACGCCGGCTGGCGGGTCTCAGTTTCGAACCGCTCGAATTGTTCGACGTACCGATCGGTTTCTTTCATTCTTGGGCTCTCGGTCGCTGGAATCACAACCCGTGTTGTTCCAACCCTCGGTCAAACCGAGTCCTGTAGTTTCCCATGTCATGCAGCCCAACGCAAGCCCCCCAAATCCTCGCCTAAGGTTTTTTGTGAGGAACCGCGGAATACGCGGAATACGCGGAAAAGAGAGGGCTTTCCGCGTATTCCGTGTATTCCGCGGTTCTCTATCTTCTCTCGCTTGGCACGAGATTTGAGGTGCTTTGATTATTCTGATGTTCACCCCATTCGAAGGTCGCTAGCCGAGGATTGGGGAGCACCTGCGGCGGCAGGGCCGGAGAATTCGGACTTCCTCGGCTCTTCGCCCTTCCGACTTCAGCCTTATCAAGCCAGGCAGGGCGTCAGACATTTGGAGATTGAAAATTGAAAATTGAAGATTTTCAATTGCCAATTTGCAATCCCGGCGGACCGGATCGGGTGTGGCTATCGCCCGTGGCCTCTGTTACTCTGCGGCCATGGGACGTCAATGGTTGCATGCCAAACGCGCCGTGGCCTCGATGAAAAAGGCCCAGGCGACGGGAAAGCTGGTCCGCGAAATCATGGTGGCCGCCCGCACGGGCGGCCCGGACCCGGAACTCAATGCGCGCCTGGCTGCCGCCGTCGAGAAGGCGCGCAAGGAAAGCGTATCGCGGGAGGTCATCGAGCGGGCCACAAAAAAGGGCGCCGGCATCGGCGAGGACAAACTGGCGCTCGAGCACGTTCTCTTCGAGGGCTACGCGCCTCACAAGGTGCCGGTCATCGTCGGGGTTTACACCGATAACGTCAACCGCACCGCCCCGGAAATCCGCCTGCTCTTTCGCCAAGGCCAACTGGGCACTGCCGGCAGCAACCGGTTCCTCTTCGACCACACCGGCATCGTCGAGGCCCACCATCCCGACCCCAATTCCGACCTCGAGGCCGCAGGCATCGAAGCGGGCGCCAACGAAGTCGAACCGTTGCGGCGCGACCAGAACGACGACATCCCCGAAGGCGCCGCCGGCGCGCGTTTCCTGAGCGACTGCGCCGCAGTCCACGCCGTTTCCAAGTGGCTGTCGCAGCACGGGTGGAGCGTCGTCACCAGCGAATTGGGGTATATACCCAAGCATTACCCCGAATTGACCGAGCAGCAACGCGCCGAAGCAGGCGAATTCCTCCAGGCGCTCGAGGAGCACGAGGACGTCCACCGCGTCTGGGCCGCTTTGAAGTGAGCCTGGCTCTAAAATGCCCGGCGACGAATGAGTTTGACACCCGAGCGGGTCAAACGTAGTATGGACCGAAAGTAACGTTATGGCTGAGAATATCCACAACCCTCCCGGGGGCGCGCTTCCCCCGAAGAAGGAAACCGGAAAGGTCCAACCCAAGAAGGAGACTGTTCGCATCAATTTGCCGCCCAAACCCTCGGCCGCCCCGACGATCAAACTGCCCACCCTGCCGCCCGGCGGGCCGGGGGGTGGTTCGCCCGGGGCTCCGGCCCCGGCGGCGGCTCCGGTCGCTGGCACAAACGCTCACGCCGCCCCGGCGGCCCCGCGCGCTATCGCAGCGCCGGCCGCAGCCACCGCTTCACGGCCCATGCCCGTTGCCGCAGCGGCTCCGCGCCCCGTCGCCGCCCCCATTGCCATCGCCTCGATCAGCCTGGTGGACAAAATCCTCGCCATCGCTGCGGCCATTGTTGCCCTGGCTGCCGTGGCCAGCACGGTTTATGTTTGGACGTTGGAATTGCCGGGCTCTTCCTCCGGCGCCGCAGCGCAAAAGGCTGCGGCGAGCACGGTTCATGTTGCCATGTCCGACGGTCCCAGGTAGCCGAGACTCGGCGGGCGGGTTTCAAGAGCCGAGGACATTGCCTTCAACAAAGGATGCATTGCTTATGGCCGCTTCCAATATTATCATACTGACGCAGGAAAGTTTCACCAAGGAAGTCATCGAGTCGCCCGGGCCGATCCTGGTTGACTTCTGGGCCGAGTGGTGCGGGCCCTGCAAGATGCTCGCCCCCATCCTCGATGAATTGGCCGGCGAATACGAGGGCCGAGTCCGCTTCGGCAAAGTGAACATCGACGAATACGGGCCTCTGGCCGCGCAGTTCAACATCCAGTCCATCCCCACCTTGCTCCTCTTCCGCAAGGGCCAGGTCGCCGACCAACTCGTCGGCCTGCGCAGCAAGAAAGACCTCAAGACCCGCCTCGATCTCCTGGCCGGGTAAGGCCCGGCCTGCCATGGCGCTCATCCTCACGCCCGCACAGTTCTCGAGGCGCGCCGCCTTTTACCAGCAACTCGCCTCGCTGACCGCCGCCGGGCTGGGCCTCATCTCGGCCCTCCAGCAGCTCGAACGGAGCCCGCCTGCGCGCTCCTACCGCGAGCCGATCCGGCAGATGCTCCGCGAGTTGGCTGGCGGTTCCACGCTCTCGGAGTCCTTGCGCCGTCTTGACCGGCGGTGGTTGCCGGAGTTTGACATCGCCCTGCTCCAGGCCGGTGAGCAGAGCGGGCGCCTGGATGCCTGCTTCCGGCTGCTGGCCGATTACTACGCAGACCGGGCCAGAATTGCCCGCCAGCTCATCGCCGACCTGGCTTATCCTGTCTTTCTGCTTCATTTCGCGGTTTTTATCCTTCCCTTCTCGCAGTTTTTCCTGTCGGGCAATTGGGTTCGGTATTTGTGCCAGACTCTCGGAGTGCTGCTCCCCATCTATGCGCTCATTGCCCTGGTCGTTTATGCCGCTCAAGGCCGGCATAGCGAGGGCTGGCGCGCGCTGGTCGAGCGGCTCCTGCGCCCGCTGCCGTTCCTGGGCGTCGCCCGGCGCGACCTGGCCCTGGGCCGATTGGCGGCCGCCCTGGAGGCGCTGCTCAACGCGGGAGTCACCGTCATCGAGGCCTGGGAATTGGCTGGCGCCGCCAGCGGTTCGCCCGCCTTGCGCCGCGCCGTGCTGGCCTGGCGGCCCCAGGTGGACGGAGGCCGGACTCCCGCCGAGACCCTCCGCGCCTCTCGAGAATTTCCCGAGCTCTTTGCCAACCAGTACGCAACCGGAGAAATCAGCGGCCAGTTGGACGATACCCTGAGACGGTTACACGGCTACTACCAGGAGGAAGGTTCTCGCAAGCTCCATGCCTTGGCCCGCTGGTTCCCGCGCGCCGTTTACCTCGTCATCGTGTTCCTCATCGCCTTCTTCTTCGTCCGGTTCTGGAGCGCCTACTTCCGGCAAATTCAGAGCATTAGCGGGTTCTAGGTTCCGGTCCCGAAATTCTGATTTTTATCTTGCGCGCACACACGCATCAGCGAAGAGAAGGTGTTCGCTAATGGCTGCACGCCGGGATTCGACTTCAAATGCTGTTCGACGATTTCTTTAACATAGCTCGGGATGTTCTTCTGGAGACGGAGGGTCCGAGCTTTGAGGTCCTGTGTGGTGATAAAGCCAGGCCGGAGGATGTGGTTGATGACGTATCGCTCAGCCAATCCTCGCGCCGCCGCCGCCAGGGTCACGGCCGCCGACCCGGCAAATGGCTCGATTAGGGCGGCGACTTTCGCCGGAATATGGCTAAGAATGGCCGACGCCAAGTTGCGCTTGCTGCCTTGGTAGGGAATTGGATGCGGGACTCTCATGACTTCACCACTGACCAAAGGGCGCGACGGAAAGCTGCCCCAAGCCATGCGAGCTATCATTCCGGTTCCGGTCGTCCATAGTTCACTGACGCGACGATAAGGCGGTCCCCGCTGCTCAGCGAGCCTGGATTGCTACCTGATTAAAGACAGTTTACGTTCACGGCGTGACGTTGACCGAAGTGCTAGCCAATGAAGAGTTGCGCCGGAGCGAGTTTCCGGTGACGCGCGAACAGGTTTTTCTCGCCCATGCAGGGGTTTGCCCCTTGCCGCGGCGGGTCTCCGAGGCGGTCTCGCAATACGCCCTCCAGGCCGCCAAGGGCGACCAGGAGAAGTTCATCTATCCGGAGATCCTGGACCAGGGACGCCAGGTGGCCTCGCAATTGCTCCAGTGCCGGACCGATGAGGTGGCCTTTGTCGGGCCGACGTCCCTGGCGCTGAGTTTCATTGCCAGCGGCCTGAAGTTTCGGCGCAACGATAACCTGCTGGTCTATTTCGACGATTATCCCTCGAACGTCTATCCCTGGATGGCGCTGGCGGAGCAGGGGGTGGAGGTCCGGCTCGTCAATACGCGCGGGCTGGGCCTCATCCGGCCCAAGGACGTGATGGGCCAGGTGGACGAGAACACGCGCCTGGTCGCCCTGGCCTCCTGCCACTTCATCAGCGGCTACCGGCTCGATTTTCAGGCCATCGGCCAATCCCTCCATCAGCGCAATATTCTCTTCTGCCTGGATGGCATCCAGACCCTTGGGGCCTTCCCGCTCACGATCGAGCACGTGGACATGCTGGCGGCAGACGCGCACAAATGGCTGCTGGGCCCGTGCGGGGCGGGGCTGATGTACGTGCGGCGCTCGCTCCAGGAGGGCCTGACCCCGCCGATTTACGGCTGGAACAATGTCCGCTGCCCGGATTTCGTCGCCCAAGCGCAGCTGGTGCTGCGCCCGGGCGCCCGGAAATACGAGGCGGGGACCTCCAACCTGCTCGGCATCCTCGGCTTGATTCGCGGCCTGGAACTCCTCCTGGAAGTGGGCGTGGACAACATCGCGCGGGAGTTGTTGCGCAAACGCGCGCGCCTGGCCCTGGCCTTGCAGACCAAGGGCTACACCGTTCTCCATGCGGACGCGCCGCCCGAGAACTGCAGCGGCATCCTCTCCTTCCACCGGCCGGGCGCCGACCTCGCCCCGTTGCACCAGAAACTTCTCGAAGCCCATATCGTCACCTCCCTCCGCACCGACCGCGCGGGCCAGAAATTCATCCGCCTCTCGCCTCATTTCTACAATACCGACGCCGAGCTGGACCGCGCGCTGGAACTGCTATGAAAGAGCCTTCCATCGCCCGGAACTTTCGAGCCGGCCTGTTCCTATGATCATAGGCGTACCAAAAGAAATCAAAGACCAGGAACCTCGCGTGGCGTTGTTGCCCTCCGCCGCGTATCAACTTGTTCAGCGCGGCCACCAGGTGCTGGTCGAGCGCCAGGCCGGCGCCGGGGCGGGCTATCCTGACGAGGATTATGCCCGCGCAGGCGCAACCCTGGTGGACGACCATGCCACTCCGTTTGAAAAGGCGGAGCTGGTGGTCAAGGTCAAGGAGCCGCTGCCCTCCGAATATGGCCTGCTGCGGCCGGGCCAGCTCCTCTTCGCCTATTTTCACCTGGCGGCCAACCGCCCGTTGACCGAGGCCCTCGTGGAGGCGCGCGTGACCTGCCTGGCTTACGAAACCATCGAGATGAACCGCCGGCTGCCCTTGCTCGAGCCGATGAGCGAGATCGCCGGGCGGATGTCCATCCTGGTGGGCGGTTATTTCCTGGCCAAGCATGTTGGGGGCCGCGGCGTGCTGCTGGGCGGCGTGCCGGGCGTGCTCCCCGGCAAGGTGGTGGTGCTGGGCGGCGGCACCTCGGGCATCAACGCCGCGCGCATGGCCCAGGGCCTTGGGGCGGATGTCACCGTGCTCGAGGTGGACTGGGAACGCATGCGCTTCCTGGACATCACCCTCCACACCGCCCACACCCTCTATTCCAACGAAGCCCATCTGCTCGAGCTGCTGCCCTCGGTCGATTTGCTCGTCGGCGCCGTGCTGGTCCCGGGCGCCAAAGCCCCCAAGCTCATCCGCCGCGACATGCTCCGCCGCATGCCTCCCGCCAGCGTGCTGGTCGACATCGCCATCGACCAGGGCGGCTGCGCCGAAACCTCGCGCCCCACCACCCACGACCAGCCTGTCTTCGTCGAAGAAGGCGTCCTCCATTACTGCGTGGCCAACATGCCCGGGGCCTACGCCCGAACCGCCACTCAGGCCCTCACCAACGCCACCTACCGTTTCATCGAGTGGCTGGCCGATTTCGGCCTGGCCGAGGCCTGCCAACGCCAGCCCGCCCTGCTCAGCGGCATCAACGTCATGGACGGCCACCTCACCCACAAAGCCGTCGCCGAAGCCCACGGCCTGACATGGACCAGCCCGAAACTGTAAATCTTATCGAGGGCTCGCCGATGTGTTCTTGATTTCGGCGTCGAATTTGCCTGCCACGAAGCTCTTGGACGGATCGGGCAGGCAAAGGTAAATCGCGCCGGCAACCCGCCCGTTGGCGGCCTGGCGGAAGGCCAGCTTGAGGGCATAGCCGGTCAGGATATCGTCTTTGCCGGGCTGCTGCCCGCCATCCTCCCAGCGCAAACTCACGCGCGGCAGCGGCGGCGCGCGGTTGGGCGTGACCTCGATGGTCTTGCCGCTCAACTCCTCACCCCGGCGGGCAAAGAGATGAATCGTCACTCCCATCACGGGCGCCCCGCTGGGCCCGCCCTGGCGCAGGGTCAGCTTGCCGCCTCGCAGCGTGGCTCGCTCGCACTTGAAACCGCTGCCCTTAAGCCTGCCTGCCGCGACGGTTTCGGGAAAAATCGCCTTCGTCAGGTCCAGCGTCCATTCGATGTCCTCCGGCACAGGATAGACTAGCCTGGGAATACCCGAAGCCGAAGGCTGCCGGGACACAGCATCGGCCAGGAGCATTTTGCCCAGGAGCGCCCAGAACGCTGCCCCGGCCAGACAAAGCAGCGCCAGCAGCAGACACGCCCTGGCTATGGTCTGGAGCCGCGGCGCCCGGGGCCGGCGTCCCGATTCCTCACCGAGCCCGGCCGGGGCGGGACGGGGACCCGCCGCCTGCGCCGCCGAGAGAATCAGCTTAGTCTCCTCTGATGCAGGGGCTTGTGGAACGACGATCTTCCGAAAACAAGTCGGACATGCGATTTGCTTGCCACTGGAGCCGGAGTCGGTCGTGATATGTTGCCCGCACACCGGGCACGCAAACTTGAACTCGCTCATTACCTGACCCATTTAGACCATTCCCTGCCCCACAAGGCACGACAAATCTTTTTTGAAGGTTTGACCTTTTGCCGGCCTTTGGCCTACATTCTGCGCTTCTTATGAAACTGCTCATATGCGACCCGGTGTCACCCAAGGGAATTGCCTTGCTCAAGCAGCGGCCCGAGTTCGACGTCGTGGTGCTGCCCAAACGGCTGTCCGAGGCCGAGTTGCTGCCGATCGTTAAGGACGTCGTGGCAATGGTGGTGCGCTCCGAAACCAAAGTAACGCGCAAGGTCATCGAGGCGGCGCCCAAGCTGCGGGTCGTTGGCCGGGCCGGCGTCGGAGTTGACAACGTGGATGTCGAGGCGGCCACTCAGCGCGGCGTGGTGGTCATGAATACACCGGGCGGAAACACCGTCTCCACTGCCGAACTGTCCTTCGCCATGATTCTGAACCTGGCGCGCAAGCTGCCCCAGGCCTATGCCTCGATGACGGCCGGCAAGTGGGATCGCAAGCAGTTCCAGGGCGTCGAGTTGATGGGCAAGACCCTGGGCGTGCTCGGCTTGGGCCGCATCGGCAGCGAGGTCGCCCGGCGTGCCCTGGCCTTCGGCATGAACGTCCTGGGCTATGGCCCTTTCCTCACCGAAGAGCGCCCCAAGTCCCTGGGCATCACCCAGGTCGCCGACCTCGACGACGTTTACCGCGATGCTGAATTCATCACCGTCCACCTGCCGATCACTGACCAGACGCGCGGCCTCCTGAAGGCCACCGCCTTCGCCAAAATGAAGCCCAAGGTCTGCCTCATCAATTGCGCCCGTGGCGAAATCATAGTGGAAAGCGACCTCCTGGCCGCCCTGGACTCGGGCAAGGTCGCCGCTGCCGCCCTGGACGTCTTTCCGACCGAACCGCTCGCGGCCGACCACCCCTTCCGCAAGCACCCAGGCCTCACCCTGACTCCCCACCTGGGCGCCAGCACGGTCGAGGCACAGGAAAAATGCGGCGTCGAAGTCGCCGAAGTCCTCGCCGGCTACTTGCTTACCGGCGAAGTCCGCAACGCCGTCAATCTGCCCTACCTGGACGCCAAGACCTACGAGCAGGTCCGGCCCTACCTGGTCCTGGGCGAGAAGCTCGGCAAGTTCCTCGCCCAACTCGCTCCCGGCCAGGTGGACCGCCTCTACATCACCTACGGCGGCAAGGCCCAGGAATTGCCCAATATTGACCCGGTCACCCGCGCGGTCCTGCTCGGTTTCCTCTCGCGCGCCTCGGTCAAGGACCTCAACAACGTCAATGTCCGCAGCCTCGCCGCCACCCTGGGCATCAGCGTCCAGGAAAAACGCTCCGGCGAACCGGTCACGTTCAACGAATGGCTCCATGTCCAGGTCTTCCGGGGCGAAGAGAAAGTCGTCTCCGCCGGCGGCACCTTCTTCGGCTCGCCCGATAACCCGCGCATCGTCCGCGTCTTCAGCCAGCCCACCGAAATCATCCCCTTCGGCGTCGTGCTCCTGCTGCGCAACAAAGACCGGCCCGGCATTGTCGGCTACCTGGGCACCCTCATGGGCCGGGCCAAGGTTAATATCGCCAGCATGAGCCTGAGCCGCGATACCCTGGGGGGCTATGCCTTGACGGTGCTGAATCTGGACAGCGTGCCGCCGGCCGAGGTGCTCGAGGAAATTCAAAACGACCCCGACATCAGCAACGTCAAAGTAGTCAAACTGTAAATCCGTGTTAGAATCCAAGATTGTGTTTATGAAACCAACGATCCTCTCGCTCGTCCTGCTCCTGGGCGCCCTCACTTTCATCCCGTGGCGCGCCTTGGCCCAAGCGCCGGCCCCCGCCACCACGGCCGCGCCCGCCACGCCGGCCAAACCCTCCGACCTCTTCCCGGATGCCGTCGTCGCCAAGGGCAAGGACGTGGAAATCAAACGCAGCCAGCTCGAGGACGAACTCATGCACCTCAAAGCCCGCGTTGCGGCCCAAGGCCAGAAGCTCAACCCCGACCAAATGCTCCTCTACGAACAGGGCATCCTCGAAGATCTCATCCGCATCCAACTCCTCCGCGCCAGGGCCGCCGACGACGACAAGGCGGCCGCCAAAAAAATGGCCGCCAAAAAAATGGCGGACACCATAACCGAACTCGGCTCCGAAGAAGCCCTCGACCGCCAACTCAAAGCCGCGGACCTCACCCGCCCGGAGTTGCTCGGCAAATGGACCGACGCCGCCACCGCCGAAAACGTCTTGAAACGCGAACTCAACATCAATGTCACCGACGAGGACGTCAAAAAGTTCTATGACGACAATCCATCGAAATTTGAACAGCCTGAAATGGTCCGCGCCAGCCATATCCTGCTCATGACCAAAGACCCCAAGACCAAGGCCGAGCTGAGCAAAGAGGCCAAAGAGGCCAAACACAAACAGATCGATGACCTCCTCAAGCGCGCCCGCTCCGGCGAAGATTTCGCTAAGCTGGCCAGGGAGTTTTCCGAAGACCCAGGCTCCAAAGACAGCGGCGGAGAATACACCTTCCCGCGCGGCCAGATGGTCCCCGAATTCGAGACCGCCGCCTTCTCACTCAAGACCAACCAGATCAGCGATATCGTCACCACCCAATACGGCTATCACATCATCAAGCTCAGCGAGAAAATCCCGGCCAAAAAAGTCGAACTCGCCAAAGTCGCCGACCGGGTCAAACAGAGCCTCGTGGGGCAGGCCATCCAGAAAGACTTCCCCGCATACTACGCGAAGATCAAAAAAGGGGCCGGCGTCCAGATCCTGGATGAAAAACTCAAGCCCAAGGAAAACCCCGCCGGCCTGCCTCCGGGACGCCCGCCGGTCGGTTCCAATCCCTCGCCCGGGGCCAAGTGAGCGTGTCGAGCGTGGAGCGTGTCGAGCGTGGAGCGAAGAGCGTAGCGGCGTCGGGACGTTCTCCACGCTCCACGCTCCGCACGCTCCGCACGCTCCGCACGCCTCAGCGCGCCGCCCCCTCTTCCTTGAGCAGCCAATCGTATCCCTTGTCCTCCAGTTCGAGCGCAAGCTGTTTGTCGCCCGTCCGCACGATGCGGCCCGCCGCCAGGACGTGGACGAAGTCCGGAACAATGTAGTTGAGCAGGCGCTGGTAATGGGTGATAACCAGTTGCGCATTGTCCGGGCGGCGCAGCCTGTTCACGCCCCGGGACACGATCTTTAGGGCATCGATGTCCAGGCCCGAATCCGTCTCATCCAGGATCGCCAGCCGCGGCTCCAGCACCGCCATCTGGAAGATCTCGTTGCGCTTCTTCTCGCCCCCGGAGAATCCCTCGTTCACCGAGCGCCGCAGCAGGGGCTCGCCCAGTTCCAGCAGCGCCATCCGCTCCTTGACCATTTCGAGAAACTCCATGGCATCCAGTTCGGCCTGGCCCCGGTGCTTGCGGATTTCGTTCAGCGCCGCTTTGAGAAAATACGTGCTGTTGACGCCGGGGATTTCAACCGGGTACTGAAACGCCAGGAACAAGCCCTCGCGGGCCCGTTCCTCGGGGTCCAGTTGGAGCAGGTCCTGCCCGTCGTAAAGCACCTGGCCCGAGAGGACCTCATAGCCCTCGCGGCCGGCCAGAACCGCCGCCAGCGTGCTCTTGCCGCTGCCGTTCGGACCCATCAGGGCATGCACCTCCCCCGGATAGATGGTCAGGCTGATGCCCTTGAGTATCGCTTTGCCCTCAACCCCGGCGTTAAGATCGGTAATTTCAAGAATCGGTTGTTTCATTTACCCCACGCTCCCTTCCAGGCTGACGCCCAGGAGTTTCTGGGCCTCGACCGCGAATTCCATCGGCAATTCGCGGAAGACTTCCTTGCAGAAGCCGTTGACGATCATGTTTACCGCGTCCTGCGTGGAGAGCCCGCGCTGGTTGCAATAGAAGATTTGATCCTCGCCGATCTTCGATGTCGAGGCCTCGTGCTCGACCCGCCCGGTCGTGTTCTTGACCTCGATATAAGGGAAGGTGTGCGCCCCGCACTTCTCGCCCAGCAACAGCGAGTCGCACTGCGAAAAGTTGCGCGCGTTGACCGCCCCCTTCTGCACCTTCACCAGCCCCCGGTAGCTGTTCTGGCCGTGGCCCGCCGCGATGCCCTTGGACACAATCGTGCTCCGGGTATTCTTGCCCAGGTGCAACATTTTGGTGCCGGTGTCCGCCTGCTGGAAATGGTTCGTCACTGCAACGGAGTAAAACTCGCCGATGGAATTGTCCCCCAGCAGGATGCAGCTCGGGTATTTCCAGGTAATCGCTGAGCCGGTTTCCACCTGGGTCCACGAGATCTTCGAGTTTCGGCCCTTGCACAGGCCGCGCTTGGTGACGAAATTGTAAATGCCCCCCCGGCCCTGCTCGTCGCCCGGATACCAGTTTTGCACCGTCGAGTACTTGATCTGGGCGTGGTCCAGGGCGATGAGCTCCACCACGGCGGCGTGCAACTGGTGCTCGTCCCGCATCGGCGCCGTGCACCCCTCCAGGTAGCTCACCGAGGCCCCTTCCTCCGCCACGATGAGCGTGCGCTCAAATTGGCCGGTGTTGGCCGCGTTGATGCGGAAATACGTGGAAAGCTCCATCGGACACCGCACCCCCTTGGGAATGAAACAAAACGAGCCGTCGCTGAACACCGCCGAATTCAGCGCGGCAAAAAAATTGTCCGTGTGCGGCACCACCGTCCCCAGGTACTTCTTGACCAGGTCCGAATGCTGCTGCACCGCCTCGGTGAACGAGCAAAAGACGACGCCCCGCTCCGCCAGCTTCTCCTTGAACGTCGTCCCGACCGACACGCTGTCAAACACCGCGTCCACTGCCACGCCCGCCAACCGCTCCCGTTCCTTGAGCGGAATGCCCAGCTTCTCGTAAGTCTCCAGCAGCTTGGGGTCCACCTCTTCCAGGCTCTTGGGCCCCTCCCCCCGCTTCTTGGGCGCCGAGTAATACACCGCCTTCTGATAATCGATGGGCGGATGATGAACGTGCGGCCAAGTGGGCTCCTTCATCGTCAGCCAGTGCCGGTAGGCCTTGAGCCGCCACTCCAGCATGAACCCCGGCTCCTGCTTCTTGGCCGATATCAGCCGGATAATGTCCTCGTTCAGCCCCGGGGGCGCCGAGTCGGCCTCCAGGTCCGTGAAAAAGCCGTACTTGTACTCTTTCTGGACCAATCCTTCGATAGTTTCCGTTGCGGTGCTCATGATTCAGTGTAACCCTCTCAAAATCCGTCTACCCGGCCGCCCCCGCGCACGCCGGACAGCGCCCGTGAATGGCCATGTCATAACGCCGCGCGCTGAACCCTTTCGGGAGCGGAACGCGCGTCTCCGACGGCAGATCGATATCAAAAACACGCTCGCACGTGTCGCAGTAAAAATGACAGTGTTCCCGCATGTTCGGGCAGAACCGCGCCGCGCCCCGTCCCAGCGTCACCTGCCGCACCAGCCCGCATTGCACCAGCGCATCCAGGCAATTATACACCGTCGCCATCGAAATGTCCGGCATTTCGCGCTTGGCCCGGATGAAAACCTCCTCGGCCCTCGGGTGGTCGCGCTTCTGCAAAAGCACGGCATAAACATGCTCGCGGTGAGGCGTGAAACGAAAACCGCCCCTCGCCAGCCCCCGGTTCAGCCGCTCGCTCGGCTTCATTCTTTCGTCCAGGCCACTCGTCATACGCCGCAATCTAGCCCATGTCCTGCGACTGTCAATACTTGGAATAATTCCAATCTCGCTTTGGCTCTGGACAAACCGCCCATCCAGGGGCTACTCTCGCGGCCAGTGCGTTTAAATCAATGAATTTTATGACCACTCAAGCCCACACTTCCCGTCGTCATTTCCTTAGAGCCTCGTTCCTGGGCGCCGCCGCCTTCTCCGTTCCGTGGGGCCTGCCCCGGGCCTTTGGGGCGGAACCGGAAGCCGCCTCCGCCCGTCTCACCAGCCGCGTGGCCCTGAGCGCCGGCAATGACCGGGCCGAGCTTGCCTTCCAAGGACTCAAGGCCTTCGAGAAAAGCATCGCCGCCGCCATCGGCAAGAAGCGGGTCATCATCAAGCCCAACAATGTCGCCATCGACAACCAATTGGCCGCCAGCCACGCGCAAAACCTGGAGGGAATCCTCGAGTTCCTCAAATCGATAGGCAAGCGCGACACCGCCATCGCCGAATCGGCCGCCAGCGGGCCGACGCTCGAGGGGTTTGCCAATTACGGTTACGACCAGGTGGCCAAAAAATACGGCGCCCAACTCCTCGACCTGGATCAGGAAGGCTCCGACATCGTGCATTGCTTCGATGAAACGGATTTCCGCCCCCACCCCTGCCGCGTCTCCAAGGTGTTGCTGGACCCGGACAACTTCATCATCTCGGCTGCCAAGTTCAAGACCCACGACCGCATCGTGGCCACCCTTTCCCTCAAGAACATCATCGTCGGGGCGCCCATCAAGGATGCCGGTTTCCGCTGGGGAGCCGGCGCCCGACCCGGCGCCCGGAACGATAAACCGATCATCCACGGCAGCGGCTTCCGCGGCATCAACTATAACCTCTACGCCCTGGCGTCCCGCCTGCATCCGCACCTCTCGGTCATCGACGGCTTCGAGGGAATGGAAGGCGAAGGACCGGTCGGCGGCACGCCCGTCGACCACCGCGTCTGCGTGGTCAGCCAGGACTGGCTGGCAGCCGACCGGGTGGCGGTCGAGTTGATGGGCATCGATTTTGCCAAGATCGGCTACCTCAATTATTGCCGCCAGACCCGCATGGGCGAGGCCGACCTCGCCAAAATCGAGATCGTCGGCCCCGCCATCAAAGACCATGTCAAACCCTATAAGCTGGCCCGCAACATCGACGAGCAATTGATCTGGATGCGGCCGGCCAAAGGGTGAATCGGATGGTCTCTAGGCGTCATTTTATCCGGACGGCAGCGCCCGCCATCGCGGCCTTGGGCCTGGCCCCCAAAGCGGCGAGCCTGGCCTTTGGCGCCCCCGGCTTTGCGCCCCCGGTCGCCGTCTTCAGCAAGCTCTACCAGGAATTGAAACTGGATTTCGAGCAATCGGCCGAGGTTACCGCCCAGGCCGGCCTGGACGGGATCGATTGCGCCGTGCGCGACGGCGGCGAAATTGTGCCGGAACAGGCGGCCGACAAGATGCCGCGTTACGCCGAGGCCCTGCGCCGCCACGGCGTCCGCATGTGGCTGCTGACCACGGGCATCCAGGGCGTAGCCTCACCCCAGGCCGGTGAAATCCTGCGGACCGCCAAACAGTTGGCAATCCAATATTACCGGCTGGGCTACTGGTCGCACCGCCCCGGCCGGCCGCCGGCAGAGCTGTTGGCCGAAATTGCCCCCAGCCTCAAAGACCTGGCGGCGATGAACAAGGAACTGGGCGTCTGCGGCGTGTACCAAAACCACTCGGCCCCCCAGAACCATTCCCGCCGCAACGCCGGCTGCGACCTGGCCGAGCTCTACGATATGGTCAAGGACCTGGACCCCGGCCAGATCGGAGTGGCCTTCGACCTGGGCCACGCCCTCATCGAGCACGGCGACCAATGGCGCGAGCATTTCGACAGGCTCAAGCCTCATATCCGCGTCGTGTACGTCAAGGATGTCCAACGAGGTTCCGGATTCGTTCCCTTCGGCCAGGGCGAGTTCGCCCGCACCGGCTTTTTCCAAATGCTTGCCCGGATGAACTATCGCGCCCCGCTGTCCATGCACATCGAATTCGACTGGGCCCCCCAGGGCAACAAGACCCGCCCGCTCCTCCTCCAAACCCTCAAAGAAAGCCGCCGCGTCCTGGGCCAGTGGCTGGGGTGATTGAGCTGTCCATCGCTCAGCGCATACTTCACACGCGTCAGACGTCCAAGGCTGACTAGCCGAGCGGGTGTCCGCGGAGAGCGGGCCAGCACTCAGAGCCCGAGCGCATTCGGATACCACAGGCATGGGACGCCATTGGCGCTCCAACCCACGACGAACCCACGCTTCGAATACCAGGCGTTCAGTTCCTCCTGTGACAACGGTGCCGCGCCTGCCAGTGGACACGTAGGCTTATATACGACCGGGTTACCGTATATGCGAATACCGCGTTTCATGGCGACCGCCTTCAGAAAAGATAGCAATAAGCTTGCTGCGCCTGATCTTGGGCTGAGCGTTTCGATTTTGACGATGGTGCACAACCCCTCCCACTCCAGCCAAGCAATCGCATCGCCGTATTTTCGAAACGGTTCTTCGACGACCTTGCCGTAGGACTGCTTATGGAGCAGAGGGTAAGGGACCGCAGCCGCTTCCCACTCCGCTTGTGCTGCCGAGAGCGAATTCATGCGGTCTAACGCTTAGGCGCCACGCGCCGAGCGCGTTTGATACGAAACAGGCGCAGCGCCGCCCACGCCTGAAATATGCTCGTTGGACCGTCCAATGTCAGAGATCGAAGCCATTCTTTGCGTCGCCATCGACGAAGCCGCGAACCTGGATCTTGCTGCCCCCAAGGGTACATCGCACCTCGTATTGCCGTCCGTCATAGGCAAACGATACTGCCCCTAAGACCAGAGTTGGTAATGGAAGCACTTCAGTCACGGGTGCCATGTGGAGAACGCTGTTCTGGCGGTCGAACTTTACTAGGATAGCCGTTCTGGCCCTGATCGCGTTCTGAGAAAACCACTCACTGCACCGCGTGAGCTGGTTGCCATGGTGGCGCTTCATCCGGAACTCTCGCCCGCTGCCGTCAATGACAGCGAAGACGCTTCCGTGCTGGCCGATCTCGGGGCCGTATTGTTTGCCGTTGGCGTCCGTAAGGTTGATATACTGCGAGTTTACTTCCGCTTCAGAAATCAAATGTTCGAATTGGATCATAACGTGCCGGGTCAGTCGTGGCGAGCGGACGTTGTCCGATGTGGAACAGGGACGAAACCCCGTCCACTGCACTCGCCGAGTCAGTCGTCATTTCGGTGCGTCTGTTGCGATCTTCAAAGCCCACCGTACAGTCTCCTCCGTGATATAATACTCGTAGTGAAACTCCTCGTCGAACTCCGCTTCGGGGCCCGAGTGCGCCTTGAAGTCGGAAACCCAGTTCTGCTTTCCATCAGTGGTCTTCTTAACGCGTTGAGCCCAGGCCTGCACGCCGCGCTCTCCCAGTTCGGTAATCTCCCAAATGCCGCGCTCCGGCATCCTCAATAGTCCCTCGTCGCGCAGAGCGTTCCTCGCCCAGGACAGGTCGTGCTTCCAAACTTCCTCTCCCGCGAGCCGGTAATTCTCATCCCGCGGCGGTATGTGCATCAAGCCAGCCGAGCGGACGAAATCCAGGACGCGCTGCTTGTGTGGGCGGTGAACGCCCTGGTACTTGCTGAGGATGTAAAGCGCCGCAAGGACGATTCGGCGCTTCTGGTTTGTCGTTCCTGGACTTTTGACTTTCATGACGGGATAGGAGTGGAACGTCAGTGCATTTCATAGCGGCCACACAGCTCAACTCCTATTGTGCTGCCACCGTTTCGTATTCGCATATCGAACCCCAAAATCGCGACGCCGTAGACCTCTGGCCTTTCTGCCAAAACGGCCAGGATCAGCGGAGGCAACCCGTGAACCCATTAGAGGAGTTTGGAACTTTGTCTTGAGAATCAAGCGCCAATGTTGCGCCTTCCGGGACACGCCCTGCCCTGGCCCCGCCAGGGGCCGTGTTTTTTTACACCGCGCCCGCACATGCAAGCTGGCCATCCCAGCGCGGTCGGCTCTCGCTCCGCAGCTTTTTCGGCAATAACGTTCCGCTCTATCTCCACGAGGATGAAACCCAGAAGCGTTAATCCAGTCATTCCACGGTGCGAAATCACAGATTAGCCTGGACCCCGGTGAATATATTGCGGGGCCTTGTCATCTGCGACGGACGATTCTGGCACCCCGTTCCGGGGTGCAGGACCCTCGCCACTGTCGACCGGGGGTCGCCGCTGCGCTTTGACCCCCGGCTACCTTCTGTCATCCCTCCGGGATGCGCAGCCGCGCCACCGCACCGGGCTCGCTGCTGGCCCGCGAGTTCCGCCTTTCCTCTGACAACCCTGCGGGTTGTCCGACGACAACGGGGCTGCTCTTATCACCAGGCGCATCCTGAATGTACCACGACAGGGGCAAGAACCGTGGAAGGCGACGTCGGGTCTGCCGGGGCTCATCCCGGAGGGATGAAAGAAGGTAGCCGGGGGTCGAAGCGTAGCGAGACCCCCGGTCCGCGGCGGCGTGCTCCTGCATCCCGGAGGGATGCCAGAAGGCTGCTCAGACAAGGGGCGCGTATGTTTCTGGCACCCCGTTCCGGGGTGCAGGACCCTCGCCACTGTCGACCGGGGGGTCGTCGCTGCGCTTTGACCCCTGGCTTCTGACAACCCTCTGGGTTGCTCCGCAGGCCCTCGGTCTGATCTGTAACTCCAACTGCTTTGGTGGTACGGGCCACATGCGCCCCTTATCACCAGCCTTGGGTCTTTACCGGCGCGACCGGAGCGGATAGCGTCGCGGCATGGGTTCCACATATTACAGTCTTCACTATCACTGGATTTGCTCGACGAAACACCGGCGCCCCACCATTGGGGCCGACTGGCGCGCACGCATTTTCGAATATTTGGGCGGCGCAGTCCGCGGTCTTGGCGGCGTGGCGCTGAAGGTCGGCGGAGTCGAAGACCACGTTCACGCACTGATCGGGCTCAAGCCCACACACTGCATTTCGGACTTCACGCGGGAGCTAAAGAAGGCGACCTCCGTTTGGGTGGCCGATCGCTGGGAACGCCAGTTCGGGTGGCAGGACGGCTACTCGATTTTCGCCGTGAGCGCGAGCAGGTTAGAAGCGGTGGACCACTCCATCGAGCGCCAAGTGGAGCACCATCGGAGGAAGACCTTCGTGGAAGAACTTCAGGAGCTGTTGAAGAGGCACGGCGTCCAGTACGATCCCAAGTATTTGGTTTGATGTGAATGCGGGCGCAGCAATTCATCCCGGAGGGATGAAAGAAGGTAGCCGGGGGTCGAAGCGCACCGAAACCCCCGGCACCGCGACGGTAGGTGTCCGCATCCCGGAGGGATGCCAGAGAGCGGCATCGATGCCTGCGCGGCGACGCGCCCGATCGCATCAGGGACGTCATTGTCGAGCAGGAAGGTCACGCCGCGGCTTTGGCCATCTGGCGGGCGATCAGGTAATCCACCTGCGCCAGATGATCCTCATAGTAGGCGAGGCATTCATAGACTTGGGCTCGGGTCAATCCTGGCAACTGGCGGGTCACCGAGTCCACTGTCTCCCCGTTTTGCAGCAGACCGATCACGTCATGGACTGCTATTCGGCCGCCCTCCAGGCGGGCGTTTCCACCGCAGACCCCCGGGGTCCGGATAATGTAGCGGTAGGTCTCGGCTGCTGTACTCATGAGCCAAGCATATCCCTGCCCGCCTGCCATTGCAACGCCGCGGTTGACATCATGCTGGCTTAAACTTCACCAGACCGCTCCTCGAGTCCCTGAATGGCCCGGCGCAGGCGTTGCTCGATGGCCGCGCGCCGGCTGGGCGCCAGGACGCGCGCGCCGTCGGCTTCCCGGACGTAAAAGCTGTCAATGGCCGCGCCTTTTTCCGTGAGGATCTTGGCCGTGGATATGTCCAGGTTCAACTCGGCCAGGGTCTGGGAAATGATGTAAAGCAGCCCGAGCCGGTCTTCGGTCTCGATTTCGATCAGGGTCCGGGTGTCGGAGGCCTCGTCTTCGAAGCGGACCTGGGTGGAGATGTGCTCGCCGCTATAGGCCTGGTAGAGCGGGCGCGTGATCTGCTGGCGGGCAATCAGCGCCGGGAAATCCACCACGCCCCCGGTGAGGGCCTTTTTAAGCGTCTCCTGGAATTTCTCGCGCTGCTCCGGGCCGGCCAGGCTGCCGCTGCGGGCATCGGCGATCGAAAAGATATCGAGGGCGATGCCATCGGAGCGGGTGAAAATGCGGGCACTGAGGATGTTCAGGCCGGCGGCGCTGAAGGAGCCTGCGATTTTGCTGAACAGCCCTTCGCGGTCCCAGGTGCAGACTTTCACCACGTTGGCGCCCCGGTCCGGCTCGTCCTGCCAGCCCACGACCGGCGCCAGGGCATTGTCCTCCTCCCGGACTTGCAAGCGCAGAAACCGCCGCACCAGTTTGAGGTCATCGAAAACCTCGCGCGCGGAGTGGATCTGGTAGTAGCGGTGGGGCAGCGTAGTGAAGAACGCCTGCAATTCTTCCTCGTCCTCGTGGTCGGCCAGCAGCCGGCCAACCTCCTGCCGCAGCAGCTTGCGCTGCATCTCTTCGGTCCGGATGAACTCGGTTGCGCCGGTCATCAACGCCATCGTCTTGTCGTGCAGCGACCAGAGCAGGGAATCTTTGAACCCGTTCCAGAGCTTGTCGCTGGTGGCCAGGGAATCGGCAAAGGTATGCAAGGTGAGCATGGCCAGGGTCTCGGGCGTCTGGGTCTGTTTGGCCACCTGCCGGATGATGGCCGGGGCATCCAGGTCGCGCCGTTGCGAGACGCCGGCCAGCAAGAGATGGTTCTCGATGATGACGCGCAGGGTGTGCGTGGCCGCCCCGTCCAGGCCCAGGCGCTTGGCCACGCGCAGGGCCATCGCGCCGCTGAGGGCCGGGTGACCGTGCCCCTCGGGCTTGCCCACGTCGTGCAACAGCAACGCCAGGTAGAGCACAAAGGGCCGTTCCAGCTTGTGCAGCAGTTCCGCATAGTTGTTGTAAGGCGGATCTTTGGCCTCCCAGATGCGATCCAACTGCTCCAGGCACACCAACGTGTGCTCGTCGGCCGTGTATTGGTGATAAAACTCATGCTGCACCAGGCACGTCAGCTTCCCGAACTCCGGAATATAGCGGCCCAGCAGGTCCACCTCGTGCATCGCCCGCAGAATCGGCGCCACGTTGCCCCGCTGGTCCAGGATGGTCAAAAAGGTGTCCCGCACGTGCTCGTCCGTCAGGAACGCGCGATCCACCAGCATCAGCTCGTTGCGGAGGAGTTGCGCCAGGTCCGGATGCAGGCGCAGACCGCGCTGTTGGGCATAGAGAAAAACCCGCATCAGACGGCGCGGCTGCTCGCGGAAAACACGGTTGGACACGGCATGAATCTGCCGGTCGTTGAACTTGAAACCATCGACGGGCTCGCTGGCGCGCTTGCGGCCGCCCGGCAGCAGGGAGCGCAGGGACAAGCGCCGCGGCGCCGGGGCTTGGAGGGCCAGGCGCTGCTCCAGCGTGCGCGTGATCAGGAAGATGCTCCGGGAGCGCATATAGAGTTCCCGCATGAACCGCTCGATGCGTTTGCTGGGGGAGCGCTCGGCAAAGCCCAGGTTGTGCGCCACGGCAGGCTGGAGATTCTTGCTCAACACGTCCATCGCCCGGTTCAGGTGATAGTGCATCTCCGTGCGCGCCCGCAGGAGAAAATCGTACGCCCCCTCGAGCTGCTTGCGCTCCTTTTCGCTGATGAGCCCGGGCGCCTGCAGGTCCTTGAGCGAGCGCGTGCGATACTTGAAAAAGGCCATCCAGAGCAGGTTCTGAAAGTCCCGCAGCCCGCCGCAGCCGTTCTTGAGATTGGGCTCCTGCATGCACGCCGAATTGCCAAACTTCTCCCGGCGCTCCCCCTGGTCGGCCAGACGCATCGCGATATACTCCTCCTCATGGCCCTCGACGCATTTGTTGACCAGCGCCTTTTGGAATTTCACGAACAATCCCTCGTCCCCGACGATGAGCCGCGCCTCGATCAACGAGGTCTTGGATTGCATGTCGGTGTTGGCCACCTTCACGCAATCCTCCACGCTCCGCACCGAGTGCCCCACTTTGAGCCCGATGTCCCAGAGCGGGTAGAGAATGCCGTCAATAATCTTCGACAAATAGGGCAGCGGCCGGTTGGCGGCAATCTGCCGGCTGTGCAGGAACATGAAATCAATGTCGCTGTGCGGGTTGAGCTCCGCCCGCCCGTAACCGCCGATGCCCACCAGGGCCAGGGGCGGAAACTCTTTCTGCGCCTGCCCGGTCAGGTTCCCCTTGGCCGTGTCCCACAAATAGCGCAGCAACAGGTCGATCATCACCGCCCGCGCCCGGCACACCTCCAACCCGCCCCCCCCGGCCCGGTGCACCAGCTTGAGCCGATGCGTCTCGACCTTCAGAAAGGCCTTGTAACGCGCCAATTCCTGGGTCGGCTCCCGCCCCGCTGGCAGCGGCAGGCGCGCCGCGGCGCTCGCCTCGATTTTCTTGAGCAATTCCTGCATTCGATTCCTAAGCTTGGGTCAGAACCGCCCCAAAGGCAAGCGGTGTCAAACCTTGTGAGGTTGGCGGTGTTTGATAGAATGGACGAGCATGTCCGCCGAGCTGGAACCCGATGCCGCCCTGATGTTGCGCGTTAAACAGGGCGACGGCGCAGCTTTTGCCGCTTTGGTGGACAAATACAAGCAGCCTGTCCTCAACCTGGTCTATCGGATGCTCCACGACGCTACGGAGGCCGAAGATCTCGCCCAGAATGTCTTTGTCCAGGTTTTCCGCGCCGCTCATCGCTATCAGGTCTCCGCCAAGTTCTCGACCTGGCTCTTCACCATCGCCCGCAACCTGGCCCTCAACGAACTGCGCCGCCGCTCCCGCCATCCCACCGAGTCCATGGATGCCACCCGTCCCGAGCATGACGACCAGCCTTTGCAGCAGTTCGAAGACAAGAAAACGTTCTCGCCCCCCGAGAGCCTCCTCCACGGCGAACTCGAACAGAAAATCGAACGGGCCCTGGCCGCACTCCCCGAAAACCAGCGCACCGCCATCCTCCTCTGCCGCCAGGATGAACTGAGCTACGAAGAAATTGCCAAGGTCCTCGGCTGCTCTCTCTCGGCCACTAAATCCCTCATCCACCGCGGCCGCGAAACCCTCAAGCACAAACTCAAACCCTACCTGCGCGCCGGCGTGTGGACCGACTCCCCATAAACGCAACTTTCCTGCTGGTGCGGTTTTAAAACCTATACAACTTTGTCGAGGATTATGACAACCGAGCGGACCGGCGAGCGTTGGCGAGAATTGAGTTGGCGGCGAAAGCTCACCCCGGCTCAACAAGCCGAGTTGCGCGCCTGGCTGGCCGAGCATCCCCAGGCCCTGGCCGATTGGCAAGCCGAAGCGGCCCTCACCCAGGCCCTCGACCAATTGCCCGATGCCGCCGTGCCCGGCAATTTCACCGCCCTGGTCTTGCAGACTGTCGGCCGTGAAAGTGCCGCCCCGCGCCCGCCCCGCCTCCCCTGGCTGGTCTGGCGCCCCCGCCTGCCCTGGTTTCCCAAAATGGGCTTCGTCGCCGTCCTCCTGAGCGCCAGCGTCCTCTCCTATTACCAGGTCCTGGCCTTTCAGCGCGCCCAGCTCGCCAGAAGCGTGGTTGCCATCTCCGATGTCGCCTCTCTGCCCAGCCCGCAAATCCTGACCAATTTCGAGGCTATCCAGGTGCTCGAGCGCACGCCTCAGGCCGATATCGAATTGCTCCAACTGCTCGATTCCGTCGACACTTTCCGCGAACTGCTGGCCATGAATCCCGCCGAGCGCAAGCACTTCCTGGCCGGCCGCCCCCCGGAAACCCAAAGACAAACCCTGGCCAAAATCCGCGAGTACGAATCTTTTGGCCCTAACCAGCGCGAATTGCGGCTCAAAGCCACCGAACTCTACTACTACCTCTGGCCCCTGATGAGCACACGCGCCTCCAATCGCCCTCCTGTGCTGGCCTTGGTCCCGCAGGGCGACCGCAAGGAGATCGAGAGACGATTGCTGGCCTGGGACCAGTTCCCCGCCGGCAAACAACAGGAACTGCTCACCAATGCCGCCGCTATCCGCTTCTTCACCGAGCTCAAGACCGGCCCGCCTCCCCTTCCGCCCGCCTCCCCCGCCCAGGAGGCCAACCTCCAACGCGGCATCCTCCAATGGCAGGCCCTGCCCCGGGTCCAGCAACAGCGGATTACCGCCCGCTTCAAACGGTTCTTCGACCTCACCCCGGAAGAGCAGCAAGAGGCCTGCAACACCCTCAGCGAGACCGAACGGCGGCAAATCGAAAAAACCCTCTATAAATTCGAGAACCTCTCCTCGGCAGACCGCGTCAAAGCCATCCGTTCCTTCGAGAAGTTTGCCCGCCTGAGTCTCGAACAACGCCGGCAATTCCTTAAAAACGCCCAGTTATGGAAGCTGATGCCCCCTGACGAGCGGCAGAATTGGCGCGACCTGGTCAACGATTTGCCCGAGCAACCTCCCTTCCCACGGGGCCTGCAGGAAACTCCGCCGTTCCCGCGGCCCCTGCAAGAACCTCCGCCTTCCCCGCCCGGCTTCCCCCCCAGCCCGCGGCATGCCGATCACAAGTGACCCCTGTGCGCTCGCGCAAACTAAATTGCGATTTTCTTGCCGGCCCCACCCATTGAGGGGAACCGATCGTATCTGTTGTTCCCAGGCCAAAGGCCTGATTCATAGCAGCCCAGGGCAACGCCCTGGGTTTCCGTACGGTTTTGTTCTGTCGCAGGCCAACGGCCTGCCTCATAGGGTTCACTGGGTCCGACCATCTCAGATCCCGGCGCGGCGTCGGCACCCGCCTCAATCCCTCAGCACAATGAATCGCGCTTTCAGCGCTCAGAAGGGTCTTTGGGCGATAAACCCAGGGCGTTGCCCTGGGCTGGCATGAATGACGCCGTTGGCGTCCCAAACAGGCCGGCAGTGCTCCCCGGGCGGCGCCTCTCGGGGAAATCGTGCGCCCAGAAGGGGGCCTGATATGACCGGAGAAAACATGCGGGCAAAGACAAGCGTTGAAGCTCAGAAGACTATTCTCGGGATGTCCCTTCGGGACACAGGCTGACACGGGATCTATCGCGAGTATCGAGGTCAAACCCGGCGTGGCACCTCAAGAGTCACAAAAAACCCGTGTATAAGGCCCAGGGCGAGCGAAACGCGACGCCGCTTTGGTTTTGTAGTAAGCGTCGGGGCATTCACGCTTGACTCATCCGGACACACTCTTAAGCTCCACTCATGCGCTCATGGGGTTTTTGCTCTGAAATTGGCCTTCCCGAGATGAAGGCCGGGGATCCCCAGACCCGCGATTTTGGGATTCAATATACCAACCGCTGAAAGCATAAACACAGTATGCATCGCCACAAGGCCATGACTAAGTTGATTGTCTATCTCCTCGATGGCGTCGCACTGGCAGCATCAATGCTCATGGGGATTTTTGGAGCAGCAGGATTGTGTGCTGCGGTTTGGGGGCCATCCGGTCTGGAGAGAGCGCTGGGGAATCCGCCTCAGCGCGCTCACCCAGCGTTCGTTCTTTTCATGGCCGTTATGGTTCCCGGCATGCTGGTTGGGGCCTGTGGAGCGTTGACCGCCATCATCCTGCCGTTGCATATGCTCTTCCGTGTTGGATTCTTGAAGACGGATCGAACTGAGCTGAAATTCCTTCGGGCCTATGCGACTCGTTTCATTGATTTTACGAAGCCTGATGCATAACCTGGCTGCTCCAGTGGACGCGCCGATTCCGTCTTTCTGTCATGTTGTGCGTCATCGGCGGCGTGCCGCTGAGCAGCCGCGTCTTTGGGCCAGTACTCAGGCCCCACCGGCAGGCAAGCTCCGTAGGAGCGCCATGTTTATAGCAGACAACGTCAAAAAGAGCGGTCCCAAGCCCCGGAGGGGCGGCACTTTGTTGGACGATGCAAGCTGTGCCGCCCCTCCGGGGCTGAGAAAGGCCATAGAAGGGCGTGGTTGCTATAAACATGTCGCTCCTCCGGAGCTTGATGAGGCGGTGGCGATCATCGTCCCCATCCTGGGCGCAATCACACCAGTGACCCGGCTCATGCCGTTTATCAATCCCGGATTCGTATGACTCCCCGGGAACGAGTCCTTGCCGCCGTGCGGCGTGAACAGCCCGACCGCACCCCTCGAGATTTCTGGGCCGAACCGCCGGCGCTCCGCCGTCTGCTCGACTATGCCGGTTTTCCGGATCAGGATCGCCTGCTCGATGCCCTCGAGGTCGACGTGCGCCACCTGGAAACGCCCGCCCCGCCCGAACGCCAACTGGGCGGCGGCCTCTTCCAGAACTTCTGGGGCGAGCGATTCGTCCAACAACCCACGCCCTGGGGGCCCATGCGCCAAGACGTCAAAGGCGCCCTGGCTGGGGCCTCGAGCCTGGCGGACCTGGAGGCCTTCGCTTGGCCCACTCCCGATTGCGTGGACTACTCCGGCCTGCCTGAGCAGGCCCGGCGCCATGCCCAACACGCCCTCTTTTACGGCTTTGCCGATGTCTGGCAACGCCCCGCCCTGGTCCGAGGGTGGGAGGAGTTCTTCCTCGACCTCGTCGAGCGGCCCCAGTGGATCCATTTCCTTTGCCGGAAGTTCACCGATTTCTACCTCGAAGACTACACCCGCGCCGCCGAAATGACTCACGGCCGCATCGACCTCTACCTCCTCATCAGCGACCTGGCCGGCCAGCGTGGCCCCCTCATCTCCACCCCGATGTTCCGCGAGTTCGTCGAGCCCTACCTCAAGGAGATGATCGATCGCATCCACCAGCTCGGGGGATTGGCCATGTACCACAGTTGCGGGGCGGTCGCGCCGTTTATACCCGAGCTCATACGCCTGGGGGTCGATATCCTCGACCCGCTCCAACCGGCCGGCCCCGCCATGCAACCCGAACGCCTCAAGGCCGACTTCGGCTGCCGCCTCTCCTTCCACGGGGGCATCGACATGCAAGACCTGTTGCCCCGCGGGACTCCCGCCCAGGTGGCAGCCGAGGCCCGCCGCTACTGCGAGGTCCTGGGTGCCGCCGGCGGTTACATCCTCGCTCCGGCCCACCTTTTCCAACCCGACGTCCCACCCGAAAACATTCTGGCTGTGTACCAGCCGTTATAATGCGCCCGGCGGTCCCGGAATTCGCTGGCCAAAGGGAACGGCCTTGGGTAAAACTCGGCGGATGAAAACCGACTAGCCGGCAGTCAAATCCCAATCCCAGCCAAACCATGAATGCGTCACCCCTTGTCTCAGCCCGCTCAATTCGTTCTCGTCCTGGCTGTTCGAGTTGTTGGTCTCGTTTAACTCGTTTAACCCATGCAGCTCTGATAACCCTTGTAACGGTTGCAACCGGCTTGGCCGCCGACAGGCTCGAGAGCGGTTTCAGCCATCCGCCGCCCTCGGCGCGGCCCTGGGTCTATTGGTTTCCACTGGACGGCAATATCAGCAGCAACGGCATCACGCTGGACCTCGAGGCCATGGCCCGCGCCGGCATCGGGGGTGTCCTCTACATGGAGACAGACCAGGGGGCGCCGCGGGGTCCGGCGGCCTTTGGCGGCCCGCTCTGGCGTGATTTGTTCAAACACATCTGCGCCGAGGCGCACCGGCTTGGGCTCCAGGTCAATATGAACAACGACGCCGGCTGGTGCGGCAGCGGCGGGCCCTGGATTACGCCGGAGCTTTCCATGCAGCGCATCGTCTGGACCGAGACGAAGGTCAGCGGGCCGAAACGGTTCGACGCCGTCCTGCCGCAGCCCCAAGCCGTAAGAGACTATTACGGCGACATCGCCGTGTTCGCGTTTCCTACGCCGGCCAGCAATTACGTCATCCCGAGGTTGGCAGGCAAATCGGCAAGTGTCCCGGAGCAAATTCCGTTGCAGACGGCCTACCCGGCCTTGCCGGCGCAGGCGATAGTGCCGCGCGAGCGGATCGTGGACCTGAGCGGCCAGTGCGACGCGAGCGGGCGCCTGGTGTGGGAGGCGCCGGCGGGCGACTGGACCCTCCTGCGCCTGGGGCATACGACGACAGGCACAGACAACCATCCGGCGCCCATGGCCGGCCGGGGCCTCGAGTGCGACAAGCTCAGCAAGGAGGCTGCCGAAGCGGCCTTTGCCGGGCTGATGAAGAAGGTGGTCGGGGATTCCCTGCCACTGGTCGGGGAAGCAAAGACCCTGGTTTCAACCCACATTGACAGTTGGGAGGTCGGTTCGCAAAACTGGACGCCGAAGTTCCGCCAGGAGTTCCAGCGTCTCCGGGGCTACGACCCCTTTCCCTTCCTGCCCGTCATGGCCGGCCACGTCGTCGAGAGCCTCGAGATCTCGGAACGGTTCCTCTGGGACGTGCGCATGACGGTCAGTGATTTGCTGGTCCAGAATTACGCCGGTCATTTCCGCGAGCTGGCGCGCCGCAACGGCATCCGGCTCTCGATTGAGGCCTACGACGGCGAACCGGCCGACGACATGACCTACGGGGGGCAAGCGGACGAGCCGATGGCGGAGTTTTGGTCCTGGGGCAAGTTCGGGGCGGCTTACAGTTGCACCGAGATGTCGTCCGTGGCGCACGTTTATGGCAAGCGCATTCTTGGCGCGGAGGCCTTTACGGCCACCGACGCCGAGAAGTGGCAAGGGCACCCGGCCTATATCAAGGACCTGGGCGATTGGGCTTTTTGCGAGGGCATCAACCGTTTCGTCTTCCACCGTTACGCGCTCCAGCCCTGGACTGACGCCCGGCCCGGCATGTCGATGGGGCCCTGGGGTCTGCATTACGAACGCACCCAGACCTGGTGGGAACAGTCGCGCGCCTGGCATGACTACCTGGCCCGCTGCCAGTTCCTTCTCCAGCAGGGGCTCTTTGTGGCGGACCTCTGTTTCCTGGAGCCGGAGGCCTCTCCCCAACGCTTCAAGTCCCCCGTTAAATCGGGCTATGACCGGCCCGGCTATAATTTCGACGGCTGCCCGCCGGAAGTGGTGCTGACGCGCATGACCGTGCGCAATGGCCGTCTGGTGTTGCCCGACGGCATGAGCTACCGGTGGTTGGTGCTGCCGCAGGCGGGCACCATGACCCCGCGCCTGCTGGGCAAGATAAAGGAGTTGGTTGCCGCCGGTGCCACAGTCGTCGGCGCCCCGCCCATCAAATCTCCCAGCCTGAGCGGATACCCGAAATGCGACGAGGAGGTCAAGGCCCTGGCGGCCGAACTGTGGGGCGTCGGCGACGCGCCCGAGCAGATCACCGAGCGTCCTTTCGGCAAGGGCAAGCTGCTATGGGGCGGCGAGTTCCGGCCCAAATCCCTTTCGGTGGAGGGTCTGGATCGGCAGTTAGGCTCCGCGCAGTGGATTTGGCGCAAAGAGGGCAATCCCGCCTCGGCGGTGCCGCCGGGCAAACGCTGCTTCCGCCGCCTGCTGACCCTCGAAGAGGCCAGCCATCTGGCCTCGGCAACGCTGGTTATGACCGTGGACAATTCGTTCGAGTGCTGGGTCAATGGCCGGTCCGCCGGCAGCGGGGACGACTTCAGCCACGTTTACCGGATGAATATCACTTCCCTGCTCAAGCCGGGGATGAATGTGGTCGCCGTCGAGGCGGTCAACGGGGGCGACGCTCCCAATCCTGCCGGTCTGATTGCCCAACTGCGCATCGATTACGGCGCCGGCCACGTGGTGGAGGTCCCCACCGATGGCCGTTGGGAGGCGGCGCAGACCGCAACGGCCAATTGGCGCACTGAACCGGGGGCGGCAAACGGCTGGGCCGCCGCGATGGAACTGGGTCCGCTGGGCATGGCGCCTTGGGGCGACATCACCGCGGCGGGTGAGGGCGCCGACCCTATCCCGGATGCCCACGTTCTCTGCCGGATGCTCGAGGAGCGCGGCGTGCCGCCGGATTTCAGTTGCCGGACCGGAAATGCGCTCGATGGCCTGCGTTATATTCATCGGACCGTCGAGGGGACCGATGTCTATTTCGTGGCCAACAAGGATCTCCAGCCCAAAGAGGCCCTCTGCTCATTCCGCGTGAGCGGGCGGCGCCCGGAATTCTGGTGGCCGGATAGCGGCCGCATCGAGGGGGCCGCGGTCTATGACCAGGCGGGCGCCATCACGCGCGTACCCCTTCGCCTGGACCCTTACGGCTCGCTCTTCGTCGTCTTCCGCAAGGCCGCGCCAGCGGAATCCAAGCGGCTTGTCGTTGTGACGCGAAACGGGCAGGCCCTGCTCGACACGGCTCCCATCCCGAGCGCCGAGCCCGACAAGGGCGCGGCCAGGCAACCGGCGGAAACCATCCGGCTGACGCGGAGTCCGAATGGGGCAATCGAGGCGCTGGTTTCCGCGCCCGGCGCCTATGCGCTCAAGAGCGCCGCCGGAATTACCCGGAGCCTCAACGTTGCCGCCCTGCCTGCTCCGATGGAGATCGAAGGTCCCTGGGAATTGCACTTCCCTCCTAATTGGGGCGCGCCCGAGCGCGTGACGCTCGACCATTTGATCTCCTGGAGCGAACACAGCGAACCGGGCGTGAAGCACTTCTCAGGCACGGCGGCCTACCTCAAAAAGTTCGACATTCCAGCCACCCTCCTTGGGGCCGAGCGCCGCTTGTGCCTGGACTTGGGCCAGGTCGCAGTGATGGCGGAAGTCAAGCTCAACGGACAAGACCTTGGCATCCTGTGGAAACCGCCGTTCCGGGTGGACATCACGGACGCAGCCAAATCGGGAGAAAACGCTCTGGAAATCAAGGTCGTCAATCTTTGGATCAACCGCCAGATCGGCGATGAGCAACTCCCCGAGGACAGCGACCGCAACCCGAACGGCACCTTGAAATCATGGCCCGAGTGGCTCGCCCAGGGCAAGCCCAGCCCGACCGGGCGGTTCACCTTTACCAGTTGGCGTTTGTGGAAGAAGAACGATCCCCTGGTCGAATCGGGTCTGTTGGGGCCGGTCACGATACAGGCGGCTCAGACGGCCACGATAAGGTTCTGATAAAGGAGCTGCAGCGCGAGGTTTGACCAGCGGAGTTATTGACAGTGCGTTCAGCCAGGATTAGCATTTTCTGGATGAAAAATGCTGATTTAACAATTACTGAGCTGGCCGCCTCAGTGCCGAAAGCTGTCCGCGAAACAGAAGAACTCGGCGTCCGGGGCATCACGCGCAACGGGAGAGCAGTCGCGTTTCTGGTCTCGCGCGAGGTGATGGAGAGCATTCTGGAAACGATGGAGCTTCAGAAAAACAGCGAGCTCATGAGGCTGGTGAAGGCCGATCGGGCGGGAAAAGTCGCTTTCACGAGTGTGCCCGATGAAGGCTGAGGTCCAGTGGTCGGAACAGGTTCAGAATTTCGCAAGCTCTCTGGCCCCGGAACCGAGACGGAAATTGCGGCTTGCAATCCGCCGGCTGGCCGAGGACCGCGGCGACATCAGGCCGCTGGTGGACGAGTTGACCGGCTACAATCGATTGAAAGTGGGCCATTTCCGGGTTGTGTACCGGGAAGCATTTGAGAAGGGCGTGCCCGTCAGAAAGTGCCTCTTTGCCGAGCGCCGGGATGTCGTTTATGAGGTCTTTCGCCAAATGGTGCTCGATGACATTCGCCAGGCTTGCTAGGTGGTCATGAACATCAATAGGATGAGGTCATTGTATTTGTCTTCATGACCACAAAGAAAGGCGGCTTATCTTGAGAATCTTGAATGCAAAAGCGGGCCTTGCCCTCCTGGCCCTGTGCGCCGGGCTGCCTCTCGCCTGCCCTGCCGATTCCCTCGACTCGGCGTTCCTCAAGCCTCCGCCGGAAGCGCGGCCGTGGGTGTATTGGTTTTTCATGGACGGCAACATGACCCGCGAGGGCATCACGGCCGACCTCGAGGCTATGGCCAAGGCGGGCCTTGGCGGCGGGCTCTTCATGGAGGTGGATGTGGGGATTCCGCGAGGGCCGGTCGAGTTCATGAGCCCCCGGTGGCAAGAACTCTTCCGCCACGCGGTCAAAGAGGCCGAACGTCTGGGCCTGGACCTGACCCTCAATGCCGGCCCTGGCTGGACCGGCAGCGGCGGCCCCTGGATCCGTCCGGAACAATCGATGCAACACCTGGTTGCCAGCCAGACAAATATCGCCGGCCCCTCGCATTTCGAGGGGTTGCTCGCCAAGCCGGCCCCACGCCAGCCCTTCTTCGGCGAGGGAACCCTCACCCCGGAACTGAAAAAGGCCAGGGACGACTTCTACCGTGACGTGGCGGTGCTGGCATTTCCGACGCCGGCCGGCCAGGGCCGCATCGCCGATATTGATGAAAAGGCGCTTTATTATCGGGCGCCCTATTCTTCCCAGCCCGGCGTTAAGCCGTTCCTGCCGGCGCCGGCCGAGTACGCGGCGCTGCCGGCGGCTCAATGCATCGCCGCCGACCGCATCGTGGACCTGACCCCCAAGCTCTCGGCTGACGGACGGCTCGAATGGGACGTGCCGGAAGGCAACTGGACTGTGTTGCGGTTTGGCCGCCGCACCACCGGCCAAACCACGCGCCCGGCGCCCCTGCCGGGCCTGGGCTTCGAGTGCGACAAGTTCGACCCTGCCGCGCTGGACGCCCATTATGCCGCGTTCATCCAGCCGCTCCTGCGGGGGCTTGGCCCGCGCAAGGCGGGCCAAGGCGGCTGGACGATGCTGCACATCGATAGCTGGGAGATGAGTTCCCAGAACTGGACCGCGCGGTTTCGCGAGGAATTCCAACGGCGGCGCGGGTATGACTTGCTGAGTTACCTGCCGGTCATGACGGGCCGCGTCGTCGGGAGGCTCGAGGTCTCGGAACGGTTCCTCTGGGACCTGCGCCAGACGGCGCAGGAGTTGGTCGTCGAGAACCACGCCTTGCATCTCGGTGAACTCGGCCGCCGCGACGGGCTCGGGCTTTCCATCGAGCCCTACGACTTGAACCCGTGCGCCGACCTGAGCCTGGGCGGCGCAGCCTCCGTGCCCATGTGCGAGTTCTGGGCGAAAGGCCACGGGTTCCACACTGAGTTCAGCGCGTTCGAGTCCGTCTCGATCGCGCACACGCTTGGGCGGCCGATTGTGGCTGCCGAATCCTTTACCTCGGGCGACAGCGAGCGGTGGCAACTCTATCCCGGCGCGCTCAAGGGCCAGGGCGATTGGGCCCTGGGCGCCGGTGTCAACCGGTTTGTCTTTCATCGCTACCAGCACCAGCCCTGGCTGGATCGGGCCCCGGGCATGACCATGGGACCTTATGGCGTGCATTGGGAGCGCACTCAGACCTGGTGGGAGCTGGTTGCCGGTTACCATCAATACCTGTCGCGCTGCCAGTTCCTCCTTCGGCGCGGCTGGCCCGTAGCCGACATCTGCTATCTCGCCCCCGAAGGCGCGCCGCACGTCTTCCGTCCGCCCAAGTCAGCCACGCGCGGCGACCCCCCCGATCGGCTGGGTTACAACTTCGACGGCTGCGCCCCCGAAGTGCTGATGAACGCCGCCAGCGTGAGCGATGGCCGGTTGGTGTTTGCCGGCGGCATGAGCTACCGGCTGCTGGTGTTGCCGCGGTTCGATACGATGACCCCGGCCCTCTTGCGCACAATTAAGGGTCTCGTGGAGGCCGGCGCCACGGTCGTCGGCGCGCCCCCGCGCAAGTCTCCGGGCCTGTCCAATTATCCCGAGTGCGATCTCGAAGTGAAGCGCCTCGCGGCCGAGTTGTGGGGCGAGCCGCCAGTTTCAGAAAGACAAGTGGGCAAAGGCAGAATGCTACTGGACACCGATGCCGTGCAAGCCGGCAGTGCCGGCCCTGTCGGGCCCAAGACCCTGGCCCAGGCGCGCTGGATTTGGCATTCAGAGGGCAACCCTGCGATTTCCGCCCCTGTTGGCAAACGTTACTTCAAACGCGGCCTGGTCATCCCCTCCGGCCTCGAGGTCCAGTCCGCCCGGTTCTCGATGACCGCCGACAACAGTTTCGAACTGTGGGTCAACGGGCAATCCGCCGGGGTGGGCGACAGTTTCCATCAGGTCTGTGTCATGGACGTCGCCTCGTTGCTCAAAGCCGGAACCAACATCCTGGCGGTCGCGGCCGAAAACAGCGGCGATCAACCCAACCCCGCCGGCCTGATCGGTTCCCTGGCCATCCAATTCAATGCGGGCAAACCGCTCGTAGTCCTAACCGATGGCCAGTGGAGAAGTGCCGCCACGGCGAGGGAGGATTGGCTGACGAACGCTATCCCGCAAGAAAGCTGGGCCGCCGCCCTCGACCTCGGCCCCTATGGCATGCCACCCTGGGGCCAAGCCGACGAACCCGCCGCCTTCCCTGACATCTACGCGGATTACTCCCCGATCGCGCGCCTCCTGGCCGGCATGGATGTGTCCCCGGATTTCCAAGCAGAGCCTTTTCTCCGCTACACACACCGGCACGACGGCGATGTGGATATTTACTTCGTCGCCAATCCCGAGGCGCGGCCGCTCGAAGCCAACGCCACTTTTCGAGTCAGCGGCCGCCAGCCCGAATTGTGGGACGCCGTCACCGGCGAACAGCGGGCGTTGCCGGAGTTCGCAGAGCGCGCCGGCCGCACCAGCGTGCCCTTGCGCCTCGATGCGCATCAGTCGTTTTTCATCGTCTTCCGCAAGGCAGCCGGGAGCCGGCCGGCGCCCGGGCGCAATTTTGCGGAGTCACGGCCCGTGCAGGAAATCAACGGCCCTTGGGAAGTGGCCTTCGAGCCCAATCGCGGGGCGCCTGAGCGGGCGAGATTCGATACGCTGACCGACTGGTCGAAGGATCCGAACCCGGGCGTGAAGCACTTCTCGGGCCTGGCCGCCTACCGGACCCAATTCGACTGGAAGCCGAGTCACTCGAGGCTCTTCCTGGAGCTTGGCCAAGTGCAGGTGATGGCCGGCGTGCGTTTGAACGGCCGCGACCTTGGCCCGGTCTGGACTGCTCCCTTCCGCGTCGAGGTAACCGCGGCGCTCCAACCCGGCCCCAATCTCCTGGAAATCCGCGTCGCCAACCTCTGGCCCAACCGCCTGATTGGCGACGCCGCCTTGCCCCCGGACCAGCGCGTCGCTTGGACCACCTGGAACCCGTTCAAGAAAGACTCCCCGCTGCTGCCTTCCGGTTTGCTGGGACCCGTCCGGCTCGCGGCGCAGGAGACTGAGGGCGGCCCTAGATAAAATGAGGTCTTCGGCGTCCGCCAGCCCGTTTCCTGGAAAGCTCGGGATCGAAGCAGAAGGCCGTCCCAGACGCCGCGAATGCCCGTTGCCTGCGAACCGGACTACCGCGCCTTCACCAATTCCGGGGCGGTCAAGAAACCGGCAAAACGTCCAAAAAAATCTTCAATTTTGTCTTGCCTTCGGAAACGTCCGGGGCTAACTTGCCAATTGGATGCCTTTTGAATGGACGCCTTTCAGTGCCGATTGCGGCCGGTGCCGGCCGGGCAGAATTGTTGATTTCCCAGTTGACAGGCCCCAATCAAGGTTACAAACATGGCGCAATCAGCCGCGGTTGACTGCCGGTTGAGCGTCGTTTCACGCTCGAAACAAACTCGAATTATGACTGATAGACCCCAAGATAGCAGGGGACGACAGCAGGGACGCGCATTTACCCTGATTGAACTGCTGGTCGTCATCGCCATCATTGCCATCCTCGCGGCCATGCTCCTGCCCGCCTTGGCGACGGCAAAGAAAAAGACCCAGGCCATCTACTGCATGAACAATACGCATGAAATGACCTTGGCCCATATTCTATACACCGTCGACTGTGCAGACCGGTTCGCGCCCAACCGCGATGGGGGCAACTCGGGCAAAGCTTTGGCTGACGCTGCATGGGCGGGCGGGTGGGAGGATTTCTCCGCCAGCCCGGATAACACGAACTACAATATATTGATTAACCATACGACGTACCCCTACGCGGCCTTCGTAGGCCAATATCTGAAGGCCCCTGGGGCCTTCAGATGCCCGGCGGACAAGTCTCAAGTCACTATCGCAGGTCAAAAGTATGACCGGGTGCGCAGCATTTCGATGCAGAACTGGATCGGCGGCGACCCGAAAGCCGGCACGCCGGGGTCCCGCACGTGGACCAGTCCGAGCAGGTACGGCTCCTATTACCAAAAGCTTTCCAGTGTCAGAAACCCCGCCGTCACTATCATGTACCTGGATGAGCGCGAGGACAGCATCAATGATGGCTGGTGGGCGACGGATCCGGATAACCTCTATCAAATTGTGGATTATCCGGCCAGCTATCACGGCAACGCTGCCGGCTTTTCGTTCGTTGACGGTCACTCGGAAATACACAAGTGGTTGAATAAGCAGACCATACCAGCCCTGCAAATCGGCCAAGACCTGACCTTGAACGTGAGGCTCCAGGGCGACCAGGACATTCCGTGGATCGCTATGCACGCAGTTGGATTGACCGCATACCCATAACCGGAAACCCGCCTGTTCCTGGACGTTCCGGGCCGCCGAAATCCCGGCTCGCCGGGACGCCTGCACTTAGCCCGCTTAGGTCTGCGCACTTTACGCTCAGCAGCCTTGCCCTTCCGGTAAGGCCCGTGGCGCGTGACATCTGCGCCAAAGCGGACTGGCGTTCGCCCAACGGCCGCTGGGCCACCACCAGTTGATTTGACCACACCATGAGAATCTATTCGAGCCTCATCACCCTAGGCGCCCTCCTTTCGCTGGCCTCGGCCGGCCGGGCCGCCAACACCGGCTCGGCGTTCTACGGCGATGCCCCCGACGAGCATCATCCCTGGGCCGTCCATGACCATAACCGGCCCCAGCCCAAACTGGTGACGCCCGGCACCTTCGGTTCGCCGGAGCAGCCGGGCAAACCCCCGTCCGACGCCGTCGTGTTGTTTGACGGCACCGACCTTTCCAAGTGGGAGGCCGACGAGGGCAGCGGGGTCCCGACCAAATGGGTGGTCAAGGACGGCGCGATGGAGTGTGTCCCCCACTCCGGTTATATTCGGACCCGCGAAAAGATCGGCGATTGCCAACTCCACGTCGAATGGGCGGCGCCCTCGCGAGTTCAAGGCGAAAGCCAGGGCCGCGGCAACAGCGGCGTTTTCATGATGGGCCTGGTCGAGATCCAGGTGCTCGATGACTACAACAACCCGACCTACGCCGACGGGTTCGCCGCTTCGGTTTACGGCCAAAGCCCGCCGCTGGCCAACGCCTTGCGTCCGCCGGGCGAGTTCCAGGCCTACGACATCGTCTTCCGGCGCGCGATTTTCAAGGGCGGCCAGGAAATCGACCCGGGCTACGTCACCGTCTTCGAGAACGGCGTTCTGGTGCAGGACCACGCCCGGCTCGAGGGGCCCACGGGCCACGGGGCGCGCAGCAAGCCCGGCCCCTTCCCCGAGGCCGGCCCACTCAAGCTCCAGGACCACGGCAACCCGGTCCGCTATCGCAACGTATGGTACCGCCCGTTGCCGCCGCGCGCCATTGAAGGCGGCACTGACGGTTATCTGAGCGCCGAAGCTACCCAGGTCAAGCGCCTGCAGATCGCCGCGATGATTCGCGAGGACGCCGACAAACTGGCCAACCCGGCCAACCCGCTGCCCCAACTGCTGCGCTTGGCCGAGTCCTTGGCGTATGATGCCGACGGCGACGCGCTCGAGAGGGCCGCGCAATTGGCCAACGAATATCTCGCCAACCTGCAACAGCTTCCGGCCGATAAGCTCGAGGCCAGGAAAGACGAAATCAAACACCTGCGCGACGCCTGCAATTACCTGGTCCGCTTCAATGCTATACCGGCCGACGCCGAGCAAAAGGCGCAGCTCGAGCAGATCATCAAAGACCACAACTGGGACCGGAAGAAAAAGAAAGGCTAACATGTGTCACCATTTCAGGAACATCACACTGGCCCTCACGCTGCTCTTGACCCTTTGTCTGGCGGCGGTGGCAACTGCCGCCAGGGCCTCGACTCCGGAGATTGGCGTTGCCGTGCGCGACGTTACCCCGCAGTTGCCCATCCGGCTGGCGGGCTACGAATCGCGAAGCCGAGCGGCGGACAAAGTGGATGAGCCGCTCCAGACGCAGGCGCTGGCGTTGCGGAACCCGTCCGGCGAACGGTTTGTGTTCGTGGCCCTGGACAATTGCGAGGTGAGCCACGCTTTCATGGAGCCGATCCTCCGACAAATCGTCCAACAGTTCCAACTGGCCCGCGGCGCGGTCGCCCTGATTTCCAGCCACACGCACTCAGCGCCGGTGCTGGCGGACACGCTTCCCGGCATGCCTGAGTTCGCGCAGGCCGAGCGGGAACACATCGAGCAATACAGCCGGTTCCTGCGAACCAGGCTGGTGGAGGTAGTGGGCG
>Ga0187873_1000253_pt1 | contig 60547 bp, 57 predicted proteins | sample June2016WEW_16_1_2_FD_133012 | JGI IMG/M metagenome (GOLD analysis project Ga0187873, IMG submission 133012) | Peatland microbial communities from SPRUCE experiment site at the Marcell Experimental Forest, Minnesota, USA - June2016WEW_16_100 | ecosystem: Environmental > Terrestrial > Soil >...
GACACTGTCAGGGATTCATCGAAGCAAACACCCCGGGAAATTATTACCAGGTAAGTTCGTTAATTTGCGGCCCCCAAGGCTCGGTGCTGACAGCGGCGGACTTCAATTCAAAATTTGCAAGTGTCGCGTCCACAAAAGGATGGTGCGTATTTCTCATACACGGTATCGACAGCGACGGCGGATATTCACCGCTTCCCTCTACAGTCCTGCGGTCAAGTTTACAGTATCTTGATGCCCGCAGGAGCACATTCTGGGTACAAACTTTTGGAAACGTCGTGCGCTATGTACAAGAACGCAATGCCGTGACCGTTGCCGAATCGTCTAATACAGGCGACAGCATTACTTTGCAGGTAACAGACGCTCTCGATAACACGATTTACAATTATCCGCTGACCATGCGCAGGCCTCTTCCCACAGGTTGGTTATCTGTTAAGGTTTCACAGAACGGCCTGCCGGTAAACGCGAGTATTGTGAAAATCAATTCAGTAAAATACGTTATGTTTGACGTCGTGCCGAATGGCGGTGACGTTGTCCTCTCTAAAACCCTCTACGGCGATTTTACTGACGGTAACACCGTAGATACGGATGACCTTGCCTTTTTTTGCGACTACTGGCTGGTCAGCGATTGTAACCAAACTGCCGCCGTTGACCTCGACGGAGATTGCATGGTCGATTTCTACGAATTTGCCTTCCTCGCCGGAAACTGGCTCCAAACCCTGTAATAGGCCGTTATAAACCGTTCCTGTTACTGCTTCAATAACCGGCCTGTTTGCCTGTCACGCTTTCTATTTCAACTTTTATGATTATCGTTTTCCTGACGGCTTCCTCCGGATATTCAAATGTATTGGCTGAAAACTGACGCATAATAACATTAAGGGCCTTGCGTTTGGATTCAACATCCTCCACAAACACGGCTTTGCCGAAGCCGATAACGCTTTTGTATTTCAATCCCCACTTGCATGGCCGGTCGGTTTTTACAAGTTCGTTATCTATATCGACCTCGAAGCAAATATTATTATTCTTTCTGATTATCTCCAGCTTTTTACCTTCCGGCCCACAATGAATATACAAGGCATTGTCTTTATAGCCGAAGCAAACCGGCACCACATAAGGGCAATTGTCCTCGCACAAACCTAATCTGCACACCGTCGCCCGCCTCAGTATGTCCTCAATCGCGGCGACATCCTTTATTTCCTTTTCTTTTCTTCGCATACCCGCCCAATCTCTGAAGCAAAAACAGTGTAAATCCGTGTCTAAAAAAGCAATTTTTTTAGTAGTTCCATCGGCATACCCATAACGTTTGTCATGCTGCCCTCGATATGGTCAACGAAAGGGTCGTTGTCGCTGATGGAATACGCGCCCGCTTTGTCGCACCAGATGCCGCTCTTGATATGCTCGGCAATCTGGGCATCTGTCAGTTTCTTCGGATAAACAACTGTTGTCTCCGCTTCGACTATTTTCAGATTGCGCGATTTACAGACAAGGGTAAGGCCCGTGATAACCTTATGGGGCATGCTGAAGAGCATTCGCGTAATCTCTTCGGCGTGTTCCGCGTCGCGTGGCTTGCCGATAATCTGCCCCTCGAAATCAACGACGGTATCCGCGCCGATTACGATTGAATCCGGATACTTGTCAGCGACGTCATCTGCCTTGGCGAAAGCTAATTGTTTGGCGTATTCGACAGGAGCGATATTTTCAGTTGAGAAAATTGATTCATCGATTTGTGAGACGACAACGGTAAATTTGTAGCCGGCTTCGGCAAGTAGCTGTTTACGCCGAGGCGACGCCGATGCCAGTATGATTGTCTTAGAATGAATATCCAATTTTAATTTTCAGTGAAATCTGTGTAATCTGTGGTTATCTTAACCGTACCGAGTATGTTATTTTTCGGCAAAAGATAAGGTATTCTTTTTCGATTTTATCATAATCGCTGTCGATGTAATGCTCGAACAGCACCTTTCCGATTTCGCGGTTCCATTCGACGGTTATCGGTATATTTCTGTCGGCGGCGATTTTTATATCCTCCAGGGACAAGGGCCACTGGCCATTGAGGCCGTCGAAAAGCAGATTTTGATATTTGCCCAGCCGTTTGCCGTATTCATCTTCACGAAGAAAGCGGACAAGGGCGTACGCCTGGCTGTAAAAGGCGGCGACGGCTTCATCGTTTTCGACAACAACCTCGCCGGGGTTTAACGATATCAGGGCCTTGAGAGGTATAACGTCATCTTTGAGGAGCGTCTGTTTGAGTGAGCCGAGGCGGTAGCCGTTGCGCTCCGGCCTAAAAGTGAAAAAACCCCTATCGTATTCGGTTATTTCGAACTGCATCGCGATGCCTTCATCGAGCCAGCTTGGCAGCCGGTATTTGAACAGCCGCGAGTTGAACTGGTGCCAACCCTCGTGGCCGAGAACCGAGAAGGTGCGCTCCCGCCCGATGTTATACGCCACGCACGCCCCATTTAGATAATAAGCTCCGGCTTTGATTTTCAGGTACATCCGTGCCTGCGGGCCGGTGAAATCTTTTGTGAAGGCCTCCCACTGCTGACGATTGGCGAAGAGGTAAACGGTTAATGGGGCCGAGGTCTCGACTGGCTTGGGCAGCTGGCTTTCATAGCCGCGATATGCGGACTCGACGAAGCCGGGCACCTGCGACAGCATCAGCGGGTCGAGAAAAGTAGTGTAAATTTCATAATGGGCGGTAGTGAGCTTGAGCCCCGTGCCGAACTGGCTTTCCCATAAGTCGATTGTTTTAAGAGTGGGAAGCTGTTTATTTTTCAGGTAGGCAGCCATACCCGTGGGGGTATTTATGTCGTCGGCCAACGATACGCCGGCAAAGCAACCACAGATTACGAAGACGGAAGACAGAAGACGGAGGACTGAGGACAGTGGAAATAAATTGCTTCGCTCGCTTTGTTTCGCTCGCAATGACATTGTGAAATTATTTTGACAGTTTTTTTTCATATCATATATACGTTTGACTAATCACCCTGGCCGACACTAACTTAAACATTAACTGACATTAACTTCTGCTTTTTCATTTTTACTTTTTACTTTTGGTATCATATATCTTTGAATGGTGCGCCGAAGACCTCCGCGGAGAAGAGGAATACATCGGTTTTAGTGTCCCTCCAGGCGTCTTCTGGCAGGCCTGCCTTATGAGAGCAGCAAGAGGACAGGAATTCTTCTTTTGACCACCCCGTTTCCGTCGCCACCTGCGGCAGAAAACATCCCGAGAGATGACCGCGTTTTATGTAAATGCCGTCGATGCCGAGGCGAAGGGAAAGCGGGTTGGCGGTTTTTTTCAGCTCGGATAGGACCGATATTTCGATATCGAGATGGGCTAGGTCGTCAGGGATAATCGGATTGTCGAAAAATCGCGGGTCGCCTGTAGCGGATGCCTTGGCCATTTCGACAACCATATTGACTAACGGTCTGTCGGCGACGAACTGGCCTATACAGCCGCGAAGCTCATCCCCGGTTTTGAGGGTAACGAAACAGCCGAGGTGCAATGCGAGGTCCGGGTCGTCCGCCTCGACCACCGGGATGCGTTTGCCCGTGATAACCGCCTCGACGGTATCGCGTGCGACTTTCAACAACGCATGTTTCTGTTCCTCATTCATAGTTAGTCGTTAGTCATTAGTAATTGGTCGATAGTTATTAGTCATTGGTAGCAAGGCATTTGATAAGAGCCATTGTCATTTTGCTGATTTGTTCAGTTTCGTCTATCATAACATCGATAATCTTTTCTGGTGCATATTGCAATCGTGATGCAATTACAAGCTGTGTTGTAAGTTCGGCACAGCTGCCAAGAGACACGTACAAGAACTGTCTGTATTCCTTATTATGAAAACGAGCAAAACCCTCCGCCATATTCGACGGAATGGATACCGCCGACCTGCGCAATTGGCTGGTTAGACCATAAATCTCATCTTTAGGAAAGGCCCTGGTAATATTGTAGATTTCCTCTACCAGTTTCATACTGCGTTTCCAGATTTCAAGGTCCTGGAAGCTTTTTATCTTCGCTGCCATGAATTATCACACCAACAACTATCGACTATCGACTACCAACTAACGACTATTCGACATCCGCTGTCGAATAAACGCAATCGCGCCCGGCATCAACGAGATGACAATAATGGCCATAATGACAATTGTGAAATGGTTCTTCACAACGGGAATGTTGCCGGAGAAATAGCCGCCGAGGATAAAACTGCCTGTCCATGCAATCGTCCCGCCGACGCTGTAAGTGAAGAATCGCAGGTAATTCATTCTGCCTATCCCCGCGACAAAAGGAACGAATGTGCGGAAGATGGGCATAAAGCGTGCGATTACGACGGCCTTCCCGCCGTGCTTTTCGTAGAACCGATGGGTTTCATCGAGATGCTTTTTACTGAGGATTCGCACGTTTTCCTTGTGGAAAATCTTCGGGCCTACCAGATACCCTATCCAGTAATTGGTATTGTCCCCGCAAACCGCCGCCGCGAACAAAAGAGGCCACATAAAGCGTATTTCAAGAACGCTGTCTTGCATCGCAGCAAGAGACCCGGCTGCGAAAAGCAGCGAATCGCCAGGCAAAAATGGCGTCACGACAAGCCCCGTTTCGCAGAAGATGACAATAAAAAGAATCAGATAAACCCACGCGTGATACTGCGAGACGACCGTCTCGAGGGTTTTATCGAGGTGAAGAAACAATTCGATTAAATTAATAGTCGCCAACATTTCCATCCCCTAACAATATGAAAAATCAGCTCTGTTGTCAACCTCGCCCCGTGAGATAAGGTGTTATCAAAATGGGAGTAATGTTATCCTGCCCCGGTTTGTTGCTTGTATCTCTGGCTATTGCCTGTTATCTCACGGGGTGAATCCCGCTTAAATATTGTTCCAGACGCCCCTTGATATATCTTTTTCCCCACGAGCTTTTTAAATATTTCTCCCTCTTTGTGGCATCCTGTTGATTGATGCAGCCCTCCCAGTAGATTAATTCCAAAGGTGTTCGTCTCTTTGTTGATTCTACCTGCCCGTTATTGTGCTGTTCTACCCTCTTCCGCACGTTGTTGGTGTATCCAACATAAAACTTCCCGTCCTTTTCAGACCGCAGAACATACACATAATAATATTTTCCCATATCGTCTTAGATTCTACACTCCCGTTTATCCTTTTCAATATCTCTTCCGGCCTCTTCCGGGAAATTCAAACTGGCGAATTCCTTATGATATATTTTTGCAGCACGGTCATAAGCACGGGCGGCGGCGATTTCGGAATGGAATTGGCCGAGGGAAATTTTTTTGCCGTCAACGGTGATGTTCGCTCTCCAACGTTTTGTATCCTTACGCCAATACACGCCCTTGAAAAGCGAAGTGAGACCGGTCCTTAATTTTCGCCTGTTGTACATATTTTGTCTTCGAGTAGCGAGCCGGAGATTGGAACGGCGGTTGTCGAGGCCACAATGGTTGATATGGTCAACAAACAATCCTGTTGGGGAAGGCAAAACTTCCCTGTGCATCCAAACGAGGGAATACTTTTTCGAGCCGGCACGACGGGCGTAACGGACGGCATAAAAAGTGGTCGCATTACGCATGACATACCATTTGAATTTATTCAGACGTTCGTAATCTTTGTCGCTAACGGCGGCGAATTTATGTTTTGGCAGGGGGATACGCCGAAAGGCATCTTTGTAAATAATTAATCGAAGCCAATACAATAGCGGCCAGCAGTTTTGTTCAATCAAGACCAGGGTCTTAAAACAGTATTCAAACATTTTCTCATCCTCCATTGGAAAATCCTAACATATAAACAAATCCTAAACTCTAAACACTAAACCCTAAACAAATCCCAATGACCCAAAATGGAAAATCCTAAACTCTAAGCACTAAATCCTAAACGCGTTGTTTGGTTCATTCGAAAATTCGTATTTGGTGCTTGTTTAGAAATTAGAAATTAGTATTTAGAATTTTCGTCTGTTCTCATTCACAGGTTATGCCTGCCTGAGTTACCCACGAGGTCCCTCTATCCTATGGCGCGAACTTGCGCGCTTTTGACGAAAACTAAGGGATTTCCTGATGGGGTCAAAAACGATAAGTCCTTATGAAATAAGGAATAAAAAAAAATTGGAATTTTTGAATCTAAGGGTTTTCGACCTGCGCGAAAATGGATAACAGTTGTATCATACAACTGTTTGATACATTTGTTTTATAGGACAGTTGGTATCCAGAATTTAAGCCGATATAGGGAAAGAGGTTACGGCAAAAATGACCTTAGAAAAAGACGTTAAAAATGGCCTAAAAAATGCGCGAAAAAAGCACAAAAAAGAGCCCCTCCTCAGGGGGGGCATAAATCTGTAACTGCTTATATTTTCCGAAGTTACGGCAGTTTTTTAATGTCCCTATCACCATTGTTTTTAGACGCGGATTGCGCAGAGAACGCTGTTTTTTAGACACTGTTTTCGGCCAGTAGTGTGTTCTTGACGAAGCCCGCTTGGAAAGCAAGCTTTGCCGCGGGTTTCGTCTTCGCCCACAGCGTCAATTATATTACCGCCCGGCAATCCGCCGCAGGCGGATAAAAATGCCAAAATGGCCGAAACACACGGATTCCTTCGACTACTGCTCAGAACAGGTAACACTGCTTTTTGATAACAAAAATACTTCGTGGCCCTTCGTGAACTTCTGGCGTAAGCCATCCCTTCCGGGAGTGGTAAAAGTGGTAAAAATGATTGTATTCGGGCAGGTTTTGTCGGTAGAATCAAAAACAATTAAAAGGAGAAAACCAGATGAGTCATCCAAATGTATTTATTATTGAGTCCTTAAGTCTAGACAACGAAAAAAATGGTTTACATGAAGGCAAAATACTTTCGAATATCCTGAATTTCAGAAAAAAGGAAAGCATTTACTATTATATCAGAACAAAGAAAGAACTTCTTAAAATAATACATGAGTTTGAAAAAAGCGATTTTCGCTATCTTCATTTTTCATGTCACGGTAATAGAAAATCAATCGCTACAACATTTGACAGCATACCATTTGATGAACTTAGTGAAATGTTAGGCTCTTCAATAGATGATAAAAGATTATTTTTTTCTGCTTGCCTAGCAGTTAATCGCCAACTTGCCTTAGATATATTACCAAATAGTAAGTGCATATCAATTCTAGGGCCGTGTAGAGAAGTTTATTTTGGCGACGCAGCTATTTTATGGGCATCATTTTATCATTTGATGTTTAAGGAAAATTCAAAATATATGAGTAGAACAGCTATTATAAGGAACGCTCAAAATATCGCTAATCTATTCAGAGTCCCTTTAAAATATTATTATCGGAGCAGCATTAAGGAATATCGGCTAAAACTAAAATATATTGAACCAATTGAACCTAATATAAACGAAGATGATAAAAAGGATCAAATAGTCTAACATAGAAAGGAAAAGGGGGCATTATACAAAAGAAGGCTAGTATTTTATGGTTAACCAGAATAGTTGTCCCTTGAAAACCGAACGGTTTAGTAATAGAATTGGGAAATAAAAGAAACGAGGTATTAGGGCATGATAAGGAAATAATGTGATAGGTAAGAATAATGCCAAACAACAATACAAAATATGTTTATATTCCGATTGCGATCTCGTTATTAACCCTTTTTCTTACTCTTCTTTCTTCGTATCTATTGGTATCTTTTCAGCTTTCCAAGCAACACCAACTCTGGGTCAAACAAAGGGAAATCATCAAGTCCGATGATATACAGGCAAATAAGGTTCGGCTTGTGAATGATTTGGAAAAAGCTTTTATGAACTATGCTGCTGTCGGGAGCAAATGTGATCTGTATACCCTTAAAGAAATCGAACTATATGCTAGGGGAGAATACCTCGATGATACCAAAATACTCTTTATTGATTCATATTGGGGATTACGCCCCGATAGTAAAAAATTAGATGAAATCGAAGAGCAATCCGAAAATGGTCTCTCTAATTTATTTGAGGCATATGCGCAACTCAATTCATATCTTGGTTTAGTACCAACAGTATTTAGCAATAATGCGACAGATAAAGCCACGAAAGTAAGAGCGGATTTAGCATTAAATTTTAAGAGCCATTTTCTTGATCCAAATCAATTCGATGAGTTAGTTCTTAAGCAGAAAAAGACTGTAGCTGAATACATTAAAACTGAAAATATCGTCCAATATAGAAATTCTTCTTATAATTTAAATTTACGCAATGAAAACGAAACATTATCTGAAAACATGTGGGAACTATTAGCATATTTGCGTGCCGAATTCGAGAACTAGTAAACCCTTAATATATCCAAACGATGAATAGCAATCTTAGCACTCATTTTCCCCAGCCCTGCGCTTCGCGTTCAAATCCGCAATTGATGCGAAGTTTACCCGCCGTTTGTTTGGCAGACAATCTCCGCAACTCAAAACTCAACACTCAAAACTAAAAACTCTCCGTGAAATCCGTGTAATCTGTGGTTCCAATTCGCAATCACCTTGTCTTATATGCCCAACTGTCCAATTGTTAATCAACCGTGTTTTTCAGTATTAAAAACGCCATTTTTGGTCAAAACTTGACTTTTGGCGAATCCCCCCTATAATATAATGGCTCGATAACCCTTTTCTGATAATTCAGCCCACCAATTTGTTGGGGGGTTTTATTGTTTTACGAATTTACCCGCCATCCGTGTGGCTTCAGGTGGGGTTATTTTGTGCCATTGGAATTTCGACTATTGGAATTTGTTTAGGATTTAGAATTTAGGATTTAGTATTTCCTTGCTATGCCGACTTTTGACACAACCTTAATTTCGCGTATTCAGCAGGCCAATGACATTGTCGATGTCATAGGCGAGCACCTTTCGCTCAAACGCAAAGGTCGCGAAATGGTGGGCCTGTGTCCCTTCCACGAAGACCATCGCCCAAGCTTCAACGTCAACCCGACAAAGCAAATCTTCAAATGCTTCGCGTGCGGCGCGGGAGGCGACGTCGTCAAATTCATCCAGATGCGCGAAGGCCTCTCATTCCCGCAGGCCCTTCATCGCTTAGCGGACCGCGCAGGCATAAAAATCGAACCGCTACGACCCTATACGAGTCACGAGTCACGAGGCACGAGCGACGACACCGACCCGAATGAGATTGCACGCGCCAACGCCTGGGCAGCCAAATACTTCGCAGCCAATCTGGCGCATCCCGAAAAAGGTAAAGACGCGAGGAAATACGTCGCCGATAGACAACTCTCCGATGAAAGCGTCAAGAGCTGGCAAATCGGTCTGGCGATCGGCGCTGATAATGATTTGTTGTCGGCTGCCCGCCAAAAGAAAATACCGGATAAATTGCTTCTGGCAGCAGGACTTGTCGTCGGAGCCGGCTCATCGCTATCCGATAAATTCGTCAATCGCCTGATGTTCACTATCGCGGATGTTACGGGCAGAATCATCGCCTTCGGCGGAAGGACGCTCTCCGGTGAGGGAGCGAAATATATCAACTCGCCTACCACCGCGTTATTCGACAAGAGCAACGCGCTATTCGGCCTCGACCACGCACGCCACCAGATGGTCTCATCCGATACGGGCGTCGTTGTCGAGGGCTACACCGATTGCATTATGGCGCATCAATTCGGCGTTTCAAACGTCGTCGCGACTTTGGGGACAAGTTTCACCGCGGGACACGCTCGCATACTGCGCAGATACGCCAAAAAAGTGGTGCTTCTCTTCGATAGTGACACCGCGGGCCTCGAAGCAGCAAACCGCGCGCTGGGCGTCGCGCTTAGTTCGCGAATCGATATAGGAATCGCAAGCGTCCCACAGGGTAAAGACCCGTGCGATTTCCTTCTCGCGCAGGGCAAAGAGCCATTTGCGAAGCTCATTGCGGACGCAACCGATGTTTTCGAGTTCAAGTGGACCCGGCTCAACGCCAATCTCGGAACGCAGCCCACAATCGCGGGCAAAAAGCAGGCGGTGGATGAATACTTAGACGCAATCGCTACCGCCATCAACGCGGGCAACCTCTCGCCAATCGAAAAAGGCCTCATCGTTAACAGGGTCGCGAAAGTTATGTCACTCGACGCCAGAGAGATTCACAATGAACTGAATCGCAGGGCCAGTCGCGCAAGGACCGCTTCATCGTATTCCGGCGCAGCAGACGAGGCGCATGCGCCTCTGGATTTGGGCGAAGGGCTTTCCGCCAACGCTCAGCGTGAAATTATTGAAGTGCTTTTGGCGCATCCGTCGATGTTTGATGACGTAAAAGACAAAATCTCGCCTGCGAATTTCGATGTCCCTGCTTTGCAGCAAATCGCGCAGGCGATTTTCCAGACGCTTGGCGAACAACCTCGCGCGGCGTTGTCGGTCATCTGTTCAGCCGTCGAAGACACGCGAATCGCAGGCCTTATGACCACGCTCGAACACGATGGCGCGAAAAAAGGAAACTTCACCAAACGATTAGCCGACGCGTTGATTGCTTTGGAACACACCGAACAACAGCGGGATAAAACCGCGAGCGCCAAAGGGGATTCTGTTCTGGATGCCTCCAAAGAAAACCGTCGCAACATGGGAATGATTTGATTTTGTAATTATTATTACTGTCAGCGTGAGTCAGTGTTTTCAGTCCGTGTTAGTCAGTGCTTTTTAAGGAAAATGATAGTGGCAAAGAAAAAAGACACCCGTAAGAGTAAAAATCAGGCCTCAGCCGATAAAATTCGAGCTGATGGGGCCTCGCACGCAAAACCACAAACACCCGGTGATGCTGAAGCAAAAATCAAGGCGATGATTGAAAAGGGCAAAAAGAAGGGCTACCTCACTTATGAGGAAATGAACGCTGATTTGCCCGAAGACCTTGTAAGTCCCGCGCGACTCGATACGCTGCTGACTGCGCTCGATGAAATGGGCATCAGTTTGATTGATGAGGCGGATGTTGATAAACACGGCGCTCCTGCAGAAATCGCCGAGGAGGATTTCGAGCCGGTGGAAGCGGAATTGCCCATCGAGCCGGTCGCTGAAGAAGAGCCCGTCGTCATCGAAGAAGATAAACTCATCGAAAAGGAAATCGTCGAGTCCGAGCAGGGGCGCAGAATCGACGACCCCGTCAGGACGTATCTTACGCAAATGGGCGAAATCCCCCTGCTCAACAGGGAAAACGAAATTTCACTCGCTCGTAAAATCGAGGTTTCGCGAATGACCTTCAGGCGCAAAATGCTCGAAAACGATTATTGCGCCAAAAACTCCGTCGAAATCCTGCAGCAGGTCCAGCAGGGAGGCCTCTCTTTCGACCGCACGATGAAAATCAGCACCGCCGAGAACCTTATCCGGAGCGTCATCAAAAAACGCCTGCCTCAGAACCTCAAGACCATTAACGCCCTGCTCGCGATGAACCAGACGCTCTTCAAGGAATTTCTCCAGCTTGGCGATGATTCCCCCAAAGCCGTTCCCGTCCTGCGCCGCCTTACGAGAAACCGCAAACGTATCGCCACGCTCCTCGAAGAGCTTAGCTTGCGCACCAGCAGGATTGCGCCAGTGAAGGAAAAACTCCACGGGATGGCAACAAAAATGCACCAGTTGCAGACCAACATCGCCATCGGACCGACACAGGATTACGTCAAGGAAGATATCGACGCAATGAAGCTGGAGATTGCCGGCATTCAGGATCTCGTCTGCGAAACGCCCGCCCAGCTTGACAAACGACTCTACGTCATCGAACGCATCTTCGTCCAGTACGAAAAAACCAAACGCATCCTCTCCAGCGCAAACCTGCGCCTGGTCGTCTCCATCGCCAAAAAATACCGCAACCGCGGCCTCAGCTTTTTAGACCTTATTCAGGAGGGGAACACGGGGCTGATGCGGGCGGTGGATAAATACGAATACAGACGGGGATATAAATTCAGCACATACGCCACGTGGTGGATAAGGCAGGCGATTACGCGGGCGATAGCGGACCACGCACGCACGATTCGAATACCGGTGCACATGATTGAAACGATGAGCCGGCTGAGGACCGCGGGCAAGGTGCTCACGCAGCGACTCGGCAGGGAACCAACTATCGAGGAAATCGCCAAAGAAGCAGTGATGAGCATCGACGAGGCACGCAGGGTGCTGAAAATATCGCGCCACCCCATCTCCTTAGACAGGCCCATCGGCGACAGCGAAGACAGCAACTTCGGCGACTTCATCGAGGATGACGCAGTCGATTCACCCGTCTCAACCGCCACCCAGGCAATGCTAAAAGAAAGAATCGAGTCGGTGCTCAAAACCCTGTCCTACCGCGAGCGGGAAATCATCAAACTCCGCTACGGCATCGGCGACGGCTATACCTATACGCTCGAAGAAGTGGGCAGAATCTTCAAAGTTACCCGCGAACGCGTCAGGCAGGTCGAGGCGAAAGCCATAAGGAAACTCCAGCACCCCGTCCGGGCACGTAAACTCGAGGGCTTCCTCGACCATAAAAATCAAATGCCCATCCGGCCATTATCGAAAGACCTTGTTACACAGTAGGTGGAAATCGTTCGATTGGGTATTGTACACCGACTCTCTGGCGGAAAATGGTGAGACGGGGGAAAGCCCATAAAGATAGGCTAAAAAACAGACCTAAGACGCCAGACATAAGACCTAAGACGCCCCTTTGACTGGTTCGACTATACTCACCACAGGTCGCTTCGCTTGCTCAGAGCTGGTAATCACCCGCCCAATCCACCACGTCGCGTATGTGCTGAATTTGTATCCCCGGCGGTATTCGTATTTATCCGCTGTCCGCATAAGCCCTGTGTTGCCCTCCCGATTGGTTTGTGCCTTCCTGATTCGGTTTGTGCCCCGACTCACTGTCAGGATGTGTAAGGGCCTATAAATATGGGCTAAATGGCACAGAAAACAGACCTAAGACGCCAGACATAAGACACCAGAACCAAGGGGCGGAACCACAGGATACAAGGGGGTACAGAAGGCGATCCCACCTTCGCTTACCCTCCGCCGCACTACGTGCTATGGAGGGCAGGAGCTTCCACCTACGCTAAGAGCTACGATGGACAGGCCGGAGGGTGAATTTTTTAAAATTTTTGCTTGATTTGGGGCGGTTTGTGGTATAATATCGCATTCAAGGAGGATATCCCAGCGTCCCTCAGGATTATCCTCAAATTTAAGAACAGTGAGGGGCAAAGTTTTAGTTTGTGGTCCGCAAGGGCCGAGGAGTTACAGTGAGTACAGGCAAAGTAAAGTGGTTTAACGGCAAAAAAGGGTTCGGATTCATTATCCCCGATGATGGCGGCGAAGAGCTGTTTGTTCATCATTCGGAGATCAAGATGACCGGCTACGCCGACCTTAAAGAAGGTCAGGCGGTGCAGTTTGATATCGGACAGGGGAAAAAAGGCCCCTGTGCGGTCAACGTAGTGCCTCAATAATTCACCGAAAATTAAACCGGAATAAAGGCCTCGTCTGAAAAGATGGGGCCTTTTTCTTTTAACCACAAAGATACTGGATACTGGATGCTGGATGCTCGATACTGGATCCCCTGTTGTGAGGCCAAAGTAGCGACTTCCCGGGGACGGGCGGGGGGATGCGGAAGTGGGTCCCCTGTTTCAAGCCAGATAAGCAGATTCCCGGGGAGAGCCGGGTGGATGAGGAACAGGATTGACGAAAGCTAAAAACTGGGGTATTGTGGGGTCGGGAAATTTAGCCACAGAGAGCACAGAGAATTCATTTTTTTGACACGGATTTACACGGATGGACACGGCATTTCTTAGGCCCAGAGGGCGGAGTCCTTCGACAAGCTCAGGATTAAATTTCAATAAGAATATAAGATTTGAGATTTCAGAGTTCAGATTGCCGAAGCGGGCACTGCGCTCCGCTACGAGTGAGAGGGGAGAATTTCAGGACCAAAGAGAAGAAATGGTGTTGGAGATTTTCTTTTCAAAGATTTCGATGAGTTTTTTGTTTTCGTTGACGATTTTCTGCTCGGATTCAATTTCGGCGACGATTTGCTTTTGCTCTTCTAAGGATGGAAGTGGGAGTTTCATGGCTTTTATATCAGAAGATTTAATACCGGCTTGATTCACTGCTTTCTGAGCGAAGGACTTCGCTGTATTTACGAAAGAAGCCGATTTCATTATATACAAAGCATACAGTGGGATTATCAGATCTTTATTCGGTCTTAAACGAATGAGATTGATTCCGTGGATGACTTTTTCCTCAATATTTGGCTACATTGCTATTTTGGCCAGGTGTTCGATGCTGTTAATATGGCTAAATAAAATATCTCCATATTGCATAAAATAATTCGATTCCACATCATCGGAAGTCCATTTCGTTTTTGCCAAATTGACTTCGGCATTAGAAATCGTTTCGATACGAGTGACTCTATACTTACCTGAATTCTCTACTTGATTTACATTCTTTCCATTCCTGATTTCTATGAATACGCTATCTAAGGCCACCATAGGCCAGTCGGGGTTGATTTTGATTGATGGTTTGTAGTTTTCGACAATCTGTTGAGCACCGTCGATGATTTTTTGATAGCCGTTGATTTCGGCGACGATTTTTTCCTGAACTTTGAGAGGGGGAAGGGAAATTCTAAATTTCCTAATTAGACTTTGCGAAAGATTTTGTTGCGCCCCACCAGTTGCTTGGAATTTGAACTCCTGCTCTTTTCCTGTAAGTATCCAGAATAAGTATTCAGGAATTACAGGTCCGATTGGGAGCAAAGCGCATATAGCTTGATTGATGGCGCTCTCGAACTTCAGTAGACCAACTTGACCAGCAGTTGCACCATACATAGCGATAAGAATGGAATCGACAGGGATGATTTTTGCAGACGAATTCTTTAGTCCGGCTTCAGTAATGAACATTTCAGATTTATATATTTTGTTAGACCTGACTTCACCGCTACGCAACCAAGGGATTGAACCGTTTTCATAATATTCACGTTTATTGGTTTCTGGAGTACCGCCAGTCATTGTCTCACAAATTTTTCCCAATTCAACCATCGGCCATTTACTTGTGAGATCGTGTTCAAATTTTATGTACCTGTCGCCGGAGAGGTTATAGTCGCCGGATTTGGCAATTTCGGATTTTTGGACGGCGAGGGCAAAGGGCGAAAGAACAGATTTGGGATTTGAAAGCTCAGATTTAAGATTTGAGAAGTTACTGATTTTAGATTTATAGATGTTGAGAAATTTAAGGCCGGCGGTTAAATCGTTTTTGTCGATTTCTCGTCTTTGTGCGCCAAGATCGAAGCCGTCGTTTTCAATCTTTACAAATAAGATCCTGTCTATTTTTTTCGCAAGGGATTTATCCATAAACAGGATACTGGTTTTGACGCCTGAGTAAGGATTAAAAATGCCTGCGGGAAGAGAAACGACCGCCCAGAGGCAATTTTCGACGAGCATTTTACGAAGGGCTTTGTAGGCGTTCTGGGACTGAAAGATAATGCCTTCGGGGACGATGACGCCTGCACGGCCGGATGGATTAAGGTGTTCTGCGATATAATCGACAAAGAGGACTTCGCTTCTTTTGGCCTGAATTGAAAAACGACTATGAGGACGGATGCCGCCTTTGGGCGACATAAAGGGGGGATTAGCCATAATGATGTCAAAGGTATCCTGCCAGCGTTCTTCTGAGGTAAGGGTATCGTATTCGACGATATGCGGTTCTTTGAAGCCGTGGAGATACATATTTACGAGCGAGAGGCGGACCATATCGGGGGAGATGTCATAGCCGACGAAGTTATTAAGAAGGCGTTTTTTCTGGTCGGGGTTGAGTTTTTGATTATTGGCGGTGATATTTTTATAGGCGGAGATTAGGAATCCGGCGGTTCCGCAGGCGGGGTCAAGGACCGTTTCATTAAACTGCGGGTCAACGACTTTGACGATGAAGTCGATTATATGGCGCGGGGTTCTGAACTGGCCCGCATCGCCCTGAGAAGATAACACTGAAAGCAGATATTCAAAGGCGTCGCCCAACTTTTCGCTGTGGTCATAAGAAAAGCCGCGAATTTCCTTCAAAAACATGCGAAGGGTTTCCGGGTCGCGGTATGGCAGATAGGCATTTTTGAAAATATCCCTGAAAAGCTGCGGGATATTGGGGTTGTGATTCATTTTGGTAAGGGCTTCGCCATAGAGGTTGAAAAGCTCAAAGCCGCTTATGCGGGGGTCGAAGATGCTGGACCAGGAATATTTTTCAAATTCGCCTCTAAAGAAACTGGCCTTGCCCCCTTGTTCGACAGACCACTGGTCCATATCGTCCATAAACTTGTAAATGAGAGCGATAGTGATTTGTTCGACCTGTGATTTAGGGTCGGGGATTTTGCCGACAAGGATATCCCGGCAGGAGTCGATTTTTCTTTTAGTTTCAGTGTCGAGCATAATGTCTTAAAATTCCCTGATACGTATAAAATTTATTAAAACTTATTGAATTTTATCATTTTACCGAGCAATCTGAGATTTGAAATCTAAGATTTGAGATATCAGAGAACAGATTTGAAATTTGAGATATGAGATTTGAAATTTCAAAAATCATTGTTCCTCCGGCGGATAATCCTGCGGGCGGGCTTTTCGCACAGTTTCTTCGAGCCGTTTTTCAAATGCTTCCCTGCTTTTATTTCCCTGATAAACAATGCGGACCTGGTCGTTTAAGTGTCTTTGACCTTTGATGTCGCTGTTTTGCAGGTCATTGGCCCAGCCGCGTATCTGGCGAGAGCAGGATTCGGCTAAAGATTTGAGATTTGAAATTTCCGAAACGGGCTCTGCGCTTCGCTGCGTGTCAGATTTCAAATGAGCGGCTTTAGGGAAGCGTTCCGTGAAAATCAGCATTGAGCGTGTTTCGCCGCAGGAGCCGCGTGCAATATAAAGAAAAGCTAACAATTCCGCAGTTGAGCCGCGTTCGAAACCTTCGGCAATGTTATTTGAAACCGAAAGCGACGCCCTGCGAAGTTGACTCCGAAGGTCGCCGGGCTGGTCGAAGAACCTGTCTTCCGTCAGAATATATACACGAACGGCCAGATCCATTGCCGCCTGCCAGACAGGCAAGTCCTCGAACCGCTCGTATTTCATCATTGGCTCCTTTCAAAATTTAAGATTTAAAATTTGATATTTGAAATTTGAGATCTGAGATTTAAAATTTCGATTTCCTGCAAATTACATAAACTTATTTAACGGCACATAATCCTTAACATATTCTGGTATTATTTTCCGCAGGTTTTTATTTAATATTCTGAAATCATCGCCGACAGGACTTGTGGCAAAATCGGCGAAGCGTCTTGATTCGATAATCTCACGAACTTTAGGGTCAGCAACGTAGGCCTTGAGGAAATTTTTCGCGGGAAGGACGTGGTCGCTGTCGGGTTTGTATATTGAGATAAATTTCTGGCATTCTTCTTCGAGGAGCTGGTCTTTGGTTTTGAAGCCAGAGATAAGGCCGAAGATTTTTTCGAGGATTTCGCGGAGCGTGAGACGTCTATCGAGCTGGACGGCCTTGCGGAGTTTTTCGAGGTTGAAGAAGTCCTCTGGTTTTTCGAATATATTCTGGAGGATATAATCTTCGGCTGCCTCAAAATCGCCCTGTTCGACTTTTTGAGATACAAAGGTGTCTTTCTTGACGGTCTGCTCAAATTTGCCGAAAAATTCCCTGTCAACGCGCATACCATCAAGGCCAATGGGTGTTTCGACAAGGGTTTTCAAGGGGTCGATTTTGACGTTCTCGTATTCGGGTTGCGTTTCCCCTCCCCCTTCTCCGCCGCCTCCGTCAATGGGCGGCAATTCGATAACTTCGTCGTATTTGTATTTATGCTCGAAGTATTCGCAATTAGCGAAGAAGTCAAAGAGCTTGAAACGTTCCTTTGGTTTGGAAATAAGTTCAATATCGCCGGATGGGGTTCTCTGCTTGTATTCGAAGGTGAATTTTCTTGTGCCTCTGCCTTTAATCTGGACGAAATCCTGCGGGGAGAAAATCGGGCGCATAAAGCACAGGTTGAGAATATCTTCGCAATCGTAGCCGGTGGTCATCATACCGACAGTAACACAAACCCTTGTCTTGCTGGATTTGTAAGAGTCGAGCCATTTCGTGTGGCCGTTGAGATTATTATTGGCGAAATTTACGGCGAACTGCTGAGAATCAGTAATTCTGCTTGTTACCTGTAAAGCAAGGTCGGAATTGTATTTTCCGGGCCAGAGCTTGAGGGCCATTTCATTCAATATCTTCGTTATTTTGGCGGCGTGATCCTGACTGACGCAGAAAATTATGGTTTTGCCTATTTCTCCGGTGAGCGGGTCTTGAAGAGCTTTTGTCAAAAGGGTGTCGCAAAAGATTTTATTGGTTTTTTCGGAGAAGAACTTTCTTTCAAAGTCCTTATGAACATAGATTTTTTCTTTTTCCTCGCCATCCTGATCGGTAATAATCACCGAATAACCTTCATCGGATAAAAGCTGAGTTGTTATTTCGGTTCTGGCATCTACGACGATGGGATTAATCAGGTATTTTTCACGAACACCATCGACAAGGGAATATCTAAAGGTCGGGTCACCGGATTCACAGCCGAAGGTTGTATAGGTATCGAGGAGGATTCTGCGTTCGATTTCACGGGGGTCACGTTCGTTTATTTTTTTTATGTTTTTTAGATAGTCCTTTGGGGTGGCAGTCAGGCCAAGCTTATAACCGACAAAATACTCAAAGACAGCCCGGCTATTGCCGCCGATGCTGCGGTGGGCTTCGTCGGAGATAACAAGGTCAAAATCGGTGGGACTGAAAAGGCGTTTGTATTTGTTATCCGAGATAAGAGACTGAATTGTGGTAACGACAATTTCAGCGGAATTCCACTCTTCGCGTTTTTGCTTATAGATTACGGTAGTGAAATCATTTTTAAGGTACTTTATAAGGTTTCGATGTGCCTGGTCTTCAAGCTCTAACCTATCGACAAGAAACAGGACACGTTTGGCATTTGAGGTTCTCAGGAAGAGTTTCATAACAGCGGCGGCAATCAGCGTTTTGCCTGTCCCGGTTGCCATTTCAAAAAGGAAACGCGATTTGCCTTTGCCGACCGCGTTCTGAATTGAGCGGACCGCATTAACCTGATAAGGCCGGAGAAGTTTCAGGCCATTATCTTTGAGGAATGTTTCTCGCTGGGTTTCATCGAGCCAGCGGGGATCGGACTTATAATCAGGTTTTTGGGTGAGAAGGATATAATCCTGTTCGACAAGCTCATTTATCAGGGTATTTGGGTTTGGTTTGAACCGATTTTTGTGGTTAATGGATCCAAGGGTAGGAAATGAGGTTATGATTTCGGGATTGCCAGTTTCAATATCCCAGAAATAATGAAGATTGCCGTTTGAAAGGATAACGAAGCGAACCTTTTTTCCATTGGCATATTTTCTGGCCTGCTCTTTTCCGTCAAGCGGATCTTTTGCTTCGCTTTTGGCTTCCAAAACAATTATGGGGAATTTGTCATTGTCGAGAAGCAGGAAATCAACAAAGCCGGTGGTCGTCTTTTCAAAATCTTCGCCGTATTCATTGAGACGGGTATTGGTGATTTTTACGTTTGCTTCAAGGGCTATGTTTGCCGGCCCTTTGTCTGTATCGAAGAAACGCCATTCTGCTTCTTCGAGCAGTTTGTTAATCTTTATTCTGGCTTTTGCTTCTTTTGCCACGGATGCGTTGAAACTCCTCGTAACAGTATTCTAAAAACCTGTTTTGTATTGTCCATCAAAGGTGGTAAGGAGTCAAGGGGTGTTTGTGTTCGATGCTTGATTCTCGATACTGGATGCTGGATGCTGGATACTGGATGCTCGGCAGAAAAGTAACCCCGGCGCAGACCCGCCTACGGCGAGGTAAACCTTTCAGGAATGTCCAATGTCCAATATTAAATGTTGAATTGCCGGCAGAGGCGGAGGAGGGAGGGGGAAATTGGTTGAACAATTCGATATAATGTTGGTATGCGCGAATATTATGTGTATATACTGGCGAGCAAGAGGAATGGGACGCTATACGTGGGAATGACGGAGGACATAGCGAAACGAGTTGTAAGGCATAAGGACCGACGAGCAAATCAGTTCGCAGCAAAATATGACGTTGACAAACTTGTGTATTATGAAAAGCATAAAAGTCAGGAAGAAGCAATCAAAAGGGAAAAACAGGTGAAGAAGTGGCGGCGACAGTGGAAGCTGGAACTGATTGAAAAACATAACTCCGAATGGCAAGATTTATTCGGAGAAGCGATAAATACTGGATCCCCTGTTGTGAGGCCAAAGTAGCGACTTCCCGGGGACGGGCGGGGGGATGCGGAATCGGGGCCATGCACCCTAAAACTACTTGTTGCGGGAGTGAATTTATAGTATAATTTAATTTTTGAGTAATTTGTTAGCGGGGTTTCAACTCGATTAATACGCTGTATCAGGAGAAATGAAGATGAAGAACGGAAGATTGAACTTAATTGCCGTAACAATTGTTTCCGCACTGGTTTTGCAGGGCTGGTTTGCCGGTCAGGCGATTGGTGGGCAGGCGCCCGCCTCAAAGACAGCGGCTGAAGTCAACGCGACGAGTCCGCAGGTTAAGGTCCAGCCAAAGGCAACGGCTGAATCCAACGCCGTTGAACCCAACGGGCCGCCGCCCAAAATTATTTTCGAGCAGCCCACCCACGATTTCGGCTCGGTTGCCCCGGGTTCTGCAAATCCATGCAAGTTCAAGTTCGCAAACAAAGGCGAGGGTGTTCTCAAAATAAGCGACGTTACCAAGACCTGCGGCTGCACGGTCTTTACGCTCGACAAGAAGGAATATGCCCCAGGAGAAGATGGGGTGATTGACGCCATGTACAACGCCGACAAGGGCAGCGGCATCAGAACGAGGCATCTTTATGTTATGTCGAATGACCCTGTTAACCCGCGAATAGAGCTGACCATCAAAGCCACTATCACACAGAAGATTGCTTACGAGCCGGAGAGGCTGGAATATATGCTTAAAGGCGAAAAGGCCGGGACTATGGATTTGACCCTGCGAAGCGTCGATGACCAGAATTTCGCGATTACCTCGTTCGGCTCCACCGGCGACGCTGTATCAGCGGATTTTGACCCGAACAAAAAAGCTGTAAAATTTGTGCTTAAAACCAAAATTGATGTGCAAAAGGCAGGCACCAACAACAACGGGCAAATAGAAATTAAGACCAGCCATCCGGAATGCCCCACGGTCAACGTTCCTTTCAGTGTTTTAGCGAGATTAAAGGTTGACCCGCCGGCCATCAATATACTTAACGCTGAAGCCGGGAAAGCTGTCGAACGGGAATTATGGCTGCTCAATAATTACAACGAAGAATTTGAAATCGCCTCGGCGACATCCAAGGAAGGTATCATAAAAGTTACCGGTCAGGAAAAAGTCGGAACTCGTTACAAGTTTAAACTTTCGGTGCTCCCTCCGCCGATAGCAAACTCGGGGAAGATGTTTACCGATACGCTCACGATAACCACGAAAGACGGCGACAAAGTAGAAGTCATCTGCCGTGGTTTTTATCAGCGAAACTAAAGGCGACACAAACTAAACCGTGGCGGTAATGACGGGGAAAATAGTTGCTATCTGTCTGATAGCTGCGACAACGGTGTTCGCGGCGCCAGGAGCGGGTACGACACTGCAATCCCAGGAGTCTTCAGAGCAAGCTGCCCGGCAAACTATTACTATTTTCTTCACGAGTAACGAGCTTGGCGCGATGCAGCCGTGCGGCTGTTCAGGCGGACAGCTCGGCGGTCTTGACAGGCGATATGCCATTTTTAATGCGGTCAGCCCTCAAAACCGTCTCATCATCGATACCGGCTCACTGGTCGAGGGGGCGACCGAGCAGAGCCAGATTAAATTCAGCATTATTGTGCAGGCATACACGCAGCTCGGTTACAACGTAGTCAATCTAACCGGGCAGGATATTCTCATCGCCCGCGAGGCAGGATTTCTCGATGGTCTCAGTTCAGCATTCAATTGCATAACCGCCGGCAGCTCCGATGAAATAAAAATGCCTGCCAAATTTACCAAGAGCTTTACTTTGAACGGCTCATCTGTTGAAGCGGCCGTTGCTGCGGCGGAAACCGATGACCAGATTGCACGACTGCCCGACCTGCTGGCGTCGCCTGCGGGGTCGCCGCCGGCGGTGAAAATCCTGATTCTTAACCAGGCCGACGCAAAAACAATCGCGACCGTTGCGGAAATGAATCTCGTCGATTTGCTGATAGTTCCAACGCAATCCGACGAGCCGACGCTGGTTGGCAACGCCAATAGCAGCCCATTAGTAATATCGGCGGGCCGGATAGGCAAATACGTGGGCAAAATCCAGGCGAGATTTGACGCAGCGAGACAGAAACCTCGATTAGTGTTTTCTTCGGTGCCTGTTACGGAAGATATACCGCAGTATCAGCCGCTTGTTGAGCTTTATAAGGATTACCAACGATTGGTGAAAGACGCCAATTTAGTCGAAAGGTATCCGCGTTTTGTCCTGCCGGACAACCTCGAATATGTCGGCTCGAAATACTGCAAACTGTGCCACGACTACGAATACGAGAAGTGGATGACAAGCAAGCAGGTTATCATACCCGGATTGAGTAAACAGGCGTCGCCGGACAGCAGGCACGCCGGGGCCTTTGCCACACTCGAAAAGGTCGGCTCGGAATATGATCCCGAATGTATCGTTTGCCACGTTGTGGGAATGCAATACCAGACCGGCTATGTCTCACCGGCGAAAACGCCTGAAATGAAAGACGTCGGCTGCGAAAACTGCCACGGTCCCGGCTCAGAGCACGTCAGGTCGCTGGGCGCAATCGAAACCTCCGGCCCAATTTCAACTTGCAGCGACTGCCATACCGCCGAACATAGCGCGGAATACACCTCCAACCAAAATCAATATTTCGAGAAAATCGTGCACTGGAGAGAGCCGGTTTCGAGGGTCAGGGTCAAAGAGCCCAACCAACCCGCAAAACATAACATTCAATAACAAATCCTTTGCCAGGTTTTTCAACAGCCGCGGAAAGGGTGCTTACGCCCTTTATTATACTGAAAAACGATGTTTTATAGGACGGTTGCTCCTATGGTTTAACCTTTCTTTTTAGTGTCAGAGAACCCCCGAATCGTCTTCGATAAATCAGCCAAAAGTCCGGTGCGTAAAGTCAGGAAATATGGAACTTTGGGGTGGTTTCGTTGTCTAATTTAGAGTGGTTATTTTGTGCCTGGAGCTGCCGGGGATATTTATTTATGGCGGATTGAGGCCGGGCCGGAAAGACAGGTAATAAGAAATATGGAGCGAGCTATGGGATTAAAGCTAAGGCCTGCCGGTTGGATTAGCAAATTCGGTTTAATCGCGGTCGTAATTTTTGGGAGTTTAGGACCTGTGGTGTCTTCGCCGGCAGCGGATACGGCTTCGCCCAACGAGACGGCCACGTCCAGTACCGACAGGTACAGGGCATTTTTACTCAAGTACATCTCACCTCAGCAGGGCAAGCAATTTCTAGCCGAGGCGAACATCACTAATATCTCCCAGGTAAACGACTCCAATACGCTGCTGGTTACGGCAAAGCCCGACGTTCTTGTCAAGGCGGCGGCTTTGCTGGCTATGGTGGATTCACGCGAAAAGTATGCCGTGAAGGTCTTGCTGCCCGCCTCTGACGCGAACCGGATGCCGTCTGCGGACGCGATGGCTGCTGAAATCGGAAAAATATCCATAGGAACATTTTATAATACACCAGGCGGGACCGGGTACAAGGCGATTATTGATACCCACGAAGACAAGCTTATTGCTATTGCCCCGGTCGCGGTTATGGATAAGCTTGTTGAGTATGCCGACGTGGTAAAGCGAGCCAGTCCCCTGCCTGACCTTGAGGATGGTCTTGCTTCTGGGTCCGTTGCGGAATCAAGCCAAGCCAACCCGGACAAGGCGTTCGACGAGCTTTTAAATTCCTTATCCAAAGCCGAAAGTAATGTCAAATCGAGCAATGCCGCAAAACAAAAGACCTCGCCTAAAGCGGAGACCGTCACAATCAAGTCCAAAAAACAATCGGCTAAAGACGATAAAAAAACAACGGGCAAAGAGAAGAAGGCCGCTGAGCCAAACCTTGAAACAGCAGCGTCGGCAGAGCCAAATAATGAGGAAAAAGTTCAAAATCAATACGAGCCCATTTATGCCGTCAATGCCAATGAGACACTCGATCTTGCGCTGCCGGATAAACTCGATGTTATCCAGCTTCTCGACCTGGTGGGCAAATACCTTAACCTTAATTATGTGTACGATGAGAGCAAAATAAAGAATATGTCGGTCAATCTGAAGGTTCAGGGGCCAATCAAGGTAAAAGACCTTTACCCGCTTGTTGAATCAGTTCTGAAGTTTACGGGCCTTGCTATGTCCCGCAAGGGTAATCTGGTCACAATAGTCCCTATCGCCGACACTCTGGAAATAGACCCTGCCATAATAGAGTCCGACAGCGGCCAGGTCAAGGCGGGCGATGTTGTAGTAACCCGTGTTTTCCAGCTTAATTACATCGATACCGCCAGCGCCAAGGCGCTGCTTGAGGGTATGAAGCTCGGTGCGGTAACGGAAATAGCCGCGCGGGGAACGATTATTGTTACCGGCTACGCGTATCGAATGAACAGGGTGGAGCAGCTTCTCGATGTCGTCGATAAGCCGGGCAACCCAAAGCAATTCAAGTTCAGGCAGTTAAAATTCACAATGGCCAGCGTGCTTGCCCCGAAGATTAAGACGCTTGTCGAGCAATTAGGCGATATGTCGATTGCAATAGCCAATACTCCCGCGGCCACTACGCCTCAGCAACCAAGGCGTCCTCCTGCTGTTCGCCAGCCGACGCCGGCTCAGCCGACACCGACAGTGTCGTCCGGTTCCGTAAAATCGTCGATATATCTCGACTCCGACGAAAGGACCAACCGTATTTTGATGATAGGTCAGGAGGAAGAATTGGCCGTTGTTGAGAAACTCATCGATACCCTTGACATTGCCCAGCAGGATATCCGTTCACTGCGGGTGTACGAAATCCAGCACGTTGACGCCGAAGATGTAAGAAAGAAGCTTGAGGAGCTTGGCATTATTGGCGCCAGCCGAACACCGAGCACGGCCACATCCGGCAGGATTACCTCAAGAACAGCAACGGCCGCCGCACCCGGGCAGCCGGCCGCACCGCCGACACCTGCTCCGGCTGTGAGCGCAAGTCCGGAAGGGGAATTGCCCACCGAAGAGATGCAGGTGGTGGTCATAGAATCAACTAATTCGCTTATGGTCAACGCCTCGCCTGAGCAGCACGCATTAGTTGCGACTATTATTTCTTATGTTGACAGCGAGAGCGAGCAGAAGTCGATACCTTACAAGGTTTACCCGCTGCAGAATCAGTCGCCTGACCATATCGCGGAGGTTCTCAAGAAGTTACTCGAGGACGTCATAAAAGATAAAGAGGGCAAGATTGAAAAGGTCGTGAAGAAAACCGAGGAGGATATTATTATTGTTCCCGACGCCAATACCTTCTCGCTGATAGTTTACGCGAACAAAAAAAATCAGGACTGGGTGGCGGATTTGATAAAGACCTTAGACAAAAGAAGGCCGCAGGTTCTTATTGACGTAACACTGGTCGAAATCACAAAAACAGACAATTTCGACCTCGACCTGGAAATGGCAACCAAATTCCCGACAATGGCAGCTGGCAAAACTATGGATTTTTTGCCCGCTCTGCTTGGTGGAGCCGGTGATTCAAATGGTTTTCTTGGTAAGAAGAGCAGGGCTGAAGCGTTTGTTTCGGGAGGTCAGGGGCAGGGTTTTTACAGCGACGCACATATCCAGGCGCTTCTTACCGCGATACAGACAAAAAACTACGGGCGTGTTCTGGCCAAACCCAAAATTCTGGTCAATGACGGTCAGGTCGGCACAATCAAGACCACCGATACCATCAATGTGCCAATAACGGGCAATACCATAGTGGGCGCTGGTTCCGCATCCTCCGGTGTCGTCCAGACAAGCACAACTTACCAGGCGTACAACGCCGGTATTACGCTGACGATTCAGCCCAACATAGGCGAGGGCGACCTGCTGCTGCTTATTGTCAAGCTCGACAGGTCGGACTTCGGCACCCAGACCGGTGATGCCCCTCCGCCCTCCGTTGCGAGCACGGTTGACACAATCGTAACGGTTCCAAACAATAAAACGATAATTCTGGGCGGCCTGCTGAAACTTAACCAGAGCAAGGGCGGCAGCAAGGTCCCGCTTCTTGGGGATGTTCCTCTTGTGGGCGCCTTGTTCCGCAACACCAGCGACTCGGTTTCCGACTCAAAACTATATGTATTTGTAAAGGCCAACATCCTCAGGCCTGAAGCGACATTGGAAGGGTTGTCCGAGATAGAGAAGATTTCCGAAAGAAATCGCGCCGCGTTTGAGAAAAACGAAGAGATGTTTCAAAAGTACGATGACGTGCCTGGGATAAAGCCCACGCCGGTAGACCCGGAAAAGGTGCTTGACGCTGAGTAGCCGTGGGAAAATGTTAAAGCAGTATTCGTGAAATGTAAATGAAAGAGCTTTTAATACAAACCGCGAAGCGGACCGGCATAGTTGACGCCGAAGTTCTGGCCAAATACCTGGAGGAGAGTTCCGCGGGCCAACGCATCGACGAGGTGCTGCTTGCCTGCCCCAATTTTACAGAGGAGCAGGTTTTGCGTTTGTTCGCGGCGGCGCTGGGAAATGAATTTTTTTCCGAGATACCTGCCAAGCAGGTGCCGCCGGAATTTATCCAGTCCGTCCCTGCGACATACGCCCAGCACCATTCATTGATTGGGATAAAAAAAGAAGATGACAACGGCGAGCTGACCGTTGTGCTTTCCAAGCCATTAGATATTGCCGCGCTCGATAACATATCGAAGATGACGGGTATGTCTGTTCGAACGGGTGTTGCCACTCGTGCCGCCATAACTTCGGTTATCGATGTTGCATACGAGCAGCGAACGACTGTAATAGACGATGTGGTGGAGGAATTGGATTCGCAAAACATCGACCAGATTGCCGATGAAGTCGCCGGGTCAGATGACCTGCTGGACGTGGTTAATCGTCCGCCGGTTATCCGATTAGTCAACGACATTCTTTTTCGCGCCCTGCAGTTAAGGGCAAGCGATATTCACGTCCACCCATACGAGAACAAGATACAAATTCGCTATCGTATTGACGGCATTCTTTACGACACTTTAAGTTTGAACAGAAACGTCCTGCCTTTGATTGTTTCGCGTATCAAGGTTATGGCAGGTATGGACATAGCAGAACGAAGAATGCCGCAGGACGGGCGATGCAGCGTCCGTCTCGGTCAGCGGGAAATTGACCTTCGCGTCAGCACGGTTCCCACAAGCTTCGGTGAACGATGCGTCCTGCGTATTTTAGACAAAAGCTCAGGCATACTTACGCTGAATCAGCTCGGACTTTGGGAAGATGACCTCAAGAGATTTGATAAGCTGCTGAATCGAACGCACGGCATCATTTTCGTAACAGGCCCGACCGGCAGCGGCAAAAGCACCACGCTTTACGCCTGTCTTAATCGCATTAATTCCGCGGAAAAAAACGTTATGACCGTCGAGGACCCGATAGAATACCAGCTCGAAGGCATAAGCCAGATGCAGGTCGCCAGCAAAAAGGGCGTTACCTTTGTTAACGCACTGAGGCACATCCTGCGACAGGACCCCGACGTGGTAATGGTCGGCGAGGTTCGTGACGCGGAAACAGCGAGAATGGCGATACAATCATCCCTTACGGGCCACCTTGTTTTCAGCACCCTTCACACCAACGATTCGGCAGGCGCGATAAGCAGGTTGCTGGACCTGGGCGTGGAGCCGTATTTAGTCAGCTCTTCATTGATTGCCATAATGGCGCAGCGGCTGCTGCGAAAGGTCTGTCCCGATTGCAAAAAGGAATATAAGCCGGCGCCTCACGAGCTGAGAGAGCTGGGGCTTGGAGATTCGTCTTCGGAGGCCAAATTTTATATCGGAGCCGGATGCGACAAATGTTTCCAGACCGGCTACCGGGGCAGAACGGGTATTTATGAGCTGATGCTGGTTAACGAGGAGATACAGAATCTTGTTTATCAAAGGGCCACCGCCGGAGCAATAAAAAAGTTCGCGCTAGACGCGGGATTACAAACGCTGAGAATGGACGGTGCTCGAAAGGTCCTCGCGGGAACAACGACTGTTTCCGAGGTGCTTAGGGTTACACAAGCCGATGTAATGTAAGGATTTCGGTTATGCCAAGATATACATACACAGCGATAGCCGCGGACGGAAAGAAGGCCAAAGGGACTGTAACGGCCGAAAGTCCTTATGCCGCCCGCAAACAGTTGCGCGTTCGCAACATTCATCCGACCGCCATAACCGAGCTTGGCGCGGCTGAAGAGGGAAGGTCCTTTATCGCATCGATTTTCAGCAGGACGAGCAAAAAGAACCTAATCGACTTCACGAGGCAAATGGCCACGCTTCTTAACTCAGGGATAAAACTGACCGAGGCGCTGACTGTGCTGACTATGCAGGCACCTGACACGAGATTCAAGGCCGCCCTTACGGATATCCGCGACCGCGTGATTACGGGCGAATCGCTGACCGACGCTATGAAGGATTACGACGAATATTTCGACATAATTTACATCAGTATGGTGCGAGTCGGCGAGGTTACCGGGTCGCTGGGGCCTGTATTCGCCACCATCGGTAATTTTATGGGCAAGCGCCAGAAGGTTGAATCGAAAATCGTTACCGCTATGGTGTATCCGGCGATTCTTATGACTTTTGCCGTTATTATAGTCCTTATTCTTACCACGTTTGTCATACCCAAAATCGGGGCTCAGCTTGTCGCTGCCAGACAGGAGCTGCCCTGGATAACCAAACAGTTAATGAACACAAGCTACATTATGACAAGCTGGTGGGTATTGCTCGTAATCGCAGGTATAGTGGCGGCTATCTGGGGAGCAAGGCGGTTCTTCAAGACGCCCCGCGGCGCGTTTGTGCGGGACAAATTCATTTTGTCGCTGCCATTATTTGGTCCGCTTATCAAGCAGAGAGTGGTTTCGCGTTTCGCATCTACTTTATCAACGCTTCTCGGTTCGGGCCTGAGTATGGCTGAGTCGTTCCGCGTAGTCGGCGAGGTTACGGGTAACACACTGATGAAACGGGCAATCGATCAAGCGAGAGAGAGAATTCTTGCGGGCGCGGATGTCGCGACACCTTTGCGTGACAGCGGGGTTATTGACCCGTCTATTGCCCATATGGTAACAGTGGGCGAGAAAAGCGGCGAGCTTGAAAGTATGCTCAAAAACATAAGCGATTCGCTCGAAGAATCCACTGATATTGTTATAGAACGATTGAGTGCCATCATCGAACCGGTAATTATTGTTTTTATCGCTGTAATCGTCGGCATCATTGCCCTTGCGATATTGCTGCCGATTTTGAAAATCTCAGATATAGCTAAGTAAAAAATTGGAGACATTTATGACTACGAAAGAATCATGCACACATTTCAGCGGCAGCAGACGTCGTTTCGCCGCATTCACGATTATTGAGGTTATGGCCGTAATTCTGATTATCGGTATTCTGGGAAGCATCGTCGCCGTCAGCGTCGTCGGCAAAATCGACAGGGCGAAAGTTACGTCAACCAAAGCCAACCTGAAGATGCTTCACGGCGCAGTAATTCAATTCAAAATGGATACGGGCCGATACCCAACTGAAGAGGCCGGCCTGCAGGAGCTTATCGAGCAGCCCACTGATGTAACCGGCTGGAACACGGGCGGCTACCTCGAAACAACGTCGCTGCCTAAGGATGCCTGGGGACACGATTTCGTGTATCAATTGTCCCCTGAAAGCGGCAAACCCTTCGTCATTATCAGCTATGGAGCGGACGGTGAGGAAGGTGGCGAGGGAATCAACGCCGACCTTCGCAGCACGGACGCCGATTAGCAGAGGGCAGAATACGGATGACGGAAGACAAAAGACAACGGACAGAAGACAGAAGACAGAGGCTGAATGTCTGTTATTCGTCCTCCGTCCTCCGTCACCGGGCTTTTACGCTTGCGGAGTCGATGGTTGTTATTATTATCGTCTCGCTGCTGATATTGATGGCGGCAACCAATCTGAAGGGCGTTATTACCAAAAATTCTTTCAAGGCCAAAAGCCAGGGGCTTGTCTCTGCCCTCGAATCCGCAGTTACGAGCGCCGGCCAGAGTAACAAAAGATACGAAGTTATTATTGATATCCCTCAGCAGAGCTATCTTCTGCGTGAGATTTCATCTTCCAATCTGGCAGACGTTCTTGATGAAGAAATAATCGCCCAGGAGGATTTCGGCAACAACTGCAGGATTTCATACGTTTTGTTTGACGACGGGCAATATACAAACGAGGACAAAGCGAAGTTTCGGGCAAGCCGGGCGGGATGGCAGTTCGGCGGCATAATCGTGCTTATCGATTCTGAAGGGCAGAGCTGGTCGATTGTTGTTGACCGGATGAGTAATATCGTTCGTTTACAGGAGGGCGAAGCGCAAATCGTCTGGCCAAGGAGAAAAGATGAACTGCCGTTCTGAAAACAGAGGACAGAAAACGGAGGACAGAAGGCAGATGACCCCGCTTCGCCCAAAGGGCTACGCAGGGCAGGCAGAAGACAGAAAACGGCTGACCGTTCTCCATCCTCAGTCCTCCGCCTTCCGTCATCGGGCATTTACGCTGATAGAAAGCATGGCCGCTGTTACCCTGCTGGCGTTTATCGGCATAAGTGTCTGGGTAGTTCTGGAGCGATGCACGGCTTCCGCAGCGGACTCGATTCAGCGTATGCGTGCCTTTGAAATGGCCCGCGAAAATATGGAACAGATACTTGGTTTGGATTCCGTTCAGGAAACGACCGAATACGGCATAAGCGAAAAATTCCCGGACATCCGCTGGCAGACCACCATCGAGAGTTTTTATGAACCGGCGACATCAAATATGTGGGTGCGCGCGGTATGCTCGGCGGAATATACCGATACATCCGGCGAGCCCCAAAATGTCGAGCTAATCAACTGGCTTACCAAACTTAGCAATACGCAGATGGCGCAGTTGACGCAAAAGCTGGAACTCCAGAAACAACAGCTCGCCAAACATATCATCGCGACGGAAGAGCTTGCGGCGGAATTTGCCGGCGTTACTGTCGAAACCATAAGGCAGTGGGTAAAAAACGGTATGCCGATGACGGACGCAGGCGAATATCTTAAGCCGTGGCTGGACCTGTACCTGCAAACCGACGGCAACCCGACGGAAGAGGATATGCAAAGCACATTGACAGAATACCCGGAATTGTCAATTACCAAGCCAAAGAAAGCGACTGCGGACAAGGCGACAACACCAACATCGGATTCGCAGAAACCAGGGGAGCCCGGGTCGCAGGCGCAGCCGGGTAACGATTCATCGGATGCCGAACAGACGGCTCCGGACGATAATAATATAGACCCGGAGCTGAAGAAACAAATAGATGATTTATTACGAGGCTCGTAGCAGGCAGTTTGTAACCGATATGGAATCAATCGATAATAAAACGCGTTCTTATAAACGGGCTTTCACGCTCGTGGAGATGCTCGCCGCCCTGACCGTCGGAACAATGGTGCTGCTGGCGGTTCTGGCCCTATATAACAAAGGGCAAAGCGGCTCGGCCGCGGTTATCAACAAGCTGGAAAGCAACCGTCTGCCTCGCGAGGTTTTTCAGCGAATAGCCGAAGACCTCGACCGGGTTGTGGGCGAAGGCCAGGGGACTCAAATTGATATCTTAAACAAACTGCAGGACGGTTTATCTGCCGCAAAACTGGAAATATTCAGGCCGATTAACGACGCCAAAGACCAGCAGCAAACGCTTGAAAAAATTGTCTGGCAAAGCAGCATTGACCCGGGCAGCGGACTGCTTACCTTGTATCGAAGCCATTCCGGAATCGCGATGGAAGACGCACTGCTCGACAACCAGAAAGAACCGTGGCAGCGAGAGGTTTTTGTGCTGATTTGCAGTGGTATAACTTTTTTCAAAATCGAAGTTCCCAAAGGCGAAACGCCATTGGACCGGTGGACGGAAGGTATTCCGCCGGCGGTCCGGATTACAATGTCATTTGCTCAGCCGTATAAGACAGTAAGCGGCGTCTTTGACGTTCCCGAAGAGGAAAAGATTGTTCGCACTATTGCTGTTGACAGGACCCGCAGGCCCGCATTTACCATACCTGCTGATGTCAACCAAGCTGATGCCAACAGGTCAGGCGACGCCAATAAACCGGCAGATATCAACCAACCCGCAGCAGATGCCAACAGGCCAATAGGCAGTGGCAATGGGACAGGCAGGTGAAGAAGGACAAGAATGATTTTATGAACGGTTGTTCGCAAAATCACGATAGCCGAACCACACAAGGGGCCGAACCGTCGGTTCGTACAAGCGGAATTGTGCTTCTGATGACAATGGTAGTGCTGCTGGTTCTTGTGACGCTTGGATACACTTTAGCCAGCCGGGTGGCGTCTCAGCGGCACAGGGACAGTTACATCGTCGATTACACCAACGCCTGTTACGCCCGTGATTCGGCGTTAAAATACGCATTGGCCGCACTGGAGGACATTAACGACATTAAGTTGATTTCCCGTCCCAATGAGCCGGATTTTTCCGACCTTTTCCATCTCAGCGAGCAGGAGTATAGCCAGTTGGTTGAACAATGGGCGGTAGAACTTGCCAAAAAACAAGCGGATTCGGAGGGCCTGGACAAAGGCGGAAGTACGGCAACCTCTCTTGAAGCCAACGACTCAAACGGGAAATATACCGCTGATTCGAACATAGCCGAGGTAAATGACATTAACAATTTAAAGATACGGGGGCCTTATGGTCCGTCCTGGCCTTTTGTGACGGAGCCGGTGGAATTTGACATCGGCTCGACGCACATAAAAATTGAGACCGAAGATGAAAACGCGAAATATCCTGCCGGGTGGGCCATCATCGATAATGAAAAAGTCCAGCGTGAGTCACAGGCGGGCATGCAGACCTTCTTTGAGTGGATGGGATACGATTCCGACAGGATAAAAACCGTCGGGGACCAGTTAAAGCAGATAGCTTCAATAAAACCGTTCAAGGTTGAATTCAAGCCGGTTGTACAAAGGGCGGCCGTAACAACCGGAGCCCAAAATCCCGCCGGGCGAAGCGCAAGAGCGAATAGAACCGCTTATAAGACGACAGCGGTTTCGCCGACGGATTCTATGGTTATTCAAACCGGAGATTTTTCGAAACTCTTCCACAGCTCCCTGCTCGACCTGCAAATACTCGCCGAACCCACAATTACAAGCGAAACCAGAAAAGAGTCGGCGCTGAAGTATATGGGATTATGGGGGACGACCCAGGTTAATATAAACTCGGCGCCCAGAAATGTTCTGGAAGCCGCATTTACATTCGGCGGCGATGCCCAGCAAATTACCGACGAAATCATAAAAAACAGACGCGAAAAGCCGTTCGAAAATATTGAGGAGCTTAAAAAAGAGCTGTTCAAGTTCTCCGACTCAATCGACAAATGCAACCCATATATTACCACGAGCAGCAACACGTTTTCGATACACGTTACGGCGGTAAACGGCGCAGCAAAGGTCTCGGCAATCGTGGTTGTGATGAAAAACGGCGGCAAGATTCAAAAGGTCGCTGTTTTTAGCGGTTAAACGACGGATAGGATATAGCGGGGAAAAATTCGCTATACATTATACGCCAGAGGTTAAATGCAGTAAGGAGCTGACTTAAAGTGCAACCCGGGAATTTTTTGGGAATATATCTGGCCAAAGACCGCGCGACGGTTGTTTGCCTGGACGTGCAGGGCCGTGAGAGAAAGCTCGTGGGCTGTTTTGGTGTTTCGCCGGAACAATCCGAACAGCCGACTTTCCAGTCGCTGGCCCAGCGCATCGCGGCCGTATGCGCCGAAAAGCAGATTAAATTTGCTGAGGCAGCGGTTGCCCTGGACTGCGCGATGTTTATGCAGCACAGTATCCACAGCGAGTTCTCCGACGTCAGGAAAATCACGCAGACAGTCCGCTTTGACACGGAAGAGGCCCTCGGCACCGACGCGACGAACGTCGCAATCGCGTTCAAAATAAATTCGACCGACCAGACCGGCGCGGACATCAGCGCCTTCACGGCGCAAAAACAGATGATGTCTGATTTGCTCGGCGCGCTGCAAAGCAATAACATAGACCCGTTCAGCGTGGAGCCGGACGTAAGCTGCCTGGCAAGGTTTGTCTGCCAGAGCGCGTCTTTGTCTGGCGACGTTCGCCCGTTGTTCGCATTTTTGTCCCGGAGAAACGGCTATTTTATCTCGCCCGTTTCTTCGCCCTGGCAGGGGATATCCCCGACGCCGGCAACCTCGATGCGAACGTTCCTTCTGAGCCCCTCGCAAAACAGGAATGAGATGCTGACAAAGCAGGTTTCAATGAGCACCGCGCTGCTGCAAACCGCCGGGACTGCGAATCGTCTCGAAATTTTTGATACAGCAGATTCGGTGAACTGCGACGACATCGCCAGGAAAATTGCCGTTGAAACCAGTCGTATTGACATAACAGGGTTGGCGAAAGTATCCGCCGACGCAATCGCGGACTGTCCCGATGCCGTCGAATTCGCAATCGCTTACGGCGCGGCGATTGCGCAGCTCGACGGGTCTCACGGCACCAATTTCCGCAGCGATTTTATGCCCTACCAGGGCAGGAAGCTGCGTTTGCAGCAGACACTTAAGTTTTTTGCGGTTGCGGCAGTCATTCTTATGTTCGCCGTCGGACTATACGGCCTGATGCAGGCGGTGCAGTTCAACCAGTATCGCGCCAAATTGGGGGCGAAATTTGCGAAGGATTTTTCGGCGGTAATGTTCGGGGAGAAGATGCCGAGCAAAACAAAAGAGGCGACGAGAAAAATCTCCACGGCGCTACGGCGTATCAAGGAGGCGCAAAAAGGTTTTTCTCTTACCGGTGAAGAAGCCGTCACGGCCAAACTTGCCCTTGTGCTTGCGGCATTGAACAAGTGCGCCGCGACCACGGGTCTCAATATCGAGACCGTTACCATAACCGACAAGATGATTACAATCAACGGCAACACGCCCAGCCCGGAAAATACCCTGAAGATGTTCGATGCCCTCAAAAAGACCGGCTTAAACGTTCTCCAGCAGCGTATCAGCACCGACGGGGGTCGCAGCACCTTTGGCGTAACGGTTGAACCCACCACAAAGCAAGGCGGAGGCGGCCAATGAAAGACATAAAAGAAATATATAAAAACCCGATGTTTTATTACATACTCGTTCCTTCCCTGGCGGCGCTTTGGCCGGCAATTATATGGGGTGTTTATCTTCCCGGCGCCCGTGCAAACTATAATAACGACGCAGAGCAGTATCAGAAGTCGCAACCGCTAATGGAGGAGCTTATTGCAGCCGACCCGGAGCGCCTGAACGCAACCAAGGGGAAAGAGGCGTCAGCCGGATTCGATTACGCGACCGCCGTCCAGAATGCCGCTGAATTCTGCTCAGTTTCCGCCAACAACTATAAACTGTCTTCGGGCGTGATTCTTAAATCCGAAGGGCAGAAAACCCAGTCCGCCAACGTTTCGCTGAAGGGCGTGGAGATAGCAAAGGCCGCCAGGTTCCTGTCCTCGATACAGCAACACTGGTCGGGCCTTCAATGCACGAAGATAAACTTCAGAAAAAACAAGGGCCAGCCCGACGCATGGGACGTTGATTTGACGTTCAAGTATTACTATTGATGCGACGTCGCGGGTTCAAAATCGGATGCCGGGCGCTCGCCGTTGATTGATATTATTTTTGCGCAAAAAAAAGCCGGGGCCTGCTTTTTCAAGCAGGCCCCGGTTTAATACTAATTTGCAACCTTTGCTTCGCTGGCAGAAATTATTTCTTCCTGCGAATCAAAGCAAGACCGCCGAGTCCAAGCAGAGCCATTGTTGCCGGCTCAGGTGTCAACCTAAGGTTGTCAATGTAATAAACTGCGTTTGCCATGCTGCCATCGTGCGAATAGCTGTTCTGGTAGAGGATAATCTGTGCCCAACCAGAGGGATTACCGTTCTTTAATCCATTGTAATTAAACGTAACGGTTTCTGTGAAATCCGAGCCCGTGCCGCCTACGCCGCCGCCCCAATACCAGGCGCCAACATCTGCCTGCTGCCAGCCGGTGGAACCGCTGTTAACAACAAGACCAAACTGGAAGCCGTTATCGCCTGACCAGTCCGAACCCTGTACGGAGACGTCACAAGATAATGTTGTGTAGGTGTCAAAAGCTACAGAATTAACGCTATTGCCGTAAGAATCTGGGAAGCCCTGAACCTGGCCAATGAATCCCCAGCCTACAGAGCCTACTGAAGCAACGCACATTGAGCCGTCTGTAACGCCAAAGCCCGTCATACCGCCAATAATTGTCGGACCCCAGCTACTGATGTCTCCGCCGCCGTCTTCCCAGCTCTGGCAAAGCCAATCGCCGTAGCTAACTGATGCAAATGCTAATACTAAACATACTGCTAAGATTCTACTCATATTCTTACTCCTCCTTCTTCGGTTGTTATCACTTTTTTCGCTCGTTATTCCCCAGCAACAAGCCAGAGATTTCGCTGTTCTCGACAAACTCACTCTCTACTTTGCTTTTGTCTCGAACAACAACAAGCACTACAGTTTGACTTTCACCTTTTTATAACCTTGTGCTTGCCTAACGTTAAATAAAGCGACAACTTCTTCACTACGTTTATTCACTTTTCAATTGGCTGCACCCTCCTCTCACGAGGGAGCCATATCTACACACTTACGTGGTAACACTTTACAATAGTGAGAATACCACAAACACCCTATGTATGTCAAGAGAATTTATTATAGGATGCAAAAAATATTATAGGCCTCGCCGTGCTGCGTAACTGCTGTGTTATCAAGAAGTTATGCGACGCAGTATTGTTGTTAATTTGGGCAATTTTCGTTATTCCGTAAAATGTCAGTATCAATACTGAAACGCTATCTCTGTTTCCACAAAAAACAAAGGCCTGTCCCGACTATCAGGACAGGCCCTGTTTTAATTGTTTCTTACGGACCTGACTACTTTTTCCTGCGAATTAAAGCAAGACCGCCAAGTCCAAGCAGAGCCATTGTTGCCGGCTCAGGGGTCAATTTTACATTGTTCCAATAAGTAACATACGCATCAGCCTCTGTAGTCGTATTCTTCATACCAAACGCTATCTGCGTCCGATTGGTGGTACTGTTCACGCCAAATGCTATCTGCGCCCAATTGACAGTTATGCCTTGATATACTAAGTTGCTGTAGTCAAGGGCGACATGCATTGTTTGGTCACCATCCTGGACGCCCCACGGCGCAAGATTCTCGTACTGCTGGGACACCGTTATGTCGCCATCGTAGTTGATTTCAAGAGCCACCATTGCTGTGTTCCAGGAACAGGTTCCCCAGTCAGCGGCTAAACGGGTAATATCAAACTCGATTTCGTTATTGGCCGCGACATCGTCTGCCGTAAACGGTACTCCTGAGTCCCATGTTGCGAAAATTTTACCCCAATGGAATCCGGGGGCAGGGTCCACCTGAACCCAGTCGCCAAGCTCGACAGAGGCATAGCAGGAAGACACCAATACTAATGCGAGACAAACAGAAATGAGCCCTCTACACATAATCTACTCCTCCTCCTTCATTAGTTATTCACCCTTTTCCTAAAATCAGTAAAAATACCGATTCACTTAAAGAGTAAAGGCCTGCCCCGACTATCAGGACAGGCCCTTTTAAATCATTTCTTTAGGACCTGACTATTTTTTCCTGCGAATTAAAGCAAGACCGCCGAGACCGAGCAACGCCATTGTCGCCGGCTCAGGGGTTAATCTGCAGTAGTCAACATAATAAACCGCGTTTGACATGCTGCCATCGTGTGAATAGCTGTTCGCATAGAGGAGTATCTGTGCCCAACCAGAGGGACTACCGTTCTTTAAAGCTTGGTAATTAAACGAAACGGTTTCCTGGAAATAATCTTCGCCATTGCTATTGCCGCCCCAATACCAGGCGCCAACGTCTGCCTGCTGCCAGCCGGTGGAACCGCTGTTAACAACAAGACCAAACTGGAAGCCGTTATCGCCTTGCCAGTCCGCGCCCAATACGGTGACGTCAAGTGACACTGTTGTGTAGGTGTCAAAAGCAGCTGCAAAATCACTCGGTGCATCAACCTGGCCGATGAATCCCCAGCCTATGCCGCATACTGCAGCACCGCAATATTGGCCGTGTGTAACGCCAGGGCCCCCCTGTCCGCCAATAATTGTCGGACCCCAGCTACCAATGTCTGCGCCGCCATCTTCCCAGTCCTGAACAATATATTCACCATAGCTAACTGAGACAAGGAACAATACCAGACAAATAGAAATGAGTCCTCTATTCATACTCTACTCCTCCTTACTTCTTCTTTAGTTACTCACCCTTTTCCTTTTTTACTGATTTACCCCTGCTCTCTTTTCAGGGATATTATTTTTTCCTGCGAATCAAGGCCAGACCGCCAAGTCCCATGAGGGCCATTGTTGCCGGCTCAGGGGTTAACCTCAGGTTGTCGAGATAATAAACCGCGTTTGTTATGCTGCCATCATTTGAATAGCTGTTCTGGTAGAGGATTATCTGTGCCCAATTGGCAGTACCCGTCTTAAACGCATTGTAATTAAATGAAACGGTTTCCGTGAAATCTTGGCCGTCGCCGCCCCAATACCAGGCGCCAACATCTGCCTGCTGCCAGCCAGTCGAATCGCTGTTAACGACAAGACCAAACTGAAAACCATTATCGCCTGCCCAGTCCGAACCCAATACGGAGACGTCAAGGCTTACTGTTGTGTTTGCCGCGAAAGCAGCAGCATTGGGAACATCTACTTCGCCGATGATTCCCCATCCGATAGGACAAACAACAGCAACGGGGCCTGGTGGCGGCTCAATCGGAATAATTGGTGGACCCCAGGTATGCATTGTACTCAAGTCAAGCGGGTAGTCGCCGTAGCTAACTGAGACAAGGAACAATATCAGACAAATAGAAATGAGTCCTCTGTTCATACTCTACTCCTCCTTACTTCTTCTTTAGTTACTCACCCTTTTCCTTTTTTTACTGAGTTACCCCTGCTCTCTATCAGGGATATACCAACTCATCGTTACTCAATCAATTTTAACCACCTCAGCCGCTAAATGTCAAGGAAATTATAGGACGAAGCATTTTTTTTGGGGGGGCAATGCTGCTATTGTATAACCATAGTATTACCAAAGGATTATGCGTGATAAAGACGCAAATAAAATTGTCTATTTTGCCGGCTAACGGCACCAAAACCCTGCTTTAAGGATTATTCTGCCCGGTTTAATCCTGGGGGTAAATGATAATCCTGTCGTGAATGATAGTTACCAGGTCGTCTTTGCCGTCGCCCGTAACATCGGCAACCTTCATTTGTCGCGGCTCGACGCCTGCCCCTTGCGGTCTACCTTCGCGGTAGGTCTTGTCCTCGAATGTCTTGAAGCGCATCGCCGGGACGGGTTTGCCCGCCGAATCAAGAGTCAATATCTCAATATGATTATGTTTGTATTCAACCATAATGATATCGGTCCGTTTGTCGCCGTTGATATCGCCGGTGGTGAAATTGCCGTAGGCGCCATCCTTTATCTTTGTTTCATAGCTGAATTTTTGTTCGAGCCGATAACGATTTGTTTTAGCTCCGGGCGGGATAACCAGCCCTAATTTTTCGCCGTCGAACAGCAGGATGTCATCGGGGCCGCCGCCGGTGAGGGAGGCGATTAACATTTTGATACCCGATGCCGGGTTCCAGGTTCCGACGTCCAGCTCTTTGTCGAAACGGAATGTTTTATCTGTATCGGGGGTAAGAATCTGGAGTCGGCCCTTTTGGCCATCCAATAACAGTATTGCCTTAGTGTCTTTTGTGCCGTCAACCTTCATTTTTGCAGCAGCGACAGCCGAGATACGATTTTCGGCACTTTTGGCGTTATACTGGTCGAGGACTGTCCATTCACCATTGGTGAATGTCATACTTCTGGCGAAGTTATTTTGCGCTACCAAAAGCTCATCACCAGGTTTACCGTCCACGTCAGCGGAGTAAACCGAGCGAAGGGTCGCTTCTTTTATCAAGCTGGTCTGCGCCTTTGGGGAATCGACAATCTCGAATTTTCGTTTTTGGGTCTGGCGAACGAGTATGGGCAGCTCATATTTGACAAATATAAGCACGTCTTTTAAGCCATCGTGGTCAACGTCCATAACCTTGATACCCTGCGGATTCGTCGCAAGCTGCGGAAGCTCGACCGCGAGGGTATCGTTGGCGTCGGGTTTTGCCACGTTATAGATTATCCGAAGCGACCTTGTGTCGGACTGTGAACGGGAGACATATACGCAATCAGCCGACTTGTCGCCGTCTATATCGCTTAATTCCATAGCAAGCGGCTCACCTGTCAAATCGACGGCTTTCGGGAAGGTCAATCGTCCCGACTCGAATTTACTTATGCCGATTGTTTTTTCCTTGATGCTCAGGACGCCAAGCTCAGCTTTGCCGTCGCCATCAATGTCGGCGGCTGATAAGGCATCGGCGTCTGCCAAACTCGGGAATCTGACGGGTTCGGCCAGTCCTACGCCGGGTATTTGCCTGTACAATACGAGTTCCGCCGCACCGGGGTCGCTGATAACAACATCGGCGAGTTTGTCGCCGTCAAAATCACCGACTACGAGGTCTCCTTTTTCGCTGCCCTGCCCTGCCGCAAGGGGATAAAACAGCACGGGCCAGTCATCGCCATGCGAATTGTCCGCGACCAGTTTATAGTCCACCAGCCGCCTGCTTATAGCGTCAATGGCGACTATATCTTTACCTTCTTTGCCGCCCATATCGGCAAGCTCCAGCACCAGAGGCATTTCGGATAACAGGCGTATTTCGGGCCCTAACTGGCCATTTTTCTGCCCGAGGCGGACGTGGATGGGTCTTTCGGCATCGTCGGTAACAAGCAGCAGGTCGTTTATGCCGTTGCCTGTGAGGTCGCCGACCTCAGCACCGATGATTCGAGCCGCAGCGGGATACTTGACCGGCTCGCCGAGAGAACCGTCTTTTTTCTGGAGCAAGACGTATATGGCGTCCCTGCCGACAACAATCAGGTCTTTTCTGCCGTCGTTGTCTATATCCGCACAGATAAGGGCGTTCTCATTGGGCAGTGCGTCGTCGATATTGATACGTTTCACCGGCTGCCAGGTTAATGTTTTCGATTTGTGTTTTTCCTTTTGCGGTTTCTGTAACAATATATACAGGCCTCGCGGCTCGCCATAGTACGCCAAATCAATCAGCCCGTCGCCGTTGAGGTCGCCGGAAACCATACTGTATATCCGCTGCGAGACGGGCACGGTTTGCCTGACAAATCGGCTCGGGCCAACCAGAGCGTTGATATCGATATCATTGGGGTCAACCGCCACGTCTTCATCCTGGGGGCCGATTGAATCTTTTTGAAGCAGAATCTCTATCGCGGCTTTTCGGTTGTTAGCCACGGCGATATCGTTCCGGCCGTCGCCGTCAAAATCGGCAATTTGTAAATTCTGAATACCCCAGTCCAGCTTGATGATTTCCATCTCGCCGAATCCGTAGTATTCGCTGATGCCGTTTGCGTCCGGCTGATTAGCGTCCCGAACCGGCTGCTCTTTAACGGGTTTGCTTATGCCTGCCGTTGCTATCATAAGGCATAATAATATGATTGTGCCCTTAATCGTTCGCACTGGAAACCTCCACGCAATTGATTATCTTCAAATCGTTTCCTTAATCATCAATTATCAATCATCGATTGTCAATACTCTGGCACTGAACGGCTTGCTATGTTATTCTTATGGCACATTATAAAAGGTAAAGGATTACAGGTATGGCAGAAAGATACGATTGCATAATAATCGGCGCGGGGCCGGCCGGATTGGCGGCCGGGTTATACGCTGCGAGAGACCGGTTCAAAATGCTGCTGCTCGAAAAATTCGTTCCGGGCGGGCAAATCAACAGCACCGACAGAATCGAAAACTACCCCGGCTTCGAGCGCATAAGCGGCTACGAGCTTATCGAAAAAATGCAAAAGCAGACCGTCGCCTTCGGCGGCGAAATCAAAACGGGGTCGGAAGTAACCGCCATGAAGAAATTAAGCAGCGGCGACATCGAAATTTCCTGCGATAAAGACAAATACCTCGCCCGCGCGGTCATACTCACCCCCGGCAGCGCTTATCGCAAGCTCGGTATCCCCGGCGAAGACAAGTTTCGCAACACAGGGGCGGGCGTAAGCTATTGCGGGACCTGCGACGCGCCGTTTTTCAAGGGCAAATCCGTCGTCGCAATCGGGGGAGGCAATACCTCGCTGGAAGAAACGCTGCACTTGTGCAAATTCGCCGCAAAAGTAACGCTGCTTCACCGCAGGGACGAATTCCGCGCGACCAAAGTCCTGCAGGAAGAGCTTATCGCGAAGACAAAAGAGCCGAATACGAATCTGCTGGTCAAATACAGCACTGTGGCGACCGCCATCGAGGGCAAAGACAGGGTCGAATCCGTCCGGCTGAAAAACGTTAAAACAAGTAAAGAAGAAAGCTATCCCTGCGACGGGGTTTTCATTTTCGTCGGGATGGTTCCAAGTACCGGGTTTCTCAGGGGTTTTGTTGACTTGACCGACGAGGGTTTCATCAAGTGTGATTTCGCGTATCTGCGGACGAGTGTCCCCGGGGTATTCGCGGCGGGCGACTGTCGGGTAGGGGCCGCGATGCAGCTTGCGACGGCCACAGGCGACGGGGCAAACGCGGCGATAATGCTGAAGAACTATTTCCGCGATTCAAACTGGTGGAGCCAACCGGCGGTTGGGGGACTTTGAGTTTTGTTTAAAGCAGCTCATCAATTGCCGCGGCGAGGTCTTTCTTGCTGGTCAGGCCGACCCATTTCTTCTGGACCTGTCCGTCTTTGAAAAGGATGATTGTTGGTATCGCGCTGATGCCGAATTCCATAGCGCTATCTCTGGCATCGTCGGTATTGAGCTTGCAGACCTTTGCCTTGCCTGTGTAGTCCTTCGCAAATTCCTCGATGATTGGCCCCATCATTCTGCAGGGGCCGCACCATGGCGCCCAGAAATCCACCAGCACGGGCATGCCCGCTGTATGAATCATTGCATCGAAATCCGTATCGGTAAGCTCAACTACATTGCCAGCCATTTTTGCTTCCTTTCCAAAGTTGGCCTTTAGGTTAACCGGATTTTATAGAGTCGGCCAACCGCTGTCAAACGCTTATTACGTTTTTTGTGTTTATGATTGTTCTTTTGTTTGGCCGTCCAGCGGTTCCGGTTCGTCGGCTGTCTGTTTTGATTTGTCTTTCGGAGGCAATTCCGCAATAGGTATAGGCAGATGCGATTCCGTTTGTGCTTCTTCGGCGGGCTGCTCGATTGTCGAATTATCCGCTGGCGGTATTTCCACTATCGGTATCGGCAGTTGCGACCCCTGCTCTGTTTCGGTTATTTCATCAATTGCAAAATCCGGCTCAGCGGGTAATTCCTCAGCCGGGGCAGGTGTTGGCTGCTGTTCTATCGCCGCCACTGCCTGCTGGCTGGCTGCTTCCTCTGCTTCGATTCTCATTATCGCTTTACGAACGGCCTCTTCCGGCGGCGCATCGGTCAGCGCACGCAGGGATATTTTGCCTGTTTCCTGGTTTTGTTCCACCCAGATTAACTGCGACCTGATAAGCTCCAGTATGGCCAAAAACAGTCCTACCAGCACCAGCCGGCTGTTCCTCGGCTCGAAAATACGCTCGAAGCTAAGCTGACCTTCTTTTTGCAGCCGATGAAGAATTTCTATCTGGTACAGGTCAATCGGCGTGTCATCAACAATAAGACGGGTATCATATTTGGCGCCGGTCGCCTCCATAATTGCATCGAAGGCCTCAAGCAGATTCCAGACGCTTACCTGGTCGAGGTCAACAGTCGGCTCGGCGTTGGGCTTGAACTGCTCGATAACCGTATCAGGTCTGGCAAACCGGTCGCCATGTTCCTCGGCTGATGCCGCGAGCATATTCGCCGCGTCTTTGAATCGCTTGTATTCTAAAAGCTGCCTGATAAGCTCGGCACGCGGGTCGGCAAGGTCTTCTGCCCCGATTTCCTCTCCCTGCGTCTTCGGCAGAAGCATAGCCGATTTTATCTGCATCAGCGTCGCCGCCATTACCAGGAAATCGCCCGCCACGTCGATATCGAGCTGTTTTAGAATATCGATATATCGAATATACTGGTCGGTGATTTTCGCAAGGGGTATGTCGTAAATATCAACCTCTTCCTTGCGGACAAGGTACAAAAGCAGGTCCAAAGGCCCCGCGAAGATTTCAAGATTTACCCGATAATCAGCCACTTACTGCTCCTCCTGCGGGTCATAGGGTTCATCCGCCTCGTCCGTTTCATCCATTACTTCATATTCTTCCGGCTCGTGACCTTGTTGCTGATCCTCAAGTATCTGTTTGGCTTCGTCAGCGTCTTTTTCCAACACCTGCAGTTTGGCAGTTATAACAGTCGGAGCCAAACAGGTATTGGCGGCATTCTCGCCTATCACCACGGCTTTAATGTCAAAATCCTCAAGGACTTGTTTCGCCATCTCGGCCTGCATCGAATCCATATACTCGGCTATTGTAACAAGTTTATCTGCCATAATACTCACCTAACCCTACAGCTTTTCGTGCATCAATCAACGTTTTTACCGCGACGGCCCTCGCCCGCTGAGCGCCTTTTGCTAAAATCTGTTTAAGGTAATCCGGGTTACTCTCAAGCTCGGTTCGCTTTTGCCGGTAGGGCCTGAAGTGTTCTACGATAAGCTCGGCTAAACGTTTCTTTGCCTCACCGTATCCTGTGCCGCCTTTGCGGTATTTGTCTTCCCATTGTTTTATTTCCTCGGCGGAGGCAAAAAGTTTCAATAACGCAAAAACGTTACACTTATCCGGATTTTTCGGCGCCTCAACCGGCGTTGAGTCGGTAACTATTTTCATAACTTTATTTTTTATGCTCTTTTCCGGCTCGAACATTTCAATTGTATTGCCGTAACTTTTGCTCATCTTTCGGCCATCGATGCCCGGCACGACCGCCACCGATTCTATAATGTAATCCTTTGGCAGGACAAAAGTTTCGCCGTATGTATTGTTGAAGTAGCCCGCGATATCGCGTGTAACCTCGATGTGCTGTTTCTGGTCGGCGCCAACGGGGACGAGGTCGCTTTTGAATATAAGAATGTCGGCCGCCTGCAAAACGGGATACGCAAAAAGGCCGTGATTGGGGCTTAATCCCTGAGCGACCTTGTCCTTATAGCTTGTGCACCGCTCCAAAAGGCCCTTTGGCGTAATACACGACAGCAGCCAGGTCAATTCCGTAACTTCCGGCACATCCGACTGACGCCAGAATATCGTTTTTTCAGTATCAAGACCCAGCGATATGTAATCCATAGCGACGCTAAGGGTGAATTCGGAGACGTCTTTAGGCGAGGGGTTGCTCGTCAGGGCGTGATAATCGGCGATGAAGAAAAAGCAGTCGTTGTCTTTCTGCATCTGTATATGCTGCCTCATCGCGCCGAAATAGTTGCCTATATGCAGCCGACCAGATGGCTGAATGCCAGAAAGTACTCTCATAAAGTTGAACCGCCTTCCAAATTCGTCTTGTGCCTTGGGTCTTAGGTCTTATAATAAAAGAGGGTATCTTTCCCGGCTCCCAAAGTCAAGAGTTTTGCATTCGCATATGATACCCGGGGTTGCCGCTTTCGGACAATATGCTCATTGGAATGGTAAAAAAATGAGCGACTTCCAGCAGATGGTGCTCGGACAAGAGACAGCTTGGATTAAGTATTTGGCAGGCGATAAAAAATGAGGGAAATCAATTTAGATAAAAGTCGTTGTATTGGAGGCATAGTTTTATTTGGCGGCTTCTCCCTCTTTTGGGTATTTGGTTTAATCAAGATTGGCATTTATGACAAAGACGAATCTTTCGATAAGAACTTACTGTTTATAGTTCCTGCAATAGGCTTTTCGTTGTGGTTAATAAAAAGCTTCTTTGAATACCTTATACCCTTTCTGCGGTTTTACAATTTAAGAATAGAAATGTTAAGAGACAAATTAATTCTTAGAACTGACACGAAAGAATGCGAAATCCCTATGACTGAAGACACAACCGTAGTGTGTTGTATGGATGGATGGTTAATAGTATGGCCGTCTAAAAAAGGTAATGGCATAATTTTGCTTCCGAGAGGTTTATTAGGAGACAATTTCCTCGAGTTGTGTTTTTATTTTCAGGAAAATGCGAGTTATATCCCGTCTCAAGACATAATACCTAATACCAAAGGAAACCCATTACGTTCTCAGGATTTAGACTATTACCAGCCCAATGTGGATTATGAGGCGGCTGAAAAAGAAAAGAAAAAGCTATTAAAATCGTTAAAGATTAAAGATTGGATTCTCTTAACATGGAATCCCTTAAAGTATGCTAAATGGCCTGCTTAGCAAGAAAGGAAATGGGAAAATTGATGTGCCGGCCAGACAATCGAGGAATCGAGAATCGGTTCGTATTCCCAATCGTTCAAATAATCCTCAACCAAGACAAAGGTAATGTAAAGAGCAGAAAACGCGACAGGGGCCGAGAAAGCCCCTGCCGCGTTTAGGCGCAATCGCGTTTATCTCCCCGGCCTGTCTCAATGCCCTTTACAAGCCAGGATTTTCTGATGCCTGTTTGTTAATATCACTCAACTTTTAGAACGGAATTTACTCCGCCGTATGGGTTGGGTTCCGTGGCTTCATTATAAGGGTCCTGCTGCCAATGGCCATCCACGATAAATCTGTAATGGTAGGTCCCTTTTACGAGCGGTACCCTAACCTGCCATGTGCCGTCGCCTGATTTTCTCATAACGGTCTTTTCGGGCTGCCAGTTGTTAAAATCGCCGGCAATTTGAACGCTGTGTGCCTGGGGATAAGACGCTACGAAAATAACGCTATCTCCGACCTGGCACGGACCAAGCGGTTTAGTGGCGCTTACGGCTGAATGCCCGGGGCTCATGATTGTTGAAGACATTGTTGTCGATGCTACTTTGTCTTTTGAAAATTTTGCTGTTTTCATAACTAAGTCCTTTCAGAAAAACATAAACTATTTGCAACGTTATCATTACTTGTTTTACTCTGCCGTTCGGCACTGAGTTCGTATATACGGGACGGTTTTTTAAGAATCGCTTCGGAGCAGCTACGGTCGAGATTATCCAGGACGTTCATAAAATTGATGTAGGCGTCATAGGGCGAATTGTAATGGTTGAAGTATTTATGAACGTCGCCGTCTGCGAACCATTTCGTGCACATATAATAGAAATGGTCTGAGGTCTGTAACCTTCTCCAGATGTCGATAATGCCAGGGTTTTCGGTGTTTTTGACTTTGTCTTCGAGACGATACAGTTCCGCCAGCGCGTTTTCCTGCATAGAGTTGCCCCGCCATGCGGAGAGGTCCCGCTCAATATCCGCCCAGCTTATGGTGTAAGGCACATCGATGGTATCGACTGGCGGGTAAGTGCGTATTACCTCCGAAGGCGTTTTGAAGTTGTTATCCGGATACCTGAGGATGGCCTGGGGCAAATGCCTTAAAAAGTTGAAAATGCCTGTGTCCTCCCACTGGTGCTCGCCGAATGTTTCATAATCCATAAAAAGGTTGACGACATTTCCGCAGCCGTTGACTGCGTTAATCCAGGCGGCAAATTTATCGGCGGTAAGCGGCCACTCGCTCCAGTCGCGGTTAGAAAACCGAAATGCGATATCATCGCTCAGCCGGTAATTTTTCAGCAGGAGTTTAAGCCGGGTGGGGCCGGGGGGACGGTAAACAAAATTCGCATTCCTGTAACCGAGAATGTGGTCGGCGCCTTCGGCGATTATCGCATCGAAGCCACCAATCTGGTCAACGATGGGAGGCAGGCCATTGTTATAAATAAGCTCGGTGTTCCTGAAAATACGTGGTGTCTGACCAAATAATTGTCTGATAATCCGCCTGTGGGCCTTTACCTGCTCTATAAACTCATCCTTAGAATACAGAGAAGCCAAACTGTGGTGATAAGTTTCGCCGAGAAATTCCACGCAGCCGGTGCCGGCCAACTGCTTGAATGTGATCAATGCCTCCGGCGCAAACTTTTCGAGCTGCTCAAGCAGAACGCCTGTAATACTATAGGATATTTTAAACTTTCCCCTGTGTTTGTGAATAAGCTCCAGCATCAGTTTATTTGCAGGGAGGTAACATTTGTTGGCGACCTTCCTGCATATTTCGGCATTCTTATAGTCGTCTAAGTAGTTATCGCTGTGGTCAAAAACGGTATAATGCCGTAATCTTTGCGGCTGATGAACCTGAAAATAAAAACATACCGAAGCCATTATTTCTTCTCCTTACTTTTGGCCTGCTCGATTACTTCCTCGTATATATTCTTCACTTTCATTGCTGAGTCCTCCCACTTAAACTTGCAGGATTCATGAAAGCCGTTTTTGCTGAGATTTGTCTTAAGCTGCGGTCTTTTGAGGACAGCTATCATTTTGTTGGCCATTTCATCGATGTCCCAGAAATCGACTTTGAGGGCATGTGTTACCACTTCGGCAATTCCGCTTTGCTTGCTCATAAGAACCGGGACGTTGCGATTCATTGCTTCGAGGGAAGAAATTCCAAACGGCTCGGAAACAGAGGGCATTACGTAGAGGTCAGCCATTTTATACGCCCTGTTAACATCCTCCCCGGTCAAAAAGCCGGTGAAGAGGACTTTGTTTCCGATGCCCATAGAAGCCGCAAGCTCGATAATTTTGGGCATCATATCGCCGGAGCCGGCCATAATGAATTTGACGTTGTCGACAACCTGGAGGACTTTTTTGGCAGCGGCAAGGAAATACTCCGGGCCTTTTTGCATTGTGATTCGTCCGAGAAACAGGACGATTTTGTCTTTCTTTTCCGCCGGGATATGACAGATGCCGTCGCCATTGTGCTCAACGGCATTGTAAACGACTTCGACCTTCGCCGATGGGATTCCGTAATGTTTTACTATTGTTTCCTTGGTTAAATTGCTTACGGCAATTACCTTTGAGGCAGCGTGCATACCCATTCGTTCGATGTCGTAAACGGCCTGATTGACGTGCTCGCCGCTTCGGTCGAACTCCGTCGAGTGCACGTGCACAACGAGAGGTTTGTGATTTTGGCGGGAAACCGCTTCCCCGGCGGGATATGTCATCCAATCATGTGCGTGGACTACGTCGAAATTCTCAGCTCCTGCGATTATCATCGCCTTTTCGGCATATTGATTGACCGCGTCGAGAATATTGCCGGTATAATTGTCGGGGCCGAGCGCCACGCCCGCATCGGCTATTTCAAGCAGACTTCTTCCTGATTCGTAAGTGTTAAAGTTTTCATGTCTGTGAGAACCGACGCCGGCATAGGGCCTCAAGTTTGAAGATATGACATGAAATTTCATGTTGGTGAATTGCTCGGACTGGGTTACAGTCCGGGGGTCATTGGTGCCGATGGTTCTAACTGAGCCGACCGGATTACCCGTGCCCCGAGGCAGAACGAACGTAACTTTTATGCCGAGCTTGTCCATCGCCTTTGTCAGGCCGTAACAAGCTGTTCCCAACCCGCCGCTTATTTGGGGGGGGAACTCCCATCCTAGCATAAAAGTTTTCATTGCTGCTGTCCTTTCTGTCCCTGGGCATACATGCCCCTGTTCTCATTTCATGAATTTTTATCAATGTGCATAAACCTTATTTACGGAAAAACCTGGATAGCCGGGCTGCTGCCTCGGGATTTTTTGCAGCCACTGCCCATTGCAGTTTTTATCGCCACACCTGAACCATACAAAGGTTGTGCCGTTTTCACATACCCTTTCTGACTCGGTCATTTTGCCCCCACATTCCGGACACAACTGGTGGTTCTGGGCCCGCATAATCATTGGCAACAGCCCGGCGTTATTTTCGGTTTTCATAATCGTCATCCCCACTATTCGATGCGATCGTAAATTCTTTAATAATATTACCGGTTAAACCTTATTAACGTTGGAGATTCTACTCTGGCGCTCATTCGAAGGTATATAGGCATATTGCTTAATTAAGGTATCGCAATTGCTCACTATTGCAGGCAGTGATAACAGGGCGATTGATAACGCGGGATTGCGTTGCTGTGCTCGCAACGACGTTGAGGGTGCGTTTGTGTCTGAATATTACGGTTCCGGCTGCGTTAAACCTTCCTGAATCGCATATTTGGTAAGCTGGGCAATGCTGTCTATTTTGAGCTTGTTCATAAGGTTGAGGCGGTGAACTTCAACGGTTTTTGCGCTGATATGAAGGCGTTTTCCGATTTGCTTGGTGGCGTTGCCTTCCGTTAAAAGCTGAAGAACTTCCCGTTCTCTCTGTGAGAGTATTGAAAAGGCGGAATCTTTGGTATTAGCGGGCCGTCGCATATAGTTATCGACGACGACGTCGGATATAGCGGGGCTGATATAGGTTTTATTGTTCATCACCAGCCGGATGGCATTAACCAGCTCGTCGAATTCGCAATCCTTCAGCAGATAGCCGGCTGCGCCCGCCTTGAACATTTCTATTATGAAGTTTTTGCTCGAATGCATCGACAGAGCAATAATCTTGACTTTGGGGTTCTCTTTGACAATCTGACGTGTTGCCTCGATGCCGTTGAGGTCCGGCATACCGATGTCCATTATTATGATATTTGGAGAAAGCTCTTTGGCAAGCTCGACGGTCGTCCGGCCGTCTTTGGCCTGGGCAATCACTTCCATATCTTTCTCGTTTTGAAGCAACTTACTGAGGCCGTGTCGCAACATCGCGTGGTCATCCGCCAGGATTATTTTAATGCCCATAATAATAGTCCCCTTTCATCAGGATTTTACTCGATTTTCAAAGGCGCTGTCAAGGTTATATGAGTTCCTTTGCCTCGTTTTGATTCGATTACGAGTTTGCCTCCTATGTGCCTGAGTCGTTCACGAACACTAAACAATCCAAGCCCTTTCGATTTTTCCTTCGGCGCAGATACATCAAAACCTTTGCCGTCATCTTCTATGGTTATTTCTATGTCATTTTCGACCCTGGAGAGGACAACTTTGACAAGTTTAGCCCTTGCGTGTTTCGCTATATTTATCAGCGTTTCGCGGATAGAACGATACAACAGCACTTTCACCGGATCGGTCAACGGTTTATGCGCATCACTGTTTTGGAATGAATATTCAAGTTTGTGCTCTTCGCAAAACCGTTCAAGCAACTCTTCTATCGCGATTTCGAATCCGAGGGTGTAAAGCGTCGGCGGACTAAGGTCAAAGGTCAGTGTTCTTGTCTGTTTAACCGCCTGGCTGATGTTATCGCTGATATTTTTCAGAGATTCGACAATATTGGGCGGGGCAGATTTTTGCAGGATTCCCAGCTCTCTTTTTGAAAAGGCGAGTATCGGGCCAAGCGAATCGTGCAGGGCCGTGGCGATTTCGTGCCGTTCACGTTCCTCGGTGAGTAGAAGTTCGGCGGTAAGAAGCCGGAGCTGTTTCTGGTCGGCGATAACCCTTTCCTGGGCGAGTTTTCGTTCGGTGATATCGCGGAAAACAATTTGCGCAGCCGGCCTGTTTTCATAGACAAGCGGCGTGGCGGCAACTTCAACATCTATATGGGTTCTGTCAACACGCAGAAATATATTTTCCCTGAGGGGCAGGGCCCTTTGCTTTCTGCGGAGAAACTCCAACTGCCTGTGCGTGCGTTTCCTGTAGTCGGGGTGAATAAAATCAAGAATCGACTTCCCGATAAGCTCCGCAGAACTTTTAGCACCGAGCAATCTGGCCGCAGCGGTGTTTATAAACACTATTTTGTCGTCTCTTTCGACTCCGATGCCTTCAGGAGAAAGTTCTACGAGCTGACGATAACGTTCCTCGCTTTGGCGCAGCTCTGTTTCTATATCGAATCTGTGGACGGCCTCCCCGATAAGCATCGCCATATTTTCTATGAATTCCACGGTCTGGGCCGGTGTTTTGTTTTCCTTCTTGTCGGCAAGATGAATCGCTCCGAGCACTTTGTCCCTGTAACGTATGGGAACAACGGCAAGAGAGGCAAAGCCGTGACGAATACAATAGCCGCGATATCGTGCCTTTTTCTGTTCGGACAGCGAATCAAAAAACTCAAGCGTATTATCGCAGCGGAAGGAACCTTTCGATGTCATTATCTGTGCATCCTGGGATTCGGGTTTCTGCGTAATGACCCGCATACAGGCGCAGGTATCTGTTTTCAGAGAAAGCACGCTCTCCGATAACAGGAATTCCCTGTTAAAGCCAATATGGGATTCGTACGGAATCAATCCATCCGAATTAGTCAGTCGGATACCTACGCATTGACAGCCGCTCCAGTCGCGGACAGCTCTGACAACCGAATCAAGATATTCTTTTCTTGCGGGTTTCTGGGCGAACAGTTCAAGCAGGACGTTTGTAATCCGCTCGCGTTTTTCTATCCTATTATGTTCAGTAACGTCACGGGCGGCGGCAAAAACACCCTGAATCTGCCCTGCTTCATTCTTATAAAGCGTGGCATTATACAGGACGTCTGTTGTATGGCCCGATATATGCCGGATGGTGAGCGGATAATCCTTAACCATACCTTCCGCAAGAACCTTTTTGTAAACTTCCTTTGCTTTTTGGGGTTCCGTAAAGTAATCCGAGAAATCGCTGCCTACCAGACCTTCGCGGGAAAGCCCCGTCACCAGCTCGGTTGCCCTGTTGATATCGGTAATCTTTCCTTCCGGGCTGATTGTAACAAGGGGGTCAAGAGATGCTTCGAGAAGACCGCGTGCATACAGCGACGTGGAACGGGATGCCTCTTCCGCACGAACCCGCTGCATCACCTGTTTTTGCAGCTCCAGCACCATTTCGCCAAGCTCGGCGGTTCGTTCTTTGACCCTTATATCCAGTTCATCGTTTGCCTTACGGAGCGCCTCCTCGGCCAGTGCGCGTTCCGTGATGTCGCGGATGTTGCACTGGACTACTTTCGTGTGATCTACCGTGTATACGTTACTTACGAATTCCACCGCTATATGACATCCGTCTTTTGTTTCGAGCGGCAGGTTTTCGTAGCATACGTATCCCCTCGTTTGCAATTTCAGGAACGCTTCTTTTGATTCTACAATGTCTTTGAAAAGACCAATCTCCCAGAGCTTCTTATCTAAAAAATACTCGCGAGAATAGCCCAATATATCTTCTATGAATGGATTAACATCAACTATTTGCCCGGAGTCCGCATCAAGAATTAGTATCCCGTCACGGGCCGCCTCAAACAGCCGGCGATAACGGAGTTCCGAAATCAGCAGCGCGTCCTCTGCGTTTTTTCGCTCGACGGAATAACGAATAACACGGGTTATGGTTCGTCCGTCGGTCTGGCCTTTTACGAGGTAATCCTGAACGCCTGTTCGCACGGCTTCGACGCCCATATTCTCGTCATCGACTCCGGTAAGTACCACAATCGGCAAATCAGGGGAGATGCTCCTGACCTCTCGAACGGTATTAAGGCCGGAGCTGTCGGGCAAGGTCAAATCCAGCAGCACTGCGTCGGGATGATTGTTTTTAAGATGTTCTTTGGCCTCGTTCAGCGATTGAACCACGCTGATGGAAATATCTTCGGCGCCGCTTGACAAAATGTTTTCCTGCAACAGCACGGCGTCGGAGGCGCTGTCTTCCACAAGCAGAATTTTCAATGAGTTGTCTGACGTCATATTCTCCTGGGTAAAGTCACAACCGTTAGCCAGAATTGCTCGATTGATTTGACCACCTCAATAAAATGCGGGAAATCCACTGGTTTTGTAATGTAGCAGTTCGCGCTCAATTGATAGGATTGCAATATATCCTTATCGGAACGAGACGTGGTAAGAACGATAATGGGAATTAGTTTGAGGTCCGGGTCATTTTTAAGCTCAGCGAGGACTTCTCGTCCGTCTTTTTTAGGCAGATTGAGGTCGAGCATAATAAGGTCAGGCCTCACGGCTTTGGCGTATTTACCCTGCCGTCTTAAAAAGTTCATTGCCTCAACGCCGTCTTCGACGTGGTTTAGCCGGTTGGCAATCTTGCCCTCCTTGAGGGCCTCGATAGTCAATGCGGCATCGCTGGGGCTGTCTTCGACCAGCAATATCTCAATAGGTTTTGATTCTGAAAGATTCATCCAGTTAGACCTCCTTTATATGTTTTTAAAAAGTTCGGCCTTATTATATCTCATTTTTAGACGTTTCAAGCTCCTTCTATATCAGGAACAGTAAAATAAAATGTGGAGCCGTGTTCCTGCGTGGATTCTACCCATATTTTACCCCCGTGTCGTTCTACAATTTTCTTGCAGATTGACAGTCCGATACCGGTTCCGGGGTAAGTTTTACGGGTATGCAGCCGCTGAAAAATCATAAATATACGCTCAGCGTATTGCGGCTCAATACCGATTCCGTTATCGCGGACGGCAAATCGCCAGCCGCCATCCTGATGGACGGCGCTGACGTGAATTTGCGGGGCCTGGTCGCTTCGGAATTTTATGGCGTTGCTGATGAGGTTCTGGAACAATCGTGCAAGCTGCAGGTCGTCGAAATAAACGGTCGGCAAATCATCGGCGGTAATTTTTGCGCCCGATTCCTGTATGCCTGCCTGAAGATGCGCTAATGCCTCGTCGAAGGCCTCTTTGGAATTCACCTTCAGAGGTTTTTTACCCTGTGTGCCGACGCGTGAATATTCAAGCAAGCCGCTGATAAGCGACTGCATTCGTTTGGCGCCGTCTATGGTGAAATTCATATATTCGTTTGTTTTTTCGTCGAGGGTTTTTTCAAGGTTTCGCCTGAGCAGCTCAACAAAGCCGGAGACCGCCCTGAGCGGCTCCTGTAAATCGTGGCTGGCCACATAAGCAAACTGCTCGAGGTCTTTGTTCGACCTGGCCAGCTCCTCGGTTCGATTTTTAACGAGGTCTTCGAGATGCAGCCGATATTGTTCCAGTTCGGCTCGTGCCCGCTTGTGTGCGGTAACATCGACGCCAATCTCCATAATCAGAGGTGAGCCATCTGTGTCGGTGAAGGGATAATCGTAGATATCATAATTTTTGCCGTTGGGGCCGGTCCACTCCCGGAATTGGCTCTTGCCGGTTTTCATAACATTATATGTTTCACAGTTCTCGCAGGGTTCAGTGCGGTTGAACATAAACTCGTAGCATTTTCGTCCGTTGTCATCGCCGAACCAGTCGCGGAAGGTGCGATTGGCGTATGCGACGTGATAATCCGGGGTCAGCAGCACCGCGTAAGCAGGCATCATTTCGAGAACATTTTCAAACCGCTTACGTTCGGCCTTAACAGCTTCCTCGGCCTTGATTCGGTACTGGACCTGCTTTTGCAGCTCCACCACCGTTTCATCCAACTCGGCGGTTCGCTCTTTGACCCGAATCTCCAGTTCGTTATGTGCCTGTCTAAGTTGCTGCTCGCTGTTTTGCAAATCACTGGCCTGTTGTTCGGCCTTTTTGCGGGCGGCCCGGAGAATCTCGCCTACATAGCCGACAAATGCGCTTGTCAGAACCACAATAACTATTCTGGAGATACTGGGGACGTCAAAATCTATGGAATACAGCGGCGGGATGAAGTAGTAATCTATCGCCAGTGAACCAAGAAAGCCCGTCAGGATTGCGGGGCCCATACCGGCGAACATAGCCACGGCGACCGATACGGGAAACAGCGTGACATACGGTACGCCGGGGCCGATTAACGGCATCAAGGCAAACCGCATAAGAACAATTACCGGCACTGCCAATATCGCGTAAATATAACGTGAGAAGTTTTTCATAAATCCAAATCACCCTGTTTCGGGAAGTTCGATATGTAAAGTCCGGCGGCCCGTATAAGCTCATGCCCGACCCTGCCTGGGGCTTCTTTGCGAAGTGTCTCAACTGCCTCGTTTTTTCGTTTTGTGCCCATAAAGGCAACCTAAAATCATTTGGCCGAGTGAAGTAAGGCAAAGAATCACTATATTATGCCAAAATACCGCAAATAATCAATAGCTTCGCCGCAATCCTGCCCCCGGAATATAGGGGAATTCAGGGATTAGAGCATCATCAGACGGCTAATCCTGTTATCGCTTATGGCTGGGTGTTTTCCAGGCCATTCTGCCGGCAAAATTTATTTAAGAAAGTGTTTTCGAACTTTTGCCGCAATCTGCGGGTCAGTCATTTCGTCAACGGTTTCAACGCCAACTATACGCCCAGGGAGTCCTTTGCTTTCAATACGCTTTTTAAGCTCCCCCTTTGCCTCGCCAGGACCAAATATCAGAATCGATTCCGCATCATGAATAAACGCAATCACCTCGTCATAATATCTGTCGAGATGGCCCATAAATCGTCTGTCCTGCCGGTCGTCTTCTCCGTAATCTCTCCCGGAATGCGCAGCCCAGCCGCCGGAGAGCTGGGCATCTCTTTCAAGTTGCCCTGATATCTGTTTCATCTCCTGGCCTTTATCTGTAACGGTTACGATAACGGCCTTTTTGTGGTCAATCCACAAACCCACTTGTCTTTTCGCAGATTTTCCCTTAGTTTCCGTTTTTTCCACTATCAGGTACTCCTTATTGCATGATTATTTAAGAAACATTCAAATGCGCATCTGGGCAAAAATGTCTATCCATGGTCAACGGTGCCGTATTCATTCGTTGAATTAGCGGCAATTTCTTTCATTTGAGGGTAAATATTTTCTAACATCTTACGGAAATGAAATCCATATATCGAAAGGCGAACAGCCAGCGGCAAACGACGGGGGTTTTTGAGCGACCATAGTATAAGCATCCAGTAGTACATCTTGCCCTTCTCTATTATACCAATTTGCCACATTGACCTGAAAAACGCCTTGATGTCGCAATATCGAATTTTAAGTTTTTCCTTGCTGCTGAACTGGTAGTTTTTAAGAAATGTTTTGATGCGTTTACAATAGTATTTCTGCGAGTAGATAGTATTCAGCACTTTAAGATACCCACCCAGAAGTTCGTGAATATCCATCCTTGGAATAAAATTCATTGTGCAGTCCATGTTGTCCCCGGTTGCCGGCGTTGTTAATCTATTTTCGCTCATAAGCTTTTTATAGAGTTTCGTTCCGGGAGGGGCGTTGAGCAGCCCGACCATCGCGGTAACTACGCCGCTGTCCTGAATTAAACTTATCAATTTGTCAAACACGCCCGGCTTATCATTGTCAAAACCGAGAATAAAGCCGCCCTGGACCTGTATGCCAAACCGCTGTATTTTCTTAACCGCTGCCACAATGTCACGTCCGGTGTTTTGCATTTTGTTGCATTCAGCCAAACTCGACTCGTTCGGAGATTCGATGCCGATAAATACACTGTTGAAGCCAGCTTTGGCCATCAGGGTCATAAGCTCCTCGTCATCCACCAGGTCGATAGAGGTCTGTGTATTGAAGGAGAATGGATTTTTTCTTTTATCCATCCAGTTTATGATTGCCGGGAGCAATTCGTTTTTCAACTGCTGGCGTTTTCCTATAAAGTTATCGTCAACAAAAAAAACGTCGCCCCGCCATTTATGGACATAAAGATTTTCGAGCTCATCGATTATCTGGCTGGTTGTTTTTGTTCGCACCTTACGGCCCAGCAGGGCTGTAATATCGCAAAAATCACAATTAAATGGACATCCACGGGAATATTGAATGCACATCACGGCATATTTTTTCATGTTAATTAAATCCCATTGCGGGATTGGCGTACTTTTAAGGTCGGGTCTTTCGTGAGTAGTATAAACCGGCTTGGGACATCCTTTTTCAAGGTCGCTCAAAAAAGCAGGCAGCGTGATTTCCGCTTCATGCAGTATGAGGTAGTCAATATTCGAATAGGACTCGGTAAAAGCAGTAAACAGCGGCCCTCCGGCAACAATTTTGGCGTTCAGTTTTTTACAGCGTTCGATAATCTGGGCGACCGATTTTTTCTGAATCACCATACCTGTTATGAATACGTAGTCCGCCCATTTGATATCCCGGTCATACAGGGCGGTTACGTTCATATCAATCAGTTTTTTCTCGAAAGATTCCGGAAGCATTGCGGCAACAGTGAGCAGTCCGAGAGGCGGAAGAATCGCCTTTTTGGAAACGAACTTCAGGGCGCTTTTCAAGCTCCAGAACGTGTTTGGCACTTCCGGATTGACAAGCAGGATTTTCAATTTGTTACGCATAGTCATACACAATAATAACAAAGATAACACTTTTTAAAATCAATGTAAATTCAGTTTTAATGTCAGACCAAAATAATCCTGACTTGCTAATACTCACTTTTAGCAACATTTTTATTTTGCTTATTTTCTATTTCTACCGTCCTGCTTTCCTTGATATTGCCGGCTTTGGGAAAAGTGAACGTGGCATTTTTTTGAAGTAATGCATATCCAAATTCAATCATCGTAGTGTTGCCAAGTTTAGTCACATTCGGCGGCGTTATAAACAAATTGGCTATAGTCCCCTTGATACAACTGAAGAAACTCTCGGATTCTTCTGTATCGCTGATAGACGCCACTTTTATTTCCATGCGGGGAGTTCTTTCGGTCTTTTTGAATATAAGTGAATTCACCCGAGCAACTATCCGGTTCGACCTGTTTTCGTACTTATATTGTCCGTCTTTTGGCTTAATATCATAAAGACCGATGGTTACGGGGCTTTTGTGGCCTCTCGCATTGAACTGCATGTCCACCTCGGTAACGGTCTCGGTAGAGCCGGTTACCGTTCCCTTAACCTCGATACAACCGAACCCCTCTCCATTAAATTTGATATAATCAAGCATATCTGTCAGCGACTCTCCTTTTTTCAACTCATCGGTATGTGCCGCAATCATCCCAGCTGGATCAAATGTGTTCATATGAAAACCACTTCCCAATGTTTCAAATTCGCAGGCCAGATAGAAGGATTTTAAAGTGATTTTTTTTTCATACGAGATTATACCTACCTGCTGCTCATTATTGACGCTTGATATATTGTCAACAAGTGTAGGGGCTATCAGCGGAACAAAATACATAAAGGAGCCTATAGGGTTTTTTATAAATCTTTTTTTACTATAACTCATTATCATAGTGGGGCCGTTGCTGTCCTTGGCAGCATCATTGCCGTCCGCCAAATACTCACTGTTGCTCATTTGACTGTTCGGGTCAGAACTTAACACCACACAGGGCGTCAAAAGAAAAACGCAAACGAAGATTACTGCAAATAAAGTGATTAGGCGATCATTTCTTAAGAATACACGTGAATTTATCATATACAGTTGCATTGCTTACCCTTGATGCTGAACAAACCACGCTTTGCTATTTTAGAAAAACAAAGACGGGCACACTCCGCAGCTGTCGCGTTATTTGTGCCCGTCACTATTTTTCTCGTCACGTCCGGCGCCCGCACAGCAGATATAGCAAAGATCACAGTTATATGTTGAGATGTAACATTATATCCTCACCACTGTTTTTTTTGATATATACTACAGTTGCGTCAATCGCCTAAACATTCTACCAATTAACGCCATGGCATCCATTCGCAAAAGCTGCCACCGCGAAAAGGACGATTACCAGGACATACTTGTAAATTGAGTTTAGTTTCATGTTAAATATCCTTTCATTAGCATCGTAATTGTAAATTAGTTTTAGTTTCATACCAACGATTCAGCACTGCTCGACATAACACAGCAAGGCCACATTCAAATATTTACTGCCGCTCTTCGTGCCGCTCTTCATGTGACTCCGAATCTTTGTCCATGTACCGATCCGACCGTTCCTGCTCCGATTCCCGCTCCAATTGCTCCCGCTCTGATTGCCTATCCTGCCACCTGTCATCCCGCCGGTCGTGTCCTTCGCTTTCGCAGCCGCCGCACATAATGAACAGAGTAAGAACAGACATTGTAACCAACAAAATCTTTAACCTTGCCATACAATTCTCCTTATCTCTGTAAAAAACCATACTTTACTCTGTCACTGCGAAAACTTAATTTGCACGAATGTCGCGACATCGCCCTGTGGTAAAGTGTGCGACTCTCTTTCGAACAAACTGTCCTAGACCTACGGAGAGACGACCTTCACGGTAAATGTCGTCGAGGTCGATTCTCCGGTTTTTGGGATACCCTTAACGGAAACGCTATACTCACCGAAGGCAGCGTCCTTCGGCACTGTAATCTTGATTTGCACATCAGGTGTGTCGCTCGCCTTGATAATAACGCTGGTCGGCTCGACACTTATGCCTTTGGACGCTTCGATTTGCAGCTTAACATCCTGCTTAAAATAATCGCCCCTCTCCAGCGAGACAGTAACGCTTTGGACTTCACCCTGTTTGAGCTTCGTGTCGAGAGTTGGGACGGCAATTTTAAATCCTTCGCCCTTGACAACGCTGCCGCCTCGTGGGCTGCTCGATTGACAGCCGCACACGGCCACCAGAACCAGCGTTAGCATAATCGTAATTACAGTTTTCATTTGCTATTCCTTTCTTAAAACAAAAATACATTTCAAACCTAATCCCTCAGGAACAGGCGTTAAATCCATTGTCAGCCTGCTTCAAATTTCTAAAAACATACAAACTCATTACTCAACGACAAACGCCGC
>Ga0187873_1000265_pt1 | contig 58734 bp, 42 predicted proteins | sample June2016WEW_16_1_2_FD_133012 | JGI IMG/M metagenome (GOLD analysis project Ga0187873, IMG submission 133012) | Peatland microbial communities from SPRUCE experiment site at the Marcell Experimental Forest, Minnesota, USA - June2016WEW_16_100 | ecosystem: Environmental > Terrestrial > Soil >...
GCAACCTAGGCGCCGCCCTGCGTGCCCGCAAACCCGAAAACCGCAAGGCGGAGATGCTACTGCGGGTGCTGACCCACAACATCATGCTCCTTTGTGACGAACTCGAGGATTGAGACAGAGCCGGACATCGCTGAATTAAGACGATACCTCAAGACTCAGAGCCATGCCGATTTATTCCCCCACCGCCAATAATTGCATAGGGTGGCTCGTGCTTGAGCCATCGAGGTCGGTAACATAATGGCGGTGCAAACTCCCCAGGGATCAATCGCCCAGCGCCTCGCGAGCCCCGTCGCGCAATACAGCAGCGGCGGGTACAGCCTGGCCAGCGACCTGGCCCGGCTCCAAGCCGTGCGCGACCTCCAGGCCACCGAGGCCACCATCTTCTACGCGGCGCGCATTCTGGAGGTGTTGTCCTCGGCCGCGGTGCAGATGATCGGACTGACGCCCAGCGCCAGCGCTTTTTCCAATCTGGAAACGCTGTTTCAGTTCGACCTGGCCCCCTCGGCGACGCAGTATTGGGCCAACGGCCTGCGGCGGCTGGGCAACGACGTGCGGCACATCCTGCGCGCCGCCCAGAGCCAGGATGCCGACCTCGCGGCCCTCTTCGCCGAACGCTGGATCGACTGGTTCTTCTGCCATTTCCGCTTTGGTCCAAAGCTCACGGGACTGACCAGCGACGGCGGCCCCCTTCTGGCCGGCGGTGATCCCCGACTTCCGGCGCTGTTGCGTTCAATCGACGCGGAGGATTTCGATCCGGCCGCGTGGCTGGCGCCCCGCCAAACCGGCGGCGAGCAACCGCCGTTCATGGTCGCGGCCACGGTCGCGGCCGTCTTCGCCAACCTGCTGCTGGACCGCGGCGATTGCGATCAGGCGTTTGCCGTCCTGGAGCAGGCCCTGGCCCAGTTCCCGGATGACCTGCGATTGCAGCAACTGATCGTCCTGGCTTGGAAGCGCCGCGGCGATCTGGACAAGGCCGTGCAACATGCCGCGCCGCTCGTGGCCCGCTCGCGCGACGATGATGAAACGGCCGGTATCGTCGCCGGCGTCTACAAGCAGGTTTACCTGGACCGCGGCCAGGATACGGACATGCTGCTCAAGAGCCACCGCGCGTACCTGGCCGGGTGGGAAGGCTCCAAGAATTCCAACGTCTACCTGGGCATCAATGCCGCGGCCACGGCGCTGTGGCTGGGCCGAGCGGCCGATTCGCGCCGTCTGGCCGGCGAGGTCCGCCAGCTTCTGCTCAATCGCGTGGCCGCCCTGGCCAAGGCCGGCGATCCGCAAATGCTGGCCGCCTCCTACTGGGACCAGGTCACCCTGGCCGAGGCCGAGCTCCTTTTGGGCGAACTGGCCGCGGCGCGTTTGCGCTATCAATCCGCCTTCAAACAGTCCGCCCAATCCAAGGGCAACATCAAGGTCGCCTCCGAGCAGGCCCAGCGGCATCTGCCCCTGCTGGGTCTGAGCCTTTCCGGAAAGGAATTTTTCAAGCTCGAGCAGCCTTCTCCCGGCGGGCAATTGGTCATCGGCGTCACGGGGCACCGTACGCTGTCCGATGAGGAGGCCATCCGATCGACCATCGCGCAGACTATCGGCCGCCTGGCCGCGGGTAAGCCCAACATCCTCCTGTTGTCGGCGCTGGCCGCGGGGGCCGACTGCCTGGTGGCCGAGGCCGTCCTGGATGAACATCACGGCCGCGTGCGCGCGGTTCTGCCCCTGGAAGTGAGCGACTATCGGCGCGATTTCACCCCCGGCCAATTGGCCCGATTCCAATCGCTGCTGAACCGTGCCGACGCCATCGTTTTTCCTCCGACTCTCCCGCAGAGCAAACCGCCGCAGGGCAAAGGCCCGCCCGCCGCCACTTCGCCGACGGTCGCCGCCCTGGACGATCGCCAGGCCGCCTACGAGCGGACGGGTATGTTCATCGTCGATCATTGCGACGTGCTGGTGGCCGTGTGGGACGGCCAGCCGGCCCGCGGCCGCGGGGGCACCGCCGACATCGTCGCCTACGCCCGCCAAGCCGCTCGACCCATCGCCTGGATCAAAAGCCAAGCCCCCTTTGAACTGCTCCTTGAAGGCCCCGCGATTGATGCCGCCCCGCGCGCCAAGTAAGGTGGAACCCATGCAGCGCCTGGGCTATCTGGTCCCGGAGTTTCCCGGACAGACCCACGTCTTTTTCTGGCGCGAGCTGCAATCCCTGGCCCAGTTGGGCGTGCTCTGCGATCTGGTTTCCACGCGCCGCCCGCCAAGGCAGCTCGTGACCCACGACTGGTCCGCCCAGGCGATGCAAAGAACCACGTATCTTTCCCCGCCGGAACTGGGCCTGTTGGCCTCGGCCTTGTGGGAACTGATCCGCGCCGGCCCGGCGGCTTGGTGGCGATGCGCTGGCGCGGCCATGCGCGCGGACGTGCGCGGCGCGGGAAACAAAATCCGGCTCTTGGCGCTGGTGTTCGTCGGCGCTGAATTGGCCGCCCTGGCCCGCCGGCGAAATTGGGCACACGTGCACGTACACTCCGCCGCCGATTCGGCCAACATCGCTTTGTTTGCCCACCTGATCGGCCGCATCTCTTACAGCCTGGCGCTGCACGGACCTCTGGAGGATTACGGACCCAACCAGCGAGCCAAGTGGTCCCACGCCGCCTTCGGCATCGTCATCACCCAAAAACTCCTCGAGCAACTGCGCACCGGTCTCGCCGGCGCCCTGCCGCCGGTGATTGACCTCGCACCCATGGGCGTCGACGCCTCCGGGTTCCGTCGAGCCGGACCCTATCAGCCCTGGGATGGACGCGGGCCGTTCCGTATTTTTTGCTGCGGACGGCTCAATCCCTGCAAAGGCCACGACGATCTGATCCGCGCCGTGGCCCTGCTGCGGCAGGAGGGAATCGACGCCATCCTGCGCATCGCCGGCGCGGATGATTCCCTGGGCCGGTATCAGCCCGTACTGGAAAACCTGATCCGCCAGTTGAAGCTGGATGCGGCGGTAACGCTGCTGGGCGCCGTCCCGGAGCAAACCGTGCGCGATGAGCTGCAAGCCTCGCACGTGTTTGCCCTGGCCAGCCTGCACGAGCCGCTGGGCGTGGCGCTCATGGAAGCCATGTCCATGTCGACGCCGGTGGTGGCAACCGGCGCCGGCGGCGTGCCGGAATTGGTCGACGACCAGGTGGATGGGCTGTTGGTCGAGCCGCGGCATCCGCAGCAGCTTGCCGCCGCCCTGACGCGCCTCGCCCGCGACGGCGCCCTGGCCACTCGCCTGGCCGAGGCGGCGCGAAAGAAAATCGAAGCATCCTTCCAAAGCGATCAAAGCGCCCGCGTGCTGGTGCGGCGGTTGCAGTCCCTGCACCCGAGGATGATCCATGCCGACTGATCGCATCCGCGTGTTGCTCATCGCCGAGGCGTGCAACCCCCAGTGGACCAGCGTCCCGCTGGTGGGCTGGTCCCACGGCCGCGCCATCGCCGACCTGAGCGACGCCCATCTGGTCACGCAGGTCCGCAACCGCACGGCCCTGCTGGCCGCGGGCTTGACCGAAGGGCGCGATTTCACGGCCATCGACTCCGAAGCCGTGGCCCGGCCGATCTACCGCTTGGCCACCTGGCTTCGCGGCGGCAGGCAAACCGGCTGGACGACCTCCACCGCCCTCGGGGCCGCGGCGTATCCCTATTTCGAGCATCTGCTGTGGCGGCGCTTTGGCCGCGAGATTTGCCAAAAGAGATTCGACGTGGTGCACCGGCTCACGCCGCTCAGCCCGACCGCGCCAAGCTGGCTCGCCTCGCGCTGCCGGGCGGCGGGCGTGCCGTTTGTGCTGGGTCCGCTCAACGGCGGCGTGCCCTGGCCGCCGGGGTTCGACCCCGCGCGCCGCCAAGAACGCGAATGGCTCTCCTACGTCCGCGACGCCTACCGCCTGCTGCCGGGTTACTGGCCCACGCGCCGCGACGCCTCGGCCATCCTCATCGGCTCGCGCGACACCTGGAACCAGATGCCCCGCTGCTTCCACGGCAAATGTTTCTACCTCCCGGAAAACGCGATCGATCCGCAGCGATTCCCCCTGCAGCGCGACCGCATCGCCCAAAAACCGATCCGCGTCATCTTCATCGGCCGGCTGGTGCCGTACAAAGGCGCGGACATGCTGCTGGAGGCCGCCGCGCCGATCCTTCAATCCGGCGCCATGACGCTGCAGATCATCGGCGACGGCCCGCAATTGCCCCAGCTTCGCCGGGTCATCGACCGCGAAAACATCGCCGCCGCCGTGCAACTCATCGGCTGGACCGAGCACGAGCAGCTGCGGCGATACCTCGCCCAGGCAGATGTGCTGGCCTTCCCCAGCGTGCGCGAATTCGGCGGCGCGGTGGTGCTCGAAGCCATGGCCATGGGCGTCACGCCCATCGTCGTGAATTACGGCGGACCGGCGGAACTGGTCACGCCAAGCTGCGGCTATCTCGTGCCCATCGGCCCGCCCCAGCAGATCATCTCTCATTTTCGCCAGGTGCTTGGCACTCTGGCGCAAGACCCCCAGCCGCTGGGTTCGCTCGGCGCCGCGGCGCAGGAGCGGGTGCGGCGGCATTTCACCTGGCAAGCCAAGGCCCGCCGCGTCATCGAAATCTACCAATGGCTTTGCGCCCCCGGGACGCCCAAACCCCATTGGCCCATGCCGACGCCCGATGACTCTTCTCAGGACTGATCGACCAGGTCCTTTTGCACTTGCGGATACCAAACCCGCAATTCCTCCGGCGAGCGAGCGAAGACCTCATCCATCCGCCGCCAGGCGTAAAGCATCCCGCGGACATTGGGCAGGGCAAATCGTCCCTGCGAGAGATCCTTGCCTAGTAAGATGAGCATGCGCCGCGCCATCATCCGGCGCAGGCGCCGGCGCGAGCGATTCAGATCGGTGCTGTAGAGGCGATGCAGCACCAGGGGATTGAGCGCCCCGAGCGCGGCGACGACGAATCGATCCAGCCTTCCCCCGCCCGCGCCGATGTGGCACACCCTGGCGGATAGCGCCGTCACCAGCGCCCCGCCGCGCGACGCCCGGTAGCCGGCATCCGAATCCTCCCCATACGCGTAATATCCCAGGATTTCCTCAAACGGCTCGCGCAGGCACACCTCCCGGCGGAGCGTCATTCCCGATCCAACCATGAGCGGGCGCAACGTCACCGGCAGTTGCGCAAGCGCCGGCGGAAGCGCGTGACGCGGAAAATCCTCGTCGTAGGGAACGAAGATGTCATCGGCGGCCAGCAATCGCCGAACGAATCGCATCAGCCGGCCGTGCCGCTTGGTGGTGCCGCGCTCGGCGGCGTCGCCGGCCGCCGCCTGGGGCCGATCCGGCGGCAGCGGCACGTGAACCGGGCTCACTCCCGCCACCGCGCCGCCCGCATCCGCTTCGTACACGCGCATGATTTGCGCCGCGCAATCCGGATACATCAGCGAATCGTCGTCGATCAAGAAGATAATCTCCGCATCGGCCAGGCGAATCCCCTGGTTGCGCTGGGCCGCCGCGGAGCGCCGCTCGGCGGGCACGTAGATCCACGCGATCTCCGCATGCTCCGCCGCCAGCGTGGACAAAACCGCGTCGCGCGATCGCTGCCAATCGGGGCTGGCATCGACGATGATGATCTGCCGCGGCGGGCGCGTATGCCCCGCCGCCAGGCGCAGGCAACGCTGCAGGATCTGCTGGCGCTGATACGTCGCGATCACCAGCGACCAGTGCAGCGGGACAGGATCGATCGGCATGGGCGAATGGGTTAAAGCGGTTTCATCTTCCCTGTAGCGTCTGCGCCGCCGCCAAGACAGGCTTGAGGCCGGCGCTCAAATAGACGATGTTATACCAATCTGGTGCAAACCCTAGGCCCTGCGTCCGCTAAGATCATGATCGACGCCTATGCCGACTGACGTTGCCATCACTGCGGCCAAGCGGCCCGCTCAGCCGCCGGCCCCGGCCGAGGGAACAATCCCCGAATTTGAAATCCGTCCGCGCCGCGGCTGGGTCCCCATCGACTTCAAGGAACTGTTCCACTACCGCGAGCTGCTCTATTTCCTGATCTGGCGCGACGTCAAGGTGCGCTACAAGCAGACCTTGCTGGGATTCGCCTGGGCGATCCTGCAACCGTTGGTGACCATGGTCATCGCCACGGCGGTCTTCGGCGGTCTGGCCGGGTTTTCCGGCCGCATGTCCGAGGAACTGATCGCGCGACACGTGCCCTATAACCTCTTCGTCTACGCCGGACTCTTGCCTTGGATGCTTTTTTCCGTCGGCATCAGCACCGGCGGAACGTCCCTCATGAATCAGCAGAACCTGCTGACCAAGGTTTATTTCCCGCGCCTGTTCGTTCCGGCATCCGTGATCGGCACGGCCCTGGTGGATACGGCCATATCGTTCGGCGTGTTTTTCATCCTGATGGCCTTTGCCCACGTGGCGCCGCCGTGGACCGTCGTTTTCGTGCCGCTGCTGCTCTTGCTGACGACCCTGGCGACGATGGGAATCGCCTTCGTGCTCTCGTCCCTGACCGTCACGTACCGCGACTTCCGCTTCATCCTGCCGTTCATGATGCAGTGCTGGATGTTCCTCAGCCCCGTGTACTACCCGCTGACGGTCAAGAAGGCCTGGGAGCAGGCGCTGGTGCAGGCCAATCCGCTGTACGGCCTGATCGAGGCGTTCCGCTCGTGCCTTTTGGGCCAGCACTGGAAATGGAAATCGCTGAGCATCTCCGTGCTGGAAATCGCGGTGCTGCTCTTGGTGGGGTTGTACTACTTCAAGAGGACCGAGCGGCGCTTTGCCGACATCGCGTGAGATCATGCCCGCGGCAATCACCATCGACGGCATCGGCAAGTGCTATCAGTTGGTCCTGCGCGCCCAAAGATATCACATGCTGCGCGACGTCCTGATGGCCGCGATCACGGCCCCGTTTCGCCGCATCGCCGGCCTCCACGGCTATGGCCCCGCGGAAGGAAAATTCTGGGCCCTGCGGGACGTGTCCTTCGAGGTGCAGCGCGGCGAGGTGATCGGCATCATCGGCCGCAACGGCGCCGGCAAATCCACCCTGCTCAAAATCCTCAGCCGCATCGTCGAGCCCACCGAGGGCCGCGCCCGCATGAAAGGCCGCGTCGCCTCGCTCCTGGAAGTCGGCACCGGGTTTCATCCCGAGCTCACCGGCCGCGAAAACATCTACCTCAAGGGCGCCATCCTCGGCATGCACAAGGAGGAGATCGACCGCAAATTCGACGAGATCGTCGCCTTCGCCGAAACGGAAAAATTCCTCGACACGCCGGTCAAGCACTACTCCAGCGGCATGTACGTGCGCCTGGCCTTCGCCGTGGCGGCGCACCTGGAGCCGGAGATTTTGATCGTGGATGAAGTCCTGGCCGTCGGCGACACGGAGTTTCAGAAAAAATGCCTGGGCCGAATCCAGCAGGTGGCCCAAGGCGACGGGCGCACCGTCCTGCTGGTCAGCCACAACATGGGCGCCGTCCGCCAGTTGTGCGACCGCGCCGCCTATTTGCGCGACGGCAAGCTGGTGTCGGTCGGTCCCGCCGCCGAGGTCGTCGCCGAATATCTCAACAGCGCCCTGGAGACTGCCCAGGACAACCTGCTGAGCCGCCCGCGGTTTGTGACCTTGGCGCCGGCCATCGCCGGATTCAGTTGCCGGCCGGCCGGCGGCGCCGCCCACGTCGCCTCCGGCGCTGCCGTCACTTTCCAGCTCGATCTCCACGTCACCGAGCCGATCCGAAACGCCGCCGTCAGCATCATGTTCAACTCCGACCAGGGTTATCGCGTGCTGGGGCTCAGCTCGCGCTGCGAGACCGGCCTGCTCACGCTGGCGCCGGGCCAGCAGACGATCTTGTGCCACGTCGACGCCCTGCCGCTGGCCGCCGGGCGCTACATCGTCGATCTGGAGATCTTCAGCGCCGAGCGCGTGGCCGATTACATCGAGCACGCCACGGCCATCGACGTCGTCTTCGGCGATTTCTTCGGCAACGCCCAAACGCTTTTGCCCCTTGAGGGGCCCATCCTCGCCCGCTCGCGATGGGATTTTCAGTGCGGTCCGGTGTAAAGAAAGATTTTGCATGTCCGCTACGCCCGAGTTTTCGATTTTGATGCCGGTCTCGGCCCAGCGCGCGTATCTTGCCGACGCCGTCGCCAGCGTGCTGGGCCAGAGCTTGGACGACCTGGAGCTGATCGTCATCGACGACGCCGGCGATGCCGACGAATGCCGCCGCCTGTCCGGCGAGAGCGAGGACCCCCGCGTGCGCGTGCTCTCCAATCACTGGTCGCGCGGCGGGGCGGATGCGCTCAACTGCGGCCTGGACGCCAGCCACGGCCGCGTCATCTGCATCTGCGACGCCGACGATCTTTTTCCCCCGGATCACCTGCAGCGCTGCGCCGACTTGCTGGCCCGGCAAAGCGAGTTCGACGCCGTCGCCGGCGGCCTGGAGACGCTCACCAGCCGGGGCGCCAGCATTGCCTGGCTGCACCGCGACGCCGTTGCCGGCGAAATCACCGCCGAGCTGCGCCGCGGCGTCACGCGCACCAGCCTCTGCACCTTCGCCGTTCGCCGCGAGGCGATGCTGGCCACCACCCCCTTCCGCCCCTATTTTCTCACCTCCTACGACATCGACTTTCAATTGCGGCTGGGCGAGCGGTTCCGCGTCTGGTTCGACCCGGCGATCGCTTACCGCTGGCGCTTGCACGATCAATCGGTGACGCACACGCAGGCGGGCCATGAACGCGAATTTTTCGAGGATGCCGCCCGCGCCTTCCAGAAGCAGCGCTTGGAGCGGGGCGACGACGACCTGCAGCGCGGCCAGCCCCCACGCCCGCCCGTACACGGCGGGCCGGCCACCTCGCTTATCGCCGCGCAGCAGACCCAGCAGATGCTCCTGGGCGCTGCGTGGCGCCAGCACCAAGACGGATACAAGGCGCAGGCCATCGGGTTGGGATGGCGGGCCTGCCTGGCCCACCCGTGGCGTCTTTCCGCCTGGAAAAGCCTGGCCGCTCTGGCCGTCAAAAAATCCCCGGCCACGGCCCCACAGCGGCGCAGCTCATGAAGATCACTTTTCTGATGGCCTACGCGAGCATGTCGGGGGGGACGCGGGTCATCGCCGCCCAGGCGCGGCAGTTGATCGCGCTGGGACACGAGGTCCGGGTGGTTTCGACGCCGCCGCGTCCGCCGGGCTTGCGGCGAACGCTGTCCGCCCTGGTGCACCGCGGCCATTGGCCGCGCACCCCGCCCTCCGGCGAATTCTTTTTCGCCCAAGCCGCCGTGCCCCACCGCGTCATCTCCCGTTATCGCGCCATCGGCGAGCAGGACGTGAGCGACGGCGACGTGGTCATCGCCACCTGGTGGGAGACGGCGCCCTGGGTGTGGCGTCTTTCGCCCGCCAAGGGCGCCAAGGCATTTTTCATCCAACATTACGAAATCTGGGGCGGCGACGAGAAAGCGGTGGATGCGGCCTGGCGCTTGCCCCTGCACAAGATCGTCATTTCGCGCTGGCTGGCGGATTTGGCGCGCGACAAGTTCGCCGACCCCAACGTGTCGCTGGTGCCCAACAGCGTGGACCGGTCCCTGTTTGACGCCCCGCCGCGGTCGCGCCAACCCCGGCCGACCGTCGGCATGCTCTACAATCCCGCTCGCTTCAAAGGCTGCGACGTGGCGCTGAAGGCCGTCGCCGCGGCGCGTCGGGAACTGGGCGATTTGCAACTGGTCAGCTTCGGCGTCGAAGCGCCCCAGGAGCCCCTGGGACCGGGCTGCGCCTTTACGCTCAATCCGCCGCAGGAAAAAATCCGCGAGTTGTACGCCCAATGCGACGTCTGGCTGTGCGGCAGCCGCAGCGAGGGGTTTCACCTGCCGCCGCTGGAGGCGATGGCCTGCCGCTGCCCGGTGGTTTCCACCAAGGTGGGCGGTCCGTTGGATATCATTGAGCAAGGCCGCAACGGGTTCCTGGTGGACGTGGAAGACCACGGCGAACTGGCGCGCCGCCTGGTGCACGTGCTAAGATTATCGGACGATCAGTGGCGGCAGATGTCCGATGCCGCCTATGCTACCGCCTGCCGATATAGCTGGCAGGATGCCGCCGCCTTGATGCAGCGAGCCCTGGAAGCCGCCGTCGCCAACAGCGCCGCTCCCCCGGGACGCTTGGGAGTCGCCTGAGCATGGACATGCGCGGAAACATCCTGGTTCCCATCGCCCTTTTCGGGTGGATTCCGCTGGTCCTGGGGCTGTTCGCCTTTCTGCCGCCGCGACGCGCCGTCATTTACGGCTTCCTCATCGCCTGGCTCTTTCTGCCCATGTCGCACCTGAAAATTCAGGGCTTCACCGACTACAACAAGATGTCCGCGGCCTGCTTCGGGGTGCTGATCTCCGCGATGATCTTCGACAGCGCCACGCTCTTTGCCTTCCGCCCCAAGATCTGGGACCTGCCGATGCTCATCTGGTGCATCTGCCCGCTGTTCTCGTCCGTGTCCAACGGCCTGGGCTGGTACGACGGCATCTCGGCCGTCGCCTACCAAACCACCTTCTGGGGATTGCCGTACCTGATCGGCCGGATGTATTTCAACGACCTGGTGGGCCTGCGCGAGCTGGCGATGGGAATCCTGATCGGCGGCCTTGTCTACGTGCCGCTGTGCTGGTACGAAATCCGCTTCAGCCCGCAGCTTCACCGCATCGTCTACGGATATCACCAATTCGAGTTTGCCCAGACCAAGCGCTACGGGGGATTTCGCCCGATGGTGTTCATGCAACACGGCCTGGCGGTGGGCCTGTGGATGGCCGCCGCCACGCTCACGGCGTTTTGGCTTTACCTCTCCAAGACGATCCGGCGCCTGTGGGAGCTGCCCATGGGGCTGGTTTTCGTGGTGCTTCTGGCCACCTCCGTCTGGTGCCACTCGACGGGCTCGGTGGTGCTGCTGCTCGGCGGCCTTGCCGTGGTGTTGCTGACCCAATGGACGCGCTGGCCCGTCTGGGTGATCGCGCTGGCGCTGGCGCCGACGACGTACATGATCGTCCGCGGCAACAACCTCTGGACCGGTCAGGACCTGATCAAGAGCATCGCCCGCGCCGATCCCGACCGCGCCGCCTCCCTGCGCGTCCGCCTGCAAAGCGAACGCCTGCTCCTGGATCGCGCCATGCAGCGCCCGGACTTCGGCTGGGGCGGCTGGAACCGCTTCCGTCAGTACGACGAGGAGGGCAACGCCCAGGGCGTGCCCGATGCCCTGTGGATCATCGCCGTCGGGCATCACGGCCTGGTGGGATTGATCTCCCTGACCGCGTGCCTGACGTTGCCCCTGCTTTTGCTGGTGTGGAAGATTCCGGTGCGATACTGGCTGCATCCCGGGGCGGCGCCGGCGGCGGCCATCGCCATGTTGTGCGCCTTGTACATGTGCGACAATCTCATGAACGCTATGATCAATCCGATTTTCATCCTGGGCGCCGGGGGAATTTGCGGACTGGCCCTCAGCTTGCGTCGGCCGCTGCCTGCGCCGGCTCGGCCGCAGGGCGCGGCGCCTTTGCAAGCACCCGCGCTTCCTCCCGGCCGCGCACACGCCGGCGCCTGAGGTCAGGGCCCGGAGACGGCATGAGTCTGCTGATCGTCGTCATCAACTTTCGCACGCCGCAGCTCACCATCGACTGCCTGAGTTCGGTGGCCGCCCAAATCGATCAGGTCCCCGGCACGCGCCTGGCCCTGGTCGACAACGGTTCGCCAGACGATTCACCCGCCCTCTTGGCCCAGGCCATCGCCCGCAACGGTTGGGCGTGGATCACCCTGATCCGTTCCCCGGTCAATCGCGGATTCGCCGGCGGGAACAATCTGGCCCTACAGTCGTTGCAAACCCTACATCCGGATGCCAGTTTCGTACTTCTGCTCAACAGCGATACCATCTTGCTACCCGGTGCGCTGCCGTATTGCGTACAGAAGATGCAGGGCGACGCCTCGGTGGGCCTCATGAGCTGCCTGTTGCTTAACGCGGATCAGACGGTGCAGAACACCGCCCGCAAAATGCCCACGCCCCTGCGCCTGGCGGCGTGCAGCTTCGGGCTGCCCTGGCTCTTCCCGCGCGCCTTCGCCTGGGCGAATCTGGACGATCCCGGCTGGGACCGCCGCACCGAGGTCCGCAACGTGGATTGGGTTGGCGGCGCCTTCATGCTCATCCGCCGACAGGTCCTGGAGCGCATCGGCCTCCTGGACGATCGCTTCTTCTTCTACGGCGAAGATGCCGAGTTCTGCCACCGCGTCCGCAAACACGGCTGGTGGGTGCGCTACGACAGCGGCGCGGCCGTCGTGCACCGGGCGGCTGCCTCCAGCGATGCGGCGATGCTTCCGGCCAGCCGGCGCACCGCCCTGGTCTGGCAAGCCCGCTATTTGCTCCAGCGCCGCTGCTTCGGCTTGCCCGCCGAGCTGCTCATCCGCTTCCTTGACATCGCCGCCTCCACTTTGCGCTACTTCAAACTGCTGATCCGCGGGCGCAAAAATACGCCCCAGGGCGCCGCCCAACGCGACCTGCTGGCCCTCCTGTTGCGCTGGCCCGTCGCCGGGAAGGGATGACGGTCGATCATGAAACCGCTCCGCATCGCTGTGGCCCTGCCTGGAATTCATCGCGTCAACCGCGGCGCTGAAACCGCCTTCGAAGAGTTGGCTCGCCGGCTGGCCGCCATGGGCCACGATCTGACCGTTTTCGGCTCCGGCCGGCCCCGGCCCGATCAGCCCTACCGCTATGTGCGCATCCCTTGCACGCGCCGCGAAGCCTTCGAGCATTGGCCCAAGTTCCCGCCCCTGCGCACGCCGTATGCCTGGGAGGAGCTCTCCTTCGCGCGCACGCTGGCGCACCAATACCGTCCGCGCGAGTTCGACCTGTCGCTGGCCTGCTCGTATCCCTTCACCAACTGGATTCTGCGCCGAAAATTTGGCCACCGGCGGCCCAAGCACGTCTTCGTCACCCAAAACGGCGACTGGATGCTCCAAGCCCACAACGCCGAATACGCCTTCTTCAACTGCGACGGCCTGGTGTGCACCAATCCGCTCTATTTTGCCCGGCACCGCGGGCGATTCCCCAGCGCCATGATCCCCAACGGCGTGGACGTGAATCTGTTCCGCCCGGGGAGGGCCGATCGCGCGGCCTTCGGCCTGCCGGCCGACCGCCCCGTGGCCCTGATGGTCAGCGCCCTGGCCTCTTCCAAGCGCGTCCTTCAAGCCATCGACGCCGTGGGGCAAATTCCCGGTCTGTTCCTGGCCATCGCCGGCGATGGACCGCTGCGCCGCCGCGTCGACCGCGAAGCCGGCCGCCTGCTGGCCGGACGGTACCGGCGATTCAAGGTGCCGCGAGGCAAAATGCCGGCCCTGTACCGCTGCGCCGACGTCCTGCTGCACGCCAGCGTCGACGAGCCGTCGGCCAACGTCTACCTCGAAGCGCTGGCCACCGGCTTGCCCATCGTCGCCCACGACTGGCAAGTCACCCGCTGGACGCTGGAAGATTGCGCCATCCTGATCGATGCGACCGACCCGGCGCAGATCGTTTCCGGCCTGGAGCAAGGCTTGGCGTCGCGCAGCGCCGAGCAAATCGCCGCCCGCCGCCAGCTCGCCCAACGCTTCACGTGGGATCTGCTCGCCCAGCGCTACGCGGAGTTTTTCCACGAGTTGATGTGGCCGATCCCCGTGATTTCCGTGCCGCGGCAGCGGACGGTTATGAGCGACGTCGGCGTCGTCGCCATCGGCCGAAACGAAGGCGAGCGGCTCAATCGCTGCCTGGCCTCGGTGATGGGCAAGGTGGCCGCCGTGGTTTACGTCGATTCCGGAAGCAGCGACGGCAGCCCGCGCTTGGCCGCCGCCCGCGGGGCTTCGGTGGTCTATCTCGACACCCGCCAGGGCTTCACCGCCGCCCGCGCCCGCAACGCCGGCCTGGATCGCCTGCTCCAGATCGCGCCCCGCGTGTCCCTGGTTCAATTCGTGGATGGCGACTGCGAAGTGCAGAATGGGTGGCTCACGACCGCCCGGGCGTACCTGCAATCGCGCGACGATCTGGCGGTGGTCTGCGGCCGCCGCCGCGAACTGCACGCCGCGCGCTCGCTTTACAACCGCGTCATCGACATCGAATGGAACACGCCGATCGGCGCGGCTAAAAGCTGCGGCGGGGATGCGATGATGAAGACCGCCGCCGTGCTCCAGGTCGGATCGTTCGATCCCTCCGTCATGGCCGGCGAGGAACCGGAGCTTTGCCTGCGCCTGCGCAACGCCGGCTGGCGCATCTGGCGCATCGACGCGGAGATGACCCGCCACGACTCGGCCATCCGCCGCTTTGGCCAGTGGTGGTGGCGGCAGGTGCGCGGCGGCTACGGCGCCGTCGACGTCTACCAGCGATTCGGCAAAACCGACCGCCTCTTCGCCGCGCAGGTGCGCAGCGCCCGCCTCTGGGGCCTGGCCGTGCCCGCGATGATCCTGCCCGCCGCCATCGTCGGCGCGGTCATCGCCCCGCTGCTGGACGCCCCGCGGCCGGCGATGGCCCTGGCAATGGCCATCGCGGTCATCCTCCTGTGGTTCGCCCAGCTTCTGCGCCTGACCGCCGCCTCCCTGCGCAAAGGCCGGCCCATGGACTTGAGTCTGGCCTGGGCTTTCTTCACCATGGTCTCAAAATTCGCCGCCATCTATGGACAATGGCGCTGGCTCGGCAACCGCAACCGCGGCCAAAAAACGCAACTCATCGAGTACAAGCCGCCGGTTTTGTCCAAAACCGTCATCAGCAAGGAGGTCAAAGCGTGAGCAAAGACGCCGACTTGGCCGCCGATTGGGCGCGGTATCCCAAGCGGCCCCTGTTGCGCGAACAATCGGCCTGGGCGATTTGCGTCTACCGCTGGGGCCGGCGCATCGACGCCGCCAAACCAGGCCCCGGGCGCACCGTGCGCACCAAGCTCTACTGGCTGGCCTTTCGCATCGTCGAGACCCTCACCGGCATCAGCCTGCCCAAAAGCTGCCGCATCGGGCCGGGCTTGCGCATCTATCACTTCGGCACGATCTTTCTTCACCGCGACGCCGTCCTGGGCGCCAACTGCACCCTGCGCCAAGGCGTGACCATCGGCAACCGCTTCGAGGATGGCCCGGTCCCTGTCGTCGAAGACAACGTCGAATTCGGCGCCTTCGCCCAGGTTCTCGGTGGCGTGCGCATCGGACGCGGCGCCAAAATAGGCGCCATGTCCGTCGTGCTCTGCGACGTCCCGCCCGGAGCCACGGCCGTCGGCGTCCCCGCTCGCATCATTGACCCAAAAAGCTCATCATGAACGCATCGATGACCCATCCCGACCCCCTAACCTCTTCACAGCCTCGCCTCGCCTACGTCTCGGCCGTCTTCCCCCTGGCAAGCGAAACCTTCGTTTACCGCGAAGTCCGCGGCCTGCGGCAGCGCGGCTGGGATGTCTGGACCGTCAGCCTCAACACGCCCCCGCCCCCCCGCGGCGATGATGATGCCGATCTGCATCAGCAACGCATCCTCCTCTACGGCCGGGTCCTGCCGATGAATCTGATCCGCGCCCTTGCCGACCTGCTGGCCCACCCTTGGCGGTCGCTGGCCACGTTGGCCACCGCTCTGCGCGATGCCGTCGATCCCGGCGAACCGATGCCCCTGTTAACGCGATTGAAGCTGCCCCTGCAAGCCGTGGTCGCCATCGCCCTGGCGCGGCAACTGCGTCGCCTGGGCATCGCTCATCTGCATTGCCACTTTGCCCACTCCCCCACGACCATCGGCATGTACGCCGCCGCACAGTTAGGCGGCTCGTTCAGCTTCACCGGCCACGCCAACGATCTATTCCAACGCCGCTGTCTGCTCAAACGCAAACTGGAGCGCAGCGCCCTGGTCGCCTGCATCAGCCGCTGGCACCGCGATTGGTATGAATCCATCCAGAGCGACACCCGCGGCAAGTACGAAGTGATCCGCTGCGGCGTCGATACCCAAGTCTTTCACCCCACCCGCGCCTGGAAAAACTTCCCGGTCCGCCGCATCGTCACCGTCTGCCGGCTGGTCGAGAAAAAGGGCCTGGACACGTTGATCCGCGCCATCGGACAACTGCTACGCCGCGGCATCGACGCCGAATTGATCGTCGCCGGCGACGGCCCCGAGGCCCAGAAGCTCCACGTCCTGGCCAAGGTCTCCCACTGCGATCGAGTCCAATGGCTGGGTGAAGTGGACAACGGCCGCATCCCCGCCATCCTGGCCGATGCCGATATTTTCGCCCTGCCCTGCCGCAAAGACGAGCGCGGCGACCGCGACGGAATCCCCGTCGCCCTGATCGAAGCCATGGCCTGCGCCTTGCCCGTGGTCAGCGGCGATTTGCCCGCCATCCGTGAGCTGATCGAGGATAACGTCAGCGGCATGCTGCTGAGCGGCGACGACCCGGCCGCCCTGGCCGACATCCTGGCCAGGCTGGCCGCCGAGGAACGCACCCGCCGCCGCCTGGGCGAGTCCGGCTGCCACAAGGTCGTTGAGGAATTCTCCTTGGCCATGAACCTCGACCGCCTGGAACACCGCTTGGAGGGGATCGTCCGCGGCCCATCCCTGGCGCTGGCCAAGGCCCGCGTATGAACAGCCGCCGCTATTGCCTGATCACCCCTTGCCGCGACGAGGAAAAATTCGCGCTGGCCACCCTCCAGAGCGTCACCGCCCAATCCATTGCCCCGGCGCTGTGGGTCATCGTCGACGACGGCAGCAGCGACGGCACTGGCGGCATCCTCGACCAACACGCGGCGCGTTTCCCCTACATCCGCGTCCTGCACCGCGGGGACCGCGGGTTTCGCCAGCTTGGCGCCGGCGTCATCGACGCCTTCTACCACGGCTACGACACCATCAACCCAAACGACTTCGATTTCCTCTGCAAGCTCGATCTGGACGTGCAGCTTCCCCCGCGCTACTTCGAATCCCTGATGCAGCGCATGGAGCAGAATCCGCGCATCGGCACCGCCAGCGGCAAACCGTATTTCCTCGATCCCCCAACCGGCCGCCGCATCAGCGAAAAATGCGGCGATGAAAACTCCGTCGGCATGGCCAAGTTCTATCGCACCGCTTGTTTCCTGCAGATCGGCGGCTTCGTCCGCGAATTGATGTGGGATGGGATCGACGGCCACCGCTGCCGCATGCTCGGGTGGATCGCCGTCTCCTGGGATGATCCGGAGTTAAATTTCCAGCACCTTCGTCCCATGGGCGCCAGCCACAAAAACTGGTGGACCGGCCGCGTGCGTCACGGCACGGGGCAATACTTTATGGGAACCGGCCCCCTGTACATGCTGGCCAGCGCCATCTACCGGCTGGGACATCCGCCGCTGGTGATCGGGTCCATCGCCAACCTCTGGGGGTATTGCAAAAGCGCCGCCCGGCGTCAGCCGAGGTATGGAGATCGGTCGTTTCGCCGCTTCCTGCGCCGCTACCAATGGTCTTGCCTGTTGCGGGGCAAGGCCCGGGCCACGGCCCTGATCGACGCCCGCCAAGCCGCCCACTTCCGGCCGCCCCCGCCGCGTCATGACCCCCCGCCGCCGTGACGATAAAAGACACGGCAGCCGAAATTTACCGCGATCCAGGAGGGACGTTTCCCGGCACGCTGCGCTTCGGGTGCGACTCTTGGCGATAGGGTTTTGGGTTGCTTTCCCTGCAGGGAATGGACATATTGTCGCTGACCGCAATTTGCGCTGGTCTTTCGCCGGTTCCGGGAGAAAAGATGGATTGAAGTTGGGTGAGGTCCCGCTCGTCGCAGGGGTGCCCGAGGCTCTTCGTTGTTGCGCGAAGGATAGGGACTGATCGGGGCCGCCTGGAACAAAGGCAGGGGCAGGATGTACGTTCGCCAAGACGAAATTCGATGGACCCCCGGTGCGGCCGCTGCCGCCGCCGTGGTCGCCCCGTCCTCGGCCTCGCCGCCGCCTCGCCCGCCGCTTCCGCGGATTGTTCTGGATGGCGTTGCCTTGCACGCCGTCAGCGAGCCGCGTTGCATCGAGCACATTTTGGACCAGCTATCCGCCGGTCGCGGCGGCATGGTCGTCACCCCCAACGTCGATCATCTGCGCCGTTGCCGCCGCGATCTGAGCTTTGCCGCCGTCGTGCAGGAGGCGGACCTGGTCGTCGCCGACGGCATGCCCCTGGTCTGGGCCAGCCGATTGCAGGGCACGCCTCTGCCCCAGCGCGTGGCGGGATCGGATTTGATCTCCAGCCTCAGCGCCGCCGCCGCCGCCACGGGCCGATCCGTTTTTCTGCTGGGGGGCGAGCCCGGCACCGCCGACGCCGCCGCCGCCATCTTGCGCGACCGCTGTCCGCAACTGAAGATTGCCGGAACCCTCTGCCCGCCGCTGGGGTTTGAGAAAGATGCCGCTCAGCTCGAGCGGATCACCCAGGCCCTCCAATCCGCCCAGCCGGACATCGTCTACGTCGGCCTGGGTTCGCCCAAGCAGGAGCGGCTGATCGACCGCCTGCGCCGCGCTCTTCCCCGCGCCTGGTGGCTGGGTGTGGGCGTGAGTTTCAGTTTTCTCTGCGGCGACGTGCGCCGCGCGCCGCCGTGGATGCGCAAGCACGGCCTGGAATGGCTGCACCGTCTGGGCCAGGAGCCCAAGCGCCTGTTCAAGCGATATCTCGTCCTGGGCCCGCCCTACGCCGCCATGATGCTCCTGCGCGCCGCCGGACGCGGCATCACCCATCGCCTGGTCCGCTCGCCCACGGAGGTGGACAGTGCGGTCGAGGCGCTGGTCGCGCCCAGCACGGGCGTTGCCCCGGCGACAGAGGCCTTGCCGGCCGATCCGCCGTTGGTCCCCGCTGCATCGCCTCGGCCGATTCAGTCCGCCGCGGCATCTCTGGCCGACGGCCGTTTGCGCGGGCTCATCCTGCTGGGCGGATCGGTGCGGTCCGGTCCGCTCACCGCCCTGGGCCGCAATATTCTGGATTTGCCCGTTGGCGGCGGCGGCACGATCCTGACGCGCTGGCTGGACCAGGCCGCCCAGGTCGCCCAACTCCTGGCCATGGACTATTTGCCCATCCGCCTGCTGGTGGATCGCCAGTCTATTGAGCCCTCCAGCGGCCAAGCCGCCGGCCCAGCCCGCTGCCGCGTGGAGCGCGACACCTCCGACTACCGCGGCACCGGCGGCCTCCTGGCGGATGTGACATTGGATTACAGTGACGATGACCTGATCCTGGTCGGCAATGCCGCCCAGGTGCTCCTGGAGCCGCTGACGGCGCTGCTGCTGGCCCTGCGGAAAACCGGCGGCGCCCTCAGCGTCGTGGACCACCGCGACGGCACCGCCAGCGGGTTGATGCTCGTGACTTGTCGGACCTTGCGCCTCATCCCCAGCGTCGGGTTCGTCGATATGAAAGAACAGGCGCTGCCGGCAATTGCGAACCACCACGACGTGCGGGTTTTGCACTGCCGCCGGCCCACGGGCCTGCCGGTGCGCTCGCTGGCCGATTACCTGGCGGCGCTGCGGGCCTTGCACCGCCCCGTCCGTCGCGCCGAGCAGGCTCTGGCCGAGGACTGGAAATCGACCTTCGCCATCATCGAACCCGCCGCGTCCGTCGCCCCCTCGGCGCGCGTGCTGGATTCGGTGGTCCTGGCCGGCGCCGCCGTCGAAGCCGGCGCCGTGCTTGTACGCTGCGTGGTCGCCCCCGGCGCCGTGGTGCGCAAGGATCGCAAGGTGGTCGACCAATGCGTCACCGCCGGCGACAAGGGCCGGCGAAACGGCCGACATTGAGGTAGTAGTTGCATGACGCTGCCGCGCTTGAGAGACGATCGCCTGAGCCTGGCCCACGTGGCCGCCGCCGCCTTCATGGGCGCCCTGGGCGTCGCCGTCACCTTCGACGCCTGGAAGGATATCTACCTCATCGCCTCCAAGGATGAGGAGAACGGCCACATTTTCCTGGTCCCCCTGGTGGCGCTGTATCTGGTGTGGGTGCGGCGCATGCGCCTGCGGCATTGCCGGCCCTCCGGATGCATCGTCGGTCCCCTCCTGGTCGCCGCCGGCTGGATCATCGGATCGTTGGGGTTTTATCGAGGGATTCAGAGTTTCTGGCACGGCGGCGCCGTGCTGGTCGTGCTGGGATGCATGCTCTCGGTTTTGGGCAAGAACGTGATATTCCGGTTCTTCCCCGCCCTGGCGGTTCTGGTCTTCCTGGTGCCGGCGCCCAACCGCCTGCGCTTGGCCATCGCCTCGCCCCTGCAAAACTGGACCGCGTTCATCTCCGAAAAAGTGCTGGAAGTGTGCGGCGTGGTCAACACGGAGGTGACCGGCAACCTGCTGAAAATCAACGGCCAGCCGGTCTTCGTCGCCGAAGCCTGCAACGGCTTGCGCATGGTCTTTGCCCTGATCCTGGTCTGCTTCGTGTTCGGTTTCGCCTTGCCCCTGCGGAACTTCGTGCGGATTCTGATCCTGCTGGCCAGCCCCCTGGCCGCGATTTTCTGCAACGTCGTGCGCGTGCCGGCCACCGTCTGGGTCTACGCCTACGAGCCGAAGTATTTCCAGGCCTTTCACGCCACTGCCGGCTGGGCCATGCTCCTGGTGGCTTTCTTGATGCTTTACGGAATCATCCGCCTGCTGCAGTGGGCGATGATCCCGGTGAATCAATACACGTTGGCGTCGCAGTAGAGGAAAGACGGACCATGGCCCATCGCGCAAGAATCTTCAAAGGCATCTGGTTCTGGCCGGCGCTGTCGGCGCTGATGCTGCTCGGCATGGTCGCCGAGGCGCAGACGCGCATCACCCGGGCCGACGCCGAGCCGCACCTGGCGCGATGCAAGGCCGCCATCGAGTCCATCCCCCTGACCATCCTGGGCCCCTCCGGAGCGTATTGGACCGGCGCGGAAACCAACGTGCCTCTGTCGGCCACCCAGTTGCTGCGCCCCAACCAAATCCTCAGCCGCACCTACGTCCGCCAGGGCGACCCGCTGATGGTTTCCCTGCTGATCGTCGATTGCCGGGACGCACGCGACTTGCAGGGGCATTATCCGCCCAACTGCTATCCCGCTCAGGGGCTGAAACTGATCGGCCAAATCCCGCGAACCTGGCGCCTGAGCGACGGCCTGGAAGTGCCGGGCATGGAGTACCATTTCGCTTCCGAGGGGCACCTGGAAGATCCGACGGTGGTGTACAACTTTTTCGTCACCCCCCTGGTGCCGGGCCTGACCGTCAGCCACCCGGAGCTCAACGGCGTCATCTGCCGCGACATCGACAGCGTCTACACCTCAGGCGAAGATTATCAGAGACGCTACTTTGGTGCGGCCGAGTTTCAACTGATGGCTCGGTCGCGCATGACCGGCCAGCAGCTCGACCAGGCGCTGATCGATCTGCTCAGCCCCAATCAGAACGTCATCCGGACGCTCATGAACCGCGCACCCGGAGGAAAGTCGTTATGACCCAAGAGATGCAACTGGCTCAGGCCGCGAATTTGCCGGTGGCGCCGCAGTATGTCCACGGCGGCCAAAGCAGCGCCCTGGCCGTGCTGCCCCCTCCGCCCACGGGCTTCAAGAAAATTCACCGCCTGCTCCGCGGCCGCTATCCCCTGGTCATTTCCCTGGGCGCGGTCCTGGCGATCGCCGGGGCGCTCACCGGCTACCTCTGCAAGCAACCGATGTACACCAGCGACGGTCGGATTTTCGTCCCGCCCACCATCCCCTCCGTCCGCGCCAGCATCGACCCGATGCTCCCCGGCTACAGCACGTATCTCAACTCGCAGGTCGCCGTCATCGAAAGCCGCGACATGGTCGAGATGGCCATGAAGAACCCCAAGTGGCAGGCGCTGGGCAAGCTGCGCGATGATGCCGCCATCGACGACTTCTTCAACAATCTCGACGTCGAGAGCATGCCCAACACCTCCGTCATCAGCATCAGCTTTTCCGATTCCGATCCGAAAGTCGCCCAGCTCGGCGCCCAGGTCATGTGCGAGGCCTACCAGGATTTCTACGAGTCGCAGGACCCCTTCCTCTTCACCCACAAGATCAACCAGTTGGACACCATGCGCAACCGCGTGGGCAACGAACTACAGGGCCTGCAGGCCGAGCTGTCCAATTTGTCCAAAAAATACGGCACCGATGATCTGCGCGATTTCTCCAACACGCAGATGCAGCAATTGGCCCACCTGGAGGCCGAGCTGGAAGAAGCCGATCGCGATTACGCCCAGGCCCAGGCCGCCCTCGCCGCGGCCAGCGGACTGACGCCCACCGGCGCGCCGGCCACCCGCAAAGACGCCGCGATCACCCTCAACGAGGTGCAGATCGCCAACCTCGGCGACCTGCAGATGCACAGCCTCCTCCTGCAACGCGGCGAGCTCCGCCGCGTCCTGGACAAGATGCAACGCGACGGCTTCGGTCCCAACCATCCCAGGGTGCAAAGCGCCCAGACCGACGTCGACGTGCTCAACGCCGAAATCCAGGCCTACGTCGACGCCTGGAACCGCGCCTATCGCCTGGGGAACCTCAACGGCCTCACCCCCGTCGCCATCAACCTCCAGGCCGACCTCGAATCCAAACGTCTCCGCGTCAACCTCCTTAAGGACCAGCGCGACAAGCAGGATGCCCTCTGCCACGAAATCGGCCAGCAAATGAGCGCCATCCAGGAGATCAAGAGCAAGATCGCATCCAAGCAGCAGGATTTGGATGCGATCACCAGCGACTTCGATCAGTTGAATTCGCAAAAGTCGCTGATGCAGGGACAGCTGGCCATCATCAGCGCCCCGGCGGTGGCCATCGAACCGGCCAAGGACAAACGCATCCAGTTCGCCTTGCTCGGATTCCTGGGCGGCGGCTTGCTCCCCGCGTGCGTCACCATCTTCCTCGGTTTGCTCGATCGCCGCTTGCGCTACAGCGATGAAACCAACACCAATTTGGGCGGCATTCCCCTGTTGGGCATCCTGCCCAATCTGCCCGATCTGCTGACCGATCCCGATCAGGCCGCCACCGCCGCTCACTGCGTCCACCAGATCCGCACCATCTTGCAGATCACCGGCCACAACCTCGACCGCCGCGCCTTCACCGTCACCAGCGGCTCCCCCGGCGACGGCAAGACCAGCCTGACGCTGGCCCTGGGCCTGAGCTTCGCCGCCAGCGGCTCCCGAACCCTCATGATCGACGGCGACCTCGTCGGCGGCGGCTTGACCACGCGCCTGGCCATCACCGCCGATCACGGCGTCCTCGAAGCCATGGCCTCACGCGACATCATGCCCTTCGTCCACGCCACCGACGTGACCGATCTGTCCCTGCTGCCCGTCGGACATGCCATGGGCGGGTACACCGGCTCCATCGCCCCCGCCGCCGTGCGACGTCTCGTCGTGGAAGCCCGCAATCACTTCGACGTGATCATCATCGACACCGGCCCCATCCTGGGCAGCATCGAGGCCTCGCCCATGGCCGTCGCCGCCGACGGCGTCATCGTCTGCGTCTCCCGCGGCCAGCAACGCCAACTGGTCGAACGCGCCATCGCCCACCTGCAAGCCATCGGCGCCAAACTCGCCGGCGTCGTCTTCAACCGCGCCCAGGCCCGCGACTTCGAACGCTCCATCAGCCGCATGAGCCTCCACCCCATGGCCCAGGGCAGCGGCAACGGCGACCGCATCGGCCCCGTCGTCACCGCCGTCGCCTCCTCGGTTCGCTCCGGACTATCCAGTCATCCCGAGCACCCATGAGGCGCACGCCGTCTTGCATCCGGCGGGGCAAAATGCTGAACTGGATACCCCGGCTCCCCAGATGATCGCCCCGCCATCCACCCTCGCTTCGTCGTCCGAATCCGCCCAGCGCCCCACGGCGCTGCTGCAACGCACCATCTGGGGCCTGGACCCCCTGGCCCTGGATCACCGTTACTGGGCCGCCCACGGCGTGCAGGTCGTTCGCCTGGGCGAACCTTCCGAAATCCTCGCCGATGCCGAACTTTATCTCCTGATCGACCCGCGCTCCCTGGTGCTCTTCCGCATGAGCAGCGTCATCGACACCCTCAACTGGATCAAGCCCCAGGTCCTGTTCCTGCGCCTGCACGACGACCGCGAACGCGGCTACCACGAACGCATTCTCACCGACCCCTCCAATCGCTTCCTGCGCTTCCAGCGCCTCTACGACGCCACCGCCGACCTGCGCCTGGCCCGCGCCGTCCTCACTCCCGACCGCGAGGTGGCGCGCCTGTGGCAAAGCTCGCCCGACCCGGCGGCCGGGTGGCGACGCCTGCGACGCCACACTCCACGCCACGAACGCATGACCCTCTCCATCGACGGCAGCGTCTTCGACCGCAGCCACGATCACGAAATCGCCCTGTACCTGCGCGATTTGATGAACCGCTGGAATCGGCCCGATTCCACCATCTCCCGCGCCCAGCTCTTCGAGCCGGAAGTCTGGAAAGACCCCAAGAGCGTCATCGATCCCGATGCGCGCTTCATCGGCCCGGTGTGGGTCGGCGCCGGCCGTCAGGTCCCGGCCGGAACCACGGTCATCGGCCCCGCCATTTTGTGGGATGATCCCCAGGCCCGGCCGCCCATGCAGGACATCCAGTGGCTGGCCATCGAACCCCACGAAATCCCCCACACCGCCCCCGTGCGCGACACCACCCTGGCCGCTCGCCTGCTCCGCCGCGCTTTTGACTTCGCCTTTGCCTTCGTTGCCCTGCTGCTGACCCTGCCGCTGTATCCGTTCATCATGCTGGCGATCTGGCTGGAAGATGGCCGGCCCGTCTTTTTCACCCACCGCCGCGAAACCCTCGGCGGACGCGAGTTCCCCTGCATCAAGTTCCGCTCCATGCGCAAGGATGCCGAACACATCAAGCAGCAGCTCCTCGCCCAGAACCAGGCTGACGGCCCCCAGTTTTACATCGCCCGCGACCCGCGCCTCACCCACGTCGGAAAGGTCCTGCGAAAGTACGACCTGGATGAGCTGCCCCAGTTCCTCAACGTGCTTCTGGGCCAGATGTCGGTGGTCGGGCCCCGACCCAGCCCACGCGTGGAAAACCAGTTCTACCCCCCCTGGCGCGAGGCGCGCCTCAGCGTCCGCCCCGGCATCACCGGCCTTTGGCAAATCCACCGCACGCGCCAAAGCGGCTGGGACTTCCAGGAATGGATCCGCTACGACATCGAATACGTCGAAAAACGCTCCTGGCCGCTTGATCTCTGGATCATCTGGAAGACCATTGTCCGCCTCTTCCGCAAGGTGACACGATCATGAGCATACGCCCCAAAACCAAGCGTCGCGTCGTTTACCTGGTCGTCGGTGCGGTCCTGGCCCTCGGCCTGGTCGCCGGCGGCTACCGCCTGCGCATGGCCTATTACAACAAGATCATCTATCAGGCCCGCGCCGACGGCATGGCCGCCTACAAGGCCGGCGATTACCCCGCGGCCATCGAAAAACTCAATATCTACGTCATCAAGCACCGCGACGACCCCGAAGCCCTCATGGCCTTCGGCATCGCTCGCAGCAAAGTCCCCTCCCCCGACAACAGCAACGTCATTCAGGCCATCGCCATCATCAACCGCTATTGCACGCTGGTCCCGCGCGACATCGAAGCCCAGCATCTGCTGCTGGAACTGGAAGCCCCCGTCGCCGCCTACACCGCCGAGGCCCTGGGCACCGCCAAAGACCTGCTCAAGCAAAATCCCAACGACCTGACCGCCCTCAAGGCCGTCGCCCGAATCAACCATCGCGAACGCCACTTCGACGCCGCCCTCGATGCCGCCCTGAAATACACCCAGACCAATCCCGCCGACCTGGACATGCAGCGCGGCGTCATGCTCCTCATGAAACAGCTCAATCGTCCCCCGTCCGAGCTGCACCAGCGCGCCGACGCCCTGGCCAAGCAATACCCCAACGATCCGCGCTTCCTTCTCGTGAAGGCGATGGCCTACTACTACGGCACGAGCCCCACCGACACCAGCGACAAACGCTCGGCCGACCTGCACGCCTATCTGGAGCTGCTGCAAAAGGCCGCCGCCCAGGACCCGCCCGACGCCCAGTTCGTCACCATCACCGTCTCGCTCCTGGATGCCTCGCGCCAGTACCGCGCCTCCCTCGACCTGCTGGTCCGGACGCAGAGCAAGATCAACGATCCCGAAGTGACGCGCCTGCTCGCCCAGCGTCTGTGGGAAAGCCGCAAGTTCAGCCAGGTGGCGACGCTCCTGGCCAATCTCGACGCCGCCTCGCCGCGGATCAACGTCGACCTGATCGCCTACAAGGCCCTGTCGTTGTATTCGCTGGACAAGAAATCCGAAGCCGCCGCCCTGGTCTCGGCTCTGGTCTTGCGCGCCAACGATCCGCACGCCGCCGCCTGGGCCGCCGCCCTGCAGGCCCGCCTCGACGAAGCCCATGTGCCTCTGAAGAGTCTACTGGCGCGATACCAGGATGCCCTGCGTCAGGACCCGAATAATCCGGTCATCCAATATTATCTGGGCGAGGCGTATTGGCGCTTGGATGAAGAGGACTTGGCCCTGCAACAATGGCGGTCGGCTTCGGCGCGTCTGCCCAGTTGGCCCGAGCCGTACGTCCGCATCGCCCAAGTGTTGACCAGCCAAGGCCGCGGCGGCGCCGACGAGGCCGCCATCGCCGCCGAACAGGGCCTGCGCACCAGCGCAGGCGGCGGGGGAACCTACGACCTTCAAGCCGTCATCGCCCAGGCCGTCGTGCGCTTCGCCCGTCTGCAGAACACCCAGGACCCCCAGGAAGAGAGCAACCTGCTGCAGTATGTCCAGACCGTTCAAGAAAAGCTGCCCGGCGAGCCCGCCACCCTCCCCATTTACGCCGTGCTCCTGGTGCAGGCCGGACAGCGCGACAAGGCCATCGACATCATCAAGGATGCCCAGAAGAACCCGCAGCAAAGCGGCGAGGACCTGCTGCTGAAACTGGCGCAGGTCAGCCGCCAATGCAAGCTCGGTTTGGAAGACGGCCTGTTTGCCACCCTCGAGCAGCAATTCGGCCTGACGCCGCGGCTGGCTTACGCCAAGGCCACCCAACCGCTGCAAGCCGGCCGCGCCGCCGACGGACTCCAGTTGCTCCGCAGCGCCAAAGCCAAGGCCGCCGCCAATGCCCTGCAGTGGGATCGCGTCATCTGCCAGTACCGCGAAGTTTCCAACGATCCGGCCGCGGCCCAGGCCTGGCAGGCCCTGGGGGATGCCTATCCCAACGACCTGGCCGTCCAGTCCACCATCCTCTTCGACGAGGACTCCGCCTGGTCCAATCGCGAGTTCATCGATCGCACCATCAACCGTCTCAAAGACCTGACCGGTGACGAGGCCACGAGCTGGAAGACCGCCCGCGCCCGCTGGCTGCTCGGCAGCGACAATCCGCAGCGCGACGCCCCCGCCGCCGTCGTGCTTCTCACCGACGTGCTCAAGACCTCGCCCGGCGAGGCCGCCCCACACGTGCTCATGGCCATCGCCTACGAAAAGCTACAGAACGACTCCGCCGCCGTCGCCGAATGGCGACAGGCCGCCGACATCGCCCCAAGTTCCCCCAAATTCCTTTTTGGGTTGCTTCACGCCCTCGACGCCGCCGGCCAAACGGATGACGCACGCCAGACCTTCGACCGCATCGCCGCCCTGCCCCATCTGCCGCCGGACCTGGCCCTGCAAGCCTCCATCCTCATCGCCTCCGAAGGCGACCCCCGCAGAGCCCAGGCGCTGCTCTTGGCCTATCCCGTCGCCAACGACCAGATTCTCCACGATGCCACGCTGGCCAAGGTGGACCGCCTCCTGGGCAAAGTGAACGACGCGGCCACCCTGTACTTCAATCTCGGCCAGGCCCCCTCCCTCGACCCGGCCACCATCGAGGCTGCGGCCGATTTCTTCGGCTCTCAGCATGACCCCGACGCCGCCAAAAAATTCCTCGCTCGCCTCGATTCCTTGACCCTGGCCCCCGGCCAGCGCGAACTGATCCTGGCGAACTTCGAGGAAAAATACGGCGACCCCGCCGCCGCGGCGCAACTTTACGCCGATGCCGTCAAGTCCGCCGCCGACCGCCCCAATGCCGCCATCCAGCAAATCGGCTTCTTTCTCCGCCAGAGGCAACTCCCCGCCGCCACCAGCGCCTTGGGCGCCGCCATCGCGCGCTGGCCCGACAACGCCGCCTTGGCCAATCTGAAATCCGCCATCGCCGCCCTGGCCGGCCCACCGCAGCTCGCCGAGCAGATGTGGCCCCTGGCCTTCACCCTCACGCGCAACCCCCTGGACCCCGCAGCCAGCGACACCCTCGCCATCCTCGCCGCCTCCTCCAGCGAAGATCCCGCCTCCACGCTCAAGAAACTCCAGGGCCTGATCGGCAAATACCCGCGCTTCCTGCCGCTCTACGAGCTAACCGTGCAGCGCCTCCTGGCCCAGCAGCGCTTCAATGACGCCGTGGCCATGGCCAGCTCGGCCATGACCCAATTCTCCGAATCCCCCGACGCCGCTCGCCTCTGCGCCCAAACCTATGCCCGCGTCGGACGCTGGAACGACGTGATCCTCGCCGCCAACCAGTGGCGGCAGCGCGGCGCCACCCAGCCTCTCTTGCCCGACCTGCTCATCGCCACCGCCGATCTTTTCCTCGATCAGCCTCGCGACGCCGTCGATCGCCTCTCCATCTACATCCCCGATGCCAAGAGCAATCCCGATCAGAACCAGCAGCTTCTGGCCACCTACGCCGAAGCGCTCATTCGCTCCGGCAGCGAAACCGACGCCATCGCCCTGCTGCGACCGTTGGCCGAAAAATCGGCTCAGTGGCGCTCCATCTGGCTCAAAGTCGCCGCCGCCGCACACGCCGATGCGCCCTCGACCGTCGCGGCGATCCAGCAGATTCTCCCGCTGCTCGATTCCCATGCCTTGCAGGACCAGCAAGCGCTGGCCGACGCCTACCTGGTCTGCGCCGCGCGCTGGAATTACTCCAACGGGTTCCAACTTGCCCGAGATGCCCTCCAGGGCTTTGTCGATTCGCCCGATGTCACCGTCCCCGCTCTGATGACCTACGCCCTGGCCTGCGGCGGCGCCGGTGACAACGTCGTCGCTGAAAAGGCCTATCGCCATCTGCTTTCGCTCGATTCCAAGCAACCTATCGCGCAGAACAATCTGGCCGACATCCTGCGCAAAAAAGATGATCCCGCCTCGCTCAAGGAAGCTGAAGGCTTGGCCCGCGCCGCCGTCGCCGCCAACCCCAACAATCCCGACACCGCCAATTTCTATGACACCCTTGCGCGCATTTTGCTCAAGCAGAATCGGACCAACGACGCACTGGCCGCGTTCATGGCCGGCGATCAGCTTCAGCCCAAGAACCTCAACATCCTGATCGGCGAGGCCTGGGTCTGCGCCACCACCAGCCGCATCGACGATGCCTCCAATTACCTGGCCCGCATTGACGCCGTCCTTCCCCCCGGCGCACGCCTGCTGGATGAATACCAATCCCAGTTGGACACGGCGCGAAAACTGGTGAAGGCCGCCACAGCCCCCAAGACCGAACCCGATATTTCTCCCGCCGCCACCCGACCCTGAATTCCAGCAAATCTTTGATCTTTCTCAATGTTCCGATAACATTGGGAAATCGATAGACCTGCATAAGTTTTTTAGAAATAAAAACTTGCGCAAAATCCGGCCGCTCTCCATCAAAAGTTTTCCGGCAGTGCGGCTTGTGACGGTTGCGCGGTTTATGACGTCCCTGCTCTTTCGCGAAAATTTCATGTTGGTGCAGGCGCAAATTCGGTGTATACTTTCGCCCGTCTGTTATCGGATGAATTGCTGTTACCGGACGCCCTTTGGCCGTACATCCGCGCGTCCATCGTGAAGAGAACATGCGGCAGAAAGGATGTGGGTTAGCGACTACGTCGTGTTCTCTGAGAGTGAGTGTGGGTGATAATTTGTTCGTTTCTTAACTCAGAAAAATGGTGAAGGCGGGCCGCTCCGTGATGGACGCTCGACCTTCAAGGAGGTTGAAGACAATGAAAGGCTTGATCAAGTTGGCCGCGGTTGCGGGGTTTTCCGCAATGGTTGGCCTGTTCGCCGGCACCTCTCGTGCCGCGACAGTTATCTCAAACATTGGTGGCAGCGGTTGGACCGCGACCTTTTCGGGCCTGTCCCTTGCCTCAGACCCTACTCAGCCCGTCGGGCAATTGAACGTTGAAAAAGGCGCCGTCTTCACAACGGCCAACGCCGGCGAAGGCCTGCTGATCACGTTCACGCAAACCTCGGCCAGCGCCACGTCGGTCATCGACTTCACCAATGAATCGATCACCAACAACACCGGCACGAATTGGAGCGGGTTTGAATTCGTTATCCTGAACGATGGCACCGGCTCGGCTTCATTCGAGACCACGGAGAATTCGCCCTTTGTTCCGCCCGCGGGGATTTTCACCACGGTGAGCGTCACCACGCTCGACGGCAATCCCGCCGTCGTCTATGGCGGCGGCAGCCAGGCCAATTTGGCCACGGCCCTCTGGGGCGTCGCCTCCGATGGCGACCTGCTCATCAGCGCCAATCCCCTGGGCATCGGTACCACCTTCACCTTCAAGGAAGTGCCGGTCACTGGACCGTTGGTTCCTCTGCCTCCGGCTGTTTGGCAGGGCTTGGTCGGAATCATGGGTCTTGGCCTCGTTTCCTGCGGCAAGAGCCTCAAGAAACTGATGGCCTGAACCGCTTTCACTTCTGTATGTTGCGAGGGTTGAGCCTTCAACCCTCGCTTTTTTTTGCGCGCCATGCGGGATTTGCCGCCCACTGTCGCGAAACCGGCTATTAATTGGATGCAACCGCCCGCGGTAAGATAATACCGATTAGCGCAGGTGCCCGTGCTTCGGGTATTGACGCGCAGTGGGTACGAGTCGTATTTTGCTGTAGCCGAATGACTGTTCTCGGGGCGTCTGGAGCGACGCTGCATCAGTTGGGCCATCGGCTATACAAGGAGGTTAGACGCATGTACATCTCATTGAAAAAATCCGCGCTGGCCGGATTTCTCGCCGTGCTCGCCGCCGCCAGTGCTTCCAACGCAGCAACCGTGATCTCGAACATTGGTGGTAGCGGCTGGACCGCGACCTTTTCGGGCCTCTCACTTGCCTCCGACCCCACCCAGCCCGCCGGACAGCTCAACCTTGAAAAAGGCGCGGCATTCACCCAGGCCAGTCTTGGGGAAGGTCTGCTGGTCACCTTCACTCAGACCTCCGCCAATGCCAAGCCGGTCATCGACTTCACCGATGAATCGGTCACCAATCTCACCGGTGTGACCTGGAGTGGATTCGATTTTCAGCTGCTGAACACCCTCAACTCCGCGGCTTCATTCATGACCACGTCGAATTCGCCCTTTATTCCGCCCGATGGGATTTTCACCACGGTGAACTCCGGATTGGTCGACGGCATTCCGACGGTCGCCTATGGCGGCGGCAGTCAAGCCAATTTGGCCACGGCCCTCTGGGGCATCGGCACCGACGGCGACCTGCTGATCGACGCCGACCCGCTGGGCATCGGCACAAGCTTCACGTTCAAGGAAGTCCCCGTCATCGGCAACAACGTGCCCGTGCCCCTGCCCACAACCTTCTGGCAGGGCTTGGTCGGCATCGCCGGCCTCGGCCTCGTCGCCGGCGCAAGGAAAATCAAGAATTTTTTCCTCTGATCGCAACGATCTTTTAGACACGATCACGCGAGGGTTGATTGACCTCAACCCTCGCGTTCTTCTTCGCGCTGATCCATCGCCCATCGCTGCCACAGGTTCCGGTACGTCGACTCGATGTTCCGCGCAAACCGCTCGCCGTCCATCAGCGGCGATTTCTCCATCCGGTCCCGCAGCGTCGCGCGAAGCTGGGCCAAGCGCGGCAAGTCCCCGGCCAGGCCCACGGCCAGCTTCACGAATTGCTCCTCGCTCCGGGCCGCCAGCTCCTTCAAATTCAAATTGCACAACTGGCTCCAGCCGGCGCGGCCCACCACCGTCTGGCCCACCAGCGTGATCACCGGCACCCCCATCCACAGCGAATCCAAACTGGTCGTGTGCCCGTTGTACGGCAGCGTGTCCAGGCCGATGTCGATGCGGTGATACGTCCGCAGGTATTGCTCCCGCGGGGCAAATTCCACGAACTCCACGCGGTCCTCGCCCACGCCCAGCTTGGCCAGGACGCCCTGGCGATGCGCGCCGCGGGGGCACATCAGAATCAACCGCGAATCCACCGCCGCCAGGACCTGCGACCAAAGCTGCAACACCCGGTCGTTTACTTTGCGGAAATTGTTCAAACAGCCGAAGGTGACGTATCCGTTGCTCGCCGCCGGCAGTTCATTGACCGCCGGCTCGCGGGTCAGCGGATCGTAGCACCAGAACGTGTCCGGCAGTCGGATCGACTGCTCGCTGTAGTACGCGTCGTTGAGTCCCGGCGGATCGAGGTACGGGTCGGTCAGCCGGTAATCGATGGTTCTTAATCCCGTGGTTCCCGGATAGCCTGCGAAGGTTACCTGAACCGGTGCCGGCTTGCGGGCAAACACCAGCAAGCGGCTGTCCGCCATCTGCATCGTCAGGTCCACCAGAATATCGATCTGATCCGAGCGGATCAGTTCGGTGGCCTGCTCGTCATCGAGATCAAGAATGTCACGCCACACGTCGGCGAAACTGTGGAACTGCTCGGTCAGCGGATCGGGCCGGGCAATATGGGCGTAACAAAAAACCTCAAATTGCTCGTGATCGTGATGACGCAACAGCGGCATCATATTCTGCCCGATGACATGCCTGCGAAAATTCGGCGAAACGTAACCGATGCGCAAGCGACGCTCCGGCGCGGGATCATTGGTATGTGGTTGAATCGCGTCGGCCAGCGGCTGCGCGTATTGGTCGTTCCATCGCTTGTGCTCTTGGAAGATCGCTGCGGCATCGTAATTCGGATGAAAATAAAGACTGTAGATGCGATTGGCCATCGCATCCGCGCAACCGGGGTGGGCGGCAAAGGCGCGTTCGTCGCATGCCAGCGCTTCATCCATCTGGCCGACGTCTCTCAGCGCGTTGGCCAGATTTAAATGCGCGTAGGCCGTGTCCGGCGCGAGTTGCGCCGCCTGGCGGAACGCCGCGACCGCCTCGTCCAGGTCCCCCTTCTCTTGCAGTGCGTTACCGAGATTGGCATACGCCTCGGGGAAATCGGGTCGCAGCTCGATCGCCCGGCGCGCCGCCGCAATGGCTTGGTCCCATTGCTGGCATTCCACCAGCGCGTTGGCCAAATTGTGTTGCGCCTCAGCATGATCGGGTCTTGCCGCCACCGCCTGGCGGAACGCGTCCACCGCTTCTTCCAGCCGTCGCTGGCTTGCCAGCAGGATGCCCAGTTCGATGCGGGCCTCGACGTCATTCGCATCCCGCGCCAATGCCTGCCTGTACGCGTCGATCGCCCCCGCGACGTCCCCGTTGGCCCGCAATGCCGTAGCGAGGTAGGATAGCGCCGGCGTCAGATCGGGTTTCAGCTTCAACGCCTGCCGGAATGTCCCTATCGCCTCGTCCAGGTATCCGTCGTCGCACAGCGCGTTGCCCAAGCCCACCATCGCCTCGGCAAAATCCGGGCGTATCGCCAGGGCGCGGCGGAATGCATTGACCGACTCTTCCAGACGCCCTGCCGTACGCAGGACGATTCCCAAATTGTAATTCGTTTCCACGTGGTCCGGCTGTAGGACCAGGGCATGGCGATAGGACGAGATGGCTTGGCGCGTCTGGCCCAGGGCGGCCAGGATCATGCCCAGGTTGCAGTAATAGTTCGGTTGCCCTGGATCGGCTGCCACCGCCTGGCGGATCAGGTTCACCGCCTCGTCGGGGCGGCCCATCTGAAACGCCACCACGCCCGCCAAATGCAACGCCTCGGCGTTGCCCGGCTGCTCGGCCAGCACACGCCGATACGTCGCCTCGGCTTCCGAATACCGCCCGGCGGCGTGATGCTGCTTGGCCGATTCCAGTTCCTCTTGAAGCATGACGCCTGCTTGCACCGATCCTTCCAACCCGAACGCGACATCTTATCAAGCCCATTCATCTTGTGTCCATCCGACGCTATGCTGGGCCTGACCTATGCGGGATTGACCATGTTGCGAACAACGCGACTCTGGCTGGCTTTGGCGGCCTTGCTCTGCGGCGGTGCCGCGGCGGCGCAAGAAAAATACGCGTTTCGCGAAAACGTCAAAGTCGCGCAGAAGATTCCGGTCGAATTGATCGCCCAGAGCCACGATCAAACCGCGACCACCGTCGGCGGCCAAACCACCCGCAGCGACACCCGATCCAAACAGGTGCTTAAGCTTATGCTGACCGTGCTGGCCGTGAAGGACGGCTCCGCCACGGAAATGCGCGCCGATGTGCATCCCGATAGCTACGACACGACCCAGGAAGGCGCTGCGGCGGAAATCAAAACCCCGTGCAGCTTCGCCGGCAAGTCCCTCACCCTGCGCCGTCGGGCGGATGAATCGGTCGCCAACGATTTTCCCGGCCAGGCCGACCCGACCGACCTGGACAATCTCAATTCCGCCCTTAACCCGGACCAGGATTTCTTTCCCGATCATTCCGTCGCCATCGGGGACGTCTGGGATGTTTCTGAAAAAGTGGCCAAGCACTCCAATCTTGGACCGCTCGATCAGTTGATGGCTCAATGCCGCCTGGACTGGGTCAAGACCGTCGATGGCAGGAAATGGGCCCAGATGAGTTGCTCGTGCGCCTCGATCATGCATCAGTCGGGCAACGTCGAAGCGGACTTGGAATCCACCATGATCTTGCAGGTGGATGTGGCCGCCTCGCAAATTGTACAGGGTCAGACCGCCGGAAGCGTCAAGTACCTGACGCCCAATACCGAGCCCACGCAAATCAACGGAACCGTCGATTTTACGTGCCAATCGCGCGTTCTGCCCGCCACCCGGCCGCAGTAAAACTTCCCAGTGGACAACCACCGCCAAAACCGCCACAATGTCGCCCCCGAAAACTCAAGGAGCAATATGGCAGAGGAAATTCAAGACGCGGCGCAAACCCAAAGCGTGCAGGTGTTGTTGGACGAGCGCGAGTTGCGGCAGATCTACAGCAACGCCTATCGCATCCACGCCACCGCCGGTGAAGTGGTCATCGACCTGGGCTTCAACATGCCCAACCCCAATCCCCAGCCAGGCCAGCATCAACTGCTGCTCAAGATCACCGACCGCGTGATCATGTCCTACATGAACGCCAAGCGGCTGGCGCTGTCCCTGGGACAGCTCATCAAGCGCTATGAGCAGCAATTTGGCGAATTGGTTCCCCCCAACGTGCAGCGCCCCAACCCAGAGCGCTGAGCGCTCCATTTAGGAAGCAGACCAACCGGAGAACCGGCCGCCTCCCCAATTGAGCCAGCCCGTCCTCGGGCCGGTCTATCGACGTGTCAATCTTGACGCGGCGCTAAGACGCCAGACGCGCCGTCGCGACCTCTTGATGATGGAGGGCCGTCGCGAGTTTCTCTGCATCCAGCGGCTGGTTGCCCAACTCCCTGATTTCGATCGCCGCCGCCAACGCCCCCAGGTACGCCGCGGCTTGCAGTGAAGAGCCGGCGGCCAGGGCCAGGCTCGCCGCCGCCAAAAGCGCATCCCCGCAGCCCAGAGGATCCACCACGTGATTGGATAATGCCGGAAGGTATTGGCTGCTTAGCCGCCCCGGCGCCCCGCCTGCGCCATCCACCGCCGGCCGTGAAAAGGTCACCAGTCCCTGCTTGCCCAGCGTGATCAGCGCCTGCCGCGCGCCCGTCGCTTCGAGCAGGTTCCAGACCACCGCGCCAAGACCGCTGGAAAAATCGTGCAACGTCTCGCGCACTTCGCGCTCGGTGGGGCAGAGCAAATCCACATCCTTGAAGCGCAGCAGGCTGCTTTGTCGGCCGCTGACGTCCGCGGTCAGGATCGGCACCCTCCGGCGAAGCTGCGGCATGATCCGGTCCAGCAGCGATTCGGTGATCAAGCCGTAGCCGAAATCCGCGAAGATGACCGCCGACGCGCCCGCCGCGGCCGCGACGATCGCCTCGGCCACGCGGTTTTCCGTCTGTGAATCGATGGGACAGACCGGCCCGTCGTCCACCTTGAACAGTTTGGTCTGCTCGACCAGGTAGCGGTTCTTGACCACGATCTGCCGGCGGTGGGTGGAGGATTGCACGGCGATCCCGCTGGCGCCCAGCCGCATGGCCGCATCCTGCGACGGCTGATCATCCGCCAACGACGTGACCAGCGACGCCGCCGCGCCCAGGGCGGCCAGGTGCAGGGCGATCACGGCCGCTCCCCCGTCGAAGTCGCGGGTTTGCAGATGCCGCAGAGCCATCATCGGCCCCTCGCCCGCGACGCCCGTGGCATCACAAAAATGGTAGCGGTCCAGGATGTAATCCCCGACCACCACTACCTTCATCCGGGCAAATCGCTCCAGCAGGCGCGACAGCGACGCGGCCGAGAGATCGAAGCGGTCGCGGAAGCGGATCACTTTTTCATCCGCGAACGCGTCGCGCTGCATCGCGCTGATCAGCGCCGTGGAGGAGTAGACGACGTCGCCGCTGGAAAAGACCACGCGGCCGCCATGCCGGATGACGGCGTCGCGCTCGGCCAGGAAACGCGGATCGAAATTCCGCTCGTATTCTTTGCCCTTGACGTAGATGTCCGGTTGAAGCTGCTGAAGCAATGGGACCGCCGACGGATGACCGTTGACGTGCACCCAGTCCACGCATTGCAGGGCCGCCAGGCTTGCGGCACGCAAATCCTCCGGAATCAGCGGCCGGTCCGCGCCCTTATTCACCTGCGCATCGGCGCTGATCGTGACGATCAGGTCATCGCCCAGCGACTTGGCGTATTGCAGGTGCTGGATGTGCCCGGGATGCACGATGTCGAAACATCCATGGCAATGCACGACCACGCGCCCGGCCACCCGCGCCTGCTGTCGGACAGCCACGAGCCGTTCCAGGGTGCAGATCTTCTTTGTGGGGTCCATGACGCTTGCATCCATATCGGCGTGAGATGGCTTACAGATTCAGAATTTATCGGACCATGCCCGCTCAACCTCGCCTGGGTGATCGTCCGATAATGAACCCGTGCCTCCGCAAATGAGCGTCGATCCGCAAGCTCAGGCCGCCGAGCATCCAGCCCAGGCGCACCTGCGGGCTCACCGCTGGCGTCAGGCCGCCGAGGCTCTGGGAGCCGAGGTCCACCGCGATGCCGCCGGCGAATTGCGCCACCGCTTTGCCCGCAACCTGGCCGACATCGCCCAGCACCGCCCGGCGATCTACCCGATCCTCATCGAGGCCCTGCAGCGCGACGCTCAGCCGTTCGCCGTCATCCGCGCCAAGGCCGGGCAGTGGACCATCGGCGCCGCCAGCGACGGCCGGTGGGTGCCGCTGTCGCGCGGCGGCGATCCGGTTCTGGCCGCCGTGCAGACGCTCGGCGAAATCCGCTCCGCCTGGCAGAGCGGCTCGCCCCTGGCCCTATGCGGACTGGGGGATGGTTATGTTCTGTCGGCCCTGGCCCATCACTCTCCTGTCTTGCCGCTGGGACGCCACCAAGCCGTTTTTGTCATCGAACCCGATCCGCAACTGCTTTTGGCCGTCTTGCTGTTGCACGATCTTTCCGGTCCGTCCGGCCCGATCCAACAGGGACGGTTTGGTTGGTTTGTCGGCCCGGATTGGCCGACGCGCTTTGAAAACGAATTGTTGGCCGACCTCTTCCTTCCCTTTCCGGAAAGCCACGTTTGTCAGAGCACGCAGTACGCGCAAATGGAAGCGGTTTTCCAGCAGACCCTGGCCAAACTACTCGAGGCCGACCGGCAAGCGGCCCAGCAGACGGCCGCGTTTTACGACTCGTCGGGCATGGATTCCGCGGCGCTGTCGCAGCTCTTTTCGGACCGTCCGCCGCGGCGACCCCGCGTGCTGCTGATCACCAGCCGATTCACCACCGTCCTGCAGTATTCCACCGCCGACGCGGCCGAGGCTCTTGCCAAACTCGGCTGGGAAACGCGAACGGTGATCGAGCCTTCGCCGCATCACGCCCTGCGCAAGCATGCCATGCGGTGGGCGCTGGCCGAGTTCCAACCGGATCTGGTCCTGCTGATCGATCACCTGCGGCACGAATACGAAGACGTATTTCCGCCGCGGTTGCCGTTTGTCTGCTGGATTCAGGACCATCTGTCCAATCTGACCAGTAAAGAAGCCGGCGCCAGCGTCGCCATCCGCGATTTTGTTCTGACCGCCATCGGTACACACTTCGTCCAGCAGCACGGTTATCCGCCTCGGCAGATCGTCGATCTGCCGAACCTGGCGCGCATTCCAGCTCGTCCGCAGTCGTGGATCAGTGATGGTTTGGATTTGGCGTACCTCTCCAACTGGTCGAGGACGACGGATCAGATCGTGCAGGAGGTCCTGGCCCGCGCATCGGCCTCGCCGCAATTGCGCAGCATCGCCGAAGCGGCCGTGGCGCAGGTGCTGGGCGTCTATGAGCGAGGCGGCTGTTTGGCCACGTCGCGGCAGGTCCGCCGCGCCGTCGAGCAAGCCCAGCTTGACTGCGGCATCGGCATCTGCGACGCACAGCTTCTCGATGGCCTGGTCAATCTCCTGTGGGACCGTCTGAACAATCATCTGTATCGCCACCAGGCGCTTTGCTGGGTGGCCGATCTGGCTCGGCAGGGCGGCATCCGTTTCGGCATCTACGGCCGCGGATGGGAGGATCATCCGCATTTCGCACCCTATGCGCGCGGGGTCGTTCAGCCCGGCGCCGATCTGGAGAATCTGGTCCGCAGCACGAGGATCAATTTGCAGCTCGAGCCGTTCGCGTGCTTCACGCACCCGCGCCTGCTCGCCGGCGTTTTTGCCGGTGGCTTTTTCCTGATCCGCGATCATCCCTTCAACCATCTGCCGCAAATGCTGCTGGATTTCCTGAGCGACCACGTCGGCGACGACGTCCAGACGCTGCAGCAGGCCCGCTCCGCGATCGCACCGCAGCACCGCGCGGAACTGGAAGCGATTCTCAGCCGCTGCGACGCGATGTCGGAGCAGGCCGATCCCGTCCAGATGGCGCGGAACTGGCAGAGGGCCGGCCTGCTGCGCCCAAGGCGACCGGCGGTGGCGAATTTGGCCGATGTTTTATTTGCCGATCCGCTGACATTACGGGACAAGGTCCACCGTTTCCTGGCCGATGAACCTTTACGTCGCAAGACCGCCGGGGCTATGCGCGGGGACCTGGAATCGCGCCTGAGTTATGAAGCGGGCCTGCAGCGGGCTTGCCGGCAAATCGGCCATCTGTTGCGGACCGAGCCATGCGCCTAAGTTACGTCATCATCTCCTACAACCGCTGCCAGACGCTGCTCCAGACGCTGGCGCGGCTGCCGAGCGTTACGCCCGTTCCGGCCGATGACTGGGACATCTGGGTCGTGGACAACGCCTCGACCGATGGCAGCGCCGATGCCGTACAGCGGCAGTTCCCGCGCGTGCATCTGATCCGCAACTGTGCCAACCAGGGCATGTATGCCCGCAACCACGCGTTCGCTCGTTGCACCGGGCCATACGTGATCTGCCTGGACGACGACAGCTATCCCGCTGACGCGCGCGCCGTCGCCTTGGCCCTGTCGCACATGGATGCCAATCCCACCACCGGCGCGCTGGTCGCCAAGGTGCTCTTACCGGACGGCTCGACCGAAGCGCCGGCGCTGCCCAGCATCGTCATGGGCGGCGCCACCTGCTATCGCAAGAGCGTGCTGGACCAGATCGGCGGTTTCCGCAAGGAATTTTTCCGACAGGCCGAGGAATACGACCTGAGCTTCCGCGTCTGGGGCGGCGGCCACCGCGTCGACCGCCGCGAGGACGTCGTCTTCCGCCACGACAAAGTGCCCGGCGATGGGCGCGCATCTCCACTGGTTCACACCTTGGATCTGCGGAATAATCTGATCATCGCCCAGCGTTTCCTGCCGGCCAAGCTGCGCAAAATCTACTGGCAAGACTGGCGCCTGCGCTACCAGGCCCTGGCCCGCGGCCATGCGAAGTGGCACGAGATCCAAAAGGCATTGCTGAGCGCCCGCCTTTGGCGCCTGCGTCAATCGCTTACCGGCCGATCGCCCCTGGACGATGCCGCCCTGGAAAATATTTTCCATTTCCGCCGGCAGGCGGCTGCTATCGGTGACTGGGCTCGCCGCTGCAGCGTCTGGCGCGTCGTCCTGGCCGACTTCAGCAAAAACATCTGGCCCGCCTACAACGCCGCACGCTCCAGCGGTCTGCAACTGCGCTGCATCGCCGATGACAACCCCGCATTCGACGGCGTTGAATACCGCGGCCTGCCCATCGTCTCCGTCCGTAACGCTTTCGAAGGCGGCGGCATCGACGGCGTCATCATCACCAACATCAATCCCGCCCAGATCGAGTTGCGCCTGAAGACCATCCGCCGACACTTCCCCGGCCCGGTATTACGTCTGTGGCACCGCCCGCGCACGGCCACGCAGGTCCAGGTCGCCGCCCGCTCTGCCGCCTGAATCCGCGGCAAGATGCCCGGCATCTTCGTCATAGATTGCCCACTTTGCACCCCCCCGAACCGATGACTCGGAATAACGTGCGCAATCCATCTGCGCATTCACTTAAGCTGCGGCATAATCGACGCATTCAACGGAAGGGGTCCGCTATGATGCGTCGGCAACTTCGGGCGTTTTTGAGAAAGCTCATTTCTGACCAAAGCGGCGGCGAGGTGTTGGAATACGTGCTCATTGCGTCCCTGATTGTCGTCGCGGCCATTGCCATCATCGCCGCGGTGGGCTCGAAGGTCGCCGCCAGTTGGACCTCGCTTAACTCCTCCATGTGACCGAGTCCTTCTGTCTCGCGCCTCGGCGCAACAGGAGAGGCTCTTAGGTTCGCCACCTCAGCGAAGCGATTCGCCGCCGAACCGGCTTGCCCCTACACTTTCGGGATGCCCCAGGCCGGACGCCAACCTCGTCCCATCGTTGAACTGCTTTCCCTGGCCCTGCCCACCGTGGCGCAGATGGCCTCGTACACCGTCATGCAGTTCATCGACACCTGGATGCTCTCGCGCCCGCAGGCCGGCGGCGAGATGGCGGCGACGGCGGCGGCCAACAGCGGCATGCTCAACTTCGCCGCCCTGAGCCTCGGCATGGGCACCCTCGTGCTGGTCAACACCCTGGTCAGCCAGAGTTTTGGCCGACGCGATTTTCGCGAGTGCGGGCGGTATTTGTGGCAGGGGGTTTGGCTGGCGTTGATGTACGGCGCGGTGTTGCTGCCGCTGATGAACCTGGGACCGCAGATTTTTCGCGTCGGCTTCGGGCATGCGGCGGACCAGGCCAACCTGGAAAGCGCTTACTGGCGGATCGTGATCTTCGCGGCCGTGGCGAAACTCATTTCGATGGCGTTGTCGCAATTTCTGCTGGGCATCGACCGGCCTCGAGCCGTTCTGGCGGCGGCGGTCTTGGGCACGGGCATCAACGCCGTCGTCGCCTGGTGCGTCGTACTGGGCCATGGCGGCTTTAGGTCGCACGGCGTCGTCGGCGCCGCCTGGGCGCAGAACATTGGCGTCACCTGCGAGATGCTGACGCTGATCGTGATGACGCTGCGGCCGAGCGTGCGCGAGCATTTCGGCGCGGGCGATTGCTTGCCGCGAGCCGGACATCTGGCCACGCTCGTGCGCGTCGGCGTGCCCTCCGGGTTGCAGTGGTTCAGCGACGTGTTGGCCTGGGGCGTGTTTTGCAACGGCGTATTGGCGGTGCTGGGGACCACCGCCATGGAGGCCAACACGTTCATGCTCAGATACATGGTGGCCAGTTTCATGCCATGCGTGGGGATCGGCGTGGCGGTGACCGCCCTGGTGGGGCGGTACATCGGTCGCGGCATGCCGATCGTGGCGGCCCGGCGGGCGCATCTGGGATTTTTTCTTTCCCTGGCCTATGTGACGGCATGCGGCGTCGTTTTTATTGCGGCTCGCGGGCCGCTCATGCGCCTCTTTACCCACGATCCGCAGGTGGTTCGCATCGGCGGCCTCTATCTCGTGTGCGCCGCCATCTACGAAATCTTCGACGCCCTATACATCATTTACGTCGGAGCGCTGCGCGGCGCGGGGGATACACTCCGGCCGGCGGTGGTGATGACGACGCTCTGCTGGACGGTGTCGGTGGCGGGGGGTTACGCCGTGGCGCGGTGGACGCCGGGCCTGGGATTCGGCGGGCCATGGTACATGGGATGCCTGTATGGCGTCCTCGTGGGGGTCTACATGCTGGTGCGATTCGTCGGCGGCCAGTGGCGGGATATTCGGCTGGCGACGGTCTCGAATGCGCCGCTGTCATCCGCTACACTGGACCCGTCATGACGCAAGCGCAAGTGGACAAGAAAAATTACAAGTCCACGCTGAATCTCCCGCAGACGCCTTTTCCCATGGAGGCCAAGCTCACCGCCAACGAGCCGCCGCGCCTCTCTCGCTGGAAAGAGGGCCGGCTCTACGAAAAGCTGATCACCCACCGCGCCGCCGGCCAAAAATGGGTCCTGCACGACGGCCCGCCGTTCGCCAACGGCGACATCCACATCGGTCACCTGATCAACAAGACCCTCAAGGACGTGGTCCTGCGTTTCCGCTCGATGCAGGGGTATCAAACGCCGTACGTTCCCGGCTGGGACTGTCACGGCCTGCCCATCGAGCACAAAATCCAGCAGGACCTCGGTCCCAAGCTGCGCCAGATGAGCGTCCTGGACATCCGCCGCCTCTGCCACGAATACGCCCAGAAATACGTCAAGATCCAAAGCGAGCAGTTCCAGCGCCTGGGCATCCTGGGCGAGTGGAACAATCCGTATCTGACGATGAGTCCGGCCTACGAAGCGCAGACGCTGGAGATTTTTGCGCGATTCGTCGAAGCTGGCCTGGTCTACAAGCAACTCAAGCCCGTGCACTGGTCCGTGGCCAACCAAACCGCCCTGGCCGATGCGGAATTGGAATACCAGGACGTGGAAGACGACAGCATCTTCGTGCTGTTTGAGCTCGAAGACCGCTCGAAGCTCCCGGCTTCACTCCAGCCGCCCGCGGACGTTCCGGTTCACTTGATGATCTGGACGACCACCCCTTGGACCCTTCCGGCCAATTTGGCGGTGGCCGTCAACGAGGAATTCGAATACGGCCTGTATGGCGTACCGGCCGGAGGCCGAACGGTTCCGGCATTGATCGCTAGAGACCTTTCAAAAGAGGTGCTTCCGCTTGAATGGGGTCGTCCACCAAACGCGCCTTTCTATGGATACTGCAAAGGTCGAGACTTGGTGGGCTTGACCTATCGCTATCCGTTTGCAGCAAGAGCGGCCAAAGTCGTCTCAGCAGCGTACGTAAGTCTCGACACCGGTACCGGCTTGGTTCACACCGCGCCGGGTCATGGTGAAGAAGACTATGTGACAGGTGTCGCCAATGGATTGGACATTTATTGCCCCGTTCTGGCCAACGGCCGATTCGACGACACGGTGCCGGACTGGATCAAGGGCAAAACAGTTTGGGAAGCCAATCCGATCATCGTCCAGCATCTTGCCGACAAGCGACTACTATTCCATCAGCAGAAAATCACGCATAGCTACCCGCATGATTGGCGCAGCAAGACCAAGACGATCTTCCGCGCCACCGAGCAGTGGTTCATCGCCATCGACAAGCCGTTTGCGGTTAAAGGCGATTCGCCGCGCTCCCTGCGCCAGCGGGCGTTGGATGCGGTGATCCATCAGATCGAGTTTGTCCCAAATTGGGGCCAAGCGCGCATCACCGGCATGCTCGAATCGCGCCCGGATTGGTGCATTTCGCGCCAGCGGGCCTGGGGTTTGCCCATTCCGGTGTTTTACAACGAAAAAGGCGAAGCGCTTCTGACCCCGCAGTCCGCCCGCGCCGTCGCCAAGCGCTTTGCCGAAAAAGGATCGGACGCCTGGTTCACCGATTCGCCGGCGCAATTGCTCGGTGATTGCGATCCAGGACCCAATTTCCCCAAGGACAAGCTGCGAAAAGAAAAGGACATCTTCGACGTCTGGTTTGAAAGCGGCAGCAGTTGGCGGGCGGTGCTAAACGACCGCTCGTATCTGCACTTCCCGGCCGATCTGTATCTAGAAGGCTCCGACCAGCATCGCGGCTGGTTTCAACTTTCGCTATTGCTCGGTCTGGGCGCGACGGGCCAGCCGCCGTTCAAGCAGGTGCTGACGCACGGTTTTGTCGTCAAGCCGGATGGCACCAAGGTCAGCAAATCGGACAAGGAATACGTGACGGCCACGCAGGAGGTGAACCGTCACGGGGCGGATGTGCTGCGCCTGTGGTGCTGCAGCGTGGATTATCAAAACGACATCCCCGCCAGTCCGCAGGCCATCAAGGAATTCGGCGATAAATATCGCAAGATCCGCAACACTCTGCGGTACCTGCTGAGCAACCTGTACGACTTCGATCCGCACGCCGACAGCCGGCCCATCCCGCCCAACAGTCTGGACGGCTGGGCCTGGGCCCAGCTCGATCAGCTCATCATCGATGTGACGGCCGCGTACGACACGTATCAGCTTCACCGGGCGTTCAGATTGCTGCACGATTTCTGCGCCGTGCAGATCAGCGCGGTTTACGGCAACGCCATGAAGGACCGCCTTTATTGCGAGCAGCCCGCTTCACCTTCCCGCCGGCGTTGCCAGACGGTGATGTATCGCATGGCCTCGGCCCTGACGCGCTTGCTGGCGCCGATCATCGTCTTCACCGCCGATGAAGCCTGGGAGCACATCCCGCACAAATCCGGCGAAGACGCCGCCGTCCCCAGCGTGCACCTGATGTCATTGCCGCAGCCCGCCGGCCCCGATCCGTCGCCCGACCAGCAGCACGAATGGTCGCTATTGATGGACCTGCGCGATCAAGCGCTAGCGCAACTGGATGCCCTGAAAAAATCATCCGGGCTGAACAAGGCCCTGGATGCGGAATTGGTGTACGAAATCAGTGACGATGCCCTTCGCCGCCGGCTGCACGCGTACGGGCCGGACCTGGAAGACATGGTCGGCGCCGGGCATCACAGTTTTGCCGAGACGCCGCCGCAGGGTCCGGGCGCGCGGGTTCAGGTGGTCGATCGCCGCCAGACGTACAAGGCCTGTGCGCGGAGTTGGAAGCGCCGGCCGGATGTCGGCGATGATCCGCAGTATCCGGATTTGTCGTTGCGTGATGCCCAAGCCGTGAAAGCGGCTCAGAGTAACCGGAAGACGGAATGACGAAATTCGAATGACGAATGACGAATGAAAAACATGGCGGCGCTTTTCATTCGTCATTCGTCATTCGAATTTCGTCATTCGAACCCACATGCCACCGCGTCCTCTCCAACTCGCGGTCCTGATCAGCGGCGGGGGAACGACTCTGCAGAACCTGATCGACTGCATCGGGCGCAAAACCCTGGATGCCCGGGTCGTGCTGGTGATCGCATCCCGCGGCGGCATCGCCGGCATCGACCGCGCGCTCGCGGCCGGTTTGCGCTACGAACTGGTCGAGCGGAAAAAATTCGCCGGCGCCCGCGATTTCAGTGTCAAGGTCTTTCGCCTCTGCCAGGAAGCCGGGGCGGATCTCATCTGCCTGGGCGGCTGGCTATCGCTGCTGGAGATTCCGCCGCAGTGGCAAGGCCGCATCATGAATATTCATCCGGCCCTCTTGCCCAGCTTCGGCGGTCCCGGTATGTACGGTCTGAAGGTGCATCAAGCGGTGCTCGATCACGGCTGCAAGGTCAGCGGCTGCACGGTGCACTTCGTAGACGAGCAATTCGATCACGGCCCCATCATCCTCCAGCGCGCCTGCCCCGTGCTGCAGGATGACACGCCGCAAACGTTGGCCCATCGCGTTTTCGAAGAAGAAAAAATCGCCTACCCTGAAGCGATTCGGCTTTACCAGGCCGGGCGCCTGTGCATTGAGGGCCGCCGCGTTCGCATCGTCTGATCCTGTTTGCAATCGATTAAATCACGTAGACTTACGTGGATTTCTCCGCCTGCATCTTGACGGCCGCATCCGAGTTCGTACGCTTTTTGCCTTGCCCGACACCCCCCAAGGAACCAACGTAATGAGTGGCAGTTCAAAACCGACGACACTTGGCCTCAAAGCAAGCTTTGGATTTGGCGACCGTTTAGGTCTGGCGACGCCCGGGCACGCCGCGGCGCTGAAGCGCTGCGGTTCGGGCATCCTGCCGATGTTCGCCCAGCAATCCATCCGCGAGATGGGCCGGACCAACCGCACGCCGCAGCAGGTCATGGCCGACGCCCTGGCCGGCGCGCAGCAGGCCGGCTATGCCGGAATCCAAGGCGCTGATGCCGATCACCTCAAGACACCCGCGGACGTCGATCGCACCGCCGACGCCGGTTTCGTCTTTTTCACCATCGACCCCTCCGGCGACGTGGATGCGCAGGCCGATGATTACAACTCCGATCAGCTCGCCGAGAAATTCAAAGCCATAGCGGGGCAGGTGAGTTGGCTCAGCCAGTACGAGATGAAGAAGATCAAGCTGGCCAACGGCACGACGATCGATTTTTCGCCGCCGGTGTGTCGCCGCGCCGCCGTGAAATACGGCCGCGCCATCAACATGGCCACGGCCCTGGCCAAGCACATTGAGCAGGTCCACAAGAAACTGGGCCGCGATTTTGAAATCGAATTGAGCGTGGACGAAACCCCCCGTCCCACGACCCTGGCCGAACATTACATCATCGCCGACCAGTGCGTGCGCTCGGGTATGAAATTGGTCAGCCTCGCCCCGCGGTTCATCGGCGAATTTGAAAAGGGGGTCGATTACAAGGGCAGCGTCGCCAAGCTGGAAAAATCCCTGGCCGACCACGCCGCCATCGCCAAGCAGCTTGGTCCCTACAAGCTCTCCCTGCACAGCGGTTCGGACAAGCTGTCGATCTATCCCGCGCTGGCCCGCACCACCAAGGGCCTGTTCCACGTCAAAACCGCCGGCACCAGCTACCTCGAAGCCCTGCGCGTCGTGGCCCAGGTGGATGCCAGGCTCTTCCGCGACGTGGTCACGCTGTCGCGCAGCCGCTACGAGACCGATCGCGCCACCTATCACGTCTCCGCGACGCTCCAGTCCGCTCCGCCGGCCGAGGCCAACTCCGATCCCAAGGCCATGGAGAAGGCCTACCTGGGCCTGTGGAAAGACGTGCCCAAGGGCAAGGGGCTGAGCGATCCCGGCCGGCAGATCGTGCACACGACTTTCGGCTCGGTCCTGTGCGATCCCAAGCTCGGCCCGCAAGTCAAACAATGCGTCAAGGAAAACCAGGCCCTGTACACGCAGATCCTGGACGAACATTTCGGCAAACATTTGGACGCCCTGAAAGCAGGGCTGTAAACATCAAGAGAGGATTTTTTCGTCATGTTAAACATTCGCAATGCCAAGGACTGTAAATTTGATCTGGTGAGTTTGGGCGAGAGCATGATTCGCCTGTCCCCACCGGGGCACGGGCGGATCGAGTTCACGCCGGTTCTGGAAGTGTGGGTCGGCGGCGGCGAGTACAACGTCGCCTACGCCCTGGCCCGGCTGGGTCTGCGCACGGGCTTCGCCAGCCGGTTGGTCGACAACCCCGTCGGCCGGCTGGTGCTGAATCACGCCCGCTCCGTCGGCATGGACATCAGCCACGTCGCCATGGTCAAGTACGACGGCGTCGGCCGCGCCGACCGCGTCGGATTGAATTTCACCGAGGTCGGCACCTCCGTCCGCGGCAGCGTCACCATGTACGACCGCGGCCACTCGGCCGCCATGAACCTCAAGCCCGGTGTCATCGACTTCAAGAAGCTCTTCAAGGAGCAGGGGTCCCGATGGCTGCACACCGGCGGCATTTTCACTTCGCTCTCCGACGGCACCGCCGCCGTCTGCAAGGAGGGCATCCTGGCCGCCAAGGAAGCCGGCACCATCGTCAGCTACGATCTTAACTTCCGTTCCAAGCTCTGGACAAGCCAAAGGGCCCAGCAGGTCACCAAGGAAATCGCCCCCTACATCGACTGCATCATCGGTAACGAGGAGGACTTCCAGAAGGTCCTGGGCTTCGAGGTCGAGGGCGTGGACGAGAACCTCTCCGCCCTGGACACCTCGGCTTACAAAAAGATGGTTGAAAAGGTTGTGAAGACCTATCCAAACGTGAAAGTCGTCGGCACGACGCTGCGCGAGGTCAAGAGCGGCCTGATCAACAACTGGTCCGCCATCCTCTACGTCGACGGCAAGTTCTACGAGAGCCGCCATTTCAACAACCTGGAGATCGAGGACCGCGTCGGCGGCGGCGACGGATTCTCCAGCGGTTTCGCCTACGGTTTTCTCACCGGCAAAACCCCGCAGGAATGCGTCGACCTGGGCGCCTGCCACGGCGCACTGCTGCAAACCACGCGCGGCGACACCAGCCAGATCGATCTGGACGAGCTCATGCACGTCTTCAAAGGCGGCAGCGCGCGGATCAAGCGCTGAGAGTATTATCCTATGAAGCCAGCAGGTTTAACCACAACGGCGCTTCACCTACAGGGCGACGACGACCCAACGCTTCCGGGTTGCCAGCATGGTTATCGAATTATGATGCGACTTGATGTGGCGAGGAAGCGACATCTACGAAGTGGATTGCCGGCACGAGCCACATCATATGATAGCGGTTGAAGCGATCGCAAAGCCGGTGAAAGGTCCGACCATGAGCACTCTCAAATCGTTAGTGCATTTAATGGGCGGTACGGCGGCGCTAGCAGTTTGTATCGGGCGCGGCTTTCTAGGACGGCTCCGTGGATCTAGAAACGAAAAGCTTGTTGTCAAACTCGGATTTGAGCTTGATTGGAATCGTTGCGACTCCCCTATGACGGCTAAAACGCAGAATCGTGATGCGAAAGCAGCTTTGCCCGGCACCCATCCTGTGAATTCGAGCCATAAATGCGCGCCAGAGAATGCCGAAACAACAAGCAAAAATCGAAAACCGCCGACACCCCAACGCAACACGTGATCGCGGCATTTTTTCGATGAGCCCAAGTATCGTTACAATTTCGGGTCACAAAATGACAATAGCCCACGTTCTTTAGGTTTTTTTGAAAAGCCCATGGCGCGGCCGTGGGCTTTCTGGGAAGTAGGCCATGGCAATGCGAATATTGTTGACCACCACCAGTTTTCAGGACACACCCGGCGCGCACCATGACGTGCTGAAAAAGTCGGGATTTGAGGTCGTCACGGCGCGCGGGCCGCTGCCGGAGAACCAGATGCTCGATCTGGTCAAATCCGGCGGAGGGTTTGACGGACTGCTCAATGGCGACGACCAGATCACCGCCAAGGTCATCGACGCCGCCTTGCCACGGCTCAAGGTCATCGCCAAGTACGGCATCGGCCTGGACTCCATCGACGTCAACTACGCGACGCAGAAGAAAATCCCGGTCCTCTACACCCCGGGCGTGAACCACACGACCGTCGCCGAGCACGCCTTCGGCCTCATGATCTGCATCGCCAAGTCGTTCTGGCCGCATCTCAAGAGCACCAAGAGCGGCGCATGGAAGCGCCAGACCGGCACGGAACTGATGGGCAAGACCATCGGCATCCTCGGCCTGGGCCGCATCGGCAAGGAAGTCGCCACGCGGGCCATCGCCTTTGGCATGCCCGTCATCGGCTACGACGTGTATTGGGATGATGCCTTCGCCCGCGAGCACAACGTCAAGAAAATGGCCGGCAACGACGAGGTGCTCAAGGCCGCCGACATCGTCACCCTGCACATGAATCTTTCGCCCGAGACGCGCGGGTACATCAACAAGGCCCGCCTGGCGACGATGAAGAAAGGCGCGATGTTGATCAACACGGCCCGCGGCGGCCTGGTCGTCGAGCAGGACGTGGCCGATGCCTGCCGATCCGGCCAACTTTGCGGCTACGGGGCCGATGTGCTCGAGGTCGAGCCGCCCAAGCCGGGGCACGTCTTTCAGGATTTGGACAACGTGATCATCACCCCGCACGTCGGCAGCCGCACCTTCGAAAGCGTGCAGCGCCAGGGCCTGCGGGCGGCCAACAACCTGGTCAATTTCCTCAACGGCGACAAGGACTACATCCAAGCAAACAAGTTTTAAGAGGTGTAACACTAAAATGGCGACGCAATACGTGATGTCAGCGAAGGCGCACGACGATCTGGTGTCGGCGGCGTTTCGGCACCGCGGCTACACGGCGGAGGAATCCGCCGCCGCCGCACGCTTCAGCCGCATGACCGCACGTCACGGGATCAAAACCCACAACGCCATCAAGGCGCTGCACTTGGACGAGCATTTCGGCTCCAAGGCCGGCGGCTGCGTGCCCGGGGCGACGATCACCAAACTGCCGTCCAAGTTCAAGGCCGTCGCCCGATGGAACGCCAACAAAAAGCTCGGCCAGGCCGTCGCTTTCGACGCCATGGCCGAGGCCATGCGCCTGGCCGACCAGTTCGGCATCGGCGCCGTCGCCGTGGACAACGCGTTCCACTACCTCTGGGGCGGCGGCTACGTCATCGACGCCGCCTCCAAGGGATACATCGCCTACACCTGCTGCACGGCCGCTCTGGCGGAAGTCGTTCCCTTCGGCGGAAAATTCCCCACCCTGGGCACCAATCCCCATTCCTGGGCCTTTCCCACCACCGATGCCGTGGGCTTCCCCGTCTGCATCGACTGGGCCACCAGCGTCGTGGCCATGGGGCGCGTCCAGCAATTCCTCCGCGAAGGCAAGATGCTTCCCCCCGGCTGCGGCGTGGACAAAGACGGCAACGAAACCACCGACCCCAAGAAAATCGTCGCCCTGTTGCCGTTTGGCCAGCATAAAGGGTACGGCCTGTCCCTGATCGACGAACTGCTGGGCGCATACATCGGCGGATCGCTGCCGACGCTGCGAAGCCGGTGGAACACCGGTCCGGGCGATGAGAAATACACGCCCTCGTTTTTCTTCCAATGCATTCGCCCCGAGGCGATCAGCGGCGACAACTTCGCCCAGAAACGCACGCAGGCCCAGAACGTCAAGGCGGTGCTCGCGGACATCCTGGGCCACGGCAACGAAAAGGCCATGCTCCCCGGCCAGCCGGAGGCGATGGCCGCCGCCCAAAGCGACAAGCTGGGCGGATTGCTCTTCACCCCCGCCGAGATCGACGCGTTCGAACAAATCGCCGCCGAGGCCCAGGTCAAGCTCGACCGCGCTGCTCTTCGTCCCGTGGAAGGAGTCTGATCGTGAACGTTCCATTTAAGGTGAATTTGAAGGACCAGGTCGCGCTCGTGACGGGCGGCGGCGGAGTTTTGTGCAGCACGATGGCCCGGGCCCTGGCGGCCTGCGGTGCGAAAATCGCCGTGGCGGATTTGAGACAGGACGCCGCGGAAGCCGCCGCGGCACTGATCCGCAACGAAGGCGGCGTGGCCATCAGCGTCGGCTGCAATGTGCTGGAAAAACAAAGCCTCGCCACCGCCAACGACAAGGTGAAGAAAGAACTCGGCCCCATCGACATCCTCATCAACGGCGCCGGCGGCAACCATCCCAAAGGCACGACCAGTCTGGAATACCTGCGCAAGGAGGACCTCTCCGGCGCCGCCAAGGACCTGGTCACGTTCTACGATCTCGACCCCAAGGGCATCGAATTTGTGTTTAACCTGAACTTCCTGGGCACATTACTGCCGACGCAGGCCTTCACCCGCGAAATGGTCGCCAAGGGCAAGGGCACGGTCATCAATATCTCCTCGATGAACGCGTTCCGTCCGCTGACGAAGATCCCCGCTTACAGCGGGGCCAAGGCGGCCGTGAGTAACTTCACGCAATGGCTGGCGGTGCACTTCTCGAAGGTCGGCATCCGCGTCAACGCCATCGCACCCGGCTTTTTCGAAACAGACCAGAATCGCGACTTGTTGAAAAATCGGGATGGCTCATGGACTCAGCGCGGAAACACCATCCGATCACACACGCCAATGGGGAGACTTGGCATGCCAGAGGATTTGGTTGGTGCTCTGCTGTGGCTGACTTCAGATGAAGCCTCCGGTTTTGTGACCGGCGTGGTGATCCCGATCGACGGCGGCTTCGCCGCCTTCAGCGGCGTTTAGACAGACAAATCGTAAATCCTGATTCCGCACATGCCTGCGCGCCTATCGAGTTGATTGCGCGCGCACAGTGATGCATCGCTTGCACAGGCGATATCGCTTGTTCCCGCCATGGGTTGCGCTGCAAACGCAGGCAATTTTCCAAAAATATTTTTCCCGGGCACTCGGACCGAACTGGAAGTGAGATTGGCGAAGCGGTTTTTGGCGCAATATCGCCACTTTGAGTTGTAACTCCTGTAGCGAGCGGCCCCTAAAATGGGCAGAAAACGCGTAAGCGATGGTATGGATTCGGGTTGCGAGAAAAATTTTGAAAACCTTCACCCCGGGCGCGCTATGTAGAGGATGCTCTAGATGGACGACATTTTCGCAGATGTGATCGAGGTATTTCCCGAGCCATCAGGCGGGAAGGCCAAGCGGCGTTACAGGATTTCAGCGGTGGGCGTGGCCCTAAAACGGGCGGCCATTGTGCGGACCAAGCCGTGGCTCAAATCCACCGGCCCAACGACGGTTCCCGGCAAGAAGACGTCGAGCCAGAACCACCTGCTGCACGGCCTGTACACGGCCGAGTTCGCGGGCGAGCGTCTGGTGCTATGGCGAGCGATGGGTGAGATCCGCCGAGCCGGCAGCCCCGGCCGCGGCCGCAAGAAACCGCCGCCGGAGCCGCAACTGGAGCCGAGAGTGAGTTAGGGGGAGCTTGCAGGGAGCGTCGAGCGGGTGAGCCGGTGAACAGTAGACTTGGGCGCCGATCAGAACGGCGTCGCGCAGCGCTCGCTGAATAAGGGGTTGTGTTTTGTACAGTTACTCCGAGTGGATTTGTAGGGTCAAGGGCGGTTGAGCTACAATTTGCTTCATGGCAAACCAAGAAAATGCGAAGGCTTCACCCGAAACAGATGCGTTGACCACGACTAGCCCGCTGGTGTTCATCAGCCATGATGCGCGCGATGCCGAAATGGCCGAGGCATTCGGGAAACTTCTAAAGAGCGTTTCCGCGGGAATGATCAAGACCTTCAGATCATCCGACAAGAAAGGCAACGAGGGGATCGACTTCGGCGACGAATGGTACAAGCGGCTCATGGAGAAGCTGCAATCTACCTCGGACGTTGTCTGTCTTTTCACCGAACGTAGCCTTGACCGTCCGTGGATACTCTTTGAGGCAGGCGTTGCGAAAGGAAAGTTGGACACAAAAGTAATTGGAGTTGCGCTCGGGGTCCCGCTCAATCGCGTCACGACCGGTCCTTTCTATCAGTTTCAAAACATGGACGACAGTGAGGGGGACCTTACAAAACTCGTGAATCAGTTGGCGCGTCGCGTTTCAAACCTTGAACTAGACGCGGACGTGGTGAAGACTCAAGTGCAGGGTTTCAAGACTACGGAAGCCTCGATTCTTAAGTCTACTGGAGTCACTGGAGGAAAGAAGGCAGCGGCTGATGGCGCGGAAGAGTCCGCCGTGGCGAAGCTGGTCGAGGAAATGAAGTCACTCCCTTCGCGCGTCGCCGAGCGGCTTGCTGAGGAGGGAGACCCCTATCGACGGCGCAGAATGCGCATGTTTCATCCACGAATGCTGGAAGAATTCATGCGTGTGTCAGGAGAGCCGGGCGATCCGGTGGGCATCCTGATGGCGGCCAGCTTAATGCGCGACGACGCCCCGTGGCTCTATGAGTTGGCGATGGAGGTATATCGAGCCGTCAAATCTGGGGATTCTGAGGGCATCGAGCGCGAAATGTCACGTCTTCGACGGTTTTCAGAGATGATGATGGAAGGGCCATGGATGAGGGACTTTGGTGACAGAGAGTCGCATATGTTTGTCATGGAGTTTCCGCGAATGCTGGAACACATGCTCCGGCGTACCCTCGAACGGCGGCGCTCAGCCGAGGTTAAGAAGCCCCTTAAACGACTGCGCTTGCCTAAACCGCCGTCGGATAGCCAATGACTACCTAGCGGAGGCAACCAGAGGAGTTCGCGTGGATAAGGGTCTTTTCGAGCGGCTGCTCTACGAGGAGGAGAGCCCGACGCTCGATTTCAAGAAGGAGCAATATCGCTTCGCGAAGGCGACCCAGGAGGAGAAGGCAGAACTGCTCAAAGACGTTCTAGGGTTCGCCAACGCGTGGAGGCGATCTGAGGCGTATATCCTTATTGGCGTCGAAGATGTACGAGGTGGCCGGGCCAACGTCGTCGGCATCCCATCTGGCGATCACCTCGCCGACCATTCGTTGCAGCAATTTGTGAACAGTTTGACGAACCGGCCCGTGCGATTCCACTACGAGGCATTCGGTTTCGAGGGAAAGCAGGTCGGCGTCATCCGCATTGAGGAACAACCTCGGCCTTTTTACCTCAAGAAGTGCTACGGCAAACTCAAGGAGAAGGAGGTCTATGTCAGGCGGGGCAGCTCCACAGACCCGACGAAACCGGCATCGCCCGAAGAAATCGCCGAGATGGGCCGCAATTCGGTGCCCGAGGACGCCGAATTGGTTGTCGAGTTCGCCGATATCGAGCGGGATAACGCTCTTGGAATGCACATTTCATGGGACGCTGAGTATTGTGAGACACCTCCCAGGGAGTCAATTCCAGAGCTCGTCGTGCCAACGGCGGACGACCCCTTCAGCAGCAACTGGTTGTTAATGCGCTCCGGCTCGACGGAGCGACTAAACGAGAACTACTTCCGAGAGATGGCACTTTACGAGTTTGCCCGACGATTATGTAGGCCGGTCCGCTTAGTGATCAAGAACGTCGGACAGGTATCCGCCAACCGTGTTCGGGCCGAACTGGCCATCCCTATGACCCTCGGCGTGTGGGTGCTATATCCTTCGGATATGCCAACCGCGCCAAGGCCGTATCGGGACCGAGTGCCACACATCGCCGGCGAGCATCTTCACCCCGTATTCCGCCCCTCGCCTGGCCTCGTAACCATACATAAGAATGACGATCGGTTCCAGGTCGAGATTGACTGTGGGAGCTTACAGCCGGGAAGGTGGGTGTGGTCCGATTTGTTTTACATCGCCAAGGGAGCAAGCGGCGATGTATCGCTCATCGGCCGGATCTTCGCTGACAACTTGTCCCACCCGAAGGACTTCAATCTTTCGGTATCCGGGAATGTTGCCAAGACCCGTCTGAGCGTCGATGAATTGACGTCGCTCCCTGAACCAGTAACCGACGATGAATGAGGTATGAACTGGGAATCTGGCCGCTACATCGGGCCAAGCAAAAGGACGCACCCAACATTTTCTCGTATTTTCAGGTTCCGGGCGCGGGTGGTGCTGAGCGGGAAATACGGAACCGCTACGTCCTCGTTTCGCGTCTCCCGAGCAGACGCGATGTCATTTCACTTTTTCTCGCAAGTAGCTCTCCATGCGTGCTGCAAGAGCCTCGACCTGAGGGGTCTGCAAAGTGTTACGGTCCTGAAGCCGATCGAATGACTTAAGGAAGTATTCTTGATTCATGACGATTACGTCAGCATCGCGGGGGTTCGGTTCAACAAACCAATTCACATACAAGAGCACGGGTATAACGTTAGGCTCTTGTCCGGTCATTTCATGCAAGATCTTCCGGATACTGCGAGCCGCAGCGCGCGCTTGAATGACCGGATCTCTGTCGGGCTGATATCCGCCGATCGTTACTGTTTCGCCGTCGAAAACCACTTCGGCTTGCCCTCTCAGCGGTTTGCTGATCGTCTTTGTCTCGATGGCAAACACGCCATGCGGACCGATGATCACATGATCAATGTTGTACCCATCCTCTGCGATGTCGTGATAAATCTTGCAGCCGACCGAGCGCAAATTCTCCAGCAACTGGCCAACGATTCGCTCGCCATGCACTCCCTGCCCTCGTTGCCTTAACTCGGCTAGCCCGGTACGAATGCGCCAAGCAGCAAAGGGAACGCTGATCAAAAACAAAATGGTCGGAGGCCACGGCATGGGCCTGGATTTGAAAATCACATGCTGCCATTCCACCCACGCCAAAAGCCCGAGGACTACAGAAATGAGGACTGGAGGTAGAGCCCGACCATACCATCGGTCTTCCATTATGGTTTGCGAAGATTCGCCGGGTTGTGGCAACGATGGCTCGGGCACCGGAGACTTTGTCTGGCGAGGTTGGAGTATCATTTTGGCGATTCTACCACATCGGAAGTCTTTTCCGTTCTTTTCCCCCGACTCCCGTTCGCGGGGGATCGGAGGCGGTGGGAAACGGACAGCAGAAACCCGCGGTAAATTGCGCTGCGCGGGAACCCGCGGTGCTGCGCACCGCCGCTAAATCGGGCCATTGCAGGCCGATGAGGAGGGCGGCGGCCGGCGTGGCTTACTTCGGGCGCGACAGCCCCGCCGACCTCGGCGACCACCTGACGACACAGATCATCGAAGGAGAGGACGCGGACACGGAACATGTGTTTCAGCTCGGTGCTGCAACGCAGATCGCGCTGGGTCTGGAACGTCGCCTGGCGCGGAACCAGCCGGCAAATCGGCGGACCCAGCGCGTCCGCTTTGCAGGCGGCGATGATGCGCTGGCGGCACAAGGCCGTCTTGCCGGTTCCGGGTCGGTAGGTCGGAAACTGGACGCTCAAAACAAAATCCTAACGGCGGCAGGATACGATCATTGTCGCGCAGAATCGAAGGAATTGCCCAGCTTGAGGGGCGGTGGGTATGATGGTATTCAGCAATCTTCTACGCGAGCAGAATTTTGGCGACCAAGTCAGGGGTATAGGCCATGTCAACGAATTCTTCCATCGCTCCGGCGTCATCGTCGGGAATGGGCGCTGTTCTGGACACGGGCGGCTGCACGTTTCGCTGCTGGGCGCCGGATGCCGCGGCCGTGTGGGTGGCCGGTGATTTTACGACGCCAACCTGGGACAGCGGCAAAGTTTCAATGGCTCGCGATTCCATCGACCCAACCAATGAGGGGTACCCTTACTGGTCGGCCGCCGTTCCTGGCGTGGCTGCCGGGGCGCAGTATCGGTTCGTCATCCAAAATGACGGGTTCGGGCCGGGAAATCCGGGCGGACCGCTCATCTGGAAAATGGACCCCTATTGCAGTGACGCGACCAGCTCGACCGGGAATTCACTCGTGGTCGATCCGACGTACGCCTGGAGCGCGACGCCGTATCAGATGCCGAACTTCAACGAAATGGTGATCTATGAATTGCACATCGGCACGTTCAACGCCGAGCCGGGGAAGATCGGCACGTTCGCAGACGCCATCGGGCGGCTGGAGTATCTGCAAAGACTGGGGGTGAACGCCATCGAAGTCATGCCGGCGGAGGACTTCGATACCGAAATTTCCATGGGGTACAACCCCTGCCTGCCGTTCGCCATTGATGACGCGTATGGGACGGCCAAGGCGGTGCAGCAGTTCGTCGAAGCGGCGCATGCCCGGGGCATCGCGGTGATCTTCGATGTCGTATACAACCACTTCGGGCCGGGAGACGCGGGAATGGGCGCTTGCCTGTGGCAATTCAACGGGTGGAGCCAGAACGGATACGGCGGAATCTATCTATACAACGACGACCGTGCCTCGTGCCCCTGGGGCCAGATGAATCGGCCGGATTATGGCCGCCCGGAAGTCCGGCAATACCTCCGCGACAACGCCATGATGTGGTTGCACCAATATCGGGCGGACGGATTGCGGCTTGATTCTGTCGTCAATATCCGGCAGATCATCGACAACAACAGCCAGAATGACGGCGACAATCCGCAAGGGTGGCAATTGCTGCAATGGATCAACAACGACAAGAATTCCGGAGTTCCGTGGACCATCACCATTGCCGAGGATTTGCAGAACAACGACTGGGTGACCAAGCCGACCGGCGCGGGGGGAGCGGGGTTTGACGCGCAATGGGATTCGATCTTCCGTGGTGCCATCCGCGACGCCGTGGCGGCGGCAAATGACGCGGACCGTGACATGAATGCCGTGGCCGCGGCCGTCGGCAAAAACTACAGCCAGGCCGGCATGTTTCAGCGCGTCGTCTATGCCGAGTCGCACGATGAGGCGGATAAGCTCCGGCTGCCGGACGTCATCTGGCAGGGAAACGCCACAAGCTGGGCGGCCAGAAAACGATCGACCCTGGCGGCGGCCATCGTCATGACGGCGCCGGGAATCCCCATGATCTTCATGGGACAGGAATTTCTGGCGTGGGGAACGTGGTTGGATACTAGGCCGCTGGATTGGTCGCAAGCCGGCACGTTCAGCGGAATTGTGGATATGTACCGCCAACTGATTCAGCTTCGGCGCAACTGGAACAACAACACGCGCGGCCTGCGCGGGCCGAACATCAACATCTTTCACGTGAACAATGACGCGAAGGTGATCGCGTTCCATCGGTGGGATGACGGCGGGCCGGGGGATGACGTGATCGTCGTGGCGAATTTTTCGACCAACTCGTTCCCAAGTTATAACATTGGCTTTCCACGCGACGGGACGTGGCATCTGCGATTCAACAGCGACTGGCAGGCCTATTGCTCCGACTTTGGCAACGTCGGCTATGACACCACCGCGTCCACCGGCGTCAACCAGAATATGCCATGCAACGGCAACGTTGGACTCGGGCCGTATAGCGTTTGCCTCTATTCACAATAAATCATCCAAGCGTGAAGGAGTATTCACGTCACCTGCCTCGATTCGGATTCCTTGCCGGAAGAGAAACGGGGGAAACGGAAGCCCCAAAGGGGAGGGGACACCCGTGCTTTTTGCCGACGGGAGGTAACGGGAAATGGACAGCGGAAACCCGCGGTAAATCGCGCTGCGTGCGAACCCGCGGTGCTGCGCACAATACTGTCCGGAACCAACTTAATCTAATCTTAACTTGCGCCCGGCCGGTTTCTGTGTTTTGATTCCGTCCGACGTGAGTGAGCAGAGCAAATCCAATCAGGATCAACGGCCCAAGCGC